>MDTB01190420.1_pt1 | contig 36656 bp, 41 predicted proteins | sample 811161 | NCBI WGS metagenome assembly MDTB01 (sample SAMN05326650, study PRJNA326480) | marine metagenome | isolation source: seawater | place: Mediterranean Sea | collected 2009 | reverse complement strand
TTTCCTCTCGCCCATATCCCATCACTGGCTACTCTCAAAGATATGCATTGCTACGTCACCAACATATTTCCTAGGGAACATGATATCCTCGAGTACCACGTCGGTATCTGGAAGGAAAAAAATGGGGGCAATCACTATTTATAGCATAATTTTCTGAAGAGTTTTTATGGCGATACTAACAATTGGAGAGCGATTAGATGATGAAGGCAATCCCATTCCAGGAACTGGATTTGAATATGATAGCGATGGTGAAGTGGCAGAACTGATTGCGCAGCGAGCCAGCCCCATTCTCTATACCCCTGCACAGAATGAATGGGTTTGGGAACTGGATGTAAGCGATGAGTCGAACGGGGAGTTTGATCGGTTTGTTGCAGTTTGCCCAGCTGGCAATCAGGGGACAATTACTCATTATCACCCCAAATTCGATGAGCTATTCAAGGGCGTGTCTGGCACCTTTCGTCTGGAAGCGGACGGAGAAGAGGTAATACTCGAAGCAGGTGAAGAATTTATGGTCAAAAGGGGAGTTCTGCATTCATTCCGATGCATCGGCGAGGATGGAGACCTGGGTGTGCTGGTCGCTGAAACATATCCGGCAGTTGGTTTTACGGAGCTTATGTTCAACGCTTTTGGATTAGCGATTGAAGGGAAGACGAAATCAACAGGGGAGCCGAATATTCTACAAATGATGGTAATACTCCGAAATCTTCAGACGAGTTATGGAATAACGGCTGCAGATTTGATGATACCTGTCCCTCCCGGGCCAACCGTAATAGCCATCATGAGTCGGATCTTGGCTCCGCTGGGGCGATTGCTGGGATACAAGCCGGATTATCCACATTATCGTGAAGATGAGTTTTGGGAGAAACATATCAATCAACCACCGAAGTAAATGTATTCCTCAAATATGGTACTCTAGATTACGAATGAGTCAAAGAGCGGCCCTATTCAGGGGACGTCCCTACATTCAAGCCAATCGATAGTGATTGGATAGTGATGCCCCCCCAAAATATCATTTCTGGCGCAGGGTCATCGTGCGTCGAATCGAATCAGTTTATACTAAATTCAGAATCTAGAATGCTAATCGTAGCCTCAATTTCCTCTACAATTTCGAAAAGTGAGTTATCCTTGGTGTAAACCAATAGCTTTCTTCCACCATCAGTCTCCTGATATGCACAAATTGCGTCCATTCTTATCCTCGTCATTCCGACCTCGGTCATTGCCTTAATCCAGCTTGTCATGGAGCGCCGCCACGCGAATTGGATTTAGTCTATGCCCTCACTTTCTCACGGTGTATTATGTGGCATAATGAAGCAATACCCGGTTTACCTAGCTTATGCGGGATCATGCTGCCTGCGGATTATGTCGCACAAGTGAAGAAGGGTTGCCCTAGTTAATTGGAAGGGCCCCCCATGCGAGGGACCAATGCAGGAGTTTCCGACCTGTATCGCTGGTAGTCCGGATCATCCCCCCACTTGGCTAGGCCGCGTTCGTCAAGGATCGGGATCCCACTGATCCTTGTCAGGAGCAAGTAGACGAAAACAGGGGAGACCCATGCTACCATCTCTAGTCCTTCAAAGCAAGAAACGCCGAAGAAAGCCACACCGGTCCAGAGGAGAATCTCACCTAGGTAGTTCGGGTGGCGGGAGCGCGCCCAGAGCCCCTCGGTAATCCACTTCCCCTCGTTGCCCGGGTCCGAATTGAAGGCAGTCTTTTGAGAGTCAGCCGTCACTTCGATGGAGAACCCGAGAACCCACAAGGACACTCCTATGCCATCCCAAATTCCGAGGTCCGGAGAAGGTCCTTCTTGGCAGTTTATCACCACTACGACGCCCATTGTCAGGAAGATCCAGAGTGCCTGCAGGGACCAAGGGATTACGAATCTGGAAGCCGAGGTCTTCAATTCGTCGAACCGCCCGTCCTTCCCCGCTCTGTGTATTCGCAGGTAGAGGAACCCGGAGAGGCGAATGGACCAGATCGCTACAAGCGCGCTCACTATCAACTCTCTTTCGCCAGGGGGCTCCGACTGTGAACCGGCCCATAGGCTGAGGATGACAACCGCGACATAGGTCGCCCCCCCAGTGAGGTCATAGAATGCCTCTGTCTGTTTTATCGATGCAGGAATCCATGCCAGGAACTGTATCCCCAGAGTAATAGCCGCACATAGAACCACGGCCGAGACTCCGTTGATTTCTACCGAGTTGCCATCAGCGGCACTTGCAATTAGCCCAATGACTAGCAAGACAATAGCTACAACTGAGGCCCCCCGGACCAAATCCTCGGAAAACCCCATGGCTACCCGTTCCAATGATGGTTCATAATCTGATTTTCCCTCCACTTTGCATTTCATAGATGACGTATGCGTCATTAACTGGAGTTTAGAGGATTAAGTATGAATTTGGCCGAGAAGATAGACGCCATCAAAGTCTAACAGCCCCATTAGGAAGGGCCTCTATATTCCGTCATCGAAGACTTCGATTTCTGCGTTCCGTTTCACCATTTCCGTGAATTTTGAAGAATATCGAGTTGCTCTAACAACATGATTGTCGATCCAATGATAATTCCCCCCCCTGGGTTTGCCCATCAATAGTGAATGATATCGAAACCCTTTGTCAGAGAGCCATTTTTCGGTTACCTCACGATGCTCCTCAGTTCTGGCGGTAAAAAAGCAAATTTGATGTCCATCATGGAACCAGCGATTGATCGTCTCAATCGCATCTGGATATGCCTCAGCGGTAGCCATTCGGTGAGGCTCTTCATTCGGGATATCTTCTCCCACAGTTCCATCTATGTCTATTAGGTAGTTTTTGACTTCCTCTGGTAGAATTGGGCTAATTCTTTCGCCCGAATCATCGACGTGTTGAATCAAGTCCATTACACTCTAGGGGCAAGAATCAACTCATAATACCTACTTTTTCTAACCTCAAATATTGAGTGGAGATTTGCATCAAGCTCCCCTTGAAGATGCTATTTTGTCCTCTCTACGGAATGTTACAATGAACCAGTATTTACCACAGGCGTAGTATCCGTCTCTGAGCATAGCACAACCAGGAGATTACTGACCATTGTGGCTTTCTTTTCCTCATCGAGCTCTATGATGTCTTTCTCGCTCAGCTGCTCTAGGGCCAGCTCAACCATTCCGACAGCTCCATCCACTATCTCACGTCGAGCGGCGACTACAGCTGATGCCTGCTGACGTCGCAACATAGCCTGTGCAATCTCCGTCGAGTATGCCAAGTAACTGATTCTTGCCTCCAAGACCTCGATCCCGGCCCGAGCTAGACGAGACTCTATCGAGACCTGCAACTCCTCGGCTACGATGTCTTGGTGACTCGAGAGTGTTGTCCCGCCTATGTCCTTCTCCTCTATTGCATCATAGGGGTATTTAGTAGACATCGCACGTAGAGCAGCCTCACTTTGTATTTGCACGTAGTGATCGTAGTTCTCAACCTCGAAAAGTGCCTCAGCGGCATCATAAACCCTCCATACGACTACCGCCGCGATATCTATGGGATTCGCGTTGACGTCGTTGACCTTGAGCTTACTTGACTCGAAGTTGTTGATTCTCATTGAGACTCTATTCTTATTGTAGAGTGGGTTGAGGAAGAACCGAAATCCTTCGTCCTTTAGTGTGGCTACATACTTGCCGAAGAACTGAACTGCGACAGCCTCGTTGGGGTTTACGACCACGTAGCTGTTCCACATCAGAAACCAAAGGGGAGTAAAAATTATGTTCAGAGGCCATGCGACTAACGCGACAATTATTTGTACAACAGGGAGGATGATTAAGTGGATTCCTAGGCCGAGGAATCCATTGATTGTCTTCGCATCAATATCTCGATACAAAGGCTCATCCTTGTTTTTTGATACTACTTGGTTTTCTTGCATAATACAGTTGGAAGAGTTTTTTGATTTAAGTTATCCAGTAACAGTAATGATAATTATTCCCTAGGAATATGCCGTTGGGAAGATGGTAGTGACTTAGCAAAACCACATATGAAATAACAACCCTATCTTTCAGAATTATGGGAGAAGAGTTCGATGCCGGACATTTCGATACTTTCGCGACTTCTCGAAGATCCACTCGAGACTTTCTTCCAACTCCAGTTCCAGATGAGCTCATCGAGGAAATAATCTCTGCCGGCCTGACATCACCCAGTTGGAGTAACACCCGCCCGTTCGTAGTAGCTGTTGCAAAGGGCGAGATCAGAGACCGTTTGTCTTTGGAATTTCTAAGTCGGTTTGAGTTAGTCAAAACAGGACAAGGGGAAGGGATATTTGGAAAGATTAAGGCTCTAATTCGCAGAAAGGGGTTGCCGACTAGCAATTGGTTAGTTCTCAAAAGATATCATAAGGATTTACTGCCAAGATCCCGAAGAATTGGCAAGGAACTATACTCCCATATGGGAATTGATAGGGATGACAAAGATGCTAGGGATGGATTCTGGGCTAGGAACTACGAATTCTTCGGCGCACCCGTGGAGTTGTTCTTGTTCACTCACAAAAGCCTAGGAAAGTTCGCTGCATCCGATGCTGGCCTTTTTATGCAGAATCTAATGCTCTCAGCGCATTCGAGAGGATTGGGGACCTGCGCTCAAGGCTCCGTCGCAATTTGGGAGGATGCAGTTCGAAAGGAGTTTCAGATCAGCAAAAATTACTCCCTTCTTTGCGGGATATGTGTCGGATATCCGAGTCAGAGCCAGGTAAACAAATTTGAAGCGAACAGAATATCTCCTTCGGAGGTTATACTCCCAGAGAAGAACAAATCCCAAATCTTATGATTAGGAACTCGGTATATTGTATATCGGAAAAATTAGCTACCGTTCTAATAGGGCCCCCCCCCTCTGTAAATCATGGCACAACCTCTTGGAAACTGGCCAATCTCAAGGGAAATAACGGTCCAATGGGGGGATATGGATGCGCTGAATCACGTCAACAACACTGTTTTTCTAACTTGGATGGAGACGGCAAGGATGGCATATTTTGATGAATGCGGAATGATGGATATTCTGGAATCAGATAACATAGGCCCCATACTGGCGGGCTTAAAGGCAGATTTCCTAATTCCGGTAGTATATCCCGATACTGTAGTTGTACACACCACAATTACAAGATTGGGCAAATCTTCGTTCGATATGGATTACAAGATTACAAGCTCAGAGAAAGGAGGCAGCTTGGTCGCAACAGGCTCGGCAAGTGGTGTCTTGTGCGATTATTCAACCGGTAAGTCAACACCGATTTCTGATTCTCTCAGATCTAGAATCGTTGAATTTGAATCAGGTGGGTAGAAAAAAACTTACTATTGCTCATTGTTCTCAAAATTGTAGAATATTCCAGTAATTAGGCACATCTTCAATATCCTAACATATCCACAATCCAGACATCGCTAGATGCTATTGAATATCGCTTTCAATGGATAGCAGTTTGATTCAACAGCATCCATCGCACGAACAGCTCGGACCACATGGGTCACAGTCACAACAGGCACAGGGCATGACTTCCGACTAACGGATTATTATTTACAGGTGTCTGAATTAATAGTTCCAATTCTCTGTACTTGCAGAATTATCACATTCAGGCCAATCACTCCATCGCCATGTCACTGTACATGCGCATAACAACGATTCCCGCTATGATCAGCCCCATGCCGACAACTGCGCCCAAATCAGGACGCTGCCCGTACACGACCATTGAGATGGCTGCAATCCCGACAATCCCGACTCCCGACCAGATCGAGTATGCAACCCCGACTGGTATCTCATCGAGTGAGATCGCCAAGAAGTAGAATGCAGCAGAGTATCCTATCACCACCACCAGGGATGGGAGTAGATTCGTGAAGTTCTCAGATGACTTCAGCGAGGAGGTTGCAATTATCTCAGAAATTATCGCCGCACCGAGATACGACCATCTCCCCATGACCCTCCGCATCTAGCTCATGCCTATGATTAATGCGTCATCCAGGTCGCTGGTTCAATGATTGGGCCAGTCAATCTTCTATCTCTGCGGACGTAGGCACAAAGGTGGTAATCCGCCAGCTCACAGTTACAGACTCCTCCTCGTCCTGTTGCGTCGGTATCGGGCCCTCAACCCTCTGTTGGGTGTTTACCTCGACCTCAAGATTCAACTCCCCCATGCCATACGTCTTGTTGGACCAAGGCCCCAATGCTTCTTCGGAGGACTCTGACTCTACGGTCACATTCGTCCCATCAAAGGAAGGATAAATCTGGACGAATAGCAGGATGTCCGTACACTGATCACTGCTCCCGGAGAGAGTGTTGCTCTCGTTGTCCCACTGCGCTACAATCCCTTCTGGCCTCAGATTAACACTGACGAAATCACATGGATCGGCAAAGTTGTCCGATGTCTCATCATAACTAATCACGACATTGAGATATCCAACATAGGATTGCTCCATTACAACGGAGTCGTCTATATCCAGATAGTATGAGGTAGTAGCGCCATCAGCAATTATCTGCGTTTCCTCATCGTTTAGATCCGAATTCTCAAACGAGATATTCCATGATGGCACGTCGTATTTTCCGATTATCTCTTCTGACTTGAAGTAGTAGAATACCGAGGTCTGATAGCCACTTGTTAGCAAGAACATTATCAGCATGGCGAATATAAACGGCCTGGACTCTTCATTTGAGAGGATTAACGACAGGTAACTGGTTCCAACTTTCAAAAAATCAACTCATTTTAGACAACTAGCACATTAGATACATCAACCACGTAGGCTAGGAAAATAGATAGAAAAACGAAGATTGCTAATGATATGTTGAAGCTATTGTACGCTCTTTCCGAGATGTCGATCTCAGGGGCGTCCCACTCGCTTCCCGACAGCATCTGACTAACTCTCCTGGGGTTGGTGGCAACTCCATGGAATGTCCTCTCCTCCCACCCAAGTCCGAGAGCAATGAAAATTCCCAGGAAACCAGCAGATAGTGTCTGGTCGATTGGTAGGACCAATTGAACCATCTCCATAAGGGCAGCCGTCGCTATGACTATTATCAGGATAGACTGAGTCTTCGCTACTGCATAATTCCTCGAGTCACTCAAGTCATAGATTCCATACTGGAGCAGTATAATCATTGCAATCACTGGCCTCCCTATCGTATAGTGCGCCTGTCTGGTAAAGATGTTCCAAGTGCTGGTCAGGTTGTCTTCAGCTGTGAAGAACCAAGCAGTTGTTCCAGCACCGGAAAGGTAAACGAAGTGTGTCACAACACCTAGGGATAGATACGTCAATGTAGCAATCCCTACCCCATCCATCTCCCCATTTAGATAGAATATCCCCAGAGATGTGATCACTATGCATATTGCCCCACAAATCGAGATTGTAAGAGAAAGAAGCCAGAAATACTCTGAGAATGAGCCGCTCTCATCCAATCCCAATCTAACGTCCTCGAAGTAGAAGTAGTCAGATCTAGTAAATACCCCGACCCAAACGAACCAATTGAACCCTGTGTGCAGCATCAGTAGGAGCGCGCTTATGTTAGCGATTCGCCCGTTTCCTTTGTTTGGCTCATTGAGGTTCTTGATCTTGAAGTGAACATAATTAGAAGTCCAAATTATGGTCGTTAAAATATACTCTAGTCCAACAAGCTCCAGAGAATTAACGCCGACGGAAACATACACTATAACTCTGTAAGAAACTAGGAAAGTAAACACTAGCAGAGCGATTTTTATCTGATTTTTAGTCCTCAAAACCGAGACAGGAAATACCAGAGAGAGAGCGAAACATAGGGGCATGAATACGAAATTCTGCAGATTCGAGAGTGCGTAGAAGTATTCCCAAGGCTGGACAAAATTCGTACCCCCATTAGTAATCTGCAGAACGTATGCGTCGCACGGGTACGAGATGGCCTTGACCAAGAAAATCCAAGATAGAATGTATCCAGCGGCTTTTTCATTCCATTTCAGGTGATTCGATCTGTTAACCAGATAGAGAGAAATTGTGCCGAGGAAGAATGACAGAAGACCTGCGATTGACAGAAGATTCTCCTCTGACATGGGCCGACCGTGACCAGTTACGACATTAACCTTGCCTGAAAAAAATAGCTAGTGCAAAGGAGCCTAGCTAACATCGTTTTTTGTCGAGCAATTCGTGAGTAGGATATTATTCCCTAACAGCGGAGTATGCCGTTATTCCTACTCGCCATTCATCATCTTGTCTATTTCTTGTGAGAATAGAATCAGTGTCGGAGCCCACAAACCTACGAAAATTCCTAAATCGGTATTTCCGCCATCATGTGTGGTATAAATGTAAATTGATGCCACAATCGATATCGCACTCGCTGCTAATCCTATATTCGCTATCTGTCCCTTCATCTTTGTCACCTATTTCTGGATAAACACCTTCCATATTTGAAAATATGTTTCATTTCTTGGGTTTATGTTATATTTTCTCCCTACTGGTTAGGCCAGGGGAGCGAGCTCTACTCAGGAGAAACTGACCCTTCATCCTTTGAGTACTGGCTAATGAAGTCCCAGACTATGTGGCTGGATTCTACCAAACCCTGAGTCCCGATAAATCCGCTACCGATTATGGATCCGTCATCCACGTCATTCGAGTATGGGTTGTGCTGTGCGGCATAAATCGTCATCAATCGTATCGACGTCTCATTCTCGCAATTTTCAAAACCCTGAATTGAATAAAGCCCATTCAGCTCTAAGGTCTCCAATGGGCCGGGGCATCCATTGTAATCCGCCCATTCGTAAATATTCTCTATCGCACCGGTGTCGTATGCCTCGGGATTTGTCCACATTTCTTCATTGAACGGTACACTTAGAGCAGTACTCTCGTAGAGCACTACCTGATCTAGAAAACCGTGTACTTCCATTACTGGAATTGGCGTGTAATCTTCTACCGGTTCAGTAATGAGGTACATTGCCATGCAACCTACTGCAGCGAAGATGTGGCTCGATTCCATGGCCAGCATTTGCGCCATTGCACAACCGTTTGACCACCCTGAAGCGTAGACTCTGTTTGAGTCCACGTTGTGTTTTTCGAGAGAAATGTTGACAATTTTCTCGATGAAACCTAGATCGTCGATGTCATCTCGAGCAGAGTGTGCACAACACCAACCGGCGTTCCAAGCCTGATTTTCCTCAAGATCCCACGCCATGTTCAATCCCAGGACTCCATCTGGGTAAATCACAATTGCACCCTCCTCATCTGCTATGGTATCGAAGGAGGAGAGCTTCCTGTGGTTAGTTGAGTCGGATGCGTATCCGTGCATATCGATAATTAGCGGTACCGACTCTTCGGGATCCAGATTTTCAGGAATATGCGTCTGCCAGCATCTAGTAAGGTTCCCGTGTTCTATGCACGAAAAAATCCCATCCTCGATTATAGAAAATGGTCCATCAGCATCTCCCCTATCTTCCTCTGGAATTTCCCCACCTTCTTCGAGACAACCTGAAAGACTCGTCGAAATAAGGAGTAGGACAACTAGTGCCTGCTTGAGCATGTAGCTGTGAGGTGTGCTTCCGACAAAAATCCATTGCAATATTGGACGTGCAGTTTGTTCCGTTTCGAGCATCCTAAAATCCTAGATTGTCCAGGTCTACCTCACTATTCATATTCACCCTGACTGGGAAAGCTAGAGTCACCCCTTCCTCCTCAAATCTCCTCAGTATCTCTGTGACGAAGAAGGATTTGGAGGGTCTCATCTTGCGTGCATTGTCTACGTAGTAACGTATCTCCATGACTATCTCTTGATCCCCGAACCCCCTCAAGACTACCTCTGGTGGCTTTGGCTTAGTCACAATATCCTGATGGTTTTGGGAGATGTCTTTCACTATCTCTTCAGCCTTAGTAACATTAGACCAAGTCGCGGTCAGCCCCAACCTAATTCTCACCCTTAACTCCATGTCAGAACTATGGCTGAAGTTCGCAACTGCGTCCTTCGTTAGCAGCTTGTTGGGGATCGTCAGCAGCACCCCGTCTGTCGACCTGACCCTAGTAGTTCTCAGGCCGATATAGGTCACGTCCCCCCACTTGGAGTACGTCCCACCAAGGCTCTTCGGCAGCAATATCCTCTCGCCCTCTCTGAATGGCCTGTCTACAATGATGAATACTCCGGCAATTACGTTCTCAACCGTATCCTGTGCCGCAAAGGCAACAGCCAGCCCGATGAATCCTAGTCCGACGACCAAACCAGTCACGTTGATGCCAAATTCGTCGGCGGCAGTCAAGAGGACGATCGCCCAAAGGCCAACTCCTGCGATCCTGAACAGGAAATTCTCGAGACCCTCATCAAAGTCGACATTATCTAGAATCTTCCTCAGATACGCCTTTACTATGCCGATCATTGGAATTCCAATGACTAGTATCAGCACTCCAGAAGCCGGTCCTGAGGACAGCGAATCCGAGAGACAAGAGAAGCTAGGCTCTAGCTCATTGGGAAAGTCGTCAAGGCATCCACTCACGTTGAATCGTTAGAGAGGCGGCACAATATGTTACCGTTTTGAACGACCAATTTCAACCATCAATATACTAGCTGTACCTCTGATGCGGCACTGAGCTCGATCACTCCAGGCGGCCCGCTCCATGTCATCCATGATCCGAATCCATCAACTAGAACTCCTTCTGCGTTTTCCGGAGTTATTCCGTTCGCAGCCATTGAACCCGTCGAGCAGAAGACGCAGGATGCTCCGTCCGTAATTGTCCTCATCATTTCGAAGATCATTCCTTCTGGGAGCTCTCCCATATCGTCGATCTCTTGGAGATACGCTGATTTCAGCATTAGCACACCATTGGATGCGAAGAACACGCTTACCTCATGCCCATCCTTTATCGCTTGCATCGCACAAGCCATTCCTACCACGCATTTCCTCAAATCCACCTCTGGGTCCGTAACGATCTTCACGAAGAATTTCTTACTCATGAATCCGGCCACATTAGCCAGTACTTGAGTTATTCCGATTCCCATGCAGAGATTAGGATCTCTCTTGAAGATCGCTTTGTTATTCTGGGGTCTTCAACATGCCCAAAATCATCAACCACCCAAGGCGATGTGTGATAGCATGGCCAATGGGTAAAACTACGTTGAACATTGGTTTCATTACCTTTTCCAGACTGCGGGACCACATGTCCGAGGATTCAGAGAAGGGAGAATGGTGGTCACCTCCGCCCCCGGACACAGTAGCCCCAGTACAAGTCGTAAACCCATTCTCAGCCCCGAAGAGCCCCCTCCCACCGGTCGTGGGCGTGACATACTCCATCCTTTCCGTTCTCCTTACTCTAGCGGGATTGTTTATTCTTTGGATAGTGTCAGATTTTGTCCTCGAGCCAGGATGGTGGGACAACGAGGCAGATAGTGAACCAGTGGGACTCATGTTCGTTGCCATTTCTCTGTTTGTCATATTCATGGGCGCGGTAGGCATCATGGCTGGGGTCTTGATCGCGAGAAGGAGGAGGATCGGGGTGTACATTGCGTGGGGGATGTGTGCAGCCGCTTTAGCGATCAATGGGCTGATGTTTATCGGTGATCCCTATCTGAACCCAGTAAATCTGGGATGCAACTTAGCTTGTGCCTTGTGGGTCGGCATACCCCTGATGGTATCCAGCGCCAGTATCCACATGCAGTAATTGCGACACGAGGGTTCTCAAAGGGTACCATTAGTGGACGTACATGACTCACGAGAACATGTATTACAGGATGATGGGAAACACCGGCATCCAGGTCTCAGTGCTATCCTACGGTTTCTGGGCCACCTACGGGATAAAAGGCAGGCTATCCGGAGATGCGGGCGTCGAGACAGCCAAGGAACTCATGAGGATGACCAGGAACGCCGGAGTGAACTGCTACGACCATGCCGAGGCCTACGGTAATCCGAACGGCGAGGCCGAGAGGATTTTCGGACTCGCGCTGAAGGACCTGCAGGACGAGGACCCCGATCTATGGAGGAGGTCCGACCTCGTCATCACCACTAAGACATTCTGGGGGGGTCCGGGAGTGAATGAGTCCGGCCTCTCGATGAAGCACTGCAGGGAAGGGCTGGATGCATCACTCTCACGGCTCCAGCTAGATTACGTCGATCTCCTATTCTGCCACAGGCCCGATCCCTTTACCCCTACAGCTACTGTTGTTCGCTCGATGACCGAGATGGTCCGGAGCGGCAGGGCCACCGCATGGGGGACCAGCGAGTGGTCCGCCCAGCAGATCACCGAGGCCTTCTGGATAGCTAGGTCCGAGGGACTGGAGCCTCCCCAGTTCGAGCAACCCCAATACAACATGCTGCACAGGGACAGGTTCGAGAACGAGTACTTCCCGATCTACAATCCTCCATATTCTATTGGGACGACCATCTGGAGCCCCCTCAGATCGGGATTCCTGACTGGCAAGTATCTGGATGGGATACCCGAGGACTCCAGAGTTACACAGGAGGGTTACGAGTGGCTGCTGGAGGATCTCGAGGACCGCAGGAAGAGGGGCGAGTTCGAGATCGTCGCCCGCATTTGCGAGTATGCGGAGAAGATCGACTGCACCCCTGCCCAGCTCGCACTAGCATGGTGTCTCAAGAACCCGAACGTTTCCACGATCCTGATGGGGGCTACCACCCCGGAGCAGGTCGAGGACAACATGGGTTGTATTGGAGTCGCATTGAGGCTCACTGACGAGGATATGATCAGTCTCGAGGAAATCCTCGGGAACAAGCCGGATCTCTGGATGGGCCCTGGAGGGGCTGGGACTCGGCAATTGAAGACCATCTGAATCAGTATTCAACCGGCACGGGGTCCAGAGATCTCCATAGGAACCAGCACGCAGCGCTGCGAAACGGCCTCCAAGCCTCGGCCACTGACTCCATTTCCCGATTTGTCCGCGCTTCCGGAACCAACATCTGGATTCCTTTGACAATCCCGAGATCACCGAGGCTGAGTACGTCCGGTCGCATCAAGGAGAAGATGAGCATCATCTCCGCAGTCCATGGACCGATACCCTTGAAACCCACTAGATGCTTGATTATCTCGTCATCCCTCATCTCCTCGTAGGAATCAGGAAGGAGTGGCGAATCACTGTTTGCGATTCCGAGGATGTACTCGCTCTTGGGCTTGGACAGGCCACAGCCGGTGAGATCTTCCAGTGTCTTGGATGCGATCGACTCCCTCGTGATAACGCCACAAAGTTTCTCCAACCGGGCATGCACTGAATCGGCCGCTATCACCGAAATCTGCTGTCCTACGATGCTCCTTACCAGAGTTTGGAAGATCTCCCCCTTTCCCAGTAAACTTTCGTCCCTGAATCGGTCTACCAATTCCCCGATCAGTGGGTCCTCGACGAGATGTGAAATCGCATCCCCCCACCACTCAGGTCTACCTTTCCTCATGCTCATCCCTATCCGCGATTGCCCTTCATTCTTGGCTTGATGACATCTGAATGGAAGACGGCCATGTTATCTGCTGGCACTCCTACCGAGAAATGGACGTGGCTTCAGGATGGTAAACAGTGGAGATGCTTTCTGCTGCCTTCTCTTCTTGGGTATGCCATTTCTTCTGGGGCTCCGTAGCTTACTAGGCATACGAAGGCACAGGCTCCAGATAAATGCAGGCTACGAGCAAATGGCTGACCAATTAGGATTCTCATACAATCCTGATCACAACTGGGATGGAAATGTGATTACCGGTACTATGGACGGCTACCAATGTAGCGTGAGCTTCGAGAGGAAACGATCTCGTGATGGGGGTCGTGGCACATCTTCCGGAGGTTCAAAAAATGTCTACTACACCACCAAGTGGACTGTGCGTCTTAGGGATCCGATGACACTGGGTCTCGAGATTACCCCCCATGCTTGGGGAGACGGAATCTTTCGCCGCAGAGAGCAGGACATAGAGACGGGTAACGATCAGTTCGACAAAGCGTTCCGAGTGAAGGGGGCCGATGAGGCTGGCATCCGAGAATTCCTCACGCTGAGTAGGATGCAGGCAATACTCCTGTTCAAGCTATCGAGGGAGTCGCAGAGAGTAGGATCTTCATGGCAGATACCTATGATAACCGATCAAGAGGTCACAGTCCAGCTGGGCGATCTTACTCCAGACATGCAAATGTCGATAGATACCCTAACAGAAACTATCGGGTTCATTCGGCATATCGAGGCTAGATAAACCACAGTGACCTTCATATCGAGCTCTTACGTGAGTGTAGTAATGCCAATTTTGAATGTCGACGGACACGATTTCTACTATCTGGAGAGGGAAGGAAACGGGCCTACTATTCTGATGCTATGCAGCACTGGATTGGATTCGAGGCAGTGGGGCTCATTTCTAACGATGGTCGGCTCCAGGAGAGTCATCTGTCCACACTACCTGTCTTACCCGAAATCTGGAGATTGGACCGGTCAGGGGGAAATCGACTCTTCGATAGATTACTTGGCATGCTCAAAGCTACTCGCCCTTGAGGAGGGAAAAGTGGACATCCTAGGTCACTCATATGGTGGTTTCATAGCTCTAAGGCTTTGTGAGGAATTTCCGGAGATGATCAGGAGAGTAGCTATCCACGAGCCGACAGTATGGGGATGTCTGCAGCACACTAAACGCAACGATCTGAAGAATGAATTTGGAGAGGTGGTCGAGACCTTCTTCACTGAGGGACTGGCAATGGAGGATTTTCTGGAGGACTTCGTCGACTATTGGAACGCACCAGGAACATGGCGATCCCTACCGGAACAGAGAAAGGAGATGTGGAGAGGTCTCCATCCAAAGATACTCAGCGAGGTGAGGCTGCTATGCTATGATCGGACCCCCCCTTCATTCTACGAATCCATAGGACACCCCACTTTCATTACTCTAAGCCCCGAGACCCCCCCTCACCAGTTCGAGGCTTGCACAATTCTGATCTCTGCGATGAAAAACGTAGAAGTCGAAGAGGTCCCTGGAGGACATATGGGAGTAGTTACAATGCCAGAAGTGATTATGCCAAAATTGGCCAATTGGCTGAACAAATGAGGGGGGTTTTTCTTTGGATTCTTACACTAGGAGACACTCAGTATCCAGAACAAAGGTCTTCGGAGCAAGTAATGAGGAAATATGGGAATTGATTAGCATGCCCGGCAATCTCAACAGCTGCCATCCTTTCTGCAGGTCAAATGAGGCCATTACTTGGGAGGAAGGGAGTCACTCGGACGAATTGGTATACCTCAATGGACTCAGGTACATCCGGAACTTCCACATCTGGTCCCCCGGAATAGGATATGACCTCATGATCGGAGAGGAGGGTGGTCCCCAGTCTCTGGTCAAATGGAGATTGAAGTCCCTTGGAATGGATAGATGCAGTCTGAATATCACGGTCTTCCCATACCTACTTGCCAGTTGGCCAAAGCCTCTTTCCTACCTTCCTTTCAGAGTTCTCATCGAGCCAAAACTGAGTAGGTATCTCGATTCGGTGCTCTCTGGATTCAACCATTTCGTTGAATCGGGTGAGGACGTCCCGAGGAATCATTTCGGCGCGCATCCTTGGTTTTCTTGATAGTTTTCTCGACGTTTTTGCGATGCCTCTTTTTCGTTGAGTTTAAAATAGACCAAAATCTGGGTCGGTCTCACTGGAGATGACTTCGTGGGAATAGGAATACAACCAATAGGAGAAATGGTGCTTTTAGCAATGGAGAATGCCCCGGAGAAGACCGCCTCAGGTCTTCTCCTACCGGAGGAGGCCCGGGACAAGATGAATGTCGGACTGGTCGAGGCCGTAGGCGCGGACGCGAGTAGCGTCTCAGTCGGAGATCGCGTGATATTCAGGCAATATAGCGGGACGCAGATGGAGTGGATGGGGGAGGACTACTTGTTGATAAAGCAGGAAGACATCCAAGCCAAGGTAATGGAGTGATACAATGGGAGCAAAGAAGATAGTTTATGGAGAGGAAGCAAGAGAGAAGCTGCTCGAGGGGATAGATACGGTCGCGAATGCCGTGAAGGTCACCCTGGGGCCAGCAGCAAGGACTGTAGTGTTGGAGAAGTCATGGGGAAGCCCATCGATAATCAATGACGGCGTGACCATCGCCAAGGATATTGAACTGGCAGACCCATTCGCGAACATGGGTGCAAAGCTGATCCAAGAGGTGGCTAGCAAGACCCAGGACAACGCAGGGGATGGGACTTCGACCGCATCGATTCTAGCCCAGAGCCTGTGCCACCACGGACTGAAGAATATGGAGTCTGGCTCCAGCCCAGTAGAGTTGAAGGCAGGGTTCGATCAAGCCATAGAGACTGTAGTCGGATCACTCAAGGACAGGGCAGTTCCTGTGGAGACTGGCGAGACAATCAAGCAAGTTGCCACAATCGCCTCGAATAACGACGAAGAGATAGGCTCCCTGATTGCCGAGGCAGTTGATGCCGTAGGACGAGAGGGAGTGATCACAGTTGAAGAGGCGAAATCAATCGAGACCTCTCTAAATGTCGTAGAGGGTATGGAATTCAACAAGGGATACATCAGCCCATACATGATTAATGACAAGGAGAAGAGGGAAGCGATCCACGAGAGCCCCCTCATCCTGCTAACGGACCACACAATCAACTCTGCTCAGGATCTTCTACCATCCCTGGAGGCTAGCGTTCAGCAGAAGAGGCCTCTGATGATAGTTGCCAAGGACATCGAGGGAGAGGCACTTGCGACACTGGTTCTCAATGTAGTGAGCAAAGTCGTAAAGGCCATAGCCGTGAAGGCTCCGGGCTTTGGAGACGAAATCGCAGAGCAGCTAGAGGACATTGCAGTACTGACCGGGGCGAAGCCCCTGTTCAAGGACCAAGGGGCCGATCTAAAGGCCCAAGGACCCTCTAGCCTAGGAAGCGCTGACAGGGTTATAGTGGGCAAGAGCAAGACCACACTAGTAGGGGGTAGCGGAGATAAGAAGGCCACTGAGGAGAGAGCAGAGCTACTTCGAGGTCAGGCAAAGCTTTCCACGAGCAAGTGGGACAGAGAGAAGATCGAGAAGAGGGTCGGGAAACTGACCGGAGGAGTCGCAGTTCTGAAGATTGGCGCGGCAACCGAGACCGAGGTCAAAGAGACCAAGGCTAGGGTGGATGACGCGCTAAACGCCACCAGAGCTGCAATGGCCGAAGGAGTGGTTGCTGGCGGTGGAGTTACCCTGCTTAGGGCAAGGGAGAATCTCAAGGAGCTTGCCAGCTCTGCCGATGGCGATAGAGCCATCGGGATTAACCTGGTTTACGACGCATTGGCCGCCCCAACCAGGCAGATCTCACAGAATGCCGGTGCAGATGGCGATAAGGTAATCGAGGAGATCCTCTCCAACGAGGAAGAGGACTTCGGATACAATGCTAGAACCGGCGAGTACGTCAACATGGTTGACTCTGGAATCCTAGACCCAGCAAAGGTGACTAGGAACGCACTGGAGTCCGCAGGATCAATCGCAGGCCTTGTTTTGACTACAGAGACGCTGATCGCCGACGATCCGGAGCACAAGCAAGATGCTCCTGCAATGCCAGACATGGGTGGCGGCATGGGCGGCATGGGCGGCATGGGATTCTAGAATCGCAGACTTGATCTCAGACCCCCTACTGGCGAGCTTGCCTCAATGACGACGAAGGGTGACCGAGCTTAGGCGCTGACGTACCCTATGAGTACCGAGAGGCACCATTTACCAAGCGGTTTGAATACGTGCGGACCTCTCCGACAAATCGTGAGGGTCCCCCGGAAGCAACTTATCCTTGCATCGATGATGGCTGCTTGCATGCTCAGCAGCGGATGCCTGGCACTATCCATGCAGAGGGAAATAATGGAGGGGTGGAGAGAACCCCCCGAGTACATAGATGAGGACGAGACCGTGGGATGGTCGGAGACTTTCGAGACCGGGGCTGAGCTGAACTCGGTGGTTTACGAGAATCAGACCAACGTGATTATCGACGAGACTGTTTCAAAGCTAGTAATCAGCTTCACAGTACGATTTCCTTACTCCGGCACACTGGAAGAGTTGATAGGTAACGAGACCAATGAGGTTAGGTTCGTAGAGGCTAGGTTGTGGGAGCCTGGCTCTAAGCAATCCGGAGGGAACCCATTCTGGGAGATCAGGGCCACGCAGGACTACTCCGATCGGGTCGAATGGAACAACTTGGACTTCATCGATGGCACATGGTCTCTGGAGGTCGAGGCCAGAGGTTGGGGGGTAACAACCCCCGTGGAGCAACTTTCCTTCCACGACTCGTTCGACCTCTATACAACTATCACCAAGCCATGCGTTCACTTCCCCGAGACGCATGAAGTAAACGAAGACGGAAACAAGGAATGCACATTCCTCTCGGACCTCGAAGACTGAGGAGAAGCGGTGCGAGTCCCCTACGCAGCGCTTATCAACCGAAGGCAGGTGGCCGCGACGCTGAGGAAACCGAATGTCGGATACTACATCACCACTTGTGTCGCCTGACGTGTACGAAAGGCACGCAGTTCACATCGGTACAAACCAGAAGTCAGCGGACATGCGACAGTTCCTAGACACAATGCACCAGGACAGCAGCGGCCTGCACATCATAGACGTCAACCAGACCGACTCGAGGATCAGGGTCGTCGCAAACTTCCTCTCCAAGTATGAAGCCAGCAGAGTTCTCGTCGTTAGTGCGAGGCAGTATGGTCAGAGGCCAGCTAGGAAGTTCGCGCAGTCAATCGGAGCCAAACATATCGTAGGGAGATTCATTCCCGGGACTCTGACCAATCCGAGTCTCAGGACATACACAGAGCCGGAGGTCATCCTGGTCACCGATCCGGCTGCAGACTCCCAAGCCCTATCCGAAGCCGTAAAGTCCGGACTCCCTGTTGTCGCAATCTGTGATGCGAACAACAGGCTCAGGAACGTCGATCTGGCACTACCGGCCAACAACAAGGGAAGACGCTCTCTCGCACTTATCTACTGGCTCCTATCTCGCGAGATTCTCAAGAATCGTGGAACCGTGAAGAACGATATGGAATGGGAGCTAGCAGAGGACGTCGCAGAATGGGAGTCCACATTCTGATATCTCGACGTACTCAAAGCAGACAACCCTTCCGCATTAACGATGAACCCGCCTGAGAGCTCCCTTTTCCTCGCCCCTATGGCAGGCGTCACAGACCTAGCATACAGGATCCTGGCCAGGGAATGCGGGGCAGATGTTACCGTGACCGAGTTCACAGCTGCTTCTGGCCTAACAAGGAAGAACACATACTCGTGGTTGAAGGTCGAAAGCGATAGCAGGGAGTCACCTTTCATACCACAGATTTTCGGAGGGGTTATCGAAGAGATGACCCAGACGGTGGAGATGCTACAGGACAGAGCGGACATCATCGATATCAACTTCGGATGCCCGGCTCCCAAGGTATGTCGCAATGACGCCGGCGCAGCGCTTCTGCGAGACCCCGATAGGGTCGTAGCGATGGTCAGGGCTTGCATAGAGGTGACCAGTGTCCCCATAACCGTGAAGATGAGGCTAGGTACCGGAAGCGGCCCCAATACTGCCTTGGAGATCTGCAGTAGGCTAGAGGAAGCTGGCGTCGAGAGGGTATGCGTCCATGGTCGCACACTAAGGCAGCGATACTCGGGAGAGGCCGATTGGACTCAAATACGGGAGATCGTAGATTCGGTGGGAATTCCAGTCATCGCTAATGGGGATGTTACTGACTCCCTAACCGCATCAAACTGCTTGGAACATACAGGAGCTGCGGGACTAATGATCGGAAGGGGGGCAATTGGCAGACCATCCATTTTCTACGAGATCAAGAGGGACCTTGGTTGGACAAACGATGACCCACCATGGGGCGATGGTGATGATGCGGTAGCCCGTCTTTGGTGTTGGGACAGGTATCTGGAGCTATGTGAAGACCTGTACTCCGACAGGCTGAACAAGAATCTGAAGAGGCATGCGGTATCCTTCACCAAGGGTCTGCCCGGAGCCTCTTCTATGAGGGTCAGCCTTCATAGAGAAACAGATCAGAGGAAGCTCGGTCGGATGGTTTCAGACTATCTTGGCGATTTGGCTAGGTTTGAGGGCATCCCAGCTACTCACCCATCGCCCTAATTTCCTTGGCGACACCCATAATTCTCATCGGCACTGCATCTAGCTGGACGATCTGGATCCTAGAGGTTCCATCAGATCTGACCCAGAGTGGAGAGTCCCAATTAATCGAATACGTACTCTCTTCGGCCGTAGAGACCCTTCCAACGATGAATTGCATATCCGAAGAGGCGTGTACCACATCGCCAATTTCAAGACTCTTTCTTTGGAATGGAGCAACTGCCAGATCGAAAGTCGTGGACTCATGCCTTTCCATAGCTCCACTGCCCGGCATGCAAATCATACATCCCCTGTGGAGAGACTGCTCTCTGAGGTTTCTCAGTGCCAATCCAACTCTGTCCCCCGCAGTCGCTAACTCTACGTCATCGTCCATTACCTGGAGCGATCTTACCACTCCGACTTCTCCAGCCGGGAGGACTTCGACTTCATCATGCCTGGATACCCTCCCTGATTGAACGTAGCCAATTGCTACAAGCCCCACTCCCTTGACATTGAAGTGCTGGTCTACCGGGAGTATCAGGGCACCTTCATGGCTGCCTGAGTCTCCCGATAGATCGTCTTGGATTCCGAAGAGCCCCTCCCTAATCTCATGCTCATCAAGCTCTCCTTGTTTTATCCGCCATCCTCCTAGGCCCGCTTGCTGGAGCATCATCTCAACCTGATCAGGATCAATCCATTCCCCCTGATTCGGTGAAATTATCGCGAAACCGTCGGAAATTCCTGAGCACCCGAAGGCGACCATCGCCTCGCCAACGGCAGGATTCAGCTCACTGATCTCCAAGAGCCCTGCCTTTGCAACCCCAAGGACGCTGAGCAGGGGTCTGATACTATCAGGGTGCTTTAGCGGCCTGAGCAGCGATAGGACCCTAACTTCGCCATCCCTCGACTCCTTGTGGACGAAGGACTCGATGTCTCTGGAATCTCCTTTTTTCCCGAGCTTCCTCCCCAATTCTTCGGATCCTACCATTGCAACGTTTAGTACAGACACAAAATCACCAACTAGCTCGAAAGTCCGAACCTATCCAGGGCTTGAATCATGACGAAATAACCCGTAACAGTGGTTGCCATTCCGGCCGCCAGAGCCGGGTAGAAATCCCAGTCTCTAGACTCGATCAGCCATGGCATGACGATGAACATCAACAATGATGGGATCAATAGCCAAACGATGTCCTTCGCGAAGGATGAGATCTCGAGCGCAGACTGCCCCTCGTGAAACATCATCATCATGGAAAGGACACTAACAATCGGTATCGAGGCCAGAACTGCAGCCAACAGAGTGCTCCTCTCTGAGATTTGCGCGATAGAGAAAATAATCACAGCCGTCAGTAGGATCTTCGCCAAGTCGAACGCCCATCCCATGAACCTCAGCCGGGATTTTCACATTTAGTTCATTCAGTTGGGAAGTACGCTTAGACACCAATACATATGCCCAGGCCCTCAGGAGGAGGCATGAGAGAGATGAGAAAGGACTACAGAGATGGCGGAGAACTGTCCATTCCAGACCCTCAGAATCCACTTGAGCTGCTGTCAGAATGGATCCTAGATGCAAAGGAGGCTGGAGTGACAGAGCCCAATGCAATGAGTCTGGCAACGGTCGACCAATCAGGCTCTCCTCGAAACAGAATGGTTCTACTGAAGCACCTGGAGGGAGAGAGCATCGGCTTCTTCACGAATCTGGAAAGCGACAAGTCACTGGAAATCAGATCGAATGACTCGGTCTCAGTCACGATCTGGTGGCCTGAGATGGAGAGGCAGGTTAGGATAGAGGGAAGGGCGTCCGAGATGGACAGAGAATTGGTTGAAGACTACCACTCCTCAAGGCCCCGTCTGAGCAGGATTGCAGCATGGTCTTCAGACCAAAGCAGGAATCTCGAGTCCAGGGATGAGCTGGTCGGTAGGTTCAACCATTTCGAATCAGAATTCGAGAACGTCGAGGTACCTCTGCCCCCATTCTGGGGAGGGTTCACGATCAGGGCGAGCAAAGTCGAATATTGGTCTGGCAGGCCAAGCAGGCTGCATGAGAGGATCGTGCTGACTAGGGATGGGGGGGGATGGTCCCAGCAAAGGCTCTACCCATGAACGGGTTCCTTCAGAGCCGAGATCGCCCAGGTCATCCCCATGGCGGTCACAAAACCGAGGACAATGTTCCATTCCGCAAGCCTGTCCAGTGCTAGGACCACGAAGAAGAATGAGATCTGAAGGACGAACAGTATGAAGTAGATCACGGGGGCTCCAGCCATTCTGTAGTCCATGAATTCATAGATGAAGACACCAGAGATGAAATTGGCGTATATGGCCGCCCAGAAGACGTAAACAATCCCTATCACAGCAGGGAAGACGAAGTATTTCCACTCCACATGCATGTCATTGAGTATAAGCGATATCGCCATTATTGCGACGTTTACGTTGTGCATCACGATCTCGTACCAGCTGAAGAGCTGATCAATCGGCTTCCCCTTCCTTTGGTTATCGCCGATTAAGTGGAAGGTAATCACGCATGTCACCAGGATGGCACATGCAAAAGCGCTCGAGAAAAGTATGGGCGAGGCCAGCAGTATCCACTCAGGGACCTCTCCCCCTGACATGTGGATCCAAGTGGCATAGCCGGAAGTGGCGAAGCTAATCCCAATCAGCGCGAAGTGCCACATCGTGAAAGCAGCGAGCCTGGTCGGACCGACCACATCCCTCCTCCTAATCTCTCGATCTTTGAAGAAGAGGGGGTAGTCCTTACTACCCTTAGGATCCAAGGCTATCCACGACAATGTGATCACCACAAGAACCACGCATGACAGCCTGAACAGGAGAAGCGCACCATCTGGCACAATGCTAGATGCAGCCACCTCCTCCTGCGTCTGCGATTCCTCCAATACATCCGACGAGGAAATGAAGACCAGCAATAGGATGAGGAATCCCAATGTCAAGAGTCCGGTATCGGCCCCCTTGTCGCGACTTCCGTACACCATCAGCCTGTCGAGCATGCATCTTGCGACAATGGCCAGCTTGAATATTCTTCTAGTAGACGGTCTGGTTTACTTCGTAGGCCCTCATCATTGCCATTCGAGCCAGGATGATAACTAGCAATGCAGATGATAGCAGAATGCCCCCTAGTATCGCTGAAGTCCTCATGAGCATAAGGCAGAATCCCGTTATCCCGCATCCATAGCTGACCATCTCGCACATCGATGCCAGCCGTAGTATGGAATCAGGAACCACCATCTTGGCCGATGAATCGAACTCCCTGATCATCCTGGAGAGCAGGATGTACAGGCCTTGGAATGGTATCGCCAGACAGAATAGCCCCATGGCGATAATCAGTATCCTGTCTTGGGGGTTATCGCTTATCTCGCTACCCTTCCAGAAAAGGTTGCTTAGCCCCACGGAAAGTAGGCCGGTGTGGATAAGTGCGGATGTGGTACTTGGAGAACTTGCCTCGCTCGTTTCGGGTACCACGGCAGCCTTGCTCTAACTGGCACTATTGAGAATTGCGCTGCGCGGAAGCACTCTCCAGCTGATTATCGGGTAACCTGCTCCACATCGACCTCTTCCAAATGGGGGAGATGACGCAGGGCCACCAAGAGGCGTAGTATCCCCATCTAAGTTGGGGGGTCCCCTCGTAAGGCCGTAGCTTCCAGAAGGGGACGCTGGCCCTGAGGTGGTGGTCAGAGTGCCTCGTCAGCTCAATCAGACTCCATCTCGACCAACGAGCCTCTGTATTCCAAGCATGCTCTTTCTGGAACTTTCTGTCCGAATCGGGCCTCCTTAGCCCCCAGTGCCTGATGTAATTGACGTATTCAAGCGTGAGAATAGAGATTCCGGACAGTATTACCCAACCCACTGCCACTGGTGCCGCCCATTCTTGGCCATAGAAGTGAGCAGCCCCTAGGAAAGCGAAAACTCCCATCTGAAGGGAGAGGCCCCTCCATGATGGATTCCCGAAACCACTCCTGCCCTTGCCGTTGTGAATCCTTACCGAGGATGCGAACTGTCCTGGAATCGTCCTTAGCCAGAATGTCCACAGCCCCTCATCGGCTCTGGCGCTCGCTGGATCGCCATCGGTCGCAACATTTCGGTGGTGGTTGTGATTGTGCTCCGTAGTGAAGTGCGTGTAGTTTATCGAGAACAGAAGCAGTCTTGCCAGCCTCCATCCCGGGCTCTTAGGCCTCTTGTGACCGAGTTCGTGGGCAGTCACCGTCGCAGATGCCGCTGCACTCAGTCCGGATGACAGTCCCCCAATCACAAGCCACCAGGTAAGTCCCTCGTGAGAGGCGAACCAGAAGAAAGACGCAACCACAATGAGATGCAGGATCCCATGTACCCAGAGCAGTACCTCGAAAGGCGTACCTGACTCCCTAGGAGGCCTTGGTACCTCCGACTCACCCATTACAATATCCAGGACCGGCCCCACTCCCCAAACGAAGACGACACCCATGGCTACGAAGATCTCACTTTCCAATACTCCGAGAATGTTCCCTGAAATGGCCAGAATAGGCGTGATGAGGCCAAGAAGATGGAAAGCCCACGGCTCTGGGCTCAGTTGAGGGCCATCACTCATACAAATCTGCGTGACGACTCCTCGCCTTAGCGATTTTGGGTGCGACAACTGCCTGACAATACGGATTCGTGGCCCCGGATCGAGCGAAGTAGTCGTGATGGTACTCTTCCGCCTCCCAGAAAACCTCGAACGGCACAATCTCTGTGACTACTGGGTCTTCATAGTATCCAGATACCTCTTCGATGGCCCTAAGGGCGTCTTCTTTCTGATCTCCATCAGAGAAAAGGACAATGCTCCTGTATTGGGGGCCTATGTCGTTACCCTGCCTGTTCAGTTGGGTCGGGTCGAACAGAGTGTGGAACACCCTTAGGAGAACTAACCTAGGTATCACCTCGGGATCGAAGGTCACCCTAACTACCTCAGCATGACCTGTCCTTTTCCCGCATACCTGCTCATAAGTAGGATTCTCGAGATGCCCGCCACTGTATCCGGGGACCACTTCATGAACACCTCTGAGGCCCAACAATCCTCCTTCTACGCACCAGAAGCAACCACCACCGAGATGAATAGTCTCCATCTAGTTACCTCCTGTAGTTGGGAGCCTCTCTGGTGATCTCCACATCATGGACATGGCTCTCAGACAATCCCGCATTTGTGATGCGGACGAATTTGCATTCTGCCTTCATTTCCTCTATTGTCGAGTTTCCAGTGTAACCCATTGAACTCCTGAGTCCCCCCATCAACTGGTAGAGCACGTTGTCGACTGGACCCCTCGATGGGACCCTGCCCTCTATTCCCTCTGGCACGTACTTCTTCGTATCTCCCTGGGATGATTGGAAATAACGATCCGAGGAACCCTTGCTCATAGCTCCCAGCGAACCCATCCCTCTGTACTGCTTGTACGCCCTCCCTTGGTACAGTATTGTCTCTCCCGGCGACTCATCCGTACCGGCAAGCAGCGAACCAACCATTACGCAATCTGCCCCAGAGGCGATCGCCTTGGCTATATCCCCGCTGTACTTGATCCCGCCGTCAGCAATCACCGGGACTCCTTTCTTGGAGCACGCCTTAACTGCGTTCATTACTGCTGAGAACTGCGGGACACCGACTCCAGTCACTATCCTAGTGGTACAGATCGAACCCGGGCCGATTCCGACCTTTATCGCGTTAGCGCCGCACTCGATTAGTGCTTCCGCTGCAACATCGGTACCGACGTTTCCGGCGATGATCTGAGCCTCAGGACCCGCTTCAGCCCGGATCTTTCGCACCGTCTCCAAAACTCCGTGAGAGTGACCGTGGGCCGTGTCAACTGCAATCGCATCTGCACCCGACTCTAGCATCGCCAGCGCCCTTAGGACTCCATTGTCTCCAGTCCCAGTTGCAGCGACTACCCTGAGCCTACCCCTGTCATCTTTGCAGGACAATGGGTTATCCCTGGAGCGATTAATGTCCCTGACTGTGATCAGGCCCGAGAAGCCACCCTCGGGATTCACTACGACCAGCTTCTCGATTCTGTGCTGGTGAAGCAGCCTCTTGGCATCCTCCAGATCAACGTGTTCGGGAACAGTGACCAGATCCCTCGTCATTACTTCAGCGATGGGCGTCTCAATATCCTCGACGAATCTTATGTCTCTGTTCGTGACCATCCCTACGATCCCCCCATCTTCACTTATCACTGGGAAACCGGAGAATCCGTACTGATCCTTCATCTCCCTTAGTTCACCTACAGTCATTGCGGAGTCGACGGTAACCGGCTCGAGTACAAGTCCTGATTCGAAACGCTTGACCTTGTCAACCTCCTCAGCTTGTTCCTCAATGGACATATTCCTGTGTATGACGCCAATTCCTCCACTCTGCGCCATTGCGATGGCCATCTCTGCCTCGGTGACCGTATCCATCGCTGCAGATACTATTGGGGCGTTGAGCTCAATCTCCTGAGTCAGCCTAGTTTTGAGAGATACCTCAGCCGGAAGGACAGCCGATTCTGCTGGCAGGAGTAGAACGTCATCGTAACTGAGCGCGGTCTCAATCTGTGCCATTAGGGATACGCGGGGTGACTCGTACTTCAACGATTCCATACAACACTATCGACAGCTCATCTCCATTCGTTGGATTCAATAGGAACCTGCCCACCGGCAGCCCGGTGAGGAGATGATTAGGCCCGCTATCATAGGTTGGAGAGAGTGGATAGGTCTTCCCGAGCTAAAGCGAGCACCCATCCTTGCAAAAGTGGATACCGGGGCATGGTCAAACACCCTACACGCATCAGAAATTGAGGTAATCGAGTCTCAACCCGAGACTAGAGTAAGGTTCAGGATGGAAACTGAGGAGAAATGGGTGGAACGCCCCCTGATCAAGTGGAGGAGGATTAGAGACTCCGGGGGCCACGAGACCCTCCGACCTGTAATCAGGACAACCATCGAGATTGCATCAAGGGACTTCGATGTCGAGGTTTGCCTAGCAGACAGGTCATTGCTAAAGCATCGAATGATCCTCGGTAGGAACTTCCTAAGGCTGGGATTCATAGTCAACCCATCCAGGCAGTGCATTCACACTATGGTCCGATCAGATGAAAGGATATCCATGGGAACAGTAGAGTGAAACCCCTTTGGGTGTCCACCCCGTCTCGCAGCTATGGTCCAGACGCTCCTAGTCCCCGCCACCAGACCCGACGAGCCTTCGCCATGGTGGCTGAAGGGAGGGGCGATATTCATCGGAGTCCTAGGATTCTCGTCGCTGATAGGTGCGATCACGCTCGTAATCTCCGGATTCTACCTGGAAATCATGGTAGACTCCTTGGATACCGAGGAAATCTGCGTCGAAGACCCGGAACCAGAGGAATGCGAGGCAGTATTCGAGGCAATTTTACAGATTTCTGAGATGAAACTATGGGATGTAGGGGCCGCATTCTCCGCACTTCTGTTCCTGTTGTCGATCCCCACGGCCATCATAATGTGGAATGCTCAGGATCGGGATATGGCCCTTAAGCTGGCTTGGGTGTGGATATCCATACACGCAATCTCCCAGCTCTACATAACACATACGACCATGCAGTGGATGGACAATTTCTACGACTCAATCCCCTCCGAACAACTGGCATGGGTCTCCGTTTTCCAGGCAGTCGCTTCCTACGGGGGAGTGATTCTTTGCGAGTTCTCCCTAGCCGCTGGCCTAGCCCTAATCTCGTACCAGACCAGACCCCCGACCTCTCTTGAGCTCCCTTCAGCATTCCATACTGTTGAACAAGAGTAAGTTGAAGTGGGGCATCTCGCAGCGATCCTCATGCAGCATGTAGTCAGTGGGGTAATGATCACCAATACGGAAACCATAGCTGGGAAGGTAATCTCTCAGAACCTAGGTGTCGTAGGCGGATCGACAGTCAGAGCAAAGAACATCGGAAGGGACATCACTCAGGGCCTAAGGAACATCATGGGCGGGGAGCTAGTCAAGTACACCGAGCTCCTAGAGGAGTCAAGGAACGAGGCCATAGCCCGAATGGTATCCGACGCAATGTCAAGAGGGGCCAATGCGATTGTGAACGTTCGCTTCGCAACGAGCGCCGTGACCGCTGGAGCCGCCGAGCTTTTCGCTTACGGAACAGCTGTCAAGGTCGAGTAGGAGGGCGGTCCCATGGACTTCCGAGGCACAAGAGTTAGCTTTCTGGCCTCAGCAGTCATGCTATCGATTCTGGCACTATCCACCAACGTCTCGGCTCAGGACTGGTACGGTGACTCAAGCGGTGGACCAAACATTGTCTTCCTGTTCTGCCTGCTTCCCCTGCTTTTGTTCTCCGCCTTCATGGCAGTTTTCGGTGTGATCTGGGCCGTGGCCTATCCTGTGATGTTCGTGATAGGCGCGCTGACCAGCGGCTCGAGGATGAACAAGAGGATGAGGGATATAGTAGAAAGGGAACAGGCATCAATCGATCACTTCGGAAGGGACCCGCTCTCTACCCTCAGGGGCGCGCATATTGTCGGGGGGGTTGCCGAGACGGGCCTTGTTTACTCCAGCATAGTCTACTCACCTAGCCATTGGCAGCTGCTGATAGCATGGTTCAACAACATAGTCGGAGGAAGGGTCGGAATACTTCACTCCATAGTCGCAGTAGCAAGGGCCGAGGCCAAGCAGAGGCTCAGGGAGAGGGCGCAGGAAATGGGATGGGAGGAAGTGCTCAATGTCAGGCTGGATACGGCGGAGATGACTCCAGCCAGTGCCAAGAAGGGGATCAGGGCCGTGGAGATCTTCGCGTACGGGACAGGGATAAGGTACGGCTAGGCGAAATCCAAGGAATCATTCAAGGAGAATAGCTCTCTCAGGGAGGTTGAGAACCATGGTCCAGAGTCCGGTTACGAAGATCGAGCCCCGCATCGCAGGCAAGCTCGCAAAGCAGAGATATCACCTCGTTGGGGACCATGGGGGGGTGAAGGTCTGCCATTGGACCAAGCAGTCCCTGATAGCCGACAGATCCTGCTACAAGGGTACATTCTACGGAATAGAGAGCCACGGATGCATGCAGATGGCCCCCAATGTAGACACCTGCAATTTGGGTTGCACCTACTGCTGGAGGGAGCCTCACTCAGACACACTGAACAAGATCGACGACGATCCGTACCAACTCTACTTGGAGTCTGTCCGGGCTCATCGGAGGCTCCTAACAGGATACGGCGGTAATCCCAAGGCCGATAGGGAGAAGTGGCTAGAGGCCCAGAACCCGAAGCACGTAGCGATCTCCCTGAATGGCGAGCCTACACTGTACTCAAGGCTCGGCGAGTTCCTTGACATATGCCACCAGCATGGCACCAGCACCTTCCTAGTCACTAACGGGAGCCTCCCCAAGGTCATCGAGAAACTAGACCCCCTGCCGACCCAGCTCTATGTCAGCGTGGATGCGCCGAACAAGGAGATATTTGACCGTCTATGCAAGCCGAAATTCGATCAGGGAGCATTCCACAAGCTCGAGCAGACTCTAGAGCTGCTCCCCAGCCTCGACACTCGCACGGTCTGCCGTCACACCCTCATCAAGAACGAGTCACTCGGATTCCACGAGGATTACGCCAGACTCGATAACATAGCCGATCCCGACTTCATCGAGGCCAAGGGATACGTATTCGTCGGCAACAGCCGCAACAATCTGTCGATAGACAACATGCCCAGTCACGCCGATGTGATGGAGTTCTCCGAGAGGCTCGCTCCGATGGTGGGAAGGGAAGTCCTCTCCGATAGGAGTGAGAGCAGGGTGGCGCTCATCGGGCGAGAGATGATTCCTGTCACGCTTCCGGATAAGGTTCGTGATCTTCCTGCTGACCTAGGTATTGCGAAGCCGATGAAGCTCTCCTTGCCTCAGGCCTGAACCATGGGCCTGCTCGATCCGCAGTCGGGGCATAGCTGCTCATCGCTGTCACCGTAATCGTGGAAGCATGCCGGGCAGGTCGGGGATAGAACCATCTCGCCGGAACCAGTGAGTTCGATCCTCTCCTCGGCCACTCTACCCAGATGGAGCAGGTCTCGATCGATTTCCTCGACCTCGAACCTACCAGGTCCTCCGATCTCCAGCAGCACATCCGGGGGAAGGGTGACGGTGCCCGATTCGTCTACGATCAACTCCCTTGAGTCAGAGAGGTCCCCGATGTCCACGCCCACCCCATGCTGAGCAATGAAGCGTCCCTCCCTGAGCTCCAGCGATCGCTCGCAGAACGACGCGACCTCCTTGCTATGGGTGACGAGGAGGAAGGCCACGCCATCCTCCTTGTGAAGCTGGTCGAAAAGGGATAGCACCTCCCTGCTGGTAATCGGGTCTAGTGCGCCCGTGGGCTCGTCGGCCAGGATGAGTTTCGGGTCAGTTATCAGAGCCCTGGATATGGCGACCCTCTGCTGCTCGCCTCCGGATAGCTGTTCGGGCATCCCGAATGCTCTTTCCCCGATCCCGAGCCTCTCCAATAGCCCCATGGCTTTCTTTCGAGCCACACCTGACATGACTCCTTGGTGAATTAGGGGCTGGGCCACGTTTTCAAGCGCGTTCATGTGAGGGAGTAGGTTAGCGTCTTGGAAGATGAATGACACCGTCTTCTGCCTCAGCTCTACCAGCTCTACTCCAGTTAGCCTGGTCATCCTCGTCCCTCCAAGCTCGACGGACCCAGCTGATGGCTTCATCAACCCCCCTAGACACTTGAGAAGGGTCGATTTCCCAGATCCGGAGGGGCCTACAACCGCCACGGCCTCACCCTCCATTATCGATACGCTCAGACCTCTGAGGGCCACGACGTTTCCATCCTCGGCAGTAGATTCGTAAATGTGGTAGAGGGAGTTGGCCCCCAGTATCTCGCTTCTCCCTTCCCCTTCCATCTCACTCCCCCTTCAGAACAGTCGCCAGATCAGAGTCCAGCGCCCTCCTAGTTGTGAACAGGAGGGATATGATGACGGCTGCAAGTACTAGGCCATTGACAAGGACCAGCTCGAACCATGGCCAGATGAGGTCCCTGTCTATGGGGGCGCTCTGCCCGAGGAAGAGTTGGAAGATGAATCCGAATACAGAGAAGAAGCCATTGAAAGACTCTGATACGGCCAAGCCTAGGCTTACTCCAAGTACCATGCTGACAAGTAGGATAGACATGATCTCGAATAGGACCAGCCTCACTACCTGGTTCGGGCTCGCACCGATGGCCTGAAGGATCGCTAGCTCCCTCTTCCTCTGGCTCAGGACCAGCGATAGGAAGACGAAGGCGGATGAGACCGATGCGAGTGCCGCTACCACGAACATCATGCTCAAGAGTCCTGGAGTCCCGAACACAAGCCCGCCATTCCTCTCGTTGCTCTCGTGAGCTGAGGACCAGTCTTGGGCTGAAATCACATTACCTCGGCTCCTGAGATCGGCGCTGAGCGTCTCCAGTGCCGACTTGCAGCCTGAGTCCCCCTCGTTGCAGAGCTCGAAGAACCACCTATCAGAGGTGTGTGTGAAGGACGTGGGGTTGCCCAGCAGTTCAATGTAGGATCTCTCCCCGATGATGATGGACTGCTGCGTCTCTGCCGCTGAGAATCCCGGTATCCAGTTGTGTTGTCCAGCGTAGTTAACGGTGATTGTTGTGTTGGAGGCTTCCACGGAAGGTAAACCCAACTCGTCGAATACCAGATTGGCGATGGATATGTTGAGCGGGCTCCCTCTCGACGGCCTTTCCAGCTCGTCTCTGGCATCATCGCCAGCGGTATAGGCACCCTGGCTCCAGTCTTGCGAGATTGTATCTACATCACTTCCGGGGATGGCCTGCTCGTCCCATATCAGAGTGTCCTCATGTCCATCGAAGAGGACCCAAGTGGAGTACACTCCCCCGCTGTCCCTGTCCAGGACTCCGGGGAATAGATAGCTGACCGATGCCATTGCATCTATGTCGGTGATGCTTCTGTCGTTCACGTTCTGTATGGACTGCATCACAAGATCCATGGCTGCGCTCTCAGATAGCTCTGAATCGAATTGAATTTGCAGGTCTGCCCCGTTCTGCGCACTGGTGGTCCTCTCGTCGACTAGTGTGCCTGTGTGGCCCTGCACCGCTGCGAGGGTAACTATGGAAAGGGTCAGGAGCATGATCAGTGATAGGCGGCTTACGGATTGGTTGGAGCCAGAACCACTCAGTCCCCTCCTGATGTCCGATATCGCTGGAGACCATCCAACTAGTCGATTCAGTATCTGAGGGCCAGAGGCACCGATCCTTGACAGGACTAGTGCTCCCCCTATCCAAAGGAAGAAAGGCCCCAGAAGTAGGAGGATGGCATTGAGAATGAAATTGGTCACGATCCCCCCGCTCCCCCAGATCAGGAACCCATCATTGGATTGGATCCAGCTTTCGATGTAGGACAGCAGTCCCACTCCGAATACCAGCCAATGTAGTAGGTAGTTCGGCTCCCTAGTCTTGCTGACCTTACGAACACCCTCGTCGATCTCTATGTTCAGGAAGTCGTTCGTCCGCCTCTTCCCGTAGTAGTAGGCTACCCAGATGGTCAGGAATGCTACGACAAAGGTCGAACCGAAGCTCAGCACGGGGTCCACGCTGATATCACCCTCATCGGTGAATCTCAGGAAACCCACTGCCCTGAGAACGATCTCCACGGCACCGGATGCCAATGCGAAACCCAGAGCCCATGCCACCGAGCCAATCACGTAGACTTCCAGCACCATCATCCTGGATAGGGTCGTCTCCGTGCCTCCGATAACTCGGTGAATTGCTACCTCCCTCCTTCTTTGCTCCAGCGAGAGGACCAGGCCGTAGAGTAGCACGACGAAGGACAGGGCTACTATCGGTATCACCAGGATGTAGTCGAATACCTGGATAATTCCGAGGAAGATGTTCAGGAATGTTATCGTCCCAGAGACGATGTCGGTGTACTCTATCGAAATAGCGACAGCACTCGCGCCCTCTCCAACGGTGAATTCCCTGGGCAGCTGTACTGACTCTGTCCCTCCCGTAGGCTCGCCCGTAGCGGGGTCTAGTATGTCTACTTGAGACCTGACGCTTTCCAGATCCTGTTTGATGTCTCTAAGCCAACTGGTGGCCTGAGCAGTGGATGAGGTCGGTATCTGCGTACGGTCTAGAGCGACCCCAAGGTAGCCGTGATCGCTTTGCATCAAGGTGGTCTTCTGCTGGTCGGTCAGTACTGAGTCAGAGACTATGACGGGATGGAAGAGAAGCGTCGGATTCCCGAAGTCACCTTCCTCGTAGATCCCTGAGATTGTGAGGTTAGTCACCGTGAAGCTGTCCTTGCAAAAGAGGACTGGGGCCTGGTCGTCATCGTTTACGAATTCGACTTGTGCCTGGCACTGTTCGTAGCCAAGATCGAAGTCACTCGTCCACGTATCCAGTATGTAGCTGAAGGTGAGTGACTCTATCGTATCATTGACCTCAGCTCCTGCAACGCTCGCTATCTTGGAAGGAAGGATCACAGTCCTGTTCGCCACGGCATCCGCAGCCGTGCTGGGCCATTCTCCGTAGATGATCGAATCAGCGTGTCTTTCGCCTAATTCTCCATCCCAGACCCCGCCGCCGTAGAATCGGATTATTCTGTTGCCGTTTATCGGAGGCCCGTTCTCGAAGGCTTCGGGGAATTCCCAACTGACATTGTCCCACCCCTGGGAATTCCCGGTCACGCTTTGCACGTTAAGTGGCTGGGGCGTGGCAAAGTAGGGGTCGAAGAATCCATTGACTCTGAGCCCCTGTCTTCCGAATACCAATCCGCAGTCTTCGAACTCCTCCATCTCCATTATATCCACGCAGAGAGACTCCCACATTGCTGAGTCGTTGGTCCTCCCTTTCCAGTCACCGTCTGGATCGTTCTGGAAGTCGACCTTCGCGTCAAACTCATCTCCCTCTAGGCTGAATGCGAAGAAGGCCTGATTCAGTCCGACAGCATAGGCAAGTACGGTCGTGATTACTAGCGAGGATAGGAAGACGCCCGCGAAGATCGCCAGCCCCCTCTCTCGCCCTCGCCATGCGCTCTTCAGTGCCATGGAGACGTTGTTGGGTGCCGAGAGCCAGCTAGACTGGAATGATTTGTACCAGTCCCGAGCCTTCTCCTCGAGTGTTAGGTCGCTCTTCAGCTTGATTTGCCCCTTGGAGGGTTCGATTATGGGTCTGATGAGAGAGTACGCAGATGCCAGCATCTTCCTGAAAGCGAGCCCGAATATTATGAGGAAGGCTAGGAACAACCATGCCTGCAGCATCGTAGGCAGGACCTTTGTGATTAGTGAGTCTACGTTCATTTTACTCCTCCTCTATGCCCCAGGCGGAACGGATGTCTGAGGCTGCAGTCACCCCGTCCTTGAGTAGCAGCATTCGGTCAGCCATGCTTGCAAGTTGAGGATCGTGTGTGACCATCAGGACTGAAAGACCATCATTCTTGCACAGGTCCTGGAAGAGATGGATAACCTCCTGTCCGCTCTTGACGTCTAGGTTCCCAGTGGGTTCGTCTGCTAGTATCAGTGGCCTCGATCCAGATATTGCCCTCGCTACCGCGACCCTCTGCTGCTGTCCTCCGGATAGTTGGTCGGGGATGAACTCCATTCTATCGCCCAGGCCGACCCTCTCGAGCGCACTATCCGCCCTCTTCTCGGCTTCCTCTGAGGGTATTCCTGAAAGCTCCAGGCTGAAGGCTACGTTGTCTACGGCGCTTAGCCTGTCAATCAGGTGGAAGTCTTGGAATATCCAGCCGACCCCGCTCCTCCTTACGTCAACCACCTTGTTGGGAGATTTCGTGCCATAGTCGTGCGAACCCAGTTTGATGCTTCCTGAATCTGCATCAAGAAGCCCCCCTATGATATTCAGCAGGGTGCTCTTCCCGCAGCCGCTGGGACCCATCAGGCTGACGAGCTCACCCGCCTTCACCTCCATGTTGATCCCCTTGAGGACCTCCAACCTCATGCGTCCAGAACCGAATCCCTTCTTGAGTTCTGAGACACGGAGCATGAGGCCAATCGCAATAATTGTGGTATTAAGTGGTTGTTGTCAATGGCTCGTTTCTACTACGCAGCACTCGACCTGCTGATTTCCCACTTCATCAGGTTGGTGTAGATCGAGGGAAGTAGGAGGACGCTCGCCAGGAGAGCCAGCGTGATAGCCACAACGAATGCCTGCCCGAAGAGTTGGAGAGGGACCAGGGAGGATAGGTTCAGCACGGAGAAACCTCCAGCGGTTGTCACGGCAGCTCCCGCCATAGCCCTGCCCGTGGTGGATATGGATGCCGTAGCCCACTCCGAGGGAAGTCCTTCCGGGTTCTTCTCGACCTCTTCCTCTATTCTAGTCGAGAGATGGACTGCGTAGTCCACCCCGAGCCCCAGCGTCAGAGCTCCTATTGTTACCGTCTGCGAGTTCAGCTGGAAACCTGTGAATCCCATAATCCCGTAGACCCATGCCACTACCGCCAGCAGTGGAATCCAGGTGACGACTCCCCTGGCAATTCCGAGTCCAAGGCTGCTGGTCCTGAAGGTGTGTATGGTCACCAGCATCATGAGGATGACCCCAGCGACGATGACAGTGGATAGAATAGCAGCTTCTGCCACATCGGAGGTAATCTGCGCGAGTATCAGGGACCTGCCGCTGAGGTCCGCGGTGAATCCGGATCCCGAGACGGAGGTTGCTAGGGCTTCTGAGAGCTCGATCTCGAAGGAGTTCGTACTGGACCAGTCCAGGGTCGCAGCTTGGAATGAGACCAGTGTCTGCTGACCGTCACCGGATAGTAGCCCGGAGGACAAATCCCTCCCCTCATCGGTCGAAGTTAGCCACTGCCTCAGCTCCGACCATGACCCCTCTTCCCCGTTATCCACTGATAGCATTAGGGAGGATAGGGATGCGCTCGCTCCCCTTGAGGAGTCTAGCGTCGACCATAGGTCGGAGATGACGACTGTCACCCTCTCGTCCTGTATCAGTACGCTGATAGCATCCTCGATCGCCTGTCTCCCCTCCTCCGAGACGACGTCACCCTCGACCACGACATAGATCGGGGCTGGACTGCTCTGGAACTCCTCAGAAATAAGCAGGAAGTCAGCAACCACAGGCACCGAGTCATCGAAGTTGTCCCTTGTGTCGAAACCGACCTCAAGCTGGCCTATTCCGATTGCCATGGGTGCGGTGAGAGCAATGGCGACGACCACTGCCAGAGCAGGCCTATCAGAAAGCTTCCCGATCCTCTCAATGAGAGGGCTCCTCTCCACAGTAATTGATTTCCCCAGTACCATGTCTTTGGGGGGCACCAGGGTCATCAGGGCAGGCAATGCAGTTATGCTGAACAGGTACACGTAGAACAGCCCGATCGCGATCACTGTACCGAAGACAACGAGGAACTGCTGGCTTGAGAGCCTGAATGAGAGGAACCCTACCATGTCCGTGAATATGGCTATCAGAAGGGCGATGGATGTCAAGGTGGTCCCGGACCTTATCGCCTTCCTACGAGCATCCTCGCTGAGGCTTCTCACCGTGCTTGCGGAGTCCCCGGATTCCTCAAGATACTCCTCTCTGACCCTCTTCACCACGTGCAGGCCGTAGTCAACCCCTATCGCGAGCAGTAGTACCGGGATCGAGTTCATGGCTGCGTTGAAGGTCATCTCCACCCCGATCCTAGTCAGCAGCCCGGAGGTCCCGTAGGTCGCCAGTATGCCGAAGACCGTCAGCCCTAGAACAAAGAACGTGTCTC
>MDTB01078613.1_pt1 | contig 36660 bp, 35 predicted proteins | sample 811161 | NCBI WGS metagenome assembly MDTB01 (sample SAMN05326650, study PRJNA326480) | marine metagenome | isolation source: seawater | place: Mediterranean Sea | collected 2009 | reverse complement strand
GTCCTCAGGTGCCTCGATGCTGTCATCATCGTATTGCAATTCAACCCGGTAGCCATCAGGCATTTCATCATCTTCGATTTCTTTCACCTGAAAACGTTTGCTCTCATCCTCGCCATCGACAGGCATGTTCGGCGCGTCACCAACAAGCTCTTGTTGTATTTGGTTAAGCATAGATTGCAAGTCGGCTTTATTTTCCTGCAAACGTTCTGCCATTTTTTGTTTGGCTAGGCTAGGGTCTAATTCGCCCTGATAGAGGGTGCTGGCCGGGCGATAATCATCATCAATCAACGCGTATAACAGGCGTGCACTGTCATGCGCGGTGGCTTGTGGCGCACTCAGCTCTTGCACGGCCTGTTGCCATGCTGGGGGTAAATCATCCGCATTCAGGAGGGAATTGAATTGTTTCATGGCCCGCGCGATGCCAGGTAATTCACGTTCTATATTGGCATCCAGCCGCACTGTCTCAAGACTGTGGAATAAGCTGATGGCGGCCGCAGGATCATCAAAACTGGCAGTCAGTTGTTCGATATCAACACGCCATGTACCAAACCAGTTTTGTGCCCACTGATGCACTGCGATTGATTTATACAATGCGAAGTTATCTTCGCGACTCTTAAAGGTGGCAATATTCTCAGGTAAATGAATCACCTCGGTATCAGTGAACAAGCGCTCACCTTGTTTTAGCGTTAGACCCCGACCGTTTAAGCCAGTGACAATACTCTCGACCACACGATTAATATCTTCATAACTCACTGAGGTAGGTGCATAAGACACACTGGCCATATACTCATCCAGCTTCTGCATAGTATCTATGCAGGCAGCAGTTCCAGCGCTCTGGTGGGTGTGGATGATATGCTCGATCCAGCCTTGCCAGGCATGCTCTTCCAGACTTTTTAAGCTGGCTACCCCGAGTTGACAGAAATGATAAGACAGTTCAACGTCAGTCTTACTAATGACTTCCACTGCGGCCAAAAAGCGCTCCTGATCTGCGAGGCTTGATTGTGCGAGCTGTTGGGCAGGTTTAAATACGCTTCTTTTTTTGAACAGGGCAGGTTCAACGATTAATTCTAGCCGTAACTCAACTTCGCGTTCGCCCATCCCGCCGTAGCTGGAACTGTTCTGGTTCTTACCGGCGCGGTCAGGCGAGCGGATGTAACCGCCATCCTTGGAGTAGGCTTTGATCTCATATTCTGGTGTGTCATCAGCCGGCGGCTTGTTGGACTTATTGCGCGTCCAAAATTTAAAGTTCATAAGATGTTATTGGGTGGTTTTCAGGAGCACATCTTTCGCTTGGTTTATTTTTGTTGCCAGGTGGCTAGAGCCACCCCGATCAGGATGCATCTTCTGCATAAGTTGCTTGTGTGCCTGAATAATGTCTTCACGGCTAGCCCCGATAGGCAAATCCAGAATAGCATAGGCCTCTTCGACTGTTAGGTTTGTACTGTTATTTGTACTGTTTGTTGTTTGAGACTGCGGCTGACCGCGGAGCGTGCCCATCACCCTACGCAGCATGGGTAGATAGCCAATTAAGCCAAGCAGGCGGCGCATCACTGGCAGGGCAGCACCCACCAGAGCAAACAGCCAATGCATGCGTCCGGTTGCCACTAGGCCGAGCAATATGACAGCAGTCACGAGCATTAATGCTTGCCAGCGTTTGCCAGCTGATTGTTTTTTGAACCAGCGGAAGGCTAAAACAACACTGATCAGTGCGAGTAAGATGAATACAACGCGGATCATGTTATGGCTTGACGTGATAAGTTGGTCAACACAGGAAATATATGTCCAGTCGAGTTTATGAAATTCCAGTATGGAATGAGCGCTAGATAAGGTAAGCTCAGCCGCACTATGATGGTTGAATTATATCAAGCATCAGGCGCACGATAAAAAATATATTCAACGCGTCGTACACATATCCGCACACTATCATGGACGCTTGCTATGCAAACATCTCGCTGGCTGGATTGGGTAGCACTCTTGGCACTGGTGGTTACCTTCGGTTCAGCCTTCTTGTTGACTAAAATCGCGGTGCAGGATTTTCCAGCAGTCCTAGTCGTTGCAGGTCGCATCATGATAGGCGCACTGATGCTGATACCCTTGGTATATCTGCAAGGTGAGCGTTTCAGTCAACTCAAACCATACTGGCCGCTACTGACAATATTAGCCATCACAGGCAACTGTATGCCGTTCTTCCTAATCACTTGGGGCCAACAATATGTCGATAGTGGCCTGGCTGGGATACTAATGGCCATGATGCCATTGGCAACGATTTTGCTGGCACATTGGTTTGTTGCCGATGAACACATTACGCGGCATAAAGTGCTTGGCTTTGTGCTGGGGTTTGTCGGTGTGGTCATTCTGATGTTGCCGGAGGTGCGCCTCAACTCTAGCGTCAACTGGCTGCACATACTGGCCATGCTATCTATCCTGAGCGGTGCCGTCAGTTACGCTGTCAACTCAGTGGTCGCCCATCAACTACCGCGCATCAGTTTGACCTTGCTGTCGGCTGGCGTGTTACTGATCGCTTCAATCCTGATCACACCTTTCGCACTGCTGGCAGGTTCCGCATGGTCAGGCCAAGTCAGTCTATCTTCTTTGATAGCGATTGGTTTATTGGGATTGTTTCCTAGTGGTCTGGCTACGATTGTCTATTTCAGCCTGATTAGGCGCGCCGGTGCACCTTTCATGTCACAGGCAAATTATTTGATTCCGCTGTGGGCAGTATTGATTGGGGTAGTCATTGGTCAAGAGCACATCAGCCTGCATGCCATATTGGCGCTGGTGGTGATTTTGGCAGGTGTCGCACTGGCGCAGAAAAAATCTGCGCAATAAAATCACTGGGTAGGCTCAGGCCTATGCCAGTCCACCGACACGCACATAAATCAAACATCCCTGTCTGGAAAAAGGCGTGTGGGTACTCATGTGTGGACTGCGTATCCAACTGCCCTGTGGATAGACACCATGTTCATCCTCAAAGGTACCCTCAATGACAAATATCTCCTCACCACCGGGGTGGGTATGACGGGCAAAATAAGTCTCGGGTTGCCAGTGAACGAGCGCCATATTTTCCGTATAGTTGGCTTGCGCATATAAGGGCAGCACGGTTAAACCCTCGATCATGCCTTGGCGCCAGTGGGCCTGTGTTGTATCCAGTTTTATTTGCGGTCGATCATGTCCGGCATATTGGCGCAGCCGAACCAACAGAGTACAGCCATGGTCAGAATAGGGTGCATGCTGGCTGCCATCAGGATTAAGTAAATAGCTTCCCTGCGGATAACGTCCATGGTCATCACAGAATTCACCCGCGAGAACTAGAATTTCTTCTCCTTGGGGATGCGCATGACTGCGAAACTTGCCGCCTGCTTGGTAGCGTACCAGGCTGGTTACTGGGCCAAATTCACCCCCTTCACGATACAGTGGTTTACGCCACACTGTCCCGCTGGGACTGCTCTGCCAAGGCATAGATTGCGTATCTATCACCACCTGCTGGCTGAGATCACTATTTACATCGGCCAGGTCAGCCATGCTCAATCCTCTACAAACATTAATAAGGCATCGATATCAATTATGCTGGGATTTGCAGCGACCATGACATTATTATGGTCATATAACAGATACGAAGGTGTGCCCAGCAATGCTTGCTGGGTGATGTGTGTGTGAAATGTATTGGCTGTCTCGTAATTAGTGAGCACATGCGGGTAGTTCAAGTTGCGCTGACGGATAATTTCTGCTGCGATCTGCGGCTGCTGTTGGCCATCGATGACCACACCAATAATGGACATTGCAATAGCAGGATAATCTTCCATTAGGCGGGCTAATTTCTGGAAATCTTTTTTACAGGGTTCGCAATTGGTCGCCCAGAACATGACTAAATCCCAGCGATCAGTCGCCAGTTGTTGATGCACGAAGGCGCTGAGGTCTGTGGATTCTTGTTCTATTGAGGCCTCAGCGGCATATCCAGCCTGAGCCAGCAGCAGACTGCTTACTAACAGCCAGGCAGACAATATTTTTTTATGTACCATCGTTATTCCTTTTTATTGTTCAGGATAGAGTTTATAGCAAGCGGCTTGAATATAGCGCGCAGCAACTTCGCTGTTGATATTCTTACCGCGCTTGAGCACACACTCACTGGCTGTTTTTATACCGAATACTGGGCGCTTTTTTTTAATAAATATACGGGTGTAAAAAGGATAGCGTTGTTGACAATGCGCGACCAGTTCCTCTGCCACCGTATCGCTCTTGATGTCTTGCATAGTATCCAGCAAACATTGCCAGTAATTGTCATCCTTCAGCCAGCCAGCTTGAATGGTAGGACTGAGGATCAGTAGTAGGAGCAGATGCAAGACAACTATTTTCATAGGGCAAGTATATAAGAAGACGCCGACCGCGTGCTGCCGGACAAACTATTCGTCCTAAATTCCCAATGCTGGCTTGATCAGCCAATAGGTCAGTGCTGTTATCAGCAGCATACCCAGTATATTCAGGCCCAGTCCAGCACGACACATATCTGGAATAGTTAAATAGCCAGAACCAAATACAATCGCATTCGGTGGCGTGGCGATAGGCATCATAAAAGCAAAGCTGGCGGCAAAGGTGGCAGGAAAAATCAGTAAATAAGGATGGATGCCCATACCGATCGCCATACTGGCCAGAATAGGCACCAGCGTCGCGGTGGTGGCCGTATTGGAAGTCAGCTCGGTGAGAAAAATAACGGCAAAGCAGATGATTAGCACAAACACATATTCGGGCAGTGCGGGTAAAAATATACTCTGGGCAGCAATAAATTCGGCCACACCATTATGCTTAATCGCTTGCGCCAGAGTGAGACCACCGCCGAATAATATAAAAATTCCCCAGGGCAGCTTTTTAGCAGTTGGCCAATCCATCACAAACACCCGGTGATTAAGATTAATCGGGATGATGAATAACAACAAGGCAGAGAACATGGCAATACCAGGATCTGACAAGCCTTTGAGGGGGGTAATTGATGCGCCTGCCCAGGCAAAGCTTAGTGTTTGCAGCCAGGGTCGAAACATCCACAATCCGACAGTCAAGATAAATACCGCCAAAGTAATGGCTTCACCGGCAGACATAGGCGGCGTCTCATGGGTTGGATTGGTGCCTGCTCGGAGCAGTTGTTGGTCAAAGGGGAAAACCACTTTACTCAACAATAACCATATTATGGGCAGAAAGATGAATACCAGCGGCGCGGCTATCAATACCCACTGCAGAAAACTCACTTGTGTTTGATAGGCTTCATCCAGGCCTGTTTCCAGAAAGCCGACTAAAAATAAATTGGGGGCAGTACCAATAATCGTGAGCGTGCCGCCCAGCGATGCGGCATAGGCAATGCCCAACAGCAAACAGCGTGCGAAATTATGTTGGTCACGGTTGGCAAAGTGATCGTCGTCATAGTGGGTATACAGTGCAATGATGCTCAAGCCCATAGGTAACATCAATGCGCTAGTAGCAGTGTTGGATATGAAGCCACTTAACAGTGCTGTGGCTAACATAAAACCCGCTATGATTAACATCGGTCGGTTACCCGTGATCGCTAAAATCATATTGGCCAGACGTTGATCTAACTGCCAGCGTTGCATCGACAGGGCAATAATAAAGCCACCCATAAACAAAAAAATCAAATGTGAGGCATAGGGCGCGGTGGTCGCTTTAATGTCAGCAATATCTAATAATGGAAACAATGCAATTGGCAACAGAGCAGTAATGCTGATATCAATTGCCTCGGTCAGCCACCAAATTGCCATCCAGAGGGTGACACAAAGCGTCGTTTTAGCCGAAAAAGTGAGTGGAATTAATGCTTTCTGGGTATCGACATAATGTTCAGGTAGGGCTGAAAATAGGGCCAGTGCAGCGATCGGGCCAAGTAACAATCCGAATTTTTGGACAGAATGGAACATAACGATTAGAAATGAGTGAATTGATCGACCAATACCAGCGTAACATGCGTGATCTGAGAATCTCGGTGACCGACCGGTGTAATTTCAGATGTACGTATTGTATGCCAAAACAGGTATTTAATTCTAAATATCAATTTCTGCAACGTGACGATTTACTCTCGTTCGAGGAAATCACGCGCCTGACGCGCCTGTTTGTCGCTCATGGCGTACGCAAGATTCGCCTCACGGGCGGTGAGCCTCTGGTTAGAAAGAATCTCGATGTGTTAGTGGCTGAGCTCAATAAAATCGAGGGGGTGGAAGATATCGCCCTGACCACCAATGCTTCAATTCTCACTCTGGAAAAAGCGCAGCTGCTGAAAGCTGCGGGTCTGGGCCGAATTACGGTGAGTCTCGATGCAATCGAGCCAGAGACTTTCATGCGCATGAATGACATGCAAGTCACGGTCGAGAAAGTATTACAAGGCATCGAAAATGCTCATCGTGCAGGCTTCGACACGATTAAGGTCAATATGGTCGTGCAGAAGAACATTAACGAAGATAACATCCTACCAATGGCGCGTTATTTCAAGAATAGCAATGTCATTCTGCGCTTCATTGAGTATATGGATGTGGGCAATACTAATGGCTGGAATATGGCGGCGGTCGTCTCTGGAAGCGAAATTGTGCGCATTATCAATCAAGCATTACCACTTGAGCCGGTGGATCCCAACTACCGTGGCGAAGTCGCCAAGCGTTGGCGTTATCAGGATGGGACAGGGGAGATAGGCTTAATTACTTCAGTGACTGACGCTTTTTGTGGTGATTGTAATCGTATGCGTTTATCGGCCGAGGGAAGTCTGTATACCTGTTTATTTGCCTCCAAGGGTACCGACTTACGACGCTTACTGCGCGAGCAGGCAGGTGATGAATATATTAATGAAGTGATCGCCAGCACATGGCGAGAGCGCAGCGATCGTTATTCAGAACTGCGGGGACGCGCTGAACAAACGATGCACAAGGTTGAAATGTCCTATATCGGTGGCTGAAGCTAGTCTTTATCAGCGACTCGGCGGCCGATCTACTGTCCACCAGTTGGCTAACCGTTTCTACGATATCATGCAGCGTGAGGCCTCTGCGCAAACACTCCTCGAGCTGCACCCACAAGACTTAAGACACTCGCGTAAACGACTGGAAAACTATCTATGTGAATGGTTAGGTGGTCCAAAATTATTCGGGACAGCCTATGTTAATCCTGACTGGATTAAACGCCGCCATCAGCATCTCGCAATCGGTTTTGAGGCGCGTGATCAATGGTTATATTGCATGCGCTTGGCCATGCACGAGTTAGCCCTTGATTCAGATCTGCAGTTCGCCTTGAATAAAGAATTCTTTAAGTTGGCGGGTTATATCCGCAATCAGGTCTAACTGTACTAGCTCTCTCGTAGGCGTGGAATTAGCTCGACCAGATTGCATGGACGATGCCGATAATCCAGTTGTTCATGGATCAACTTATCCCAAGCATCTGCGCACGCACCCGATGAACCGGGCAAACAGAAAATATAGGTCCCATTAGCAACCCCTGCGAGCGCACGCGATTGCAGGGTAGAGGTACGAATCGACTCAAACGATAATACCCGGAACATTTCGCCAAAGCCCTCAATCTCTTTATCCAGTAGGGGTTTGATTGCCTCTGGAGTGCCATCACGTCCGGTCACGCCAGTGCCACCGGTGGTGAGAATGACTTGTGGCTCGGACTGCGCAATCCACTGCGACACCTGCGCGCGGATCTGATAGATATCATCCTTAACAATGGCTTTCTGCTGCAGTCTATGACCGGCTGATTGCAAACGCTCGACCAGTAAGTTGCCGGACTTATCATCTGCTGCGGTGCGCGAGTCAGAGATAGTCAAAACACTGATTGAAAGGGCAATTAAATCTCTATTTTTATCTATCATAGGCTATCTAGCACATGGTTGTGGCGAATGTGAACCTGCTTAAAGGATCTGAGTATGCGACATTAAAAATTGACTCACAAGCCAGTTAGCCAGCGTATCACCGGATATGATATTCACAATATCTGATTACATACTCACACTGTCGAAGTAATCAGACAGTAGTTGCTGGGCACGCTCAAGCTGATCATCAGCGACTACGACTCTAATGAGATCTGAGGCCGGTAACTCACCCATCGCCCCCTGTAAATATTCGCCCAGAATAGCCGCTTCGATATGCTCTGTTGTGAGCAGATTTTTGATTAAATTGGCCTCAATTAAGTCCTGTGCATGGATGAGGGTTTTCACTATATTTTGCCACCCTGAGTGATTATTATAGTGTCTCTATTATCGCACAACTGAAACCCCTTATTGTGAAAATTGAAATCCTGGAACACAGCTACGATCCTTATCAATGGGTGCAGCTGTATGAGCAACAGCGGCACTCAGAGCAGCCAGCCTTTGGGGCGACGGCGATATTTTTCGGTACCATGCGTGATTATAATGAGGGCGATGAAGTGACGGCCATGGTGCTAGAGCATTATCCGGAAATGACAGACAAGTTTTTGCACAAGCTTGCGCAACAGGCGGTAGACGAGTGGGGCTTGATTGATATCGCTATTGCTCACCGGGTGGGTGAGATTCTGCCTGGCGATGCCATCGTCTGTGTCGCGGTATGGAGCAGCCATCGAAAAGCAGCCTATGAGGCGAATCGGATGGTCATGGAAGCGCTCAAATCACAGGCACCATTCTGGAAAAAAGAGACCCTACTGGAAGGCAGTCGCTGGGTTGAGAAAAATACTCCTGGGTTCTGATATCGCCCTATTTGTTCTCTACAACTTAAGCCAAGGACATAGTCAGCATGAGTAAGATGAAATGGAAAATTCATCAACAAGCCAGAGTGTATGATGGTCACTTTAAAGTCGACCAGCTGCAATTATCATATGCCAAGTTCGCAGGTGGTGAGTGTACCAATGTGCAGCGTGAGTTAGTCCATCGTCAGAATACGGTCGCCGTGTTGCCCTATGATCCGGTGCAGGACAAAGTGGTTATTGTGGAACAATTTCGGGTTGGCGCTATGGCTGGCAGATCCCCCTGGTTGAAAGAAATTGTGGCAGGATTACGTGCCGAACATGAGCAGCCCGAGCACGCCGCCAGACGCGAATGTCATGAGGAGACAGGTTGTGTAGCAACGGAACTTTTGCCAATTTCAGAGTTCTATACCAGTCCCGGTGGTCTGGCAGAGTGGGTCCAGTTATATCTGGCGAGAGTGGCGGTTGACGACATCCAAGTGCATGCGGGTCTGGCGCAGGAAAACGAAGATATTCTCGTCAGTGCAGTGCCTTTGCAGGCGATCCCAAGCATGCTCAGTGAGGGTGAAATGTGCTCCGCTATTGGTATTATTGCCTTGCAATGGTTGTTGGTTAATAAATCATCAATCAGACACACCTGGTTAGCATCCAGTGCAGATTGAGCGACGTGTTTTGGTATTGCTAAGCGCACATTGATAGCCACCCAGGCAGGAATAAATCACTGATTTGTGAGAAGCTTGCAGTGTGCTTGCCTTTGGGGTAAAAATCTCACGCGTTAAGTCCACATAAAACTAACAATAATAATGCTCAACACATGATAGAAATCAGTAATCTAGTCAAAACATTCGGCCGCTTGACCGCAGTCGATAATCTCTCTTTTAAGGTCGAATCGGGTGAGGTTCTCGGATTCTTAGGGCCTAACGGCGCTGGTAAATCAACGACCATGAAAATGGTGACAGGTTTTCTAGCGCCAAGCTCCGGCACAATCAATGTCTGTGGCCATCCAGTCGAGGGTGATGCGCGCGCAGCGAAACAACATATTGGCTATCTCCCTGAGGGCGCCCCCAGTTATGCGGAGATGACCGCGCAACAATTTCTGTCATTTATTGCCGATGTGCGGCAACTCACCGGTAGCCACAGAAAGGATCGCATCGATACGGTGATTCAACAGCTCCATTTAGAACAAATAATTAATCGTCCGATTGAGACACTATCCAAGGGGTTTAAGCGGCGGGTCGGTCTGGCACAGGCCATATTACACGATCCTCAAGTGTTGATCTTGGATGAACCCACCGACGGGCTTGATCCTAATCAAAAATATGAAGTGCGTGAACTCATCAAGGGTATGGCGAAAGATAAAATTGTTGTTATCTCGACGCATATTCTGGAAGAGGTCGACGTGATCTGCTCACGTGCCATTATCATTGCCAATGGACGTATTTTGGTCGATGACACACCGCAAGCCCTGTTGGCACAATCACCCAGCGGCCGTATGGATGACGTATTCCGACAAGTCACTGCAGCGGAGAATGTATCATGAGCAATCTTACAATTAAAAATGTTGGCGTGATCTTTAAACGTGAGTTGCAAAGTTATTTTGCCACTCCAGTCGCTTACGTATTCATTGTCATTTTTCTAGTCTTGAGTGGCGCCATGACATTTAATCTGGGTAGTTTCTATGAACGTGGTCAAGCTGATTTGGCACCTTTCTTTAATTTTCATCCCTGGTTGTACTTGTTTTTAGTGCCTGCCATTTCGATGCGCTTGTGGGCCGAAGAACGCAAATCTGGCAGCATAGAATTATTACTCACGCTACCCATCACCATGCTGGAAGCGGTCATTGGTAAATTTTTGGCGGCCTGGCTATTCACCGCCTCAGCACTGGCCTTGACCTTCCCACTGTGGATCACTGTTAATTACTTAGGTGACCCCGACAACGGCGTTATTCTAGCGGCTTACATCGGCAGTCTGCTGATGGCTGGAGGTTTTCTTGCCATTGGTGCATGCGTATCGGCCAGTACCAAAAATCAAGTCATCGCCTTTATCATCAGCGTGGTTATATGCTTTGCTTTTCTGTTAAGTGGTTTTCCCATCGTATTAGATTTTTTCCGTGGCTGGGCACCACAGCCAGTGGTTGATGCTATCGCATCACTGAGCTTTTTGACCCACTATGCCTCGATCAGTAAGGGTGTCATCGATATCCGCGATATCATTTATTTTGCCACTTTGATAGGCGCTTGGTTATACGCCAATGCGGTCATTATCGAAATGAAGAAGGCGAGTTAAGTTATGCATAATAAAACTACTCTCAGTTACAGTGGTCTGGTCGTGCTGGCGTTCCTCTTTGTATTGATCAATATGCTCAGTGGCAATCTGTTGAAAGGTTCGCGTATCGATCTGACCGAGAATCGTCTGTATACCTTATCTCAGGGCACCTTGAATATTGTGCAAACTATTCAAGAGCCGATTACTCTGCATTACTTTTTCTCCGATCAAGCGAGTAAGGACATACCCCAACTGCGTACTTATGCCAAGCGTGTCAACGAGCTGTTGCAGGAGTATGCGCAACTATCAAAGGGTAAAATCACCCTCAATGTAATTGATCCAGTGGCTTATTCAGAGCAGGAAGATCAGGCGACTGAGTTTGGCTTGCAAGGTGTACCTACTGGCGCCACCGGACAAAGCATTTATTTTGGCCTCGCGGGCAGCAACTCGGTTGGCGACACCGAGACAATTGCCTTCTTTCAACCGAATAAAGAACAGTTTCTAGAGTACGACGTCAGTAAGCTGATTTACACTTTGACCAATACCAAAAAACCCGTGGTCGGTTTGTTGTCCCGCGTACCTATGTTTTCCTCATTTGATGTTGAGACTCAACGTATTCGAGATCCTTGGGCGGTCACGACCCAACTGCAACAGTTATACGATGTTCGTAATATCGATTTCGCAGAGGGAAAATTTGCCGACGACTTAGAAGTATTAATGGTCGTGCACCCGAAGGATTTAGGACTGAAAACACTGTATGCCATTGACCAATTCGTTATGCAGGGCGGTAATCTCATTGTCTATGTCGATCCCTATGCAGAAGCTGATGTCCCTGCAATGGATCCTAATTCACCTATTGAAGCCGAAGGCGTGCGCAGCTCAACATTGAATAAATTATTCGCTGCTTGGGGCATTGATTACACCCCAGCACAGGTATTGGGTGATCGTAAATATGCACTCACAATTGATACTGGCAATGGCCAGCAGGCACGTCATTACGCCATCCTAGGTCTGGACAAGAGCGCCTTGGCGGATGACAACGTGATGACCTCAGGCTTGGATGTAATCACCATGGCCATGGCCGGGATGGTTAAACCGCAAGCTGATGCCGAGGTAGAATTTGAAGCGCTCATTCAGAGTAGTACCGAGGCGATGCCGTTTGAAAGCGCCAAGTTCCGCTTCTTGCCTAAGGTATCCAGTCTGGCTGAAGGCTATGCCGCCACCGGTGAAAACTATGCCGTCGCTGGACGCTTTGCCATGCAGCCACAGTCAGCATTTCCTGAAGGCCCCCCAGCAGACGCTGAAGTGAGCCAGGCCCACATTGGTCAGGCCACCGAGCGCGTGAATATTGTTGTCGTGACGGATGTGGATATGTTGACTGATCGGATGTGGGTGAATGTGCAAGACTTCCTCGGTCAAAAGATTATGGACGCATGGGCATCGAATGGAAACTTTGCAGTCAACATTGTGGATAATCTGCTCGGCAGTTCCGATCTAATCAGTGTGCGCGGGCGTGCTACAGCGACTAAGCCCTTTACCCGCGTAGAAGCTCTGCGGCGTGATGCAGATGATCAGTTCCGTGCACAAGAGCAGGCGTTACAAAATAAGCTGCGTCAGACCGAACAAAAAATCAGCCAGCTACAAGCTCAGCGGGATGATGACAGCGCACTCATGATGAGTGATGAACAACGTGCAGAAATTGCCCGCTTCCAGGATGAGAAACTGCAAGTGCGTAAACAGCTGCGCAAAGTACGCCATGAGTTAGATAAAAATATTGAGTCACTCGGCAACTGGCTGAAAGCGATTAACATCGGCCTGATGCCATTGGTGCTAACCATCATGGCGCTGCTCCTGTCGGCTGTACGGGCCAAGAAACGGGTGCAACATCATACTCACTCATGAACTAAACAGGTGTTCGTCCAGCAACTATGAATAGTAAATCATTACTCGCGCTCATCCTGCTGACGCTATTAGGTGTAGGCGGCTACTACATCTCCAGTCAACAAAACAGTATCAATCGCTCGGCATCGATAGGTGAGGTCTTACTTGCTGACGTATTACCGCATGTTAATTCGATAGAGAAAATTATCATCACTGGCGCAGGCAATACGACCGTGGTTACGCTCCACAAACAGGGTGGGACTTGGCAGGTGGCGGAGCGTGATAATTATCCTGCCGAGATTGCCACAATACGTAGCCTGGTAGTGGCCTTACTCGAAGCTCGAATGCTGGAAGAAAAAACCTCCAATCCAGACTTATATGCACGTTTAGGCGTTGAAGCTATCAGCCATGCAGATGCCCAAGGTATGCAAGTTACACTGTATTATGCCGATCAATCCGCTGCTCTCATTATCGGTAACCCAGGACCACAGCTGAACAAGAATCGTTATGTGCGTGAGCCGGATGCGGCAACCACTTGGCTAGTGGATCAGAAAATTGATGTTAAGCATGAACTTACTCACTGGTTAGAGAAAGACTTGTTCAGCATCGAACCGGAACAAATCACTCGGGTCGCAGTCACTGTAGCGGACAGTGCAACCATGCTGATCGAACATCAGCATGACACCAACACACCAGAGGGAAGTCATTTCAAAGTAACAAATTTGAGTGATCCCAGGGCGCAGGTCGTGGATGCCGAGTTGCAACAAATCAGCAATGCCTTATCGTCTTTCCAACTACTGGACGTGGCCACAAGGGAAATAATAGCCGGGCATAGCGCCAGCTTAAATATTGAGTATCAACTCAACGATGGCAGTGTGATTGCGCTAGAAGCCTATGATCTCGACGGGCAGCGCTACGCTGTTATTAATGTCAGTGGCCCAGCTGAGTTCGTGACCCGTGTGCAAGAGAAATCCCAAGGACGAGTGTTTAAGTTGCCCAATGTGAGTTATGAGGCGATGTTTAAAAGGGAAGAGGATGTGCTGGTCATCACTGAAGACATGCTCAACTAAATTCTACTCAGCCGGCACGATACGGCGTTGAAAGCACCCTCAAAAAATCTCATTTACTACATGTAAACTCGATTGTTTTCGAGCACTTTCGCCTTGTCTCGCACTTGCCTGAGCGAATTTAAGGAATTTTTTATACAATTCATACCAGTGGTATTCCTTTTACATTCTGGATCCACTAGCCATGCTTTTGCCTTTCCTATGAAGTCCCTAATGTAATTACAGATCAGACTGAAACTAGTTGATATGAAACTTAAGGTAATACGAACAAACAGTTATGGCTGTGACTTTTGATGCCTAGATTATGGTTATTTGACCGCTATAGAACTGCGCGCTATATCTCATCACGCAAAATGATTGGCTTAGCCAGCCGATAGCTCAGCATTCACTCTATTTATTCTTGTGCTGAAGCCTGCCAATATCAGATTGCAGGCCGGATTGATTGATGATTGATTTAAAGTAGGCAAGACAGGAATGATCGGCTGATAGGAAGATACTTGAGAGTTCTATTAATATTTTTACCTTCAGTTTATCGCTGATGTGGCTTCTGTGTAATTCAATAGTGCGCACGCTGAGATTCAGTTTATAAGCAATTTCTTTGTTTCTTATTCCTAGCATTAATAGTGATAAGATTTGAAACTCTCTTTTTGATAATTGAGTGATTCTACTTATCAATTTAACACAATCTTGATTCTTTGAATTTTCAGTAGGGATGATATGACTATAGCTATTGATAAGCTCTCTGCTGTCTTGTAATAGCTGCCGGGATACGTTTATTTGCTGAGTACTATCTGCTCGTCATGCCAGTCAACATTAATGCAGTCACCGGCCATGAACTCACCCGCTAGAATAGCTTTTGCCAGCGGTTGTTCGACCAGTTCGACAATGGCTCTTTTGAGAGGGCGGGCACCATATGCAGGATCAAAGCCACGTTGACCAATTAATGTCACCACCTGATCAGACACATTGAGCGTCAGTTCTTGCGCTTGCAGACGTTGATCCAATGCATCCAGTTGAAGCTGGGTGATGATTGCGATTTGCTCTTGGCCCAACTGATTGAAAATAACAGTTTCATCGATGCGATTAAGGAACTCAGGCTTGAACACTGCGCGTAGCTCTTTATCCAGCATCTGACGCAGATCAGCCTCACTATTATTTTGCGCAGCAAGAATGCGGTCACTGGCAATATTTGAGGTCATGACAATAACACTGTTACGGAAATCGACGGTGCGTCCATGGCTATCGGTCAGGCGTCCATCATCCAATACCTGCAGGAACAGATTGAATACATCTGGATGTGCTTTTTCGATTTCATCAAATAGAATAACGCTATAAGGTTTCCGTCGTACCGCCTCAGTCAAGTAGCCACCTTCTTCATAGCCGACATAACCCGGTGGTGCCCCTATTAATCGTGATACTGCGTGTTTCTCCATAAATTCCGACATATCAATACGCACCATCGCGGCTTCTGTATCAAACAGAAATTCTGCCAACGCTTTACACAGTTCGGTTTTACCGACACCGGTCGGACCCAGCATTAAAAATGAGCTGTTCGGTCGATCAACTTCGGCCAATCCGGCACGCGAGCGTCGCACAGCATTAGCTACTTTCAATAACGCCTGATCTTGCCCCACTACGCGGGTCCGTAGCTGATCTTCCATAGCTAATAATTTTTGTTGTTCGCCGCTGAGCATTTTGCTGACAGGGATGCCTGTCCAGCGTGAGACAACTTCGGCGATCTCTTCACTGCCTACTTTATTGCGCAGCAGGGTAGTGGGTTGTTGTTGCTGCAATGAAGCTGCAGCAAGCTTTTTTTCTAACTCTGGAATGACACCATATTGCAATTCCGACATCTTGCTCAGATCGCTTTGCCGATGGGCAACCTCGAGATCGGTGCGTGCTTCATCCAATTGTTCTTTGAGGTGCTGCACACCTTGCAAAATAGTTTTGTCAGCACGCCAAATCTGATCCAATTCTGCAAACGCCCGCTCTTGCTCACTGATTAATTGCTGCAAATCTTTTAGTCGTTGTTTCGAGGCTTTGTCCTTTTCTTTCTTTAGCGCCTCACGCTCTATCTTTAATTGAATCAAGCGTCGCTCCAGACGATCCATCTTTTCTGGTTTAGAGTCAATTTCCATCCGCATCTTAGAGCCGGCTTCGTCAATCAGATCAATCGCCTTATCTGGTAACTGTCGATCAGTAATATAACGATCTGCCAGACTGGCAGCCGATACAATGGCTGGATCAGTAATCTCTATGCCATGATGAATTTCATAGCGCTCTTTTAAGCCGCGTAAAATTGCAATTGTATCGGTGACATCGGGCTGATCGACAATAATTCTCTGAAAGCGTCGCTCCAACGCGGCATCAGTCTCCATGTATTGTCGATATTCATCCAACGTAGTGGCGCCGACGCAATGCAATTCGCCCCGTGCCAGAGCAGGTTTCAACATATTACCTGCATCCATTGCACCCTCAGTTTTACCTGCGCCCACTAGCATATGGATTTCATCAATGAATAAAATTATTTGGCCTTGCTGTTGTGAGATATCTTTGAGCACGGCTTTCAGGCGTTCCTCGAATTCACCGCGGAACTTGGCGCCGGCGATCAGCGCACTTAAGTCCAAGGCTAATAGACGCTTATTCTTCATACCTTCAGGCACTTCGCCATTGATAATGCGCTGCGCTAAGCCTTCCACAATAGCAGTTTTACCCACCCCAGGTTCACCGATTAAAACAGGATTATTCTTAGTACGCCGCTGCAGTACCTGAATAGCGCGACGAATTTCGTCATCGCGGCCTATCACTGGATCAAGCTCGCTATTTCTGGCACGTTCGGTCATATCAATGGTGTATTTGTGTAACGCTTCACGTTGCTCTTCCGCACCTTGGGAGTCGACAGTTTCCGCTTTACGCATTTTTTGGATAGCCTGGTTGACTTTGTTTTTGTCGATGTCTAGTTGCTTAATAACCTGACCCAACTCAGCACGCTCATCTAAAATGGCCAGCGCCAGTGTTTCGCTGGCTATAAATTTGTCCTGCCATTGATGGGCTAGTTTTTCACACCGGTTGAGAAGTGCGTTCAGGCTGGCTGAAATACTTACTTCACCCGTGGATGATTGTAGTTGAGGTAGTTGTTGCAGTACTTTCTCACAGCCTAGCTTGAGCGCGCTGATATCAACATCAGCCAACGTATAGATAGCAGCCAGCCCACTATTACTTTGATTGAGCATGCCTAGCAGCAGGTGAACAGGTTCTATTTGCGTATGATCCGACTGCACAGCCAAAGACTGCGCTGCGTGTAAACCAGCCTGAAAACTATGGGTAAGATTTTCAACTTGCATATTTCGATTCCTCGACATTCTATGCTTATAGAGATTGGGACCGAACGAGTTAAATTCAATACTTGTTGGATAAAAAAATAGTCAGCAGATAGAAGTATCTCAGTCACTTGGAGTTGCAATGTGTGCATACACTTCAAGCATGACTTAACTGCAGTGCGCAGCGGCGAGGGCTGGAATTGTTAAATCTCGGTTGCTTTGCGGCTGGCATTCCCTAGATAGTTTGCAGGTGTAAGTGCTTTCAGTTCAGTTTTGACCGCATCAGGCAGTGCCAGTGTATCAATGAAATCGCTCAGTACGTGTTGCGTGATTTTTTTACCACGCGTGAGCTGTTTCAGTTTTTCATAGGGCTGTTCGATATTGTAGCGACGCATGACGGTCTGGATCGGTTCAGCCAGCACCTCCCAGTTATCATTCAGTTCTGCCAACATGTATTGTTGATTACATTCAACCTTGTGCAGTCCGCGTTGCAGGGCATTGAGGGCGATCAAACTATAAGCAAAGGCACTGCCGAGATTGCGTAGTACGGTAGAGTCAGACAGATCACGTTGCCAGCGCGAGATTGGCAGTTTGTCTGCGAAATGAGCCAGCATGGCATTCGCAATACCAAGATTACCCTCGGCATTTTCAAAGTCGATAGGATTGACCTTATGCGGCATAGTTGATGAACCCACTTCTGTTGCAATCACTTTCTGCGTGAAGTAGCCGATTGAAATATAGCCCCACATATCACGACAGACATCGATCAGGATAGTGTTAATACGCTGCATGTTGTGACATAACTCAGCAATATAATCATGCGGTTCGATCTGGGTCGTGTAAGGATTGTAAGCCAACCCCAGCTCAGTCACAGTTGCCTGTGCGATGCTCTCCCAATCCGCTTCAGGATAAGCGCTCATATGCGCATTGAAATTACCGACTGCACCATTCAGCTTGCCACGTATTGCAATCTGCTGCAGGGATAGGGTTTGCTGTTCGAGCCGATGCACAACATTGGCAAATTCTTTACCCATCGTCGATGGTGTCGCGGGTTGTCCGTGCGTCCGACATAGCATGGCTGCGTCAGCCAACTGATGCGCAAATTGGCGAAGCTGTGCGAGCACTTGGCTATGCTGCTCTAGCATAATGTTGCGGCCCTGTTTTAACATCAGTGCGTAGGCTAAGTTGTTTATATCTTCTGAAGTGCAGGCAAAATGGAAGAATTCGGCCAGCTGAGTGAGTTCAGGATTGTCAGCCACCGACTCTTTTAGCCAATACTCAACGGCTTTGACATCGTGATTGGTTATCGCCTCGATCGCTTTGACGCGCTGTGCCGCAGGCAGATCAAAATCAGTCAACAGCTTGTGCAGACTGCTTAAACCTTGTTCAGTTAAGCTGGGGATGTCATTCAGCTGTTGGCTTTGTGCGAGCTGAATCAACCAAGTGATTTCAACAGTAGCGCGGCTATGAATCAGTCCATATTCACTGAATACGGCTTTTAAAGGGGCTGCCGCCTTGGCATAACGACCATCTACTGGAGAAATTGCGGTTAAATTGTTCAGTTCCATAATTTTGCCTGGTTTTTTCTTCTAATGCTTGTGGGCCAGCGATTATACTACAGCGCCTTACAGATAATATTTAAAGATTACCTGAATATGCAGTTTTAAGCGTGCATCGAGCGGGGCTAAGCAATAATTAAATAGCAACTACACATCAGCAATATAAAACGATATTTGACAGAGAATAACCATGACACAGCAAGAGTATAGAATTGAAAAAGATAGTATGGGTGAGTTACAAGTACCTGCCGAAGCATTATATGGTGCTCAAACTCAGCGTGCAGTTGATAACTTCCCAATCAGTGGTCTGACCATGCCGCGCGAATTCATCTGCGCTCTAGGTGAAATTAAAGCCGCATGTGCGCGCGCTAATCTTGATCTCGGCCTATTAGAGCAAGCGGTTGCTGAGGCCATTATTAGCGCTGCTCAGCAAGTCTCTGACGGACAGGTGGATGCGCATTTTCCAGTCGACGTTTTCCAAACAGGTTCGGGTACCAGCAGTAATATGAATAGCAATGAAGTGATTGCTCATATTGCCGCTAACCATTCCGTTGCTGTGCATCCTAATGATCATGTCAATATGGGCCAGAGTTCCAACGATGTCATCCCAACCGCGATTCATGTCAGTGCTTGTATCGCAATCCATAACAACTTACTCCCGGCACTTAAGCATCTGGCGACAACCTTGCGCAGTAAAGCCAATGAGGTTGAGCAATACGTAAAAACCGGACGTACGCACTTGATGGATGCGATGCCCGTCACCCTAGGACAAGAGCTCAATGCTTGGGCCACTCAAGTTGAAAACGGTATTCAGCGTGTTGAGCATGGCTTAGGTTTCTTACAGCAGCTTGCCCAAGGGGGGACTGCCGTAGGTACAGGAATCAACGCGCATCCCGAGTTTGCAGATAAGTTTGTTGCCCACTTGAGTCAAGCAACCGGTATTGATTTCTCCACTAAGCCAGATAAATTTGAAGGCTTAAGTGCACAAGACGCCGCCGTAGAAATGAGTGGTCAGCTTAAGACAGTGGCGGTCAGTATGATGAAAATGGCAAACGACTTGCGTTGGATGAATTCAGGGCCACTGGCGGGTCTAGGTGAGATTGCCTTACCTGCATTACAGCCAGGCAGTAGTATCATGCCAGGCAAAGTCAATCCTGTGATCCCGGAAGCAACAGCAATGGTATGTGCACAAGTCATCGGTAACGATGCCACTATTACCCTTGGAGGTCAGGCGGGTAATTTCCAACTTAATGTGATGTTACCTGTGATCGCCTATAACTTGGTTCAGAGTATTAATTTACTGGCTAATTCAGCCCGCTTAATGGCCGATAAAGCGATCGCCGGTTTCAGTGTTAATGAAGATGCCTTGAATGATGCGTTAAGTCGTAATCCGATTCTAGTGACTGCGTTGAATAGTGTGATTGGCTATGAGCTCGGTGCCGCGGTGGCTAAGAAAGCCTATGCGGAGGGTTTGACGGTTATCGAATCGGCACTGGCGTTAACAGATCTGTCCGCACAGGAGTTGGAAAAGTTATTAGATCCGGCGCAATTAACTCAAGGCGGTATTCAAGATTTGGAGTCGACCTGAGCGAGCATCTAACTAGGTAATGATACATGCAGACTCAAAGGCAGTGCCTATTTTTTAGCACTGCCTCGGCTATAGATTAGAATTAAACCTGCACTAATAATGAGTGCACCACCCAACAGGGTCTGCAGGCTCGGGACTTCCCGCCAAACAAGCCAACCCGCAAGACTTGCCCACAACAACGATGAATAAGTGAATGGACCAACCTGACTGGCGGGTGCCAGCCGGTAAGCCTGAGTTAAGCAAAATTGGCCACACGTACCGACCGCGCCGAGCAAGATTAAGTAGGCCCATTGCTGCCCGGTTGGAATATGTAATTCTGTGGCTAAGGCAGGTATAGCTGATATCAGCGCACCAAATAAGGCAAAATAAAAAATGATGCGCGTGGTCGATTCTGTATCTGACATTTTACGTATGGTGACTTTAGCAAAAGCGGCGAGTGCACCTCCAATCAGGCCCACCAGTGCCGCAAGTTGAATTTCCCCGGTAGGATTCAAGAACACCACGACACCCGCAAAGCCGACTAGAATCGCGCCCACCGTTTGCACTGAGACATGTTCCTTAATCCAGAAGATAGCAATAATTGGGATGAATAAGGGACCAGTGAGTTTCAATAACATTGCATCGGCCAGTTCGATGTTGGCCAGCGCATAAAAGAAACAAAACATCGCTAATACACCGCTGGTCGAGCGCAGTAAGTGCATATTGATGCGTGTTGTCTTGAACTCACGCCAGCCGCTCCCACGCATCAGCATGGGGAAGATAATAATCGCTGCTAGGATGTTGCGGTAGAACACGATTTGATGACTGGGCATGTCTGGGCCTAATATTTTCACCAGCATACCCATGCTGACGAAGAATACTTCGCCCAGCACGACAAATAGACTGCCTGCCAGCAGTTGTTTATTTAGCTGCATATATAAAAAAGAGCCTGCAGGTTAACCATACAGGCTCTTGTGAGGAGGTTGGCAACAGCTCAATTAAGACGCAAGCTGACGTAAGACGTAATGCAGAATACCGCCATTTTGGTAGTACTCCACTTCCTGAGGTGTATCGATACGCACCATGACGTCAAATGTTTGACTGCTGCCATCAGCAGCGCTTGCAGTCACCTTAACGGTCTTAGCTGCGCCATTTTCCAGTCCCGTGATATCAAATGACTCGGTTCCAGTAAGCCCGAGAGAGGCGGCGCTTTGTCCGGCGTTGAACTGCAACGGCAGAATGCCCATCCCGACTAAATTAGAGCGATGGATACGCTCGTAGCTTTCCGCCAATACCGCTTTTACACCCTGCAAACGAGGACCTTTGGCGGCCCAGTCACGGGATGAGCCAGAACCATATTCTTTACCTGCGATAATGATGGTGGGCACACCTTCATCCTTATATTGCATAGCCGCATCAAAAATCGACATTTCAACATCACTGGGTTGATGGCGGGTCACGCCACCTTCGGTTCCCGGCGCAATTTTGTTGCGTAAACGAATGTTTGCGAAAGTACCGCGCATCATAATGTGATGGTTCCCGCGGCGTGAACCGTAGGAGTTGAAGTTCTCCGGCGCAACCCCATGCTCTTGTAGGTATTTGCCTGCCGGACTGTCCGCTTTAATCGCCCCAGCCGGTGAAATATGGTCTGTAGTCACTGAATCACCCAGATAGGCTAATGCGCGTGCAGCATGAATATCTGTGACATCACCAATGGCTGCTGTCATACCTTCAAAGTAGGGCGGATTGGCCACGTAGGTAGACTCATCCCAACCATACAGCTGACTTTCCTCAACATCCAATGCCGCCCAGTTAGCATCACCTGCAAACAGATCAGCATAAGACTTGGTGAACTGCTCAATAGTGAGGAACTGGCTGACTGTATCCGTGACTTCTTTTTGTGTCGGCCAGATATCTTTTAAGTAAATTTCTTTACCATCTGCAGTGGTAGTCAGCGGCTCATTATAAACATCGATATCCATTCGACCGGCCAGTGCATAGGCTACGACCAGTGGAGGTGAAGCAAGATAGTTCATGCGCACATCAGCATGCACTCGACCCTCAAAGTTGCGGTTACCCGACAGGACTGACACAGCCGTCAGATCATTGGCGTGAATTGCTTTGGATACCGGTTCAGGCAAGGGGCCGGAGTTACCAATACAGGTGGTACATCCATAACCCACAACATGGAAACCCAGCGCTTCGAGAGGTTCCAGTAAGCCAGCATTTTGCAAGTACTCTGTCACCACCAATGAACCTGGTGCTAATGAGGTCTTCACCCAAGGTTTAACTTTGGCGCCCAGCGCGGCGGCTTTCTTCGCTACTAGGCCTGCACCCAGCATCACACTAGGGTTAGACGTATTCGTGCAAGAGGTAATGGCAGCAATCACCACTGAACCATCATTGAGTTCAAAGTTTTCGCCTTTGTACTCTACTTGAGCAGCACCTTTAGACTGAGCATTACGTTCGGCACTCAGGGCAGCAAAAGAATCCAGATACATGTTTTTAGCTGCACTTAATGGCACTCGATCCTGTGGACGTTTAGGGCCAGCAAGACTGGGTACTACAGTAGCCATATCTAGGCTAAGAGACTCGCTATAGACTGCCGTGACACTATCGTCGCGCCACATACCCTGGGCCTTGGCGTAGGCTTCAACCAGTGCCACTTGATCGCTGTCCCGTCCGGACAGAGCAAGATAATCAATTGTCTCTTGATCGATAGGGAAAATACCACAGGTCGCACCATACTCTGGTGCCATGTTGGCGATGGTTGCACGATCACCGAGTGGCAGTGTGGCCAGACCCGTGCCGTGGAACTCAACAAATTTACCCACTACACCATGCTGACGTAACATATCAACAATGGTGAGGACTAAATCAGTCGCGGTTGCGCCTTCCGCTAGTTGACCCGTGAGTTCAAAGCCGACCACCTTGGGTATCAACATCGAAATAGGTTGGCCCAGCATTGAAGCCTCGGCTTCGATACCACCTACACCCCAGCCAAGAACTCCAACCCCATTGATCATAGTGGTATGTGAATCGGTACCCACTAAGGTATCAGGATAGGCCTGAGTGACGCCGTCTTTGCTTTGGGTAAAGACAGTGCGGGCCAAGTATTCGAGGTTAACCTGATGCACAATGCCTGTATCTGGAGGTACAACTTTAAAGTTAGAAAAGGCTTTTTGACCCCATTTGAGGAAGTTATAGCGCTCTTTATTGCGCGAGAATTCGAGACTGGCATTTAGCTCCATGGCCTTGTCCGAACCGTATTCATCCACTTGTACTGAGTGATCTATGACCAATTCAGCCGGTTGTAAAGGATTGATTTTATTCGGGTCACCGCCAAGATTCCTCATTGCATCACGCATCGCTGCGAGGTCCACTACAGCCGGTACCCCGGTAAAGTCCTGCATCAGCACGCGCGCTGGACGGTAGGCAATCTCGATGGCGGGGTCGGCCTTGGCATCCCAATTAATAATGGCGTTAATATCGTCTGGCTGAACTGTTTTGCCGTCCTCATGGCGGAGTAAGTTCTCCAGCAAGATTTTCATTGAATAGGGTAGGCGCTCAGTACCTGCAATGCGGGTAAGTTGATAAATTTCGTAATCCTTGCCGTTAACAGTAAGCGTATTGCGTGCGTCAAAGCTGTTGCTCATTAGTCTTCCTCTATTAATTATTAATTCTACTTCAGTGCTGTTAATAATCCTGCACCATTGGGCCGTGTGTGGTTGTTCTGGTAGGCATGCAGGGTAATATGTCATCCGATCTGATTGTGCCCCCACTGCATGTGCCTACACTGGCTTCGCCAAATTAGCCTGTACCGAATCTGGCTATCGATTCTGCGTACGAGTTCTGGGAGGCGCGATTATCGCTTATTTGCCTAGCAGAATCTAATCTAAAGCAAACTGGCGCGTAATTGAGGCAAGAGACTGGTTCTCTGCAGCGATCAGGACAAATATTGATCAATAGTATGGAGGTAACTGGCGCGATTGAGTAACAGGGTAAGGCCGGAGCCGCCCGCTTGATACCATAACAGGGTGCTGCGCACCCCGGCCAGCAGCAAACTGCGTATGGTTGCGGCCTGATGACTTTGGGCAAGGATATCGGGCTGACCATAAATGATGATCCTTGGCTTGAGGGTGCTGAGCGTATTTTGATACAACTGCGCGCAGCGTGCGATTAGATCCTGGTTCTGGTCAACAGTGCTCTCGGCGTGATTAATTAATTCAAGTGTTGTGCTAATTTGATCAACTAAATAATTGTTTTTGCTGAACTTCTTAGTCAAGGTGAATAGGCTTTTCTGGTATTTATAACGCTCAACCACGGCCTGCTTCTGAAGTTCAGTCAGACTCTCCTTGAGTGTCACTAAACCAGGTCTGAGGGCCTCTACAGAGCCGTACACGCTGAGGTAAGAATCGGGCTGATCAATAAATAAACTCTGCAAGGAGGTATGCAACTGCTGTTGGTCAGTGTTGCCTTGCCACGCGACCTGTTGAATTTGGCTTAATGCCAGGTGGACACCGGCAAGCGCAATCGTCTTATTCTGGATGGGTGTATTCTGGCTATTCATCGATATCTCACGGGTGACTATTTCACAGGCGCTGACTTATAATGCCGCCGCCCAAACAGTGTTCACCTTGATAAAGGACTGCATATTGGCCGGGTGTGACCGCTCGCTGTGGCTTATCAAAGTGCAAGATATGCTGATCATTGGTTGCGCGCAATTGACATTGTTGAGGTGACTGACGGTATCTAATTTTAGCCTGTATTGGAGTGTCCATTATAGTCTGCTGAGGGTTTATCCAGTGGATTTTGTCCAAGCTCAGGCGCTGATTGAACAGTGCAGGGTGGTTATTACCCTGTGCAATAATGAGTTTGTTTGCGGCTGAGTCTTTCGCCACCACATACCAGGGAGCATCACTGGCCTGCGCTAAGCCGCCAATACCCAAGCCCTGCCGTTGTCCGATGGTATAAAAATTAATGCCTTGGTGAGTGCCTAAAATATTACCTTCAGTATCAACTATATCCCCCTGATTTATATCGATATAATTCTTTAGGAAGTCGCTAAATTTACGCTCACCGATGAAGCAAATGCCGGTACTGTCTTTTTTATCGTGAATATGTAAATTCAGTTCTTTAGCACAATCACGGACGCTCGATTTCAGCATCTCGCCAAGCGGAAACATGGCATGCTTCAGTTGCGCCTGATCTAAACCGTGTAAAAAGTAGCTTTGATCCTTGTTTTTATCCGCGGCCATCAGCAAGCGGCTACCTTCTGCCTCATGCAACACGCGCGCATAGTGACCAGTGGCAATCATCTCCGCCCCAAGCTCAGTGGCAAAATTGAGAAATGCTCTGAATTTAATCTCGGTATTGCACAGAATATCTGGATTAGGAGTGCGCCCGGCGCGATGTTCAGCGAGGAAATATTCGAATACGTAATCCCAGTACTCGCTGGAAAAATTGACCGTGCGCAGCGGTATTTTGAGTGTTTCACAAATCCGCTCGGCATCCGCCAGATCCTGGCTGGCCGAGCAGTATTCATCGGTGTCATCTTCTTCCCAGTTTTTCATGAAGATTGCATCCACTTTGTGGCCCGCTTTTTGTAACAGATACGCCGTTACAGCAGAATCAACTCCGCCAGATAAACCCACTATAATATGTCTATAAGTCATATAGTTATATTGTATTTATCAAGCTGTCTAGAGGATTTATGTCCATACTTCGATAACCTCGGACATGATCTCCAGATCGTAGCGTTTGCCCTGCTCGTAATCATCGATGCTTTGCAACACCAGCGCGCTACGTCGCTGGTGCTCATCTAATGCTTCAATCTCAGCCCGTGTCATCCAGATAGCCTCCAGAATGCCTTTATCCAGTGGTTGCTCAAGGTCTTGATTACAAGCACTGCCGCAGAAAGTAATACGGAGAAAAACTTCATTTTTTTGTGGGTGTTTCCAGCGATAAATGGCCACCAGGTGGCTGGGCTGAAATTGCCAAGCGGTCTCCTCTTGAGTTTCGCGTATCGCCGCGTCGAGCAGACTCTCATCCACCTCCCAATGTCCGGCGGGTTGGTTGTAGACGATATTACCGTCAACTTTTTCTCTCACCATCAGATATTTATCATCCTGCTGGATGACTGCTGCGACAGTTATATGGGGTATAGAAGACATAAATATTGAAAATTCCGTGGTTGTCTATTTCTGGGTAGCATTGACGTATATTACACTGATGCAAAAGATCCAGTTGTAAAGCACGCTGCATTGGAGAGTCGCGTTAAACCTCTCTATAGTGAGCAATAGTACAATGATATAATGACTTCCAAGTTTATAAACATTTTTAAATTTAACAATCATGTCCGATAAGCAACAATTCGATGATGATGATGACATTGCGGTTAAAGAACAACCTCCCAAGTTAAAACAACCGCCCATGTTCAAAGTCATCTTACTCAATGATGACTACACACCAATGGAGTTTGTGGTCCATGTGTTGGAGAGTTTTTTCAAAATGGATCGCGAACAAGCCACCCGTGTGATGCTCAATGTACATACCAAGGGCAAAGGGGTCTGTGGGGTCTACACGCGTGAGGTGTGCGAGACTAAAGTCGCCCAAGTGAATGAGTTTGCGCGCGCAAACAACCATCCGTTAATGTGTGATATGGAAGAAGCATGAGGCGCACTGAGACAACTATAAGGGAATAATTATGCTTTCAAACGATCTCGAAAAAACACTCAACTCAGCTTTCAAACGCGCACGTGAAAAGCGCCATGAGTTCATTACGGTGGAGCATTTATTGCTGGCATTAACTGAGAATGATTCCGCGGTCGATGTGCTGTTGTCATGCGGCGCAGATATGAATTCATTGGCTCGGCAGTTGACTGCATTCATAGATGATAATACACCACTTCTTGAGGAGGGCGATGAGAGTGAAACATCACCCACGTTAGGATTCCAGCGCGTTCTACAGCGCGCCGTGTTTCATGTTCAATCTTCGGGCAAAGAAGAGGTGCTCGGCGCCAACGTGCTAGTCGCGATCTTTGGCGAACAGGAGTCACATGCCGTCTATCTCCTGAACGAGCATGATATCTCCCGACTCGATGTGCTCAACTACATCTCGCACGGCATTTCAAAAGCGTCCGAGTCTGAGGAGCAACTCGGTGTTGATAGCGACAGCCCGGCTGACGCTGCGGATGAGCGCGAGGCTAAACCCCTAGAGAAATTCGCCACTAACCTCAATCATTTAGCTCGCTTGGGCAAGATTGATCCGTTGATCGGGCGCGCCAAAGAACTTGAGCGCAGTATGCAGATTTTATGTCGCCGGCGAAAAAATAATCCCTTGTTAGTGGGTGAGGCGGGGGTCGGTAAAACAGCTATTGCTGAGGGTCTGGCCAAAAGAATTGTTGATAAAGATGTGCCTGAGATTCTCCAAGATGCGACAGTCTATTCGCTGGATCTTGGTGCTTTGATTGCTGGCACCAAGTATCGCGGTGATTTTGAAAAACGACTCAAAGGTGTCCTCAATCAACTCGATCAGGAACCAGGTGCGATTTTGTTTATTGATGAAATCCACACTATCATTGGTGCTGGTGCGGCTTCTGGTGGGGTCATGGATGCCTCTAACTTGATCAAACCCAAACTCGCTTCCGGCGAACTTAAATGCATGGGATCGACCACCTACCAAGAATACCGCGGTATTTTTGAGAAAGATCGAGCACTGGCGCGTCGCTTCCAGAAAATTGAAGTCGCAGAGCCTTCTGTGGATGAGACCTTCAGAATACTCAAGGGTATTCGCAAGCAGTTTGAAGAATTCCATAAAGTGAAGTATTCAGACAAAGCACTCAGGGCCGCTGCTGAGCTCTCGGCACGGTATATCAATGATCGTTTCTTACCTGATAAAGCGATTGATATCATTGACGAGGCCGGCGCCGCAGTTAAATTGAAACCTGCCAGCTCACGCAAGAAATCCATCTCGCTGAATGATATTGAATCAATAATTGCCAAAGTCGCGCGTATCCCGTCCAAGCATGTATCTCTCAATGACACCGAAGTGTTGAAGAACTTAGAGCGCAATCTCAAGTTAGTTGTGTATGGCCAAGACGATGCCATCACGACCTTATCGACCTCTATAAAAATGTCTCGCTCAGGTCTGGGTGATGAGGAGAAGCCAATCGGATCATTCTTATTGGCAGGTCCGACTGGGGTGGGTAAAACTGAAGTTACTCGCCAGTTGGCGAATGTCTTAGGTATTGAGCTGATACGTTTCGATATGTCGGAATATATGGAGCGCCATACTGTATCCAGACTGATTGGCGCACCGCCAGGCTATGTTGGATTCGATCAAGGTGGTCTGCTCACAGACGCAATAATGAAAGCCCCGCATAGTGTGCTATTGCTGGACGAAATTGAGAAAGCACATCCAGATGTATTCAATATTCTGCTGCAAGTCATGGACCACGGCACACTGACAGATGCGAACGGACGCAAAGTGGATTTCAGGAATGTCATTTTAGTGATGACGACCAATGAGGGTGCAGCGACCATCAGTCGCACCAGCGTGGGCTTTACCAAACAAGATCATACCAGTGACGGTCTTGAAGCGATCAAGCGCTTATTCACCCCTGAGTTCAGAAACAGACTGGATGCAATCGTTCAATTTGGCGCTCTCGATGAGCGTACCCTAGCGAGTGTGGTGGATAAGTTTATCGCCCAACTGGAGAGCCAGCTGAGTGAAAAGAAAGTTGACTTAGTGGTTGACGAGGAGGCGCGCGTTTGGATCGGGCAGAAAGGTTATGACCCGTTGATGGGTGCCAGACCGATGGCGAGAGTATTGCAGGAACATATCAAACGACCTCTGTCGGAAGAAATTCTATTCGGCAATCTAGCCAAGGGCGGGGTGGTTAAAGTCACGGTAGTGGATGATAAATTACACTTAGACTTCGCTGAAGAAAAACAGGCGGCGGAATGTTAGCGTGCGCGGTAGGTGATGCGGCCTTTGCTTAAGTCATAAGGCGTTAGCTCAACGGTTACTTTGTCACCAGTCAGGATGCGAATATAGTTCTTACGCATTCTGCCGGAAATATGAGCAGTCACGACATGGCCATTTTCAAGCTCGACTCGAAACATTGTGTTCGGTAGAGTCTCGACTATGGTCCCTTCCATTTCAATATGATCTTCTTTTGCCATGCATCTCCTCAGATGTTTGTATTGAGGGCGACATTATCGTTATCTAACTGAGTAACACAAGGTTTTTCTGTTAGATTGTATAAACTTCAATGCTATTAATTAATAAATTGAGAAAAACTATATGGAATTTGTAAGTGTTTTCCCGGGTCAGGGTTCGCAATCCGTGGGCATGATGGATGATCTGGCGGCCTCTTATCCTATCGTCAAGCACACTTTTCAAGCCGCTTCGGATGCCATCGAGACTGATTTATGGGCGCTGGTAGTGAACGGCCCTGCAGAACAACTTAATCAAACGCACAATACACAGCCTATCATGCTGGCTGCCAGTTATTCTATCTGGCAGATACTGCAGCAAGCCACGTCCAGATCGCCACAAATGATGGCCGGGCACAGTTTTGGTGAGGTTTCAGCATTATGCTGCGCACAGGCTATCGATTTCCCACAAGCGGTTGTTCTCGCGCACAAGCGCGGCCAAATTATGCAACAAGCGGTTCCCCAGGGAATCGGTGCGATGGCCGCTATTCTGGGGTTGGATGATCGACGTCTGATTGAGTTATGTGTCCAAGTCTCGACTGACAGCAACCTGGTCGAGGCGGTCAACTTCAATGCTCCCGGACAAGTGGTGATTGCGGGTCATAGTCAGGCTGTGGACGAACTGATGAATATAGCTAAACAGGCAGGTGCCAAGCGGGCGCTTAAATTACCGGTATCGGTGCCTGCGCATTCAACATTAATGCGTCAGGCTGCGGACAAATTCGCCGCGGTACTTGCGGATATGGCTTTCACACTGCCAGCAATACCCGTGCTCCAAAACACCACACTGACGTCTGCTCAATCCGCAGAGGCTGTTGTGCGTGGACTGACCGAACAGCTCTATTCACCAGTGCCCTGGGTTGCAACGATCAAAACCATGCAAGCCTCACTCAACTGCATTATCGAAATAGGTCCCGGCAAAGTACTGACGGGTCTGCATAAAAGAATAGATAAAACGCTGACCTCAATGTGTATTTTCGACAATGCCTCATTAGAGTCAGCACTGACGCTTATAGAGGAGTAGTTATGTCTGAAAATAAAGTAACATTGGTCACTGGCGCTAGTCGTGGTATCGGTAAAGCGATAGCCACTCAGTTGGGTAATACTAATGCGTGCGTCATCGGTACCGCCACGACACCCGCAGGAGCGGAAAAAATCAGTGAGTATTTAGCGGCAGAGGGTATCCAAGGACAGGGGATAGTCTTGGATGTCTGCAGCGAAAGCTCTATTGATGAATGCTGCGCGGCGATTGTTGAGCAGCATGGTGTTATCGACGTATTGGTGAATAATGCCGGTATTACCCGCGACACACTCTTGATGAGAATGAAATTAGAACAGTGGGAAGACGTTTATCAGGCCAATTTGCGCTCAATTTTCCTCACTAGTAAAGCCTGTCTGCGCGGCATGATGAAAAACAGGCAAGGCAGGATTATTAATATTTCATCGGTAGTCGGCAGTACCGGCAATCCAGGCCAAGCAAACTATGCCAGCACTAAAGCCGGTATGGTTGGTTTTACAAAATCTTTAGCCAGAGAGGTGGCGAATCGGGGTATCACGGTGAATTGTGTGGCACCTGGTTTCATCCAAACGGATATGACAGATGCACTCAATGAGGAGCAAAAAAACCATATCTTGAGCACTATTCCCATGGCACGGCTGGGTAGGGTTGCGGAAGTTGCGCAAGCCGTGCAGTTTCTTGCCAGTGATGCAGCAGCCTACATCACAGGGCATACGCTGCATGTCAATGGTGGCATGCACATGGAGTAGTTGGTCAGTTTGCGTGCAGTGTGGGTTAATATTTGTCTATTCTCTTGTGCATACCCGAGTGATGACTTGACAAGCCTGCTGAGGGACTTGCTATAAGGTATTGTTATTATTATGAATATTTAAACTATGAATGAGCCGGTCACGATGTTTTTCAGAGCAATTAATCTTTACTAGCTAGAATTTAGAGTTTTCACTACAATAGCGAACCTTCCAAGGCTATACATAACAAAAAAACTAGAGGAACCACATCAATGAGCGAGATTGAAGATCGAGTAAAACAAATCGTCGTAGAGCAACTAGGCGTAGGTGAAGATGAAGTCAAAGATGAGTCTTCTTTCGTCGATGATTTAGGTGCTGACTCGTTAGATACCGTTGAACTGGTAATGGCTTTAGAAGAGGAATTTGAATGTGAGATTCCTGATGAAGAAGCAGAGAAAATTACTACGGTAAAACAAGCCATTGACTACGTTAATGCGAACAAGTAACACACCCGTCTAAATTAATTCCAATTGTATTAATTCTGTGTCAGCAAGAAGAGTAGTTATAACTGGACTGGGTATCGTTTCTCCCGTGGGTTCTACCATAGAATCTGCATGGAGTGACATCACCGCTGGTATCAGTGGTATATCCACAATCCAAGCGTTCGATCCCACTGAGTTCACTGTCCAAATCGCCGGGGCGGTGAAAGATTTCAATGCGGATGACTATATTCCTAAAAAAGATCAGAAAAAGATGGACCCCTTCATTCATTATGGATTGGCGGCAGGTTCTCAGGCGATCAAAGACTCCGGTATAGAAATCACTGCAGCTAATGCTGAACGTATAGGTGTGCTGATAGGATCCGGCATCGGTGGTCTACCTGGAATAGAAAAAAGTTATGCCAGCTTCATGAAGAGTGGGCCGAGAAAAATTTCGCCGTTCTTTGTGCCGTCAAATATTGTCAACATGGTGGCTGGTAATTTATCAATTATGTATGGCCTGCAGGGACCCAATATGTCGATCGTGTCTGCCTGTGCGTCAGGCACTCACAGTATCGGTGACGCAGCCAGGATGATCGCTTATGGGGATGTCGATGCCATGGTTGCAGGTGGTGCAGAAATGGCCAGTTGCCACTTGGGTGTTGGTGGTTTCGCCGCTGCGCGTGCCTTGTGTGCCTCACACAATGCTGATCCCGCGACAGCCAGTCGTCCATTTGATAAAGAGCGTGATGGTTTTGTACTTGGTGATGGTGCGGGTGTATTGATGTTGGAAGAATACGCAACAGCCAAAGCACGTGGTGCCAGGATTTACTGTGAATTGGTGGGGTATGGCATGAGCAGTGACGCGCACCACATGACCCAGCCGGCCGCAGGTGGCCTCGGTGCGGCCCGTTGTATGCGCAATGCGCTCAATGATGCTGGGCTGAATGCCGATCAGGTGGACTATATCAATGCTCATGGGACATCCACTCCAGCAGGTGATATCGCTGAAACCGAGGGTCTTAAAGCCGCTCTGGGGGAGCATGCATATAAAACTGTCATCAGTTCGACTAAATCAATGACCGGGCATCTGCTTGGTGCAGCCGGGGGTGTTGAGGCAGTATTTTCAGTACTGGCGTTAGCTCACAATGTTGTGCCGCCGACCATTAATTATCAAACGCCCGATCCCGAGTGTGACTTGGATTATTGTGCTAATGAATCACGCGCTGTGAACATTGATGTGGCCGTGTCTAATTCATTCGGCTTTGGTGGCACCAACGGTACCCTGATTTTCAAGAGTATCTGATCCATTCGCCAGTCACTGGCGTCACTCCTCGCAAGTCAGCGCCCTGCCAGCTTAAACATGCCTGTTAAATTCAGTACAGGTATGAAATCATCTGGAGTTATTGTTTATTTGGGTACCAATCATGTTAGTTAATGGTGAGCAGGCCGATACAATTTCAGTCCAAGATCGTGGTTTACTCTATGGCGATGGTATTTTTGAAACCATACTCTGCCAGCAGGGCATACCACTATTGTTAGATCTGCACCTGCAGCGCTTGCAGCGGGGTTGCCAGGCACTCCACTTAACACAGCCCGCTGAGACTGTGCTTAAGCAGGAAATCACTAGCGTGGCTGAGGGTCAAGATTGTGTCATCAAGATCATCATCACCCGAGGTGTGCGTGCGCGTGGTTATCGCTTCGATCAACATGATGCTACCAGTCAACGGATTGTCTATGCCAGTCCCTGTCCTGAGATTCCAGCTGCTTATTATCAACAGGGCATCAAACTTGGGGTCAGCGACTTTAGGCTAGCAAATAATCCTCAACTTGCCGGAATAAAACATCTCAACCGACTCGAGCAAGTCATGGCCTGTCATCCATGGCCGGATGACTGCGCGGAAGTATTAACGCTAGACCAACACGGTCACGTCATAGAGGGAACGATGACTAATGTGTTTGCAGACATCGATGGCATATGCTGCACACCAGCATTAAATCAGGCTGGTATCAATGGTGTGATGCGCGAGTGGCTTATCCAGCAGCTCGCTGAGTTGACCATCGACTGTCAGATCAAACCACTGACATTAACTGATCTGAAGCGCGCGTCATCGCTGTTTGTGTGTAATAGTGTGATGGGGATCTGGCCTGTGCATACCCTGCAACAGCAAAGCTATGGCTGCAGTGCAGTCACTGAAAAATTGATGCACCATCTCAATCAGCACCTGTCAGCACGTTTTCTCACATTTGAACATGCTTAAGTCCCTGTCCATACTCGCGGTACTTAGCCTCACACTGAGCTTACTGCTTGCCTATGATGCACATTCTTATTTGCGTGCACCCATTGCCGCTAAAAAAACTCAGTTTGAAGTTGAGATTGAGCGAGGAGCTTCGTTGACCCGAATTAGTCAACAATTACATATGGCAGGTGTCATTACCCAGCCGCTGTATTTTCAATTATGGGCACGCATTAAGAAGCAAACATCACAACTCAAGCCCGGGGAATATATTTTCAATGAAACCTACACACCACGTAGGATTTTGGATGCTATCGTTGCCGGCCAGGTAAAAAAATATCAAATTACGATTGTTGAAGGTAAACGTCTGCGAGATTTTCTAGCTCACTTACAGGCGCATCCTAAAATCACCCAGACCGTGACTGATCTCGAGCAGCTCAAGACTAAGTTGAATATTCCTCAGCAGCATTTAGAGGGTCTGTTCTTTCCTGATACCTATACATTCGCGGCCGGCACAACGGATATTGAATTGCTCAGGCAAAGTTATCAGCTCATGCAAACACACCTCGCGAGCACATGGCAGACGCGCAGTTCTGAAGTGCACCTGAAGACACCATATGAAGCCCTGATACTGGCGTCGATTGTGGAAAAAGAGACCTCCCTAGCGAGTGAGCGTGCACGCATTGCCGGGGTCTTCTTGGCACGCCTCACAAAGGGTATGCGCCTGCAGACCGATCCAACCGTTATTTATGGTCTGGGTGACGAGTTTGATGGTAATTTGCAAAGAAAGCACTTGAGGCAAGATAATCCTTACAATACGTATGTCAGGCATGGTCTGCCGCCATCACCGATTGCGCTGGTAAGCAAGGCGGCACTGGCCGCGGTCATGCAGCCTGAAATCACCGGCGAGTTATATTTTGTTGCGAAACAAGATGGCAGTCATTATTTCTCTAAAACCTATCGCGAGCACACCGAGGCGGTTCGTAAATATCAATTAAATTAATATGCGTGGACGATTTATAACCCTGGAGGGCATTGAAGGTTCTGGCAAGAGCACCCAAATGGAATTTGTGGCGACATACCTCGCCCAACAGGGGGTGGCAGTCGTGCGTACGCGTGAGCCTGGTGGGACTGAACTGAGTGAGAAAATCCGTGACCTACTACTCACCGATGAGTTGGCAGGCATGCATCAAGACACTGAATTACTGATGATGTTCGCCGCCCGAGTGGAGCATGTGAACAAAGTTATCCTGCCGGCACTGTCTGCTGGTCGCTGGGTTTTGAGCGACCGCTTCTACGATGCCACCTATGCCTATCAGGGCTATGGCCGCAATATTGCTATCGATCGTATAGACCAGCTGCGAGTGTATTGTCTGGGTGATTTAACACCGGATAAAACATTATTACTGGATGTCAGCTTAACGGTCAGTCAGTCCCGAGTGGCACAGCGCGGTAATAAAGATCGTTTTGAACAGGAACAGCAGGACTTCTATGCCAGAGTGAGAGAGGGCTATCTTGAACTAGCACGCAACAATGCCCAGCGCATCACGCGGATTGATGCTGAGCAGAGTATCGAACATGTCCAACAAGCGATTACTGTAGAGCTGGCAGAGCTATTCAGCCAATGACTATCGCTAGCTATTATCCCTGGCAACACACGCAGGCAGAATATTTTAGTCGGCTGATGACTGAGGATCAGCTCGCGCATGCGCTGCTACTCACTGGACCGGCGGGCACCGGCAAACACAACTTTGCACGCACATTAAGTATGGCGATGGTCTGCCAGCAAGCACAAGCCATGGCGCAACCCTGCGGTGTCTGCAAGCACTGTCTGTTAATGCAGGCGCAGACTTACCCGGACTTTATCTCCTTACACGCGGAAAAAAATGTTATTTCAGTCGATCAGGTCCGAGAGTTAATCGCTAAATTATATTTGACGCGTCATTTTGCTGCGCTCAAGGTTGCTGTGATTGAACAGGCCGACACCCTGAACACCAATGCCGCAAATGCATTACTGAAAACATTAGAAGAACCGCCACAATACACCCACATCATTCTGGTCACAGATGCCCCTATGGCACTCCCAGCTACTATCCGCAGTCGCTGTCAGCAAATTCAGTTTAATCCACCTGATGAACAACAATCTATTGAGTGGTTGCAGGCCCAGGCCGGGGGGATTGATTGGCAGCCGTTACTGAGAGTCGCCCAGGGTGCGCCATTGAAAGCACTGGAATATCATCAAACAGAATTACTCGATCAACGCATCAGTGTCATGCGGAGCTTTTTGAGTGTATTTGAGTATGATGCTAATCCCATGCAGGTGGCCAAGACACTGGAAGCCGTGCCATATGCAATGGTGAGTTTGTGGATCCAGAGTTTGACCTTAGATATGCTCAGGATTAAGGCACAGGAAAATCCACAAAGCATAGAAAATCCCGATTTCTACCGGCCATTACTCGCACTAGCGAATAAAATACCGAATGCCTTGCTCATCCAGTTATGGGATCAATTGCTCGAACATAAAAAAATATATGATGTGAGTCTGAACTATCGCATGTTTTTAGAGACCATACTTATTACTATGCATAAGCAATCGATAAAGGCCGCGCACAAATAAAGGCAT
>MDTB01240407.1_pt1 | contig 36663 bp, 16 predicted proteins | sample 811161 | NCBI WGS metagenome assembly MDTB01 (sample SAMN05326650, study PRJNA326480) | marine metagenome | isolation source: seawater | place: Mediterranean Sea | collected 2009 | reverse complement strand
TTTTAATTGCACTGCCTAGTTTGTCTATTTCTGCTTTGATAGCACCTGCTGCATTTTTAACAGCGTCTGTGCCTTTACCTACTGCTGTTCTATTATCGCCAGCAGCAGTTGCATCTTTTTCAATACTAGTGAATAGTTGTTTAATCTGATCTGCTGTTAATTCTGCTTCTAGAACAATACGTTCAACGTTGCTTACAAAAGGATCAATTACCTTTTGTTCCAACAATAGCATATCAGGATCATTCCATCCTTCCGTAATATATCTTTTTTGTATCTGTGATAATCTCATGTTATAGCATCTTCAATAGTTGTTGTTTGTCTCTAGCCGGAAGTGTTTCTAATTGTTTTTTAATTTCCGGAGGTAGTGTAGAACCTGCATCAGCAAACTGTCCTGCTGCTGATTGTGCAGCACCTTTTAGTCCGCCCTGCTGTGCATCTGCAGGAGCAACTCCTGTTCCTGTATCCTTTTGTCCGCCTTCGTCACGTGCAATTGCTTGTCTTACCGCTGCCATGAATATGTTGTCCAACTGTCCTCCTGAAAGAGAAACAGCAGCAGCATCGTTTTCAAATATAAATTCTGCTTCACTCCAATCTATAGACGATGCCTGCATTGTTTTGTTTTGTTCGCTAGGTGGAACTAGTTTCTTTCCTTTTCCACCTTTGATTGCTAGATCGTTATCTGGATTTGCTTCTGGTTGTTTTTGTGCAGTTGCATCAGGTTGTTTTTGTGCATTAGGATCTTGTTTAGGATCAGCATTTGCATCTTTAGCACCTGCTACTGCGCCTTTTGCAACGTCAGCAATGCCTTTACCTACAGCGCCTACGCCTTTAGCAACTCCACCAACAGCACCTTTTACAACATCAGTTGCCCCTTTTGCTACTGCGCCAGCAGCCTTGCCAACTTTTTGACCTTTAGTTACTTTGGTCATTTCCTGTTCAGCATCGCCCGTAGGATAGTTGTTTTTTCTTAAGAAATCTATTACCAGTTGTGGACTTGCTGGTTTTCCTACCTTGCCTAAATATGTGCTAAACTGCTTTCTAAGCCAGTTTGCTTCTTTACCTACTTCTAGATTACCCTTTGCTTTATCTCCTGTTTCGCCCGGAACAAATGACTTTAGTTTGTTTCCAAGTCGTGACAGCATTCCTTGTGGTTTTTCATCGAGCTGTTGTTCTATCAGAATTTCATTTAAACGCATTGATTAACTTTCCATAACTGTTATGTAATGTATTTATTTCAACATTATCATTTATACTGTAAGTAAGATCTAAAGATCTTATGCGTTTTCGCTTGCGCTCGACGCATTTTTCTTCTTATTACTTTATATATACAACAATTACGAAGTAATTTTGTTAGCATCATGTAGATAGTAGAGCCACAATTCGCCCGTTGCCGGGCGAATTGGTTTGTTGAGCTTCATGTGAGTTAGCGTCACCAACCTGTTAAAGAAGATTACATATAATATGTGCGGAGGCGGCAGACCGTCAACCCCCTACTTCAGCATTCGCAATATCCGCGGAAAGCAGTAAATCCCTAACAGTCGAAATCACTTGCTTCGTGGTTGTATCTTTTTCACAGAGCCACATCTTTTATGCCTGTAGTTAGCATTATCCTTGCAACGCACCAGTATCTGATCACACGAGTATTGTGACCTCAAGGTGAGTCGAGGTGCCCCGACCAAACCGTGTTGCTATGTTAAGCCTTGTTTTTGATGTGTCTTTCTAGAAGTGCCTTGCGCAATTTATCTGAACCGCCTACTCTAACGTTGATTATTCCATTGTAATATTCATTTGATTCCAAAACTCTACGATCAAACTGCTCTCGTGCTTCAAGGTAAGACATTTCACCTCTACCAGTACACATATACAGTATTTCTCTTGTAAAGTTTTGTGGACCTAGTGCTTCAACATCAGCCTGTAAGTTATCGGATGATCCCCAATAGTCTTGCCAGTCTGATTCTTTGTATCCACGCCTTTTGTTTTTTTTGCCTTTGAGTGGTGGCTTAGTAGTTTTAAATTTGGCTAGTTTTTTGCCTATGTATTTTTTATTATTTGTTTTGTTGGTTATAAGATATACAAAGCCTTCATATTCATCTGGTATGGAGTCTATTTCTTTGCCTTCAAATGTCCAACTAGGATTCGTCATCAGTCTTACTTACTTTCGTAGGTCGACCAACCATGCCTTTTCTGGATTTTTTTCTTTCTTGCCTTTTATCTTGTATTTCTTTTCGCCTTATACTTGCAAAGTTACGTATTTCGGACAGCCAAAAACGTGATTTGATTCCGGCTTCATCAGAACCTTTGTATTCAAAACGTTCTTGCCATTTAAAATAGTTTTGGAACGCTTCAATCATTTTGTCGTGACTGTCAGTTGCCATACGTTATTGGACTATTTCTATATCATTTGAATATGAAGTAAATCCATTCTCCTTAATAACTTTCAATACGTGATTAACACGCCCTGCTAAATCGTCTCTGTGTGAAATTAGGAATACATTCTTGTTTCTTTCACGTGTCATCTTCTTAAGAATACCGATACTACTTTCAACACCTGCACTATCCATGCCACTATCTACAAGCTCATCAATAAACAGTAGATTGATACCGTGATATAACGATTCCCAAACGTCTCTAAATGCCCAACTTAGACTTAAAATGAGTCTATTTCGCTCACCTCTACTGAGGTTATCGAAGTCTAAGTCCTGTCCTAGTTGTGTGATAACTACCGTTAAATCGTTCTGAAATTCAACAATATGCGGCAATCCTACCTTAGAAAGATAGTATGTTAGGCGCTGATTCAGATATGCTAGATTCTGTTCAATAATCTTTTTACGTACAAAACTATCTTTGTTTGTAAGTAGTTTATACAAGAAATCCATATGATCTTTTTCTTTTGTAAGATCATTTAGTGCTTCAAAACTTATTTCCTGTATCGCAGTTTCTTTTAAATCAGAAATTTGTTCTGAATACGGATTTTCTTCTGTTTGTTTTTGTTCTAGTTCTTTTTGTAAACTTTCAACTGTGTTACGATGATTATATGCTTCTTCAACACTATCATATTCTGTATGCGGACAACTTTCTAAATCACCAATGTCGGAAACAACTTTTGCGTGTTCAGCATACTGTGTTTCGTTTGTCGCAATCTGTTGTGCTGCTTCTTGCAGCAAGTTTTCTTTGTCTTTTAGAATTTCGTCTTGCTTTGTGTCGTGTAATTCTTGCCCACATGCATAACACTTGTGATCTTTAAGTGCAGCAATTTCTTTATCTAGTTTTTTTATTAGTTTTTCTTGTTTGTCATTATCAGCAGTAATATTTGCCATCCAACGCTGTGCTTCATCAAGAGAACGTTTTCTATCGTTAAACCTTTCCCAACATTTATGCGCTTCAATTTCTGCTTCAATGTCAATACGTTCAAGTGCTGCAATACTTGCGTCTAATGACTTTATGTTTTCTTGTTTTGTATCTTCCCATATACGCTGTTTGCGTTCTAAACTTTCAATATTTTCTTCTATTCTTTCATTACTTGCTTTTACTGTTTCTATCCTTGTGTTTTCTGCATTGATACTATCTCTATTAACTTTCATTTTCTCTCTTAGTACTTCTGCTTTTTCAGAAAGCATTGTAATACCAAGCAGTTGTTCGATAACAGCACGCTGATCATTATTCTTCATTGACAAGAATGGTTCTGTATATGTGTTCAAAGCAAGTATATGTTTGAACATATCGTGACTCATACCAAAGAGTGATTCGATATCTTTCTGCGTCTCTCTGCTATCACCTTGCGCTTCATCAGTATCTGTAGGTTCTTGTTCAGTTCCGTTTACAGTAAACTTTAGAATATTGGGCTTTCTGCCTCTGTTTATACTATATTGTACTCCATCTTTTTCAAAATCGATAGTTACTAGCATACCCTTGCCATTAATCTTATTAATAAGATTATCTCTTTTTATATTTGTAAGAGCATTACCGTAGATTGCATAACTTAATGCGTTGACGATAGTGGTTTTACCAGTGCCGTTTCTGGAACCGCTACCGTCGCCGCCTAAGTCTAGGTTTTCACCTAAAACAAGTGTAAGTTCTCCTTTATCAAAATCAATTGCTTGAGTTTGATTACCAACACTCATAAAGTTTTTGACTGTTATATTTTTTATTTTTATCATAGGTCTCGATAAATCTCCGTTAGCATACGTCTATCATATGTTTCACTATCTAATTGTTCAATCTGATTGAGTACAATAGTATCAACACTTTCAAATGATAAATCAATAGGATCAACATTTGATTCAATTTCTACCTTTTCAGGAATAAGCATTAGTTCTCGCAGTTTAAATTGCGGAATAAATTGTTCCTTGATAAAGTTTGCTTCTTCAAATGTAATTTGTACATCAATTGTTACTCTGGCATGCATGTTTTCTTTTAGATGATCTTCTGGCTTTTCAAGTAACTGCGAAAGTTTGAAAGTTCTAAACACAGGTTGATCAGGCCAAGTCTTGTATTCTGGCTTACCACCCCAGTCTAAAAACATCATACCACGTTCGTCATCCCATGCATCAGCATAGTTGTGTGGAAATGCGTTACCAATATATGTTACATTTCCTTTAGTTTGCCTTTTATGAAAGTGTCCAGAGAACACATACTCTTGATTAACAAAGTGATCTGGTTGTAGTTCTCCATGATCAGGCATTTCTACCATAGCATTCATTTTAAAGTATGGTAATTCAAAGTGTCCAAACACATATCTGCTTTTTATATCTTTAACACCTTTCCATTCTTCACCAACTAGCCACGGAAGCAATGTAACATCACCTTCTGTAAATAGTTCTGTAATAGGAACAATATTAGGAAATAGTCGCATAAACTCAATGCTATTGATTTCACGTTTGTCTTTATAAAACAAATCATGGTTACCAACCATAAAATAAGTTTTTTCAAATGTTTCGTTGAGTCTTTCTAAATTAGAAACTGTATAGTTCATTGTGCTGACATCAGTAGTCGCACGATTATGGTGCCAGTCTCCTAAAAAGATACAGGTCTCAGCACCAGCGGCTTTTGCTTCCTTGCAAAACCACTTAATAAAATCTTCACAATCCATATTGTGAATCCTACTGCCTGATTTCATTCCAAAATGAATGTCTGTAAAGCAGGCTGCTTTCTTAAATAACGGCATTCTTAACTCCTTATATTATTGTAACGGAAAGTGAAATAAATGTCAAGACTTTTTCTTATCTTTATCGTGACTAGGATGTGAATCTGCATTCTGTCTAGTCCAACTAGGATTCATTCCGTTCATTTCTAAGATATCATCTCTAATGTTTTGATTGCGTTTTTCAATATTAATGATCCTAACAAATGAATTAGTTACAGCCGCAGTATAGTAAGCAAATGGATTTTGTGATTTTGATTCATCAAATTGCAATCCGATTTGTGCTAATTGTAAAATAGCCTGACCTTTCATTTCATCATTATAGGTATAGCCACGCACATTACCTCTTGTAGCGTATCGTTCACATAGTTTCATCCACATTCTAGCAAGTTCGTTAGTTGCTTTACCTGCTTTAGGATTAAAGAAACCGTTCTCCATGCCGCCTTCCCAATGACTCTTACCAACACATATTAAGTTGTTTTTCTCATCAAATTTCCAGTGTTGAAAAGGTGGAAAGTTTACTTTAACATGACTGTCTGCAACAGACTTTTTTGTTTTTTTACGTGCTAAATCTTCAGGAATGTGTTCAAATGTCATAATACGGAAAACTAAATCCGTTTTTTCCATTTTTCTATAATCTATATCGAATTCTTTTGCAGGAATTTTTTTACCAGCAGCCTCTACGGCTGCTTCGTGATTTGCTTTAGCGAGTCTAGCAGCACGATTTCTTTTTGCTTGTGCTATAGATCGTATGTTAATTTTTTCGAGACTTGGCAGAATAATATCATATTGATGGTATTCAGGGTCGACAAAGGAGCAGAAAGCGGATTTACTTTTGTGTATTTGTGCCAATAAGTCTCTGTTGTTTAAATATTTGACTTTTTTCATAATTTTTGAAGTTCTCCTAATATTTATTATAATAGCACATAATGAAAGAAATAAATAGAGTAAAGTAATCAAATGATGAGGAAATATTACCAAAATGACATTAGCAGTTAATCCGGTATCACAATTAGTACAAAAAGTTGATGCAGAAGTAAGTGCTGCACTAGCAGCAGCAGAAGTAGCCGTACCTGAAATAGGTAACGCTTTAGAAAAAGCAAAACTAGATGCTAAATTAGCTCAACTAGGAGGAGACATAGGTAGTGGTCTCAACATGGCTACAGCAACCGGCAGCGAACTTTTAGAAAATGTTACTACAGGAATGGGTGGTGTTGTTAATAATAATCTTGGAGGAGGACTACCAGATAGTCTTGCAGGAATAGACGGAGCATCGGAGGCTGTAGGTACCTTTGGAAGCATAGTTGATGACGCTTCTGCTAAATTTGGCAACTCAGGAGTTGGTAATGAAATAAGTAATCTTGCAAGTAAATTCACAGGTGGCAATTTAGCAGGCGGCGCCCAGGCAATTGCAGGCAAAATAGCAGATGCAGCAGGCGCTCTAAATGATTTTTTAAGTTTAAAGCGTGGTGCAAATCTTCCTAAAGGAGGAGAGCTGTTTTCATCTTCAGGTGAAGGTATTCAAGTATTACCACAGACCGGTACAGATTGGAGAGTAAGAATTTCATGTGACTGGAGTTTGTTTCCAGGTAATCCCCAGTTCGAACTTTTACAAAAAACAAAAGGTGCTGTATTTCCTATCTTACCTGAAATTACTTTTTCAACTAAAGCAAATTACACACAAATTGATCCTATACATAACAACTATCCTTTCCAGGCATATAAGAATTCACAGATAGATGAAATAATGATTAATGGTACGTTTATTGTAGAAGATGAAACTCAGGCAGCATACTGGATAGCAATGACAACTTTCTTTAAAACAATGACAAAAATGTTTTTCGGCCAAGGTGCAAATGTTGGTGCTCCGCCTCCGGTTTGTAGATTAACAGGTTATGGTGCGAGTGTGTTTGATAATGTGCCAGTAGTTGTAAAATCTTTCTCAGTTGATTTAGGCAGCGATATACAATACAAACGTTGTAATGCTTTTGGAACAAATACTTGGGTACCAATTGAAAGTAGTGTTAATGTTACTGTACAACCAGTTTACAACAGAAGAAATTTAAGACAGTTTAGTTTAACAGATTATGCAAAAGGCAATTTGAAAACACCGTCGGGTATGGGTTACTTATAATGGCAACGTATAGACAAACATCACCATATTCAGCAACACGTCAAAATAATTTGTATCTCGAATTATTAAGCATCAGACCTGTACCAGCAGAGAGGGACGATTACTTATATACTATTGAAAATCAATATAACAGACGTCCTGATCTATTAGCGTATGATTTGTATGGCGATTCTAAACTATGGTGGGTATTTGTGCAAAGAAACATGGAAACAATAAAAGATCCTATATACGATTTTGTACCAGGAACAAAAATTTACATACCTAAAGAATCGAACCTCAAAAAGTACCTAGGAGTTTAAAATGGCTGACTTGAAAGAGTACAGGATTCAGTCAAATGGCAGTGCAATAAATGTCAACATCACTGATGAGGTTAAACAGCAACCTTACATTACTACTAGAATTAATGGAAAAGACGCTAAGGTTTACGGAACACAGCAACAGTTAGACGATTATAAAAATAAAAAACCAGACGGTACTAAAACACAGCCTTTTAAAACTGATACTTCAGTTACAGAAGCAGATGCAAAAAAAGCGATTGCTGAATTAAAAGCAGTGCTTAATATAGATGAAGAGAATAAAGATGCTGCCGGTGACACTGAAGAATACATACCAAAAAATGCTGGATCGTCTGGAAAAAATCTAAACAATACATTTCAAAATCCATTAGCGGACTTTGCATCAATAAACCATTTATGGACTATGGCTGTGCTTACTCCTAAGCAGTTTAATAATCCTAATTTATATAGAAATTCAGTAGGACTAGGATTTGCAGCCCAGAGCTATGATGTGTCCTCTACTGTTGTAAGAGAGAATCAAGATGGAAGTTTCGAAGAAACTAGAACTGCTACATTGCAGTCAAGCGTTGTTTTTAGTAGTGCAGGTAGAGGCGATGCAGAAAGAGTAAACACTCAGTACGGTAAACCCGAATACTTTGTAGACAATTTTCAAATGACATCTGTAATTGCTGCGACACCTAAGACAGGAAATCAAAATGCAATTAATTTTACATTTGATATACTTGAACCTTTTTCAATGGGGTTGTTTTTGCAGAGTTTACAAAACGCAGCAATCAAAGCAGGATATGTGAATTATTTAGATTCGCCTTTTTTACTGAAACTTGATATAATAGGTTTCGACGAAAGTGCAAAAATAAAGAAAACAATTAAACCTAAATACTTTATTTTAAAATTAAAAAAAGTAACATTTACAGTTGACGAAACAGGAAGCAAGTATGCTGTTGAAGCATACCCTTACAACCATCAAGGTTTTTCAGATACAGTAGATACAGCATTCACTGACATTAACATAAGCATAACAACAGATACAGGGTCTGACGCAGATTCTAATCCAGATGAGAAAGGCACAGTTAGAGATTTATTAGCAACTGGTAAAAATAGTTTGGTTGCTTTACTAAACAAAAATGAAGAACTTGCTGTCAAACAGGGAAGATATGATGTAAAAGATAGATATGAAATACATTTTCCTGAAAAGTCCGATCAACGATTTACTAAAAACGATCAATTTAGTAATGACGCAAATGCAAGTGCAAGTTTTGATCCTGCAGGCTCGAAACAAAAAGCAGTAGGCGGAACAGATGTAGACTCTACTACAAGTAAAGACATTGGTAATAATCCTATTTCTAAATCTAAATTTGGATTTGATGTCAGAAAGGGAGGTAACTTTCCTTTCAAAACTGATAAAGATGTAGTTGACGAAGAAACAGGCCGTGTCAAAAGAGGCATCATGCAAATAGACGAATCTGCAAGATCATTTCATTTTACACAGAAACAAAAATTAACAGATATTATCACACAGGTAATTTTAAGTTCGACCTGGGCCAAAGAAGTTACACAGAAGGCTACGAAAGCAGACGGTATGGTAGATTGGTTTAAGATTGATACACAAATAGAATTCCTAGATTATGATGCATCTATTGGAGATTTTGCAAAGAAATATATTTACAGAGTTGTGCCTTTTAAAGTTCACTCTAGCATTTTTAGTAATCCTAATGCTGTACCTGTTGGATATGATAATTTAGAAAAACAAATTGTTAAACAATATGACTATATCTATTCAGGACAGAATACAGAAATTTTAAGTTTTGATATAGAAATAAATTATCTATTTTACAGCGGAGCAAATCCACAATCAGAAACAAAAACCAAAGACGAACAAAATAGAGATAATAATGGTCCTGGGGAAAACAAACCTTTAGAAACAAAACAAAGTAAAGGTAATGAATCTAAAGCGCAGGCTGCTAACTTAGGTAAAAGTAAAGTTAAGAAAAATCCAGATCTATTTAACACACTGAGAGGTGGTTCAGGTAACATAGGTGTAGAACAAAAAATTGCTGAAAGTTTTCACGATGCTTTTATTAATGTAACAAGTGCTGACTTAGTAAAAATAAACTTTACTATTATGGGAGATACTTATTACTTAATTGATAGCGGTCTAAGTAATTATTTTGTTGCTGAGTCAAGTGTATCTAATCAACTTACCGAAGACGGTACAATGAATTATGAAGGTAGAGATGTTTACATATACATCACATTTAGAACTCCCGCTGATATCAATCAAAGAACCGGTGGTTTTGAATTTGATGAAGGAGTAAGTCCTTTCAGCGGAATTTACAGAGTAATTAAAGTTATTAGTAAATTTGAAGGCGGAACATTTAAACAGGAACTTCAGTGTGTAAGAATGCAAGCACAGCCAACAGACTTTGATGGAGAAACTGTTTCCACAGACAAACAAACTGGTAAAACTGTTGAAATTACCGGCGAAAGCAAAGAAATTACAAATACTAGTGAAGAGGTAGAAATTGATACTGGCGATTTTGAGTAAGGAAATATAAATGGCAATACAAAGAAGAAAACCTGCCGGTGAAACACGCGGTGTAAATTTAGGATCAGGAGTTTACCTTGCAAAAGTTGTGAGTGTAATGGATCCTTCATTTAACGGTCGACTGCGTGTGACTTTATTAAAATCACAAGGTAATGATGTAGGCGCTGACAACCAAACTTACACCGTTAATTACGCATCGCCTTTCTTTGGATATACTCCTTTTCCAGCAATGGGCAAAAACAACGAAGACTTTAACGATACACAGAAATCATATGGAATGTGGTTTGTTCCACCTGATGTAGGTGTCACTGTTATGTGTGTATTTGTTGACGGCAATCCAGGAGAAGGTTATTGGTTTGCTTGCCTACCACCAAACTTTGCCAACAACATGGTTCCGGCAATAGCAGGTTCTACCGAAGTAGCGTTAACTGATGCAGATAAGAAAAAGTTTGATACTAAACAGCCACTTCCAGTAGGAGAAATTAATAAAAGATTTAATCAAGAAGCAGCAGAAAAAGATCCAGATAAAATTAAAAAACCTGTTCATCCTATAGCAGATAGATTTCTTGAACAAGGAACACTCGAAGATGATGTTAGAGGCGTAACAACAACTTCGGCAAGAAGACAAACACCAAATGCTGCCTTTGGTATTTCTACTCCAGGTCCGTTAGATTGGAGAGACGGAAGCAAAAGAATGACCACAGGACCTAGCGACAATCAATCACTTACTCCTGTTGCAGTAAGTAGGTTAGGCGGCACACAATTTGTCATGGACGACGGTGACGATAGATATGTTAGGCAGACCACAGCAGACAAAGGACCTGTCAAATATATTGATGTAATTGAAAAAAGATTTGCTGATTCAGAAAATAAACAAACAACAGAAAAAGGCGATCCTACTGTTCCTTACAATGAATATACTAGATTAAGAACTAGAACCGGACACCAACTACTTTTACACAACTCAGAAGATTTAATTTATATAGGAAACAGTAAAGGCACAGCGTGGGTAGAATTAACTTCTAATGGTAAAATAGATATCTATGCAGCAGACAGTATAAGTTTACACACAGAAAATGATTTGAATATAAAAGCAGACAGAGATGTTAATATTGAAGCAGGAAGAAATATAAACATGAAAGCAACTGCTGAATATGTTTCCGAATCAGAATTGCATAGAAGAGACGAAGAAGGAAATCCTATACCTAAAATACAGGATGGTAACGAATACGAAGCAGGAAGAATCCAAATAGAAAGCGCATTCAACACTAATATATTAATAGGTGCAAATGGTAAGATAGAAACTAGAACATATAAAAATAAAGACGATGTAGATGTAAATGGCTCTCTAGATATTAGTGTGGTAGGATCAACAAAAATTTCTACAGGTTATGGAGTAGTTGCACCTCATGATTTCGAATTAAAAGTATTTGGCGACACACTTGTTAAAACAACAGGTAATTTAGATTTAAATACAGATGGAAATAATGCTTACACAGCAGGCGGCACAACCGATATACTAAGTGGTGGTAATCATACTGAAACAGCAGCAGAAATCCATATGAACGGACCAGAGGCTAGAGAAGCAGAAGAGGCTAGACAAGCAGCAACTATTGCAGCATTACATCTTCATACAACTTTGTTTACTAATCCAGATGTTGGATGGCCTAAATTAAAGTATAATGATGGAACTATTAAAACAATTATGAAACGTGTACCAATGCATGAACCTTGGCCGTTGCATGAGAATAATTCTCCTGCATTACAAAATGAAACGTTTACCGACAGAGAACCAAAGGAAAAACCAAAGGAGTAGTATATGAAAAAAATATACAATCAAAAAACAGTAGCAGTCAATCAGGCTAGTGTTGGTAGTGTAGGAGCAAATACTTTTACATATAGAGGCTTTTCTTCAAAAAACAAAAAAAGCGGATTTAAATTATATGACATTGACTTGGTAAAACAAGATATTATCAACCATTTTTATATAAGGAAAGGCGAGAAACTAGAAAATCCTACTTTTGGTACAATAATATGGGATATGTTGTTCGAACAGTTTACTGAAGAAGTAAAAACATTGATTGCTAATGATGTTGAAACTATTATTAATTATGATCCTAGAGTAGTAGTGCAAAGTGTTAGCGTAGATAGTACCGAGCAAGGTATGAGAATTGAAGCGGATGTGGTATATGTACCTTTTAATGTTACCGAAAGAATGCGCTTTAATTTCGACAGAAATAACTCGGTAATAAACTGAGCACTTAATTACAAGGGCTAAATATTACAATAGGATAATAGTTAATGAGCACAACGTCAAGACAGAACAATTTAATACTAAATCAAGACTGGACACGCATCTATCAAACGTTTAGAAATGCGGATTTCAAGTCCTATGATTTTGAAAATATTCGTAGAGTGATTATTTCATATCTACGTGAGAATTATCCTGAAGATTTCAATGATTACATTGAAAGTTCTGAGTATATGGCGCTAGTAGATGCAGTAGCATTCCTAGGACAAAGCATTAGTTTTAGACTAGATTTAGCAAGTAGAGAGAATTTTTTAGAACTAGCAGAACGTAAAGAAAGTGTGCTTAGAATTGCAAGGATGCTTTCTTATAATGCTAAGAGAAACATAGGTGCAAGTGGCCTTTTAAAATTTAATACTATTACAACTACAGAAAATATTATAGATAGCAATGGTCGTAATTTGGCTCAACAAACTGTAAAATGGAATGATCCTACAAACAGTAATTGGGCAGAACAATTTATCTTAGTTCTTAACTCTGCTATGGCAGACAATACAGAATTTGGTAGAAGCCAAGGTGCTGCTAACATACAAGGTATACCTACTGAACAGTATAGATTTAGAACTACATCTAACGATGTACCATTATACAATTTTACTAAATCTGTCGCAGGTAGAAATATGGCTTTTGAAATTGTAAGCACAACTTTTAAAGAACAAGAAGTAATTTATGAAGAAGCACCAACACCAGGAAACCAGTTAGGATTTTTATACAGACAGGACGGTAAAGGTAGTGCCAGTGCAAACACAGGTTTCTTCTTACAGTTTAAACAAGGTAGTTTAGAGTTTGCAGACTTTGCTATTGATACTCCTACTACAAATGAAACTATTGCTATAGAAACAGATAACATCAATAACGATGACTTATGGTTGTTCGGCCTTAATAGTTTAGGCGGCCAAGAACGTGAGTGGACTAAAGTTAATAGTTTAACAGGAAATAATATTGCTTATAATAGTATTGTTGGAAACGTAAAAAATATCTATTCTGTTTCTACGCAACCTAACGATAAAGTTAATTTAGTATTTGCAGATGGAACTTATGGAAATTTACCGCAAGGATCATTTAGAACATATTACAGAGTAAGTAACGGACTTGAATATTCTATTGCTCCTAACGACATGAAGGGAATATCAATAGATATTAATTATGTAAACAAGTCTGGTATAGCGCATACTCTAACAGTTAATTTAGGACTACAGTATACTGTCAACAATGCAGCAGCAACAGAAAGCACAGACACAATTCGTCAAAATGCTCCTGCACTTTATTACACACAAAACAGAATGATTACAGGTGAGGATTATAACCTTGCTCCATTAGCCAGTTCACAAAATATTTTAAAAATTAAAGCCGTTAACAGAACTTCAAGCGGCATTAGCAGAAACTATGATTTTGTAGATGCAAGCGGAAAGTATAGTGCTGTTAATGTTTTTGCTGATGACGGATACATTTATAAACAAGAAGCAGAAAGAAGTTTATTCTTAAAGTTTACAAGTAAAACAGAAATAATTAACTTCTTAAGAAATAATATTGAAGGTGCATTTACTGATAAGGATTTATATAATTTTTATATTACAAAATATGAAAGGATTGCATTTAGTGAACAAACAACAGTATGGACTAGTATTACAAATGATTTGAATAGCGGTACTGGTTATTTTACAAACACTATTGATAACAGTTTACTAAAAGTAGGAACTTACTCGACAAGCAGTTTAAAATTCTTAACGGTTGGATCAGTAATTAAATTTACTGCTCCTGAAGGCTATCATTTTATGACCAGTCAAAGTAATAAGTTAATGGCAGGAGAAGCAGATCATACAGGAAGTTCTAAATATATATGGGCTAAAGTGCAATCAATTGTAGGCGACGGTACAAATGCTGATAGAGGAGCGTTGGCAAACGGACTAGGACCTATTACTTTTAATGAAAATATTCCGGACGGAGCAATTGCAACTAATATTGTTCCTAAATTTGTTAATGATTTAAATGCTGCATTAGAAACAGAAATTACAAACCTTATGTTTGCTAACTTAAATTTTGGTTTGAGATACGACACTGCGGACACTTCATGGAAGATTATACAAAATCAAAATTTAGATTTAGTTAATAATTTTAACTTAGGTAAAGCAGGTGATACTACAAATGAAAATCTTGATGCATCTTGGTTGTTTGCATTTGTGAAGGATAATGATCAATACGTAGTCAGAATCAGAACACTTAATTATGTGTTTGGTAGTGTGCAACAAAATAGATTTTATTTTGACAAAAATGAAATTGCATATAACAATCTGACAGGTAGAATTGCCAAAGACACAGTCAATGTTTTAGGAATTAATAGTCAAACTACTAGCTCTACAGCGTTAGGTAGAGATTATAAGTTTGAAATTACTGATACTATAGAGTTTGATGATGGATACGAAAGCGCCAAAGAAATAAAATTAAGTTTTAGTGATACTGATAGTGACGGTGTTGTTGACGATCCAGATTCATTTATACAAGTTGTAGGTGCAGATGTTGAAGCAAATTATTTGTTTTTCAAAAGAAGAACAGACGAATATGGCACAGATGTTTTAGATCTTTTTAACAATTCAAATGATACAATTATTATTAGAGATAAAGAATCATCCGTAAATGTAAATGACTTTGATGATAATCAATTAATTTACTTTAGTGACGTTGCAGAAAACGTTGTTAAAAGAGTCAACAAAACAACTAACACACTTGATTTAGATAGTTCTTATGTTGCATATGTTGGAAGAAGAGATATAAAATTCCAATACACACATTCTGCTAGTGAAAACAGAAGAATTGATCCTAGCGTAACTAATATTGTTGATTTGTATCTATTAACCAAAAATTACGATATTGCATATAGAAATTATCTTGCTGGAGCAACTGCTGAACCAACTGCTCCTACTACAGACAGTTTAAGAATTGAATTCGGAGCAAATTTAAATGCTATCAAAACTATCAGTGATGAAGTAATTTATCATCCTGTACGATATAAAGTTTTGTTTGGTAGTAAAGCCGCAACTAAACTACAGGCTGAGTTCAAAGTTGTCAAAAATCCTGATAAAGCAATTAACGATAATAATCTTAAAGTAAGAATTGTTAATGCAATTAATACATTCTTTGGAATAAACAACTGGGATTTTGGCGACAGGTTTTATCTGAGCGAGTTAACAACTTATGTTATAAACTCGGTTTCACCTGATGTAACTAACTTTGTAATTTTACCTAGATCATCAGCACAGTCTTTCGGTAGTTTATTTGAAATACAAAGTAAACCAGATGAAATTTTTGTAAGTGGTGCAACAGTAGATGATATTAAAATAGTTACTAGCATTACCGCTGCCGAAATTAGAGCAAGCACAGGAACAATAGAAAGTGATTCACAGTCAAGCACAAGAAGTTCTAGTACATCCGGTACAACTTCCACAGCAAGTACAGGTGCAAGTACATCAGTTACAACGTCTACCACAAGCACTTCAAGTTCAAGTACACCAAGTACTTCAGGTTCTAGCAGCGGAGGTTCTAGTTACTAATGGCAGATAAGGTTTACCCTAACAGTCAGTTACCAATTAGAAAAAGTTCAGAGCTTCTACCAGAAACTTTTAGAACTGAAACTAATAATAAGTTTTTGTCCGGTGTAGTTGATCCACTGGTACAACCTGGTGCATTAGACAAACTATCAGGATATGTTGGTAGAAGATTTGGAAAAACATATAACGGAGAAACAGTATACCTTGATACAGATAATACTTTAAGGAGTAGATATCAATTAGAGCCAGGTGTGACAGTTGAAAATAATCAAGTTGTAACAAAGTTTTATGATTATTTAGATTTTAAAAACATAGAAAAATTTTTCGCTAACTCTAACGAAAGAGATGATAAAACTACATTCCAAGAACATTACAGTTGGAACCCTCCAATTGATTGGGACAAGTTTATAAATTATAGAGAATACTATTGGATTCCTGCAGGACCGCCAACTGTTGCTGTCTTCGGTCAAAATCAAAGTGTTCAGTCTACATATAAAGTAAATCAAGGCGTTGGCTCATCGTGGGTATTTACACCTGATGCGTTTACAAATAATCCTACGCTTACTTTATATAGAGGACAAACATATGAATTTATAGTAAATTCTCCAGGCGAACCTTTTGTGTTAAGAACAAATTATGACACAGGTAGTTTAAATTATGAACCACTAAAAACATATTTCCCAGGAGACCTAGCAGTTTTCAACGGAAAACTTTGGAGAGCAAAAGAAGAAATTAGTCCTACTGATGGTAGCACAATTGATATTGATAGTCAGGATTGGGAATTAATAGATAGTGATGCTTCTTTTAACAGTTTAATTTATAACGATGGTGTCACAAATAATAGTTTAGAAACAGGAACACTTACTTTCGAAGTACCACTGAACGCTCCTGATATACTATACTATCAGAGTGCTACTAATCCTAACAGGTTAGGTAGACTAATAATTGCAGATATTGAAAGCAATACAGCAATAAATGTAGAAAAAGAAATCATTGGCAAAACTTATTACACTAGTGCTAATGGTATTAAGTTTTCAAACGGAATGGTTGTAGAATTTAGAGGCCAGGTCGAAAGTGCAAAATATGCATCAGATACTTGGCTTGTTGAAGGAGTAGGAAAAGCAATAACATTAATTAGATTTTCCGATTTAATTCCGCCTAATATAAGTGCTGATACTCCTGAAATATTATTTGATAATCAAGGATTTGATACACAACCGTTTGATGATGCTACATTATATCCTGCTAACAAAGATTATGTAACAATCAATAGAAGTAGTCCGGATTTAAATCCGTGGAGTAGATACAATAGGTGGTTCCATAGAAGTGTTCTTGAATATGCATTTAATTATAGAGATGATGATTTTGATGCACTAGAAACAGCAAGAGCGAAGCGTCCTATTATAGAATTCCATCCAGGAATTAAACTTCATAAACAAGGAACTACTGCAAAGGCGTCTGTTGACTACGTAGATGATTACACAACAGATGTGTTTTCTTCTATAGAAGGAAGCACTGGTTACAGCGTTGACGGCGAATTCCTTTTTGAAGGAGCAAGAGTCCTAGTAACAGCAGATACAGATACACTTGCAAATAACAAAATTTATGAAGTTAACTTTATTGTGCATAATGGTGTAAGACAAATTACATTAAAGGAAACCACAGATAGTAGACCTACATTAAATGAATGTGTGCTTGCAAGTAGAGGAACAAATAATTCTGGTAAAATGTTTTACTTCAATGGATCATCTTGGAAAAAGAGTCAAGATAAAACAACTGTAAATCAAGAACCTTTATTTGATAGTTTCAATGAAAACGGAATAGCACTTGATGATCCGTTAACTTATCCTGTAAGTAGTTTTATAGGAAGTAAAATTTTCAGTTATAAGCAAGGCAATGGCCCTGTTGATACAGAACTTGGAATTAGTATTTCATATCAAAACATTGATAATGTAGGCGATATACAATTTAATTGGGACTGGGAAACAGAGTCTTTCACGTACACAATTAACCAACAAGCAATAACTGATTATACTAATAAACATTACTATCAAGTAAATGGAGAGTATGAAAACGGTTGGATTAGTACACAATCTAAATATTTACAACCTATCGTTGATAGCATCAAAATTATCAACGCCACAAATATAATCATTTCAGATATAATTGATTTTAAAAATTATAATGATACTATTGAAATAGTGTTTTATCTAAATGGTGATAAGTTAGAAGAAAACTATGTCCGTGTAGGAAATCAGTTTACTTTTACTACACAGTTTCAACCTAACGACATTATTACAATTAAATTAATAGGTGAAATAATTCCTGAAACAGGCTATTATGAAATTCCTGTTGGCATTGAAAAGAATCCATTAAACGAAGAACTTAAAAGTTTTACTCTTGGACAAGCAACTGATCATGTTAGAACAGCACTAGAATTTGACACCAGATTTACAGGTGTTCTTCCTGGTGTATCTAATTTAAGAGATATATCAGACTTTACCAGCAATGCAAAAAGATTTTTAAAACATTCGGGTGTTGCAGCATCTGCGTTATTAATGCTTGCTGACAAAGAAATTAATATTGTTAAATCTTTACAATATGCTAAAAAACAATACTCGTTGTTTAAAGAAAACTTTATCAAAAAATCTTACGAAGTAGATGATACTGAAAGTATACCTGATCTTGTAGATGCTATTTTTGAAGAACTTACAAAAACAAAAAGTTCAGCAAGTGCATTTGCAGACAGTGATACATTAGGTACAGGAGCATTTACTAAATTACTTTACACAGTTGAAGATACAGGACTGAAAACTTTTACCTTAAGCGAATCTTTTGATCTTGATACTTTAAGTAGACGTGCTGTATATGTTTACAAAAACAACACACAATTATTACATGGTAGAGACTATACTTTTGATAAACAGTTTGCATATTTGACATTATTAGGTGATTTATTAGAAGGAGATACTATTGAAATAAGAGAGTATGTTTCTACAGCAGGTTGCCATGTGCCGCCTACACCTACGTCTTTAGGATTGTATAAAAAATTTACACCAAGTAAATTTATTGATGATACTTATAGAGAAGCACAAGAAGTAATACAAGGACACGATGGAAGTATAACGATTGCATACGGCGATTTCCGAGATGATGTATTACTAGAATTAGAATATAGAATTTACAACAATATAAAACAATCATACGATCCTAGTGTTTTTGATATAGATAAAAATCTAGGCGGATACTATAAAAATGCTGTTTTTACAAAGGCAGAATTTGATTCTATTGCTGGCCAAGAGTTTTTGAAATGGGTAGCAAATACAAATCTTGGATATACTGCGAACACATATCTCAAAGAAACAGAAACGTTCACTTACACATATTCAAATATGACAACGCCAGATGGCGATGAAAATTTACCAGGTTACTGGAGAGGAGTCTACAAATATTTCTATGATACTGATAGGCCTCATAGATGTCCTTGGGAAATGCTTGGTTTTAGTGAAAAGCCAAATTGGTGGGAAGAAGAATACGGAGAAGCACCTTACACAAGTGGTAACTTGATACTGTGGGAAGATATTAGAGATGGCATAGTTAGACAAGGTGAAAGAGCAGGAACATATAAAAGATATGCTAGACCTTCCCTATTAAGACATATACCTGTTAATGAGTACGGTGAATTATTAAGCCCGCTTGATAGCGGATTGGCAACTAATTATACTCTTGTAAACAATAAAGGAAGTTTTAAACTTGGAGATGTTTCTCCTGTTGAATATGCATATCGTAGTAGTGTAGAATTTCCTTTTGTAGTAACAATTGCTCTATGTTTACTCCGTCCGTTTGAATATATTGTTGCAAATTTTGATAGAAGCAAAACAAAACGTAATATTGCAGGACAAATAATTAGTAAGGCTACGGGTATTTTTATTAAACCCAATGAACTTATGTTACCTAAAGTTGGAGATACTGATATTACCAGCGGTTTAGCATTTTACATTAGCAGTTATTTAAAATCACAAGGTAAACCAGTTGCAGATGCACAGGAAATACTTTCAAATGTAAATGTAAGATTAAGCAATAGATTAAACGGATTTGTTGATAAGACACAGCAAAAATATTTGTTAGATTCAAAAAGTCCTGCCGCAGCAAGTTCAAGTATATTCATACCACAAGAAAATTATAACATCTATTTTAACGTTTCTTCGCCAATACAAACAGTTAGTTACAGTGGTGTTATATTTGAAAAAACAGAAGGCGGCTGGATAGTCAATGGATATGATGATGTAAATCCGTTTTTTAGAATTTACAAATCAATTCCTAATCAGAAAGATCCAACAATATCAGTTGGAGGAATTAGTGCGACATTTGTAAATTGGTCAACCGATCAACTTTACAATAACGGTGCAATTGTACAATATAGAAATATGTTCTATAGAGCAAAACTTACTCATACAAGCACTGATAATTTTGAAACTGACAACTGGACTAAGTTACCAGAGTTACCGATAATTGGTGCTGCAACTGCTCAACGTAGGAAAAACTTCAATCAGTTTGCTACAGAAGATATTAGTTACGGAACTACATTTAATACAGTTCAACAAGTTGTAGACTTTTTACTAGGTTATGAACATTACTTAAAATCACAAGGGTTTATTTTTGAAAACTACAATGCAGATAATCAAGCAATGCAGGACTTTACAACTGCTGCTAAAGAGTTTATGTTCTGGACACGAAATGAATGGGCAGTAGGATCATTACTTGCGGTAAGTCCTGGTGCAGAAAGAATTAAAGTTACAGTTCCTGTGGGTGTTGTAGACAATCTTCTTGATAGTTTTTATGAATACAATGTATTGACAGATACAGGAGAGCCTATAGATATTAAAAACTATGATGTCAATAGAGAATTCCAAACGTTTACATTCTCTATCACTGAAACTTCAAAAGGCTTATTTTATCTAAAACTAAATTATGTCCTAAAAGAACATGTTGCTATTTTTAACGACCGTACAGTTTTCAATGATGTTATATTTGATAAGCCTACAGGTTATAGACAAGAACGTATTAAGGTTCAAGGATTTAGAACTGTAGACTGGGACGGAGACTATACTTCACCTGGATTCTTATTTGATAATGTTAATATTGCATCATGGCAGCCGTTTAGCGATTATAAATTAGGCGATATTATAAATTACCAAGGTGTTAATTATACAAGTAAACGTAATCATACAAGTAACGAAGAATTTAATGCACAAAATTGGACCGTCCTTGATTCAACACCTGAGAAAAAACTCGTACCTAATTTTGATTTTAAAATTAATCAAATGGAAGATTACTTTGATGTTGATACAGAAGGTTTGTCAGAAAGTCAAAGAGACTTAGCAAGGCATACAATTGGTTATCAAACAAGATCTTATTTACAAAATTTATCAGAAGATAGTGTAACACAGTTTAGATTATATCAAGGTTTTATCAGAGAAAAAGGAACTAATAATTCTTTCACAAAAATATTTGATAAACTTGGTAGAACAGCAAATGCTGGCGTACACTTAAAAGAAGAATGGGCATTTAAAGTTGGACAACTAGGCGGCACAGATCAAAGTAAAGTAATAGAACTAAAATTAGATACAGATAATTTTGTTTTAAATCCGCAGCCTCTACTTGTTACTAATACTGCTAATAGTGCTGAAGTTGATAGATATTATAGAATCAATCAAAGCGACTTCTATTTGGCACCTTTACCTTATACAACTGAGATTAATCCTACAACTACTGAAAAGCAATATTTAAGGACTGCTGGTTATGTAAAAGTAGATCAAACAAAATATGTTGTAGCAACCAGAGACGATATTATAAACATTGACATAAATGGCGTGCTTAATAATGATCATATATGGGTTACGTTTGACAAACAGGAGTGGACAGTTCTCAGAGTAAATTTTGCAAACGAATTACCTATAACAAATATTGCCACTGACAAAAACAAAGTAACTGTAACATTTACAAAAAGACATAATTTAATTGTTGACGACTTTATAGGATTTAAAACATTCGGTGATATTGATGGCTTCCATAAAATTACAGAAGTCACAAACTTTACTATTGCTTTTCAAACCGCAAATCCGCCATCAGATACAGGATTTGAACCTAGCACAATAACGTATCCTATTCTGCTTAACAACGCAAGGTTCAAAGATTATGATTCATTAGACTTAGAACAAACAGCACTATTAGATAACACGTCTAAATTATATATTGATAATAATGGTAGCGACAAGTGGGAAGTTGTTGAAAAGAAAAAACAATTTAGTGCTAAAAAAATTACTGCATATGGCACAACTGATCCTAAAAATACAGGTAAAAAAGTTTTATATGCAGAAACACTTAACCAAACTATTGCTTCTATGCCAGGGTCAGGACTTACACTTGTTTATGTCGAAGCATCAGATGGTTTAGCAGTTAAACAAATTTTACAACCTACTTCAGGCTTTACAGCAGCAGTAGGAAATACATTTGGCGAAGAACTAGCAATTACATCAGATAATGAATGGTTAATAGTAGGTTCACCGAGTGCAAGCGGAGTGACGTCGAACTATCAAGGTATTTTCAATACATTCAAAAATTATGCTCCTAATGACATTGTTTTATATGAAGGACAATTATGGAAAGCAAAAACTAGTATCATAGGTGACGGAAGCACTATTAACGTATACACTGAAGATTGGGAACAGACGTTTAATATAAGTGCATCAGAAAGCGGAACAAATTCAGGATATACCAATCAAGGTATGATTTCTATATACAGATATAGTGCAAATCAATGGAATTTTGTAGAAAGTTTTGTAAGTCCTAGACCAGATGGTGATAACTTTTTTGGAAGCAAAATAAGTGTAGCAAAAACTGCTACAGGTTATACCATGGCTGTAAGCGCACCAGGTTTGAATGATACCAAAGGTAGAGTATACATTTACAATTATACTACATCAGGTAATTGGGAACTTGTACAGAATAAAGATTATAGAGGAATATATGAACCTGGAGGAGTATATCCTGCAACAGAAATAACTGCTGGTAGGACTTATACTATTGAAACATTAGGGACAACTGATTTCCTATCATTAGGTGCATTGACAAACAGCCCTGGCGTAACATTTGTTGCTACAGGAACAGGTAGTGGCACTGGAACAGTGTCTACAGAAAGTTATTATCCAAAAGGATCAATTGTATTTTATAATGGAAATTTATGGAAAGCGTTAGAAGATAACCAAGGAGATGGTAGCACAATATCTATTGAAAGTAATGACTGGATTAAATTAGATGAAGTCAATACAAATGTATCGTTACCAACAAGTGTAAGTATAGAAGATGATGGATCAACACTCGCTTCAGGTATATTATCAGATGACCAACTTGCAGAATTAATTAAAGAAGGTGATAAGTTTGGTAGTTCTTTAGCATTTAATAATAACGGATCAACACTTATAATTGGTGCAGTTCAAGCAGACGGACAATACTTTCCAAATTATAAAGGTAACTGGCAACCTAATTATGAGTACATGGAAAATGATGTTGTAAAATATCAAAGCAGTTACCATAAGTTAGAAAATATTGGAGATACAGCAGTAGGTCCAGATAGCACAATTAGAAGTTATAATCAAGCACCTGATGATGGTTATCCTTGGGTAAATGTTGGAGACAGTTCTTCTGAATCTGTTGGTAAAGTGTTTGTTTACAAAATAAATGATTTAGGGTTTTACAGTTTACAACAAACAATTACCGCTGAGAGTCTTTCAGAAATTAGTGATTTGTCTGAAGAAGAACTTATTAGTTCAGGCGACATGTTTGGATATGATGTAGACTTAGACTTTACTGGAAATACTCTTGTAATTACAAGTCCTAAAGCAGATAAAAACTTTCAGAATCAAGGTAGTGCATATATTTTTAAATATGAATCTGATTCAACACAGCAACGATATAGATTAAAACAAAAAATTGAAAGTTATGGAATATATCCAAATGAATACTTCGGACAATCTGTATGTATTACAAATAATTCTAGTCAGATTGTAATTGGTGCAAACAACACAGGCTACAATTTACCTATAAGATTTGATACAAGTACAACAACGTTTGACCAAGTGAATACAACGTTTACAACATATGGCGGATACAGTGGTGCTGTATATGTATTCAACCTAAAAGGTAATAGATATTTACTGACAGAAAAACTAGAGGATGATTTAAGCACAAATGAATCTTTTGGTTACAGTGTATCATGTACAAATGATGTAATTGTTGTTGGATCACCTCAATATATTGCACCAGTTGCACATGGGCCAACATTAGATTTTACAGGACCTGTCGTCGGCATGGTAAGAATATTTAGAAAAGATTCTAGTGTGCGCAGTCTTGAAGTTATAGGTTCTGAGCCAGATAAAATAGATTTAAAAAGAATAAAAAGAATTTCATTATATAATGAAAACGGTGATAAAAAAATACAAGATCTAGAAGCAATTGATCCTGCAAAATTAAGAATTCTAGCAGCGGCAGATAGAGAGATAGAGTATAAAACTTTATATGACCCAGCAACATATAATGTAGGAACAGACGATGTAGTTGTAGATAGTACAGTTGCATGGTTTGATAAAAATGTTGGCAAGTTATGGTGGAATATTAACACTGTAAAATGGGTAGACTATGAACAGGCAGATACTTCGTATAGACTTGCTAATTGGGGTGCGCAAGCAGTAGGCTCTAATGTAGATGTGTATGAATGGGTAGAGTCAAAACTTTTACCGTCAGAATGGTCAGTACTTGCTGACACAACCGAAGGATTAGACTTAGGTGTATCAGGACAGCCATTATATGCCGACGATACTGTTTACAGTGTAAAAGAATTTTTAAATGTTAATACAGGACTTGTAACAGAAACAAAATATTATTTCTGGGTAAAAAATAAAGTTACGGTTCCTAAAAACATGATAGGAAGACAAATAAGTGCAGCAGAAGTTGCTGCATTAATTAATAATCCTTCAACTGTTGGTAATACATATGTTGCACTTGCAGATAAAGACAAAATATTCTTCTACAATTATAAAAATATAGTTTCTGATAATATTTCTATACTAAATCTAGAATACTACAATACAAGTAACAAAAATAATGCAGCACACAATGAATTTTTATTACTGACCGAAGGTGACGAAAACAGTGTACCTAACAAAAGACTTGAGAAAAAATGGATTGACAGTTTAGTAGGTTATGATTCTCAAGGTAATAGAGTACCAGATACGAACTTGCCAGAAAAACAAAAGTATGGTATACAGTTCCGTCCAAGACAAAGTATGTTTGTTAATAGAAAACAAATTCTAAAACAAACAATAGAAAGTGTCAATACAATTTTATTAGAGCAAGCATTTGCCAATACAATTAACTTTAGCAATTTAAATCTTGTAGATCCAGAACCTGCAGAAGTTTTATACTTGTATGATGTAAAAGTAGAAAGTGTAGTAGATTTAGAGAATGTAGGTACTGTAAGAGTAAAGCAAGCAAAACTTACTGCTAATATTGTTGATAATGTTATTACATCAATTAATATTGTTGACCCTGGTTTTGGGTACAAGCCTCAACAATTATTTGATACAGAAGCACCTGGAGTTTATCCAGGACCTGCTGTAACACTTCAAGGTGATGGCATCGGCGGAGAAGTAATTACACACATTGATAATCAAGGTAGAATTGTTGCAGCCGTAGTTGTAAATGGCGGAAAAAATTATACAACTGTAAATCTTGTAGTTAGACAGTTTTCAGTGCTAGTTGAAAGTGATTCAACAGCAGGTAATTATTGGTCAATTTATGCATGGGATGATGTAAGAAAAACTTTCTATTGAAGTGCGTCACAGGCATTTGATACTACCAAGTATTGGAATTATATTGACTGGTGGAAAACAGGATATGGCGAAACGTCTAGTATTACTAAAGAAATTTTAGATGTATCTGAAGAGCCATCAATTACAGTGCAAGTAGGAGCTCTTATAAGAATTAAAGAATATGGTTCAGGCGGCTGGGCAGTATTTGAAAAGGTAACGGATAACAGTGATTTACCTTTAGGCAATTACACATTAGTTGGCAGAAAGCAAGGAACAATTCAGTTATCAGACAACTTGTACAATTTACAAACTTCTGGTATTGGTTATGATAATACTGTAAACTTTGATACAGGTTTGTACGATTTAGAACCTACTGCTGAATTAAGAAATATATTTGCTGCTATTAAGGATAATATTTTTGTAGGTGACTACAAAATACAATGGAATAAAATATTCTTTAATAGTGTAAGATATGTTTTACATGAACAGATTTATGTTGATTGGTTATTCAAATCCAGTTTCTTAAAAGCAATTCATAATGTAGGCAACTTGAAAGTTATACCTAATTACAGTAATGATAACTTAGAAAGTTTCCAACAATATATTGAAGAAGTTAAACCTTATAGAACAACTATTAGAGAATACGTAAGTAGATATGATCAACTTGAAGGCAACGGTGTTGCTACAAACGATTTTGATTTACCATCAGTATATTCAGATAGTGCTGGAAAAATTATAACTGTGGATCAGTTTAGTCCTTTAGTTCAACAGCAACCATGGAAAACATGGTTTGATAACAAAGGTTATAGCATAACTGAGATTGTTATTGCTAATGGCGGAAGCGGATATACAAGTCCTCCTAACGTTGTCATTGAAGGCAATGGATCTGGAGCAACTGCTAAAGCATTTATATCTAATGGTAAAGTAACAGGTGTTCAAATACAGAATAAGGGTAAAGGATACACTTCAATACCTACAGTAAACCTTGTTGGCGGCAATGGTGCATCTATATATAACGCTATTGCAGTTGCATATTTAGGAGAAGGTACAACAAGAAGTTTTGAACTTAAAGTAAAATTTGATAGAATAGCAAAAGAAGGTTTGTTTACTTCATTTACAGACAGTCAAACATTTACAGCAACTGGTACAACAGCAGTGTTTGATTTAAGATATGCCCCGACAGTTGATAAAACTAAAATTAGCATTACAAAAAATAATCAAACAGTTTTAGGAAGTGATTACTCAGTATCTGTGTTTACAAAGAATGTAGATGGGTATTCATTTGTACAAGGTAGAATTATTTTAAATACTGCTCCAGAAGCAGGAGATGTAATTACAATTAACTATTCTAAAAATGACGAATTGTTAGATAGTGTTAACAGAATTAACAAGTATTACAATCCTACAGAAGGAATGAAAGGTAAAGAATTAAACCAATTAATGACAGGGATTGATTTTGGTGGAGTACAAATCCAAGGTACTACTTTTGATGTTACAGGCGGCTGGGATGCATTACCTTGGTTTAGTGATAGTTGGGATAGTGTAGAAAGCAGTGCTGATTTTTATATAGTGGCAGACGGAAGCACAAATGAAATTACATTACCTTATGTGCCTTCAGAAGGGCAAGAAATTAACATATATCTTAAACGTGCAGGAGAAGCAACTTTACCAAGTATTGAAAATCTACAATACTCTGAAACTGTAAAAAATCCTCCTATAATTAGAATAGACGATCCGTATTATGGTGGGGATGATAATTCTTCATTAATAACAAATAAAAATGCTGTCATGCCAACATTTATAGGAGATGGTAGTACATCTGTTATTGATATAGGATCATATGTAAAAACAAATGATGGTGATATACTTATTTTCCGTCCTGTTGAAAGTGACGGTGCTGTAACAATTACAGATCCTAATATTGTAGATACAAATTTAACTGGCGGCACACTTTCTGCTATAGATGGTGCATATGCAACAGCAACAGGATTAACTGTAGAAGAAATTAAAATTACAGGCGGCCAATATATTGGACCTGAACAAGTACCATCTCCAGAAGAGAATATACCAGGACAGGTGCTTGATAATTTAAGTATTAAAGTATTTCAATCTACAACAGGAGGTACAGCGCCTTTAGAATCAAAAATATATGTAAGCGACGGAAGTACAACTTCTTACGAAATTGGTCAGAATATTATTGAAGACAATTCATTATTAGTTTATGTGGATGGAATTAAACAGGTTTTAAATACTGATTATACTGCTACAAATGCTAACATTGAATTTACTACTGCTCCTGTTGTCGATAAAAAAATAGAAATAATATCTATTGGTATTGGTGGTATTGGGTTATTAGATTACCAACAATTTACAGCAGACGGCGAAACAGGTCTATACTTAACAGATGCTCCGTACGCATTGACAACTAACATTTTTGTTACAGTAGATGGTGTTGCAAAAGACGCTGTGTTTAGTGATAGTACTGACACAGTCGATACTGCTGGTAGAAGTCTTGTACAATTTGGTGAGATACCTAATAAAGACAGTATCATCAAAATTGTTGTTTTCCAGGCAAATGAAGATATAGATTCAGGACAAATAGGATTAGTAAGAGTAAATCAACAAACTACTACAATGACATCTGATAGAATTTATGACTTAGATAATTTTGTACAATTGACCAGAGAAAGTTCTATATCATCTATGGTTGTTGAGATCAACAATGTTAAATTGAAAGGGGTAGATACAATTTATTCTGTGTATGATGGAGTAACAAATTCATTTACACTTGGACAAGATCCAATTGAGGCATCAGGTGCTATTTTATCTGCAAACATCAAAGTATATGTTAATGGAGAAATAAAAACTTTCATTCAAGATTATGTGTATGATGGTACTTCAAAACTTTTAACATTGGTAACAACATCACTGAATGTAGGCGATGTTATTAAGATTGAAAATGACCTGCGTGCAGAATATTCAATCAATGCTAACAGATTACAAATTGCAGATACAGTTACATTCAATGAAGGCGATACTTTAGAAGTAACATGGTTTAGCGAATATCCTAGTATGGAAATATACAGCGATAGAAATACAGGTGGCAAGGTGAATTATGAACTTCCTTATGCGCCACTAGGTATTTCATATGTATGGGTATACAAAAATGGTATTAGACTAACCAGAGATAAAGATTACAGTATAAGTTTGCCAAGAGGTGTCATTTACTTAGAAGTTGAATCAGTAGAAAGTGATACAATTACTATAACGACATTTGGAACTGACATTTATAGATTACCTAGTTCTTATGAAATAAGTAAAGACATGCTTAATATCTATAGATACAATAGATATGCAACTGATAAAACAATTACTTTAAGCAAAGATTTAAATTACTTTGACGATAAAATAACTTTAACAAATGCTACAAACTTATTTGATCCTGTAGCAAATCGCAATATTGCAGGTGTAGTTGAGATTAATGGAGAAAGAATAGAATATCTAAGTAAAAGCGGTAATACGCTAAGTCAATTACGTAGAGGTGTAAACGGAACTGCAATTAAAGAGTTACATGCACAAGGTACACTTGTTGCTGACATAGGACCTAACGAAGTTATTCCTTATTCAGATAACCAAGAAAGAACTGATTTTGTCAGCGATGGAAGTTCCGTATTAATAGGACCATTAGATTTTATTCCTGCTAAAAGCACAGTAGGAACATGGACTAGAACTACTATACCTGAAGATTATGGTAGATGCGACATAGTAGAAGTATTTGTAGGCGGAGCAAGACTACGTAAAACCCCATTGACGGTATATGACGAGACATTAGGGCCTGTAAGCCCAGGCGCAGATAAAGAAATAGAAGCAGAATTTGCTGTAGATGGTGCAAATCCTTATGTAAGGTTAACAACAGCACCAGAAGCAGGAACACGTATAACAGTAATTAAAAGGACAGGAAATACATGGTATGATAGAGGCACAACTACTGCAAGTAATGGAGTTACATTATTAGATAATAATACTGCAATTAGTAAGTTCATTGCTGCCAAGACTACCAGTTTACCTGAATAAATACACTATGAAACACGAAGAGAACAATATGCCAGATAACCAAAAACAAGTACAAGAAGTCAAAAAACCTACGGTAAACGAAACCGGTGGCTTTCATTTTGAAGGACATATTAAGATATTTGACCCTGAATCAGGAGAAGTTTTCCAAGATAAAAGGAACGCAATTCACTATGAAAACATGAGTGTTGCAATGGTACAAGCGTTATCAAACCAAGGTTTAGGTACAATATTTGAAATGGCATTTGGCAGTGGTGGTACTTCAGTTGATCCTACAGGTTTAATTACATATTTGACACCAAATACTGTAGGAATAAATTCAAGTTTATATAATCAAACATATACAAAGGTTGTAGATCAGAATGCTATTTCAAATGCTGATCCAACTAGAAATAAAATGGAAGTTAGACACATTAGTGGTGCTACTTATAGTGATATTATTATATCATGTTTACTTGATTATGGTGAGCCAGACGATCAAGAAGCATTTGATAACAGTGTTAACCTAGATGGTAATTTTGTTTTTGACGAATTAGGTATTAAATCATACAATCCTACAGGAGACGGTAAACTTTTGACACACGTTATCTTCCATCCTGTGCAAAAATCACTAAACAGATTGCTTCAAATTGATTATACAATTAGAATACAAAGTTTAACAGGTTTTAATGAGGGATAATAGATGCCATATATTGTAAATTTTACCGATAGAGACAACAAATCCCCAATTACTGTTTTTGATAATACATCAAGTAATGATACATCATTAACTTTTCCAGGTAGAAACGTTACAGGTTACGGTCAGATAATTGCTGAAAACTTTTTATCTTTACTAGAAAATTTTGCTAGTGCGAGCCAACCAGTTAATCCAGTAGAAGGTCAGTTATGGTATGACACAACAAACGGCGTTTTACAATTATATGATAATACAAGTTGGAAGGCTGCTTCTAATATTCAAAAAGGACCAACAGAACCTAGTGTACAAACCAGTAAGGTTGGAGAACTTTGGGTTGATACAACAAACCAGCAGTTAAGAATTTATACAGGTAGCAGATGGCTTTTAGTTGGACCTAGTGAAAGTTCAATAGACGGTAAAAGATATGGTCCAGCAGTAGAAAAAATTGTTGACCAGGATAACTTTGACAAAAATGTTTTAACATTTTACATCGCAGATACACCTGTTGTTATTTTATCAAGAGATTCGTTTACACCTAAGATTGAAATTAAAGGGTTTGATCAAATAAAATCAGGACTTAATATTGCAACGCCTGCAAACGCTGCTGAAGAAGCAGAGTTTTCTACAATATTTTTAGGAGGAGCTCTTCCTAAACTTATAGGAACCGCAAAAAATGCAGATGCATTAAATGTTGGTGGTACAGAGGTAGCAGCAGGAAAGTTTTTAAGAAGTGATACTACCAATACAACTGAACAAGGTTTTAATGTAAGAAGTAATACAGGTATTACAATTGGATTAGACGGAAACTTTCAATTAACTACATCTGCAACATCTTCTAAAATTTATAACAGTGCAGCAGGCAGTTCAATAGATTTACAAATTAACAGAAACGGCATACCAGATACTATCCTTAGAGTAATTGACGATAAAGTTGGTATTAATATTGCTGCTCCTAACAATGCTTTAGACGTAGGTGGCGATATAGGACTTACAGGAAGTATAATTGTTTCAAATACCAACGATGCAATTAACTTAGATACTGGCGCTATACGTACAGCAGGTGGTGTTTCCATTAAGAAAACACTAAGAGTCGGCCAAGGATTAAACGTTACAGGACAAATTTCATCTACAAACATCTATCCATCCGCAGATGAAGTTTATGACCTAGGTGCTGATGCACTTAGATGGCGCAATGTTAAAGCAAAGAAGATTATTGCAGACGAAATTGAAGGTACAATCAGTGGTAACATCACAGGTAATGCTAACACAGCAACAAACTTAAAAAATCCTACAAGTTTTACAATAGCAGGCGACATTGTATCGAGCGGATTTACGTTTGACGGTATTGGCGATGCTAAAGTTTTTAATACACAGTTGACAGCCAACATTATTACAAGTAAAGATCAACCTCTTCCTAATGTTTCAAGCGAAGATGACCAAATACTTGTTTATAGAGCAAATCCTACAACAGGAAGCACGTCAACAGGACTATTAAAACAGGACAGAGATACGTTTGTCGGTGACTTAGGTGTACCGATTGGTGGTATACTTCCATTTGCAGGTCCTAATGTACCATACGGGTATCTATTGTGTGACGGCGGCGAAGTTGAAATAGCAAAATTTAGAACATTATATGACATTATAGGAACAACTTATAACGGTACAGCAACATTAAATGGTGCAGTAGGAAAAACTTTTAGAGTACCAGACTTGAGAGGTAGATTTGCACTTGGACGTCATAACATGGATAACAATATTACAGTTCCAAACGATGTAGGTGGCTTTGTTGACAACGGTGGCGGCTCGCCAGTACCTGCAAGAATTAGTGGTACTGAGCCAGAAACACTATCAGCATCAAGCGGTAGTAGTTCTGTTACATTAAATCTTTCTAATTTACCTGACCATACACACAGTATGGTTCAAGATGGCGAACAATTTTATGGTGTACGAGTTGATACTGCTCCAACAGTAAGTTCTATATCAGGCAGAGGACCAAATAACCCAGGTGAAGCACAATACCTTCCAGATTCAGGACCAATTAAAACTCCTACAGGAACAACTTTAAGTTCACCAGTTGGTATTATGAACCCATACCTAACAATAAATTATATTATTAGATCAGGTCCGCCTGCATTTACAACTACATAGGAATAAAGAATGGCATATCAAGTTAATAAAACAGACGGAACAATTGTAGCAACAGTTGCCGACGGCCAAATAGATACTTTATCTACTGATCTAACGCTGATAGGAAAAAACTACAGTGGCTTCGGCGAATCATTAAATGAAAATTTTATTAAGTTGCTTGAAAATTTTTCAAGCACAACACAACCAGGCAATCCTATAAAAGGACAAATTTGGTTTGATGGTACAGAAAATAAATTAAAAGTTTACAGTGGTACAGCCTTTGTGCCTGTAAGTAGTGCTACAATTAGTAATACACAACCTTCAACTTTAGGTGTTGGTGATTTATGGTTCAATGATACAAATAAACAATTATACTTTTTTGATGGTACAAATACAATTCTTTTAGGTCCTGACTACTCGGAACTACAAGGTCTTAGTGGAATACAAGTCACTAGTATACTTGACACACTTAACCAAACACGTGTTATAACAAGTTTATATAATAACGGAATACTATTAGGAATATTTTCTAAAGATTCTTTCACACCTAAAAATGCAATTGAAGGATATACAGGAAGTATAGAACCTGGTTTTAACCAAGGTACTCTTGCAGATATGAAATTTGATGTTACTGCAACAAATGCAGACAAACTAGGCACAATTGATGCTGCCACATATGCAAGAAGAGATACTTCTAATCAGTTTGCAGGACAAATTAGAATTAATACAGATTTAGGTATTGTGTTTGGTGCAGGAGACCAAGGTAATATTACAGTTTCAGATGGTAACTTGTTCCTGTCTAACACAGCATCAGATAAAGGAATTGTATTCAATGTTAGAAAAGGTATTGTACAAGAAGAAGCACTAAGGATTGATTCAACTGATAGAAAATTAACTGTATTTGAATCATTTCCAACAAGTGAAGCAGTATTTGGCGGCAGCGTTGAGATTAAAGGTAATACTACTATTAGAGGACAGTTAACAATTGAGGATGGAGACATTCTCAGTCTTAACACACAAAACCTAGTTGTTGAAAACAAGCAAATTGAATTAGCAAACACAGGCGATACTGCAACAAACTCAGATACAGTTGCAGATGGTGGCGGTATAGTTCTTAAAGGACCAGCAGGAAATATTGATCATGTCCTACTTTGGAGTAATTTAGGATTAGCAGCAACAACAAGAACACCTGATCTTGCAGCACAAGCATGGACAAGTTCAGAACATATAAATCTTGCTACAGGAAAAGCATTTAAAATTGATGGTGTAACAGTGCTAGATGGATCAAGTTTAGGCGCAGGCATTACTGCAATTCCTGGTGTTACTTCTTTTGGTACACAGAACATTGTTAACATTGGTTCTAGTCCGCCTACATCAGATTTTAAATTAGAAACAGATTCAGGAAGCAGCAAACCAAGAATTACAACTCTTCTTTCAGATGCTGATTTAGAAATAGCACCAGACGGAACAGGTAATGTTGCTTTAATAGGTTCTCCAAAGATTACTGGATTAGGGGATCCTACAGATCCGCAAGATGCTGCATCGAAAGAATATGTTGATGATACTATTGAAACTAGAAGTCTTGCATTTAGCATGGATTTGTCAGATGGTAAGCCAAACAGTTACATCTCAGGTACAATACTAACACAGTTAGCACCACCTGCAGATTTTAGAAATGGTACACTTGCTAGAATATTGTGTACAACTTTAAGCAACAGTACAACAAGTTTAGAAATAAATCCTTTGAGAGCAGAAACAAGAGATGATTTCAATTTAACAAGTGGCGGTTCTGCATCAGCATTACAACAAATGGCATTTAACACAGCGACTATTGCTGCACCAGCAGTTACAACTTTGAGAATAATTAAAACTTTCCAAATTGTAGCAGGTGCTTGGTCGTTTGTAAGTGAAGTGTCGTTACCATAGGTAATTAGGAGCGAGTATGGCATACGTAATTAATAGAAGTGATGGAACAGCGTTTACAACGTTGCAGGATTCAACAATCGATACAACTTCTAGTGTAACATTAGTTGGAAGAAATTATATCGGTTACGGTGAAATTCAAAACGAAAACTTCTTATTCCTACTAGAAAACTTTTCTAATGCATCTGCTCCATCAAAACCAATTAGTGGACAACTGTGGTGGGATACAACAGGTCCTTCACTTAAAGTATACGATGGCACCAAGTGGTCAGAAGTTGGTGCTGCAACTATTTCAGACACTGCACCTGAAGATCCGCCATTAGGTTCATTTTGGTATCAGACAGGCTCAAACACTTTACACACCTATAATGGAAGCAGTTGGGTTTTTATAGGACCAGAATCAGCAGAAGGATATGGTGTAACCAGAGCAAGAAGCACCGTGCTAACAGCAGACACAGGAACAGGATATCCTGTAATACTAATTACAATATCTGATATAGTAGTTGCAATTGTATCAACTAATTCGTTTACAATAGCAGACAGTAATCCTATAACAGGCTTTACTACAGTTGATACAGGAATAACTTTAAGTTCTTCTTATTTTGTTAATGGTGCACTTAAAGGAAATGCAGATACAGCCACAGCACTTAGAACTGTTAGACAAATTAATGGTGTTGGCTTTGATGGTACACAAGATATCAATATTAGTGCAACCACAACACACAGTTTAACAGCAGGTAATTATATTTCAGGCAATGACTTTGATGGTAGTGCAACAACAGAATGGTCAGTTGATGCAACATCCTCAAATGTAATTGGAAAAATTGTAGTTAGGAATACCGCTGGTGGATTTAGTGCTGGCACTATTACAGCAGATTTAGAAGGAAATGTTACAGGTAATGTAACAGCAAGTTCTGGCACATCAAGATTTGATGTAGTTGAAGCAAATACATTTATAGGACAGACTTTAACAGGTAATGCATTTAGTGCAACAAAATTAAGAACAGCAAGAGATATAAACGGTGTACCTTTTGATGGACAATCAGATATTACAGTTCCAGCAAGTGCAAGAACACTTACTGATACAGCACTTGCAGCAAACGTAGTAAGTTCTCAACTAGAAAGTGTAGGTGAACTAACAAGCCTAGTTGTAAATGGCACTGTTGTTGTAAGCAGTAACCATACAATTATAGCAGGAGGAACAGGATCAACTACAACAACAACACGTCAGATGAGACTTGTTGCAGATGATGGTACAGATACTTCAGTAGTTGATTTAATTTCACCTGACGTATCGGTTTCAGCAGGCTATGGCAGTAATGGCGGAATAGTTCCTGATGTTGATCAAGCACTAGACATTGGTAAAGACACAAAGAAATTTGATAATATACATGCTAATACATTTCATGGTGCATTGGTAGGTAACGCTGATTCATCCACTTCGGCGACAACCGCTACCAACATCGCTGGCGGAGCCGCAGGCTCCGTTGCTTACCAGACTGCGTCTGGCGCAACTGCGTTGCTTCCTATCGGAGCAGTAGGCCAAGTTCTTAGATCTACAGGCTCAACAGTACAATGGGGTGCGGCAAGTTTAGCAGAAATAATACCAGGTGATTACATTGTAGGTAGTAACTATGACGGATTATCATCACGTAATTGGTCAGTGGATGCTGACACAGCGAATACTGCAAGTAAAGTTGTAGCAAGAGATAGCAGCGGAAATTTTGCAGCAGGTACAATTAGTGCAAACTTATCTGGCAATGCAACTACCGCAACGTCATTACAAACAGCAAGAACAATTAACGGTGTTACATTTGATGGAACAGGCAACATAACAATTAACGCAACTGATTTAGATGCAGTTGCTAAAGCAGGCGGAACAATGACAGGTAGGTTAACGCTTTCAGCAGATCCTACAAGTTCAATGCATGCTGCTACAAAACAGTATGTTGATGCTAGTTCTGGATATACAATTGTTTCAGGATCATCGTCAGCAGTAGGTTACACTAACCAAGTAGGTAGTTTTAAT
>MDTB01009037.1_pt1 | contig 36684 bp, 30 predicted proteins | sample 811161 | NCBI WGS metagenome assembly MDTB01 (sample SAMN05326650, study PRJNA326480) | marine metagenome | isolation source: seawater | place: Mediterranean Sea | collected 2009 | reverse complement strand
CAAATGCAACGTCTGCATTAGCAAAATCGTTATTTATCTCCTCTAGTTCAAATACTTCATCGTACGGAACATTTGCTTCTGCAAGTAGCACATTCATATGCCCTGGCATTCTTCCTGCAACTGGATGAATTGCATAAGTTACTTTTACACCATTTTTTTTAAGAGCATCAACCATTTCTCTTAAAGCATGTTGTGCTTGTGCAACCGCCATGCCATAGCCTGGAACAATTATAACTGACGAAGCATTCTTCATTAAAAAGGCAGCATCATCTGCATTTCCATTTTTTACTGGCTTTTGTTCTTTTGATTTTTCTGAAGACATCTGATCGCTAGCTCCCCATCCTCCTAAAATAACATTAAAAAATGATCTATTCATACCTTTGCACATTATGTAAGATAAAATTGCTCCAGATGAACCAACGAGAGCTCCTGTGATGATTAATGCACTATTTTCAAGAGTGAAACCTATTCCTGCAGCAGCCCAACCAGAATATGAATTTAACATAGAAATAACCACAGGCATATCAGCTCCACCAATTGGTATGATCAGTAAAATTCCAACTAAAAAAGAAATTAAAATAATTATCCAAAACCAAGTAGCAACTTGAGTTTTGCATAAATAAAAAACAAGTCCAACTAATGCAATTCCTAGGGCTAAATTTAAGTAATGTTGACCTGTAAACGTGATGGGAGAACCTGACATAATTCCACGTAGTTTAAGAAAAGCAATTATAGATCCTGTAAATGTAATTGCTCCTATTGCAGCTCCAAGAGACATTTCGATTAAGCTTGCTATTTTTATGTCTCCAGGCGAACCTAAATTAAATACATCAGGATTTAAGAATGCTGATATTGCAACAAATACTGCTGCTAGACCAACTAAGCTATGGAATCCAGCAACCAGCTCTGGCATAGCAGTCATTGGGATTTTATATGCTATAAATGCCCCAATGGAACCCCCAATCAATAGAAAAACTATTAGATACATAAATCCAGTTGAGAAATTACCAGCTGAAATTATTGTTACTCCAATAGCAAGCGCCATTCCCATAATACCAAAAAAATTTCCAGTTCTTGAGGTTTCAGGTGACGAAAGTCCTCTTAATGCTAATATGAACAATACTCCTGAAACTAAGTAAGATAATGCTAATAAATTTGCTGACATTTTAATTTTTATTTTCCTTTTTCTTTTTTTTATACATAGCTAGCATTCTTTGAGTAACTAAAAAGCCTCCAAAAATATTTACTGCAGCCAATATAATTGCTAAGTATCCAAATATATTTGCTGTATCAAAAATATCTCCTCCTTCTGCTAATGCTGCAATTATTGCACCAACTATGATTACAGATGAAATTGCATTTGTCACAGACATCAAAGGAGTATGTAAAGAAGGAGTTACACTCCAAACTACATAGTAACCAATAAAGATAGACAATATAAAAATACTTAATCTAAATATGAACGGGTCTATTTCCATAAATTATTTAATTATTGTTTTTGCAATAATTTCATCCTCCATATCAATTTTAATTTTTTTACTGTCTTTATCATATATATTTACGATAAAATTAAATATATTTTTTGAGTAAAGACTTGAAGATGAAACTGGTAATTTATTCAGAATATTTCTTTCACCCATAATTTTAACACCCTTTTTGTCTATAATTTTATCAACTTCAGTATATGACGTATTTCCTCCTTGAATAGCAGCCAAATCATAAATAATAGAACCAGGGGTCATTTCTTGTATCATCTCCTCATTAATAATTAGTGGCGCTTTTTTTCCGGGTATTAATGCTGTACAAATAACAATATCAATCTTTTTTAAAGTTTCTTTTAATAATTCGTCTTGTTTTTTTTTAAATTCATCAGAAGCTTCTTTTGCATACCCTCCCTCAGTTTCTAAATTTTCAGATCCCTCAACAACCAAAAATTTACCACCTAGGCTCTCTACCTGTTCTTTCGATGCCATTCTAACATCAGTAGCAAATACAATGGCACCCATTCTTTTTGCGGTCGCTATAGCCTGTAGTCCAGCAACTCCTGCACCAACTACTAAAACCTTTGCTGCGGGAATCGTTCCTGCGGCTGTCATCATCATTGGAATTGCCTTCTCAAAATATGCGAATGCTTCAATTACAGCCTTATAACCAGCTAAGTTAGCTTGAGAAGAAAGTATATCCATAGATTGAGCTCTCGTTATTCGTGGAAGTAATTCAAGAGAGAAAAAATTTATTTTATTTTTTGAAATATTTTTAAGTTTTTCTCCATTTTCATATGAATTTAAAACTCCAATGTAGGTTTGATTTTCTTTTAAAAGTGATAATTTTTTATCATCAAGTAAACCTAACTGAACAATGATGTCTGCTATCTCAATTAACCTAGTTTCATCATCGTGAAATTCCACTCCAACATCTTCATAAGATTTGTCACTTATACCTAGATGATCACCATAGTTATTTATTAAAGCAACCTTCATGCCTAAAGAGATGTATTTCTTTGCTATGTCCGGTGTAATAGCTACTCTTTTTTCAAAAGTTTTATTTTCAGACAAAGATGCAATAATCATTTTATAATCTTTTTATTTTTGTCTTGCTTTAAATTTTGGATTTTTTTTGTTGATAATGTATACTCTACCTCTTCTCCTAACTAGTTTAGAATTGAGATCTCTTTTTTTTAATGATTTTAACGAGCTTGCTATTTTCATGCGTGATTGTTATCTAAAATTTAATATTTTGTAAAGTTTCATTTTGATATTATTTTATTAATATAGTTTTTTAATTGCATCTTTCCATATTTTTTTTCAATTTTATTATTTAAATTTTTATCAATTAGTGCAGAGGCATATCTCTCACCTGGTCGCTCAGGTAAAAATTTTATCTTAGATTTAAACATTTTTGCCACATCTAAAACGCTCCAACTTTCTTTATGAGTAATTGCATAATGTTTACATTTATTTCTTTTCCAAGCCGTGTAACATATCTTAACTGTGTCGTCTATATGTGTAAATCTTCTAGTTTGATTTCCTGGTTTGACTACAGTAAGAGGTAATTTATTCCTGAATTGATTTTCAAAAATTCCTATTACAGTAGCCATTTCCCCGTGACATATTTGTCTTGGGCCATAAACATTATAAAAATATATAATTTCGAATTTAAAACCAAACCATTTTTTTAAATTATTTAGTAGTTCTAAATTTTTTGATTTTAAGAATGCATAAGGTGAAAGATCTCTGTCAGAACCTTTATTTCCCAACGTCGCAGAAGTTGCAGAATAAACTAATTTAATTTTATTTTCTAAACAAAATTTAATTACTGAATTTGTTCCAATGCTATTTGAGTCTAAACACTCATTAAGCTTTCTAAAACTTTGATATATTCTGGCAAACTCTCCGAAGTGAAAAATTGTATGAATTTTTTTTTTTTGTGAATTAAGAATGTTTGATATGTTTAAAGTATTAGCTTTTATATATTTTATCCTTGAGTTTTTAATATGGTTCTCTTTTGTTCCTGATGAATAGTTATCTAAGCTTATGATTTTAAATTTAGTTTTTTTAACAAGAAATTCTATCAAGTTGGCTCCTACAAATCCTGCACCACCTGTTACTATTAAAACTTTTTTCATCAGAAGTATGCCTGGCAATGTCCTACTCTCCCATATCTTAAGACAAAGTACCATCGGCGCTGAAGGACTTTACTTCCGAGTTCGGAATGGTATCGGGTATGACCCCTTCGCAATAATCACCAGGCAAAATGTTTATAGTATATTTTTATTTTTTTACAAGAAATTTAGTATGAAGCATTTGCAACATAAATAACCAAATTACTCTAAAACTAAACTTAGATTTTTCATGCTGCCTTTTTTTAAAAACTATAGGAAAATCATCTACTCTTATTTTTTCGCTCCCATTATAAATTATATCAAATAGAATTTTATAACCTTTTTTAAAAAAAAATTTCTCATAATTAATAATGAATTTTTTTTTACATATAAAAAAACCAGATAAAGGATCTGATGTTTTTTTTCCAAAAATAATGTTTATTGAATATATTGCGAGATTGGATGCTAAACTTCTCAGTACTCCTAAATTCCCTACAAAATTTATTTTTATAAAACGGCTTGCAACAATCATATCATTTTTGGATAAAGTTAATTCATCATTCATTTGTTTAATATAATCAGTCTCATGCTGTAAATCACAATCCATAACAAGAACAACATTTTTTTTTGATTTTTTAACTCCGAGCAAAACTGATTTACAAAGATCTCTTTCATTTGAAATTCTTGATAAACCTTTAAATTTATTTTTATTTTTTATTTTAATTATTTGTTCAAATGTACCATCAGTAGAATTATCATCGACAAAAATTACCTCTGAAATTACCTTAACCTTAGATAATTTTTTAGCTATTTTTGTAATATTCTTTTTTTCATTAAAAGTGGGAATAATTACTGAAATCATTTAGTGATTAATATATAGATAGCTATACCTTAAATATATTTTTATTGTTTGTTTTTAAGTTAACTTTATATATTAATTATAATTGTTAAATGAAAAAAACTGCATTAATTACAGGTATATCTGGTCAGGATGGTGCATATTTAGCCCAATTTCTGATTACAAAAAATTATAAAATTATTGGCACTGATAAGATAAGATTAAAAAAAAATAATTGGCGAATAAGAAGACTTAAAATAGAAAAAAAAATTATTTTTGAGAAAATGGATCTTGGCAAAATAAGTGATATCAATAAAATATTTAATAAATACAAAATAGATGAGGTTTATAATTTAGCTGCCAAATCTTTTGTAAAAGAATCTTTCACAAATCCTCTTGAAACTGCTAATATTACTGGCGTTGGAGTAATAAGAATATTAGAAACAATTAAGAAAAAAAATTCAAAAATTAAATTTTATCAAGCATCCTCTTCAGAAATGTTTGGAAATTCATTATCTAAAAGTCAATCTGAGGATACTAAATTTGATCCTCAAAGCCCTTATGCCATTAGCAAACTTTTTGGACACTATATAACTAGAAATTACAGAAATTCATATAAACTATTTGCAGTTTCTGGAATACTATTTAATCATGAGTCCCCACTGAGAGGAGAAGAATTTGTTACCAAAAAAATAATCCAGGGTCTTATCAAGATTGCTAATAATAAAATGAAATTTATTGAGCTTGGAAATATTCACTCAAAAAGGGACTGGGGATATGCAAAAGAATATGTTGTTCAAATGTGGAAGATGCTTCAACAAAAAAAAGCTAATGACTTTGTAATAGCTACTGGAAAAACCCATTCAATAAAAGATTTTATAGACATTTCAGCAAAATATTTAAAGCTTGATACAAAGTGGGTAGGAAAAGGTTTAAAAATGAGATTAATAAATAAAAAAAATAATCAAGTTATTATAAGAATTAATAAAAAACTAATGAGGCCCTCAGAAGTAAACTATATTAAGGGAAATATTAAAAAAGCAAAAAAAATGCTTAATTGGAGACCAAAAATTACTTTTAAAAAACTTGTTAAATTAATGATTGATGAAGAAAAAAAATTGAGAGCTAGTTACTTAAAAAAACCATATCTAAAGATACAATAGATTGCTGTAAAAGCGTCTTTTAATTTAATTTTTTTTCCTTGTTCGTAAGATCTTCCTTCATAGGAAATTGGTACCTCATAAAAGACATATTTTTTCTTAGCAAGTTTAATAGTAATCTCTGGCTCTAGACCAAAAGATTTCTCGTTAATAACCAAATCCTTAATTACTTGAGTTTTAAAAAGTTTATATCCCGACTCCATATCAGTCATATTTAAATTAGTAATAATATTTGTTAATATTGTAAGCAATTTGTTTGCTACAAAATGCCAAAAAAAATGAAGTCTTACATAATCCCCACCCAAAAACCTTGATCCATAAACAACATCTGCATTACATTGTAATGCGGGTGTAAATAATTTTGAATAATCCTGAGGATTATATTCAAGGTCTGCATCTTGAATTAAAATATAATCTCCTTCAGCTTTTTCAATTCCTTTACTTACAGCAACACCCTTGCCGCCATTTACTGTCTCATCAATTAATTTGTCATACATTTCTGAATTTTTTTTTAATATTTCTTTTGTACCATCACTCGATCCATCATCAGAAACGATTATCTCTAAATCAAAATTTTTTCTTTGGTTATTTACTTTGTTAAGAATTTCTAAGATATAATTTTTTTCGTTAAAAACAGGAATTACTATTGAGAATTTCATGAATTATTTTTTGTAAAACATTTTATAATAAACAAATTTTTTTCTGAAATTAATATCATTAAGTTTAACATGTGTACATGGAGATTTACTGTACATACACAAGCTTCCATGACTATAAAAATAAAAACCATCATCATTTAAATGAACTTTTTCAAATTGCTGCTGTTTATTCATAAGATTATCCTGCAGACTATAAATTTGTGGCAAAGGAGTTCTTTTGTCATAATTTTTAACAATTCTATTGAGATTTTTAAATGTGAAAGCAATAACAGCGATTATTAAAGAAAACTTCATTAACTTTGAGACAAAATTAGATTTTAATTTAAAATTAAAATCTTTGATAAATAAATAAAAAATAAAAATTGCTGAAGTTGCTAAAAAAGATGAACCGTATCTATACAAGGGAAATTTTAAAAACCATATTAGACAGGAAAAAATTAAAAAAGTTAATATAATGTAATTATTTATTGCCTTCTTCCTTAATAAAGGTTCCTTAGCTTTTCCTATTTTGTCTTTATTTAAAAGTAAAATAAAAAACATAATAATCAGAAATAAAATAAATGGTCCAAATTTTTCAAAAATTATTTTAAAATGATTATCTTTCCAGGTTGGAAACCACCTTAATTTTTTATTAAACTCTTTGATGTTGTATTTTTTTTCTTTATAATGAATCCAATCTTTCGACCAAGCTTCTCCAGAGTATTCTTCGATTTTCGTTTTATCAATATCTACATAAGATAGATTACTTAAGCAAGTTTTGCTAATAGGATAAATCACACATCCACTTGTAATAAGATTTTTTGAAATCCACAATAGTAGAAAAAGTAATGAAAAAATTATTTTTCTATCCACTAAAATTTTAAATTTATCTTTCATTCTTAAGAATAAATAAAGAATTATTGGTGATAAAATAAACATAAAAGGTTTAATTGAAAAAAGATAAACTGAAATTAAGGATACTCTGGCAAAAAAAAATCTATTTAACTCTTTTTGATTTATTAAAAGTAAAGTAAAAAATGCAAATAGGATGTGTGATGGTGTATCATTTCCATACTCGCTATATCTATTAAAACTATAAATTGAAAAAATAATAAATAAAAATAAAACTAAGGAAATTTTGTAATTATTTTCACTAATTTTTTTGTAAAAGTTTTTAAACAAATAAATTATAAATGAAGAAAAAATTATAGCTGATGGAATTGAAATAGCCTCAATTGGAATTAAATAATTATTAAACGCCGCTGAAAGATATTGTAAAATAGATATATGACCAAATCTAAAGTGTAAATTTGAAGCACCAAATATAATTTTATTTTCATTTATTAAACTTATATATGGCAAATGATATAATCCAGCATCTGGTCTATTAACAAATGAATAAGCAACAAGAAGGAAGGTTATTATAGAAATTACTAAAATATTTAAAATAACCTTTTTCTTACTTTTGCACCTAACAAAGTATTGAATAAAATATACTAAAGAAACAACAAAAATTATTGTACCAACTAATTTATTAATTGGTGTAAAAAAATTTAGTAAAAGTGAGGTAAAACTTAATAAAATTATTCCATATATAAATACATCGTAGAAATTTTCATGATCAATTCCCTCGCTTGAGGTAAAATTTTTAAATATTAATCCCTGTCCACATACAACCAGTATCACTGAAATTAATGAAATAATAAGTTCAGGCATTTATAAAATTCTTATCTATTATAAATTTAACTAAATTTATAGTATAAAATATACAAAAATATAAAATGTTAGTTTCAATTATTATACCTACATATAATGAGAAAAATCACATTATAGAAATAATTAATAATATAATTCAAAAGGTAAATTATAAGACACAAATCATTGTAGTTGACGACTTTTCAGATGATGGGACAACAGAAATTTTAAAAATAAAACTAGCATCTAAAATTGATGAGATTGTTTACCACAAAAAAAATCTAGGAAAAGGAGCAGCAATAAAATCTTCATTGCCTTTTATAAAGGGTGATATAGTGGCAATACAAGATGCTGATCTTGAATATGACCCAATTGATTTAAATAATTTAATATCATTGATAGTAGAAGGTAAGACAAACGTTGCATATGGTTCTAGGGTGCTTGGAAAATTAAGATATACTAATAAAAATTTTATATCTAAGTTTAGAATACTTGGAAATCATATGTTAACTACTTTATCTAACTTATTAAACAATCAAAATCTTACAGATGCTCATACTTGTTATAAAGTATTCAAAGTTAATATTTTTAGAAAACTGAAACTTAAGGAAAATGACTTTGCTTTTTGTCCCGAAGTCACAACAAAAATTTCATTATTAAATGAAAAAATATTAGAATTACCAATTAATTATAACGGAAGAAGTGTTGCTGAGGGAAAAAAAATTAGAGCTTATGATAGTATCAGAGCAATATTTACTCTTCTTAAGTACAGATTTAGTAAATTTAATTAGCAGATTTATCAATAAGACAGTATGGTAGTTTTTTGTAATCAAACTCATAAATAAATCCTGGATAAGTTTTTTGATTTCTATTAAAAGGATTTCTAGAAGATATTTTACCAGCGTCTATTTTAAAAAATAACAATTTGCCTAAGCATTTTTCAAATTTATTATAATTTTTTTTGTTATCATAAAATAATATATGAGTAGGTTTAAGATTTTTAATCTCATTATAATGATTAATTGCCTTTGGGCTGGATATTTCAATATAATTAAATAAATCACCTGGAATTGTTTTTGTATTACTTAATGCAAATGATCTATGAGTTGAAATCACTACATCGTCAGGTTTTAATTTACTATTTGACCATTTAAACAAATTGTAACCATTAGCTGTTTTGGTCATTACTTTATCTCTTAATTCGAAACTTAATGAACCAATACTTATAGTTACAACACCATAATAAATGATTCCTAAAATCACAATTGACTGTAGTATTATCACTTTGGAGTAAATTTTAAAAATAAAACTTTCTCTTGGCCGGTAATATTTAACAATCAGTGTTCCCCATATCATTGGTTCTAAAAACCATCTAGCATTATTTTGTCCAAAAATTTTTGACAAAATAATTTGAATTAAAAAAAGTGAAATTGGCAAATATGGGAAATTTTTTTTATTTAGACTTATAAATAAAATTATAAGACTTCCAAATCCTAATGCTTCTGTAATTTCATTTAAACTTTTTGGAAAAACTAACCAGTAAGGTAAACAACCATGATATCCACATGATGCAACTGAGTCATAAAGTTGCTTGTATCCATAAATATTTGTAGGAATTGGGCTAAGTAAAGACTGAATTATATCTAATTCATAAACATCCATTCTCCAAATAATTCTTGGAAGAAGAGTAAAAATAAATACCAATGCTGTAGAAAATATAAAAGATTTTAAATTTTTATATTTTAGACAAAAATAAAAAATGTACGTCCAAATTAAAAATGAGCTCAATGCAAATGAAAACTTTGCATTAACTGCTGACATCAAGAAAATATTTAAAAAAAGTAAAAAATTAAAATTAGTAAGATTTTTTTTATTTCCAAAAAAAACTAAGCTAAAAATTAAACAAGAACTTGCTACAAAGTTTAACTGTACTTTTGCACTAGAAATTAAGAATATTAGTACTGGACAGCTTAAAAATATTAATAAAAATACTGAAAAATTTTTTTGTTTGTTAATTTTTTTTAATAATAATCCTCCAATACTTAATATACCTGAATATTGAATTAGGGACGGAAATTGTTCTGCCTTTAAAAATAAACCTAAGGTGTTAAGTATTTCTCCAGATCCAGATTTATTAAAATGTATCCAGAATTTAAAAGCAGGATACTCACCGGTATTTACAATATTCAAGGGAACTCCAATATGATAATCTAATGAGTCTGCATTTGTAATTGGCCCAAGTGATAACAAAAAATATCCTAAAAAAAATAAAACAAATAAAATTATTTCAGTGTTTAAATTTCTTTTTTTAAAATAAGTATAATTTTTTTGTGGAAAATTTTTAATTAAAAAAAATAATCCTGATATTAACAAAATTATTGATATGGTTTTTAAAAGAATAAAATTATCAAATAAATTGAAAATTACTAAAGGAAAAAGTAAGAAAGTAAGAAATATTGAACCTACAAGTGGATATTGAAATAATGGATTTGAAACTTGTTTAATAATACTGTCTAGATTGAGAAATCTTAGAAAAATTTTACCAATAAAAAATAAACCTAAAAATAATATAATTGAAATTACTGGTGATAAAAGTGGTATAAAAATATTAGTTAGATTAATCATTTTTTAATAACAAACAAATAGCTATTAACTTTTAAGATTTCTACAGGCTTTTCTATGTATGGTATTGCGTAATAATCTTTTCCACCTTCAATAATATTTTTATAGACACATATTTTTTTAAAATCAAAACAAAAAACACTTTTATTAGTACTGTAGTCTGGTTTATATATTTCATAATTATTAATTTTACCTATTAGTTGAATATTTGAATGATCATATTGATCTTTATGATTTTCGAAAAGTAATTCAAAATTAGTGAAATTTTTTAAACATAGTAATATTAATAAAGAAAAAATAAAAATTTTTTTTGATTTATTGTTAAATAAAATTCTTGAATTGAATAAACTTTTATAAGACAAAAGAAGATTATATGCTATAATGCTTATTATTAATCCATGAGCATATCTTACTTCTGGAGATTGCATAAAAAGTAATAAACTTAATGGGAAATAAACCAGGTAAATAAAGAAATTTATATTAGATTTAATCCAAATTTTTTTATTTTGAACAGACTTTCTAATAAATTTTGAGATAAATAAAATTAGAAAAGATAGCAGTAAACCTTGCAGTATTGATGTTTTTAATAAGTATTTTGTAATCCATGGCATTAACCAATCAAAAGAGTAAAGAGTGTATTTAAAATTTCCAAAATTCATCCTCAAATCAGTATCTCTGCTCCATGATTTAGTTTCTAGAAGGTGATACTTTGTTAGATTTATATCTCCCCAACTTACATCCAGACATGTAAAATATATTGGAAATACAAAACAACCAGATACAATTAAACTTTTTACTAGCCAAACCACAGATGCAATAAAAATTAAAAAATAGATCATATAATTTTTAACTATTTGTAATTTGATTAGTAACAAAAGATTAGGACTTATTATTAAACAATAAATAATAAGTAGCAAAAGATGTAGGTAAGTAATTTTAGATAACATTGCAACAATACTAAATAAAATTATATATATCAAACTAGAGACTTCTTTAGTTTCAGCAAATTTTAAAAAGAAATAAAAAGTGAAAATAAAAAAAACAATATTTATTATATCTGTTTCTGGTGAACCTAAATGATTTAGTATAATTCCATCCTTAAAAGGATGAATTACAGAAAATGACAACAGAGCAATTATTGAAAAAAATAAGTAATGATCAGCAATTAATTCATTTTTTTTTACTAAAGACGAATTACACAATAAAGCAAAAGGTATTAATCCAAATAAATAAGCTGGATTAAATGTAAAAAGATTTCTTGAAAATATTGCCAAAAAGGAATGCCAAAATGAAACCATTGCATATCTTGATTCGAGATTAATAAGACCAAAAGTTATTTTATTATCTGATTGCCATTTTAAAATTTGTTGGTGGTACAATGGTGAGTCATAGGTTAATCCATTATCATAAGTAAAAAAAGTAAAAAGAAATAATATTAAAAATAATGATAAATATTCAATATTATTTTTATAAGTAAATCTACTTATTAAATATAATAAAAATCCAATTAAAATTAATCCCTCAAAAAAATAACTAAGTTTAAAAAAAAAAATTTAAGAAGATTGAAAGAGTTCCAATTAATAATACCCCTAGTATGAAGTCATAATTTTCAATAGATTTTTTTTCTTGATTCAAAAAAACATATTTTACAAAAAATGAATAACCTATTAACGATATTGTCAAAATAATTAATGATAAAAAAGCTATAATCATTATTTAAGTGGTAATCCTTTTAAAACCTTTTTACCATGGGTGCTCTCTGTATTAATCCAACATCTAATATTATCTCTTGTGATTATAAAATTTTTATACGCACCATACTCTAAATCAAACTTTATTCTTGCGCTTACAGCATTTTTTGGTGAACATTGATCAATGTAATCTTTATATTTTATCTCTATAAAATTGAAATTAACAATCCAATATGAAAAATTACACAGGATAAGTAAATAAATTATTTCTCTTCTAATATTAATGATGAGAAAATAATAAAAAGCAATTAAAGCAATTTGAATATAGCCAATTTCACTAGGTATCCATAAAAATAAAGCTAGGTTTGATAAGATTATTAAAATTAAAAAATTTTTATTGCTAAAAGAAACTTTTTTTTTTGTGAATTTTAAAAAAAACAAAATAATAATTAATGCTACACTTAAAAGATTGAGTGATAAAATAATTTTGTAAAAAAATCTTGCAAAGAGTCCAAAATATCCTTGATCCATAGGTCTGGCTGCAGTCAACCATTCTAGTGAAAAGCTGTTTTGATACCATACGGGAACATAAAACAAACATCCTAAAAAAATAATTACAAATATAAGTCTAAATTTAGAGAGTAAATCGTTAAAATTTGAATTATTAAAAAATAATATCGTAATAAATATAAAAAGACCAAAATTTATTCTTGCACCTATAGATATTGCAAAAAATAAAATAGCTAATTCAAGTATATTTTTTTTATAAAAAAACAAACCTAAACTATAAAAAAATAATGCCCAAGAGTAGTCCATTGGTTCGAGATTATCAAAAAAGAGAAAATGATTAGATAAGCATAATATTAAAAATAAAATTATCCTTTCATTTGCATTTTCATTCAGAGTTTTTGCAAAAATATAAATTCCAAGAAAGAAAAAAATAAACGTCACAATATTTGTATAAAAACTTCCAAAGTTATAAGCCAAAAATCCTAAGCCAATTTCTGCAACGGGGTAACCTGTAAACCTAGATGTCATTAAGTTACCGGTGTTTAACAAATATGTAAAAACACCAAACATAGGTAAGGTATCTTCATCCGAACCATAACCTCCAATGAAACATAAATAAATAGCCAGTAAAATTAATGTCAATAATACAAAGTATTCTAATATTGTGGAATATTGTTTTTTTATAAAATTACTCATTTTTTATTTTTTTATCATTAATAATTACTGAGATAATCATAATTGAAATTGCAAAGACAAATCCTCCATTAAAATATCCTGCTCCTCTTAATAATTGCGTTAGAACTATTGATAAAAAAAATATCTTATTTTCATTAGATATGCCATTTAAACTTAAAAATTTTATAATAAGGTAAACCAAAAATAATGAAAAAATACCATATTCAACTAATATTTTAATTAAATTACCAGAGGCATCTTTTTTATTAAGATACCCCACTATATTTCTATAATTTAAAGTGGATTTTTTTTCTTCAAAAGCGTCTTCATAATTATAAAAGCCCCACCCAAAAATATTATCAAATACTGACTTATTAAATACATCGACTGAATGTAAAAAAACCTCTGTTGATAAGTTGGTAGGAAAATCATCTCTATTAATATTTTTTTCTTTTTCCTGTTTCTCGCTCATTTTTTTAATCACACCTTCATAAAAAGTCTCTGTTCCTGAATTTAAAAAATCTATAGCATTGTATAATTTAAAAATAATTTTTTCAGACAATTTATTTTCATTTTTTTCAGGTTCTCTTATATTAGGATTTATTTTAACGAGGTAATTTTTAGTAGAAATTAATACATTTCGTTTCACTTCCCAAGCTGTATCATAAAACCTTGTATTGCATTGATAGTTGGTACTTATAGAATAAAAACAATATAAAATTAATGACAAAAAAATAAATTTTTGAATTTTATTAGTATTTAAAAAAAAGATTCCAATTAAACTAGTTGTTAATAGCATTGCAAAGTAGGTAGTTGATACAACGGTTCCAAATGAAAATAAAATTACAACATAAAAAATAATTAGTTTGTAATTTAAATTTTCTCTCTTAAAAATATATATAGTTAAGTAAGATATAATTGGAACCGATATCATACCGAAATGAGAGTTTTCCTGAAATAATAGTGGCAAAATAAAGCTAAAAGAATTTTGATCAATAGCATTAAAATAAGTTAATTTTCTTTGTGAAAACCAACCATAATTACAATCTATCATTACAAATTCAAATTTTGTTGGACCAAAAGTCCACTCGAGAATTAAGTATATGGGTATAATTATTGCGAATAAGAAAATTAAATTTTTTAAATTTTTAAATACAAAATTATTTTTGTAATATAAAAATATCAAAAATGAAAAGAAAAAGCATAGCATAACATAGTCTTTCAAAACAAAGCTTTCAGTGAAAATGTCTCCTAAAACTTTATGCAAAATAAATAGAAAAAAAATTAAATTGAATTTAAAATAAATTTCTTTGTAATTTTTAATTAACTTTATTAAAGCAAAAATAGAAAAAAAAAGTAAGGGAAATAAAATTAATTTTAAATTATAATATGTAAATCCCCATAAAAATAAAAATATAAATAAATTAGCTCTTATAAGAAAATTTGAATAAAGACTTTTTTCAACTAAATTTATCATTAATTTTAGGTTTGTTTATTACCCAGTCCTCTATAACTAAATAATCTATATTAGACTCTAGAAAGCAATCAATAGCATCTTTAGGAGTGCAATTAATTGGCTCATTTACATTGAAAGATGTATTTAAGAGTATCGGTACAGATGTTTTTTCATAAAAAGATTTAATCAGATTATAATAACGATAATTATCTTTTTTAGATACAGTTTGAACTCTGCTAGTTTTGTCTTCATGAATTACCGATGGAACTTCTTCAAATTTTTCCTCTCTTGCTTTGACAACAAAATTCATGAAAGGAATTTTTTTAATTGGATGAATAAAATAGTCATCAAAATTTTCTTCAAGAATAGATGGTGCAAATGGTCTAAAGTCTTCTCTTCTTTTAACTTTTAAATTAATTAAATCTTTCATATTTTTAATTCTTGGATCAGCTAATATTGATCTGTTACCAAGTGCTCTAGGACCAAACTCCATTTTTCCCTGAAACCATGCAATAACATTACCTTCTATAATTTTGTCAGACACAAATGAAGTTAATTTAGTGAAATCATCAAAAAAATTGGAGTTTATTTTATTTTTTGTTGAAATTAATTCTATTTCATTTCTCACATTGTCATTTGAAAAAGATGGCCCTAAACTAAAATTTGAAATTTTAGTATTTTTAAAATTTTTATTAAATTGAGAATTAACATATGACGCTGCCCCTAAAGCTCCACCTGCATCTCCTACATTTGATGGTATATAAATATTTTGAAAATTTGTATTTTCTAGAAGCTTACCATTTAAAGATGAGTTATTAGCACATCCGCCTGCTATACATAGATTATTAGTTTCACACGTTGAATGCAGTTCTGATAAAATTTTGAAAACAATTTCTTCAAAAACTTTCTGTACTGAGCAAGCGAGATCCATATGTTTTTGAGAAATTTTCTCTTTTCTGTCCCTTTCAGGTCCTAATAAATTAAAAATCCTTTTTGAATATAGGTTTTTAAAAATAGGATATCCACCCTCAAAATTGTATGAAAAACCTTTTTTATGATGGACAAAATAATCAAGATTTAGTCGAAATAATTTTTGATCATCATATTTCACAATTTCACTTATTTCATTAACATAAGTAGGTTTGCCATATGCAGCCAAACCCATAAATTTGTATTCCTCTCCATAATTTTTAAAACCCAGATATTGTGTGAGTGCTTGATAAAAAATTCCAAGAGAGTGTGGAAATAAGGTTTTTTTTATTAATTTAATTTTATTATTTTTTATAAGATAAGTTTCTGCTGTTGAAAAATCACCTGAGGCATCATATGAAAATCCAGCCGAATCTTCATATCCAGAAAAAAAATAACTAGATGCTATATGACTGATATGGTGAGGTATGTAATTAAATTTATTTTTTGAAATTTTAACTTTAAAATTTTGATAAAATAAACTTTGTAAATTTGATTTTCTTACAATAAAGTTAAGTCTACTTATATAATTTATGCTTATGTTTTTTATGCCAAAAAGAATTTTTTCTTTGAGGTTATATTTCTTATTAAAATTTACTGCGATTGAGTCAAAATCCTTAAGAGTTAAATTGGATTGTTTTAAACAATATTGAATTGAATGAAGTGGAAAACCTGAAAAATGTTTAATTTTTGTGAATCTTTCCTCCTCTGCTGCACATATTATTTCATTATCAACTATAACTATTGCAGAGGAATCAGGATGAAATAAATTTAAACCCAATATCTTCATTTTTTAAATTTAGTATAAAATTTAATAATTATTAATTCCAAAACATAGACCATAAATAGTGATAAAAAGATACCGAATATTAAAGAATATGAATTCTTGGGAACATAGCCAAAATGCATTAGCCTGTAGGCAACTAATCCAGCAACAAAAGAGGCAAAAATAAAATTTTGTCTAGAAAATTTATAGGCTAAATATTCAATTATGATGCCAATACTATAAAAAATAAATAATAAAAAACCCATAACAAACATCGATCCAGAATAATAACTAAAAGAAATAAATCCAGGCAACAAAACACTATATACATTTTCTTGAAATACTTTTTCATTAAATGAGCCATTTGAAACTTCGTCCTCCAAATGAAATTCTAAATAATAAAAATTATATTTTTCATAATTTGCTTCCTCATTAAATGCATTAATTAAAATTTCATTACTAAGATTTTTATGAGAGACAACAGCCATTAAACTATCTATACCAATAAATCTTGCTCTTATAAGGTGAACAACTTCACTTAAAAATATTTTAGGTTTATAATATTCTTGATCATTATTCTGGATAACTGTTTTATCTTCTGTAATATATACATTTTGCAATCTAAGATGATGTGAAATAAAAATAGATAGAATAGAAAAAAGTAATAAAAAAGTTAAAAATTTAAAAAACATTTTTCTTACTTCTTTATTTTTTGTTCTCCACAAACCATAAAGAATAAATGATGAATTAAATATCATTGCTCTACTCATCATTGATATATTTGAAATAAAAGAGGCTGATAAAACAATTAAATAAGTAAAAATATTTACATTTCTTTTTAGATATAATTCTGCTGTTAAAATCATAATTCCAAAAGTTGGTAATCCTATCATCAACATCCATTTAACTATATATATGAATATAAAGTGTATTTTGTATTCACTTATTATGCCTTTCTGATGAATGCCAAAGATATAATTAATAATATTTATTGAAAACGTAACAAATAAAAATAAAGAAATTATCCTTTTTTTATAGTTTTTATAAAAGTTTGATAAGGAATGTTTTTTTTTAAATGTATTAGAAGGATATAAAGAAAAATAGTTAGCAAAAATACTAAAAATTATTAATAAAAATATAGAAAAGGAACTTAAAATTAAGACTTTATCGTAAGAATCAGGATGATGATCAAATTTTCCTAAGCCCTCAGGAAAAATGGAGTCATAAAATGCTAAAGATAAAGAAAATTTAAACCAAAAACCCAGCCATATAAAGACTGATAAAAATGTATCTAAAAAAAAAGTTTTTCTAACAATAGAATGTATTGGATAAAAAAAAGATACGAGAGTAAAAATTATATATATAGAACTATTGCCCTTATAATTAATTATAGTTAACGTAAACAAAGAAATAAAAAATATTCCACCTATTAAATATAAAGTTTTTTTCAAATTCATTTCATCTTTTCGCATTTTTGGATTGTGACAATGTTAAAAAAATCAAAAATGAAAATATAGATGCTGCTAAGTATGAATATTTCAGGCCTTCTAAACTTCCAATAAAAAATAAAACTGGAACTGTAAGAATACAAAAAAAAGAATAGATTATGTCAAAATTAAATACTGAATTATGATTCTTCTCATTACTGAAAAAAAATTCAAATCTCAAGAAATGTGACTTCATCATAAAATATGATCCAATTAAAGATATTAAAATTGTATTATAAAAAAAATTCTTAATTTCAGGATATCCAGAAAAATAATCTTGAAAATAATAGACTAAAAAACAGCCCGCTAAAACAATAATTAAAAGCAAATAATCAATTAAAAATTTGAGAGTCTTTTTAACATCCTTATTTTGAAAAAGAATTGGTCCAACTATATTATAAAAAAAAGAACCTATAAAGGAAGCAACAGCAAAACCACCAAATAGTGCCCCAGCGTAATCTTTACTAATAATATTAATAATCATTACTCTCCAAGTTAAATTTGTAAAATTAATTGATGCAGATGATAAAAGAGATAATTTAAATAAATTTTTTATATTATTTTGTATTGAAAATTTTTCTAAACTAGAAAAAAAAGATGAAAAATACTTAAGAAAAAAAATTAAATAAAATAAAATATAAGCAATTGATATAAGTTCTAATAAAAATAAGCTTCCATACCAAAAACATAAAAACGATGAAAATAAAAATATCATTTGAAAAAAAATGAATATTATTTTTTCAAGGTCTTTTTTTTTAGAGTGATAAGAAGTTATTATAATTTCCGCAATCCATTGTACTACTATAATTGTTGATAAATTAAAGATTAAGAACTTAAAATTACTGTCTAGTAGAAAAATAATGATGCTAGAAACTGAAAATATTATAAAGCCAAAAATCAATCTGAAAGTTAAAAATTGTTCTGTGGATGAAATCTTATTTTTAGCAATAATTATAGATCTGGCATTAGAGGACAGCATCTGGCAGACCATAAATATTCCAGCTTTTAATAGACCTAGTTCAGCGGCAAACTCGTAAAAACCAAAAAATGCTGCCAGAACTAAAATAACTGATGTGAAAAAAAAATTTATACCTAATCCAATAGATGAAAAAAAAAAATTCAAATCTGGTATATATTTTGTCATTTAAAGTTTTGCTATATTTAACTCTTAAAAAAACTTGGGACCTTATATATTATCTTTTTAGTTAATAAAAGAACTCCTAAAAATCCAAAATAATTAGTATAAATTACAATATCTTCTCTTATTTTTTTGAGAATGGTTATAAAAGAAGTACTTAATCCTTTATTAGACATAAAAATAATGAATTTATCATAGTAATAATAATTTAAATTTATATTTGATAATCTTAATAGAAAATCTGTATCAGAAGCTATCTTATATTTTTGATTATAATTTTTTGAAATCTTCAAAATTTCCTTTTTAAAAAAAATAGATGTATGTGGAACTTTATACACATTATATTTATTAAGTGATTTTATTGGATATCTCCATACACGACTTATCTTATTTGTTTTCAAATTTATAAATTTTAGATTTCCACTAAGTAAATCAATATTTTTATTTTCAAATTTTTTATTTACTTTTGATAGAATATTTTTTTTTGCAAAAATATCTCCTGCATGCATATGACATATAATTTGACCCTTGCATCTAATGTAAGCTTTATTTAGGGCGTGATATAAGCCTTTGTCGCTTTCTCTAAAATATAAAATTTTATTTTTAAATTTTAAAATTTCCTCTGATGTGCCATCTGTTGATTTGCCATCAATTATTATATATTCAAAATTTTTGAAATCTTGAGATAAGACACTTTTAATAGTTTTATTAATTTCATTAACTCTATTCTTGACAACTGTAATGATTGAAAATTTCATTAATTTTGCAAAAAATGATTATAAGTAATTTCAATTCCTTCTTTAAAACTTGTTTTATAACGCCAGCCATACTTTTTAGCTTTAGTTACACTTAAGACTTTTGAATAAACTCCTTCATTTTGAGCTTTATTAAATTTAATTTTTGGATTTGTTTTGATTATTTTTGATATTTTTCTCGCATATTCTAATATTGTATACTCTTTTCCAGTCCCAATATTTATTATTGTTCCATTTATTTTCTTATTCATAAAATATACGCATGCATTTGCTAAATCATCTACAAATAAAACTTCTCTCTTTGGTTTTCCAGTACCCCATATTTCAAGATATTTAGATTTATTTGTTTTACATAAATGTAATTTTTTAATCAAAGCTGGTATAAAATGTGAGTTTTCTAAATCGTAATTATCATTAGGTCCATAGACATTGCAGGGCATTAAACATTTATAGTTAGTTTTGTAGAAATGATTGTAGTATTCACATAACTTTACTCCCGATATTTTAGCAATTGCATACGCCTCATTTGTCAATTCTAATTTACCAAACATTAAAGAGTCCTCTTTTATAGGTCTTTTTGCATTAATTGGATATATGCAGCTAGATCCTAAAAAAATAATATTTTTTATTCCAGCTTTAAATGCTCCATGAATAATATTATTTTGTATTTGAATATTTTCATATAGAAATTTTGCTTTATAATTTACATTCGCTTTAATTCCACCTACAAAAGCAGCACATAAAAATATCATTTTTGGTTTATTTTTTTTTAAAAACTCAAATGTACTTTTTTGATTTAATAGATTTAAACTTTTTTTACCTTTAACAATAATATTATAAAATTTTTTTTTTTTTAATTCTCTTAAAACAGAACTTCCAACTAAACCATTGTGACCGGCTATAAATATTTTATCTTTTCTTTTGATCATTTGATCACTTGCCCAAATTTTTTAAATCATAATTAGTCATTTCTCTAACTAATTCTTTAAAATTTATTTTAGGTTTCCATTTTAAAATTTTAAATGCTTTTTTTGAACTTCCTAATAAGCTTTCAACTTCTGCTTTTCTAAAATATCTCTTATTAATTTTCACAATACATTTTCCTTTTAAATCGTAACCTTTTTCGTTTAATCCTTTACCTTTCCATTTGATTTTTATTTTCAGAACCTTCGCACACTCTTCAATAAATTCTTTTACCGAATATTGAATTCCTGTGGATATAACAAAGTCATCTGGTTTTTTTTGTTGCATCATTAACCACATAGCTCTTGAATAGTCTTCTGCATGTCCCCAATCTCTTTTTGCATATATATTACCGATTTCTAATTTTTCATTATAACCTTTAGCAATTCTAGTTAATGCCAAGGTAATTTTTTTTGTTACAAATGTTTCCCCTCTTCTTGGACTCTCATGATTAAATAAAATTCCATTGCAAGCAAATATATTATATGCTTCTCTATAATTTTTTGTTATCCAATGAGCGTATAACTTCGCAACGCCATAAGGGCTACGTGGATAAAATGGAGTATTCTCATTCTGTGGTGTCTCTAATACCTTGCCGTATAGCTCTGAGGTTCCCGCCTGATAAAATTTTATTTTTTTTTTGCTACTTTTAATTATTTCTAAAATTCTAAGTGTACCAATAGCATCAGCATTTGCTGTATATTCTGGTATTTCAAATGAAACAGCGACATGAGATTGAGCGGCTAAATTATAAATTTCATCCGGTTTGATCTTATCAATTAAATATTTAAGCGATAAACTGTCAGTCATGTCTCCATAATGTAAAAAAAACCGAGATTTTTTTAGATAATATTTGTTATATAAGTGATCAATTCTTGATGTATTAATTGATGAAGATCTTCTTTTCATTCCATGAACAATATAATTTTTCTTTAAGAGAAATTCAGCTAGGTAGGATCCGTCTTGACCTGTAATACCAGTGATAAATGCAATTTTCATTTTTTAATTTTTGATTTTATTATCATTATTTTTTGCAAAGATATGAATTAAACTAAATATATACCATATCATCGTTGAGCTCCAAGTTGAAAAAAAAGAACCTGAAGGCTTAAATGGAGACAAAATAGATATCATAAGTATAAATATCATTAAAACATAAGTTTTATTTGAGGATGTATTAAATGCAATACGTAAATTCATAAGAAAAATTGCTATCAATAAAATAGTGCCAATTATCCCAGTATCTGAAATTATTTCTAAAAAATAATTATGTGGATGTGTTGAGCATGCATTGTACTTCATTATCTCAACTTTTGAATTTATTAAAACTTTATAATCTAGGGCATAATTAAAGTCACTACAATAAATTCGAAATGATCTTAACCCATATCCAGTAATTGGTTTAGATTTAATCATCTCATATGAAACTAGATAATGCCTACCCCAAGGATTATTTCTGAGTAAATTTTTTATATTTTTTTTATCAAATTTATCTAATGAAATTTCATCAGTATAACTAAAAGCTTTTACTGTGAATCTCTTTACAGGATAATCTATAAAGCGGTGTTTAATAGTTTGTGAAAAATTAATACCTAGAAAAAAAATAAAAAGCAATATTGAAAAAAACAGAAAAATAAAATTTCGAATTTTTTTTACTAATATAGAGGTTAATATAAAAAAAACTAGAATTATCAGTACGGGCGACCTGTCCCCAGTAATCAAAAGGCCTGTGATTGATATAATAAAAAAAATAAAAAAAAACGTTATATTTTTTTTTGTATATTTATAATTAGTTAAAAATAATATTAAACTTAAAATTCCAATAAAAACTAAATAACCACCAGCAACTAATTCTTGATTGAAAATTCCACCATATCTCTCAAAAAATCCAAATTTTTGGTTATATAAAGAAGGTTCAAAACCTAATAAATTTTTTCCAAAAAATCTTTGAATAATTAAATCTACTGAAACAAAAGTTAAGATTCCTGAAAAGTAAACAAATAGTTTTTTAATATCAAAATTTATTTTTGAAAAAAAATAATAATAAATCAAAGGCAACATCAAGAATCTTATAAACCCTATTGTCTTTATTAGATAATCTATATTGTTATTTAAATATGTTATTATTGAAAAATAAACTATAAATATTATAGATGTTTTAAAATAAGAATTATTAAAAATAAAATAATCTTTACAAGTAAAAACTTTCAAAATAAAAGTTATTAATGTTAATAAAAGTGTTAAATTTATTATGAATGGTCCTAAAATAAAACTTAGTGGTAATAGATATAATAAAAAGATAAAAGTTTTATTAAGGTAAATTTGCATTAAATTATGTCTATTGAATTTATAACAATAATTATAGCATCATTGGTATATTATTTAATTTATAAAAACAAAAAAATAATATGTGACAAACTTAATATATTTGATTTTCCAGATGACAAAAGAAAAATTCATAAAGAAAAAACACCTTTAATAGGTGGAATATTATTTTTTTCATGCATCCTTATTTATTTTTTCATTCTGATTTATGACCAAAAAATTCTTTTAGATAAACTTACATTGTGTATTTGCGGTCTAATATTGATATACTTTATTATTGGTTTGTTGGATGACTCAATAAATTTAGGAGCTTATTATAAGTTAATATGTTTATTTGTAGCTACTTACTTAATACTATCAATTGAAGAAGGGTTGATAATAAACAAATTATATTTTGAAACAAATAATTTTAAGATTTCTACGGGTTATTTAAATATTTTTTTTACAACTTTGTGTATTTTGTTATTGGTTAATGCACTAAACTTAGCTGATGGAATTAATAGTTTAGCTGTAAAAATTTCTTTAATTTGGCTTTTATATATTAAATTTATTATTTCTCAAAATCATGATTTTTCAGGTCTAGCTTTAATTTTAGTTTTGATAATTATATTTTTTAACATTTATAAAGGAGTCTTTTTTCTAGGAAATAGCGGAGTGATGTTATTATCTATATTAATTTCTATATTATTTATTAAAGAATATAATCTCGCTATTAAATACAGAATAATTTATATAGAAGAAATTTTTATTTTATTCATGGTTCCTGGAGTTGATATGTTTAGACTATTTTTGCAGCGTATTAAAAATAAAAAAGATCCATTTAAAGCAGATACTAATCACCTACATCATTTTCTAATAAAAAAATATAATCTTAATAAAGCTTTATTAATTTATTTTTTTTTGATGTTAGCCCCAATTTTTTTATATAAATTTAATTTTATAAATAGTGTACTGATAATTTTTTCTTATATTATTATATATAGCATAATAATTTATAAAAATTTAAGAACTAACAAATAAACTGTATTAGTTTTTTAGAAAAATTTTTAATGGAATAAACTTTTGATTTTAATTTAGATTTGTTTTTATATCTTTTATAAATTTTATCATTAAACCAGATCTTGTTTATAGCTAAATATATACTTTTAACTGAATTTGGATTAAAATATAGAGCATTATTTTTACATTGCTCTCTTGCTGCGTAAACATCAGATAAGAGGACTGGACAAGCGTGAAGAAACGCCTCTATTGGGGGAATATTAGTTGGGCCCAAAAAAGATGGCATTACTAAGGCTCTAGCATTTGAATAAAGATTGGATAAAAAAAGTGAATTTACATAGCCATAAAAAATAATGTTTTTTTCGCAATTATTTTGAATGCATAACAATTTTAAACTATTGTAAAGCCTAATTTTGTGACCAACTAAAAACAGCTTAATAGATTTATCTTTTTTCGCTAATTTGCTAATAGCTAAAATTAAATTTTTGTGATTCTTGTGCGGCCAAAATTGTGCTGGATAAAAAAGATATTTTTGTTTTGAAAGCTTTATATTTTTTTTTTTTGAAACATTAATTTGTGGGAAAAATTCCAGAATTCTAATATTATCCTTTTTATGGCTAAAGAGTTCCTGAACATGTTTTTTACCAACTTTTGAATCAACTAAAATTACATTTGCATTTTTAATTAACTTTTTAAATTTATAATCTCTTATTCTTTTTCTTAAAAACCCACCAACTTCGGGGAAAGAACTTAACCTATGCATTAAATCATGTATTGGTATAATTTTTTTCCCTTTACAAATGCATGATATAAGATCATTAGATGGGAATATCCATGTAGATTCTTTATGAAAAAAAGTATTTGGTAATCTAGTTACTTTTTGAATTATATTTGAGCCAATCATTTTATGAAAATTGAAAAAAACTATTAAATTAATAAAGAAAACACTTATAAGATTTAACCTAATATAATGGGAATTTTTATATTTTTTCCTCCAGGTGCTTTCAGTAAAATAAATTGAAGTTTTCTTTCTTTCTTTCTTAAGTGCCTTAATAAGAAGTTCTGTATATTGAAATGTTCCTCCCCAATTTTCTTTATTGGCAATATAAATATTAATCATCTTAATTTTTTTGAAAAAGTTTATTTTTTCTGAAAATATATTTTACTATATTTGTCTATAATTGAAACTACTTTTCTAAACTCTTTAAACGTGTTTCCTAGTCCAGCAGGTATGTATAAACCGTTTTTATACAAAAAATGAGCATTAGTATTTTTTATTTTACTTAAACTTTTATTCAAAAATGGTTGCATATTAAGTGGATAAAATAAATCTCTTGTACCGACTCCATTTAATATTAGAAATTTCTCAAAGTGTTTTTTATTAATTTTATTAATTTTTTTTATTATTAAAGGATAAACCCAAAAAACATTTTTTGAATATTTTTGCTTTAATAAAGGTAGTTTTAAAAACTTAAATTTTGATAATTTGCTATTATAAAATTCACCTATTTTTACTTTTCTTGTTAAGTTTTGTTTAAAGTTTTTTAATTGTGCAATACCAAAAGCGCATTGAATACTGCTCAGTCTATAATTTGATGAAATTTTATCATGTTTAAATCGCTCTTTTTTTCCAAAATATAGGTTTTTTAACCTCTTACATTCTTCATTAAGTTTTTTGTTATTAGTCAAAATCATTCCACCTTCACCACAAGTAATAAGTTTATTTGAATAAAAACTAAAAGTACTTAAATCACCAAAATTTCCTACGTATTTATTTTTATATTTTGCTCCCAAGGACTCTGCACAATCTTCAATTACTTTAAACTTATATTTTCTCTGATATCTTGCTATTGAATCAATATCTCCACAAAGGCCATAAGTATGAGGTAAAATTACAGCTTTAATTTTAGATGAAATTTTTTTTTCAAAATCATCTATTGATATATTAAAATCATCTTGATTAACATCCACAAAAACTGGCTTTAAATTGTTTCTTAAAATAGCATTTAAACAGGAGACAATTGTGAAATTTGAGACCATTACTAAAGAATTTTTTTTTAAATTTAATGAACCAAGAGCTATTTCTAAAGCTGAAGTTCCATTAGATGTAGAAATAGAATATTTTTTGTTTAATTTTTTTGCAAAAATATTTTCGAACTTTCTTACGTAAGGACCTTCTCCTGATATCCATCCCTCTTTGACGCATTTTTGAATAATTTTTACCTCGTTTCCGTGTATTAATGGTCTGTTTACAGGTATGAACTTACTCATATTTATTTATTTAATTTTTTATAATTAAAAATTATTTTGTCTTTTTTTGGAATATATGGACCTTGTTTTACTTCGACAAAAGTTGTCTTTTCAAGAACTTTAAACGCATGCCCACCTGACGCTAGTAGAATAATATCTCCATCTTTTAAAATTTTTGAGCATAAAAATTTTTTTTTATTAAAGAGTAAAACCTTAAGTTTTCCCTTTTTAATTATTAATGTTTCTTGAGTCGATAATGTTTTTCTCTTTATATTTTTATGATAATGAGGTTTAATTATTTTGTCCTTTTGATGAGTCATTTGAGCTAATTGTAAGGAAAAACTATTCGGTGTAAAAAAATTTATTCCCTTATTTTTGTAATTTTTTCTTATAATAATTGATATTATAGTGTTTTTATATTTAATAACTTCCATACAGTTACTTTTATTTTTTTATTAGTTTATAAATGAAATATAACTGAGTTTAAAAAATTATTAAAGTGAATACTAAGCTAAAATATTTAATTAAAAAACTTTTATCAAAAAGAATTATATCAAAAATCTCTAAAATGTATTTATACAATTCATTTAGGGGAGATTTTAAAGATTTTAAAGAAATTGAAAAAATAACTACTAGATATGATGATCAAAGAATCATCAAAAGAGTAGAATATGCATATAATCAAAGTCTAAAATCTAATTTTATAAATGATAGAGATGGAGAGCTTACATTTAATAAAAATATAAATTTTAGGTTAATAAACTATCTTAACCAATTTAATAAAAATAACTCATCAAATATTCTTGATCTTGGTGGTTCTCTATTAAATTTCCAACGAAGTAACAAAAATTTTATTCTAAACAATAATATTAGGTGGTTTGTTGTTGATAATAAAAAAATCTGTGAGCTTGGAAAAAAACTAAGAATTAGAGCTTTGTTTTTTGATGACTTAGAAAAAGCTTTAATTTCAATAAATAAATCAAAAAAATCTGACACGACAGTTTTATGTGGAAGTGTATTACAATATATTGAGAATTTAGATCAAATAATTAAGATTTGTTTTAAATATAATGTAAAAAGAATTATTGTGGAAAGACAACCAGTACTTCAAAATATGAATAAGAGAATTTCAATACAATATGTGCCATTTTGGATAAGTAAATTAAAATATCCTGTATGTCTATATAGCGATAGAAGTATGATAAATCATTTTACAAAATATGAATTTAAGCTGATAGATAAATTTAATTCATTCGGATATCCATTTAAAGATGGAAGTTATAAGAATTTTGTATTTAAAAAATAAATTATGATACCAGGTTTATACAATTTTACTTTTGCTATTTTTTTTTTAATTAGTTTAAATTTTATTGTAAGAACTATTCTTCTGCGTTTTAAAACTAAATTAAATGAAGCAAATTATTTATTTGGTTTGATAACTTTAATTGTGTTTATTTCAAACATAAATCAACTAATTATTTTTTTTAATCCAGAATTTTTTTTTAATAATAAAATTATTCTTAAACATTTAATTAGATTTTTTATTACCTTTGCTTCAATATTTTTTTTATTTTTAATATTAAAAAAATTTTTTAAGAAAAATAGTATTAAAAATATTTTTCAAATTAATTACACATTTTTAATTAATGCATATCTTTTTTTATTAATTTTTTGCAGTTTTTCAATAGTTTTGGATGGTGACTCTTTAATCTATCATATAAAAATTCCTTACTTGATTTCAGAGGGATACAAAATTTCTCACTTTATAGATAATATTCATTTCCTTTTGATTGGTAGTTTTGAAATTTTTAATATTTTACCATTGCTAATAAAAATTGATAATCTAAATTCTATACTCAGTGTTTATTTTGTAACTCTTTTCATTGCATATTTAAGAAGAAAAAAAATTAAGAACAAAGAACTTCTTTTACTGGTAATCTTATCAAGTCCTATTTTATTTAGTTTAACATTATCACAAAAACCTTTTATTATTCCACTAATAGCACAACTTGTATTTTGTGAAGTAAATTTTAGAAGAAAATTTGTAAATAATTTTGAGACCTTGTTATCTTTCATGGCTTTATTTGCTTCAATGAGCATGAAATTAAATTTTATAATTAGTGGAGGTTTAATTTTAATTATATATTTTTTATACAATTATAAACCAATGCTAAACATTGAAAGTTTTAAAAAAATATTTTTATCATTTTCAATAATATTGCTTCCTATATTGATCTTTAGATATTTTAGTTTTGGAGACCCTTTAGCACCTTTTTTAAATTTTTTGATGTCAGGGATATATCCTAAAGATATTTTAATAAATTTTGCTCAATCTCTTGAAACTTGGAATAAAAATAATTTAATTTTCCCTTTTAACTTATTCTGGAGCAATCAGATAATTAATTTAAATAATACACTTGGATTTGGCTTGATTGTTTTTCTTTTTCAAAAAAATATCGTTCAAAACAAAAAAATATTATTTGTTGCTTTATTATTAATTATCTTCAATATACTTTTTGTTCAACAAACAAGTAGATTTTTTCTTCTTCCTTATCTTCTCCTTTTTTTATCATTAAATTTCGAAAAAATTAAATATGTAAAATTTTTTAAATTTTTATTTTCTGTAAAAATATTATTTTTTTTTATTATACTGAGCGTATTTTATGTTCCTGCACTAATAAAAATTAATTTATTTGGTAATGAAGCTACTAAAGAAAAAATAATATTTAGATACAAAGCTCTAAAAATTATTGAAAATAAAATTGGAGTAAATAATATTATAATTTTTGATAATCCAAATTATTATTCAAAAAATATTGATATTGGAAGAATGATAATTCAATACGCAAATTCTAAAGAAGACCTTAAAGATTATATTAATTTCATAAATAAACTTGATCCAAAATATCTAGTTTTGACCGAGAATGAAATTAAAGATAAAAAATTCTTTAATCTCAAAAATCAGCAAATAGAAAATTTTTTTATTAATTGCTTTAATAAGGAAATATATAGATTTAGTATAAATAGAGCTAGCAGAAAAAATTTGATATCTAAAAATAAAGAAAATGTTAATTTTTTTTTATATGAAAAAAATAAAAACTGTAAATTTTAATTTAAAAAAATTTTTTATATTTTAAAAAAAAATTAATAAAAAAACCAATTAATTGATTCTTCTTAGAAAAAATAAAAAAAATATTTTTATTTGATAATTGATTTAAATTCAGATTATTAATTTGAATGTCATCGTAAAAAAAATCTCTAGATGATAAAAAATTATATTCAACTGGAAATTCCCTAACAACTTTATCAAAATTTTGATCACTTACACCATTTAATCCCATATTCCACAATATATCAGGTAAATTTTTATATTTTTCAAACAAGCTTACAATATTTAAATAAGCTTTATAATAATGAAGCCATAATTCCTCAGGATGCATACCTTCATACTTTTGAAAATCAATATTATTTAATTTTTTTGAGAGAATGTTTAATAGACTTTTATATTTATAAAAATATAAACTTTTTTTTAAGTAAATATGAAATTTATTTAATTTATAAAATTTCTTATCAGTTATTGCTTGCTGGTATCCCTCTCCAATCATTCTTGAACGCCAAAAACTAATATTGAACCTTACTGGTGAAATAACATGAAAAACTGATATATCACTTTTAAAATATATTTTATAACCAGCTTTCTTAAGCTTGTGGCACAAGCCATATTCACCAGGCCCAGTATAATGCTTGTTAAAAGTATTTTTTTGATTATTCGTCTCTATGCCAACTGTATCAGGTGGAAAACCTCCAACTTTATCATACGCAATCTTTTTAATTGCTATCATTGGGCCAGCCCCAGAGTTAACTTCCTGAAAATCTTTTTTTAAGAAATGGTATGTTTCATTATTATACAAAGACCATCCATTAAAACTTTTTTGACAATCTAAAGTCCAATTAGGTGGCTTAGATAAAAATTTGGGTAATATTTTTCCTGCAATTGCCCCACATTTTTTATTTTCTTTAAATACTTTTAATATACTTGTCAATGATCCATCATTTACCAAAACATCATCATCCAAATATAATAATATTTGGCCTGTTGAGTTTACTGCTCCAGTATTTCTTGCTTTAGAAAATGCTGTATTCTTTTCAAATACGTATTTAATATTCTTAAAAAAATCACAAACAGCTTTTGTATTATCAGTGGAATTATTATCTACAACTATTATTTCAAAACTTACTTTATCATTTAATTTAAATATACTTTTTAATACCGCTTTGAGCTGCTCTGATCGATTATGTGTTGGTATAATAATTGATATTTTCATTAAAAATTAAAAAAATTTAATTATATATTTTGAAAAGCTGGTTATTATTTTGACACCATTTTATTAATTTATCAACACCAGTTTTTGGATCTATCAGAGGCTTCCAATTAGTCAATTTTTCTATTTTGGATATATTTGATATATAAATCTTTTGGTCCCCAGGTCTCCAATCTTCTTTGCTAGGTTCTAATTTTATTATCTTTGACTCTTTTAAGTAAGTGATAAGTTTATTAACTGATAAAACATTATCTTTTCCACCACCTATGTTAAAAATTTTTCCAGCAGTTTTTTCCGAATTTAAATATAATTTATCATAGGCTTGTACCAAGTCGTCAATCCACAGTACATCACGAGCCTGGTATCCATCGCCATATATACTTAATTTTTTTTCTAATATTGCACCAATTATAAACCAAGCTATCCATCCCTGCTCTTCTAATCCAAACTGATTAGTTCCGTAGATACAAGACTGTCTTAATACCATAGTTTTCAATCCATAAATTCTATTATAATCTCTTACATATTGATCTGCAGAGCCTTTTGAACAACCATAAGGTGAATGAAAATCTATAGGAAATTCTTCATCAATTCCATTTTTAAGACTTTCGTAATCGTATCTATCGACTTTTTTATGCACTTTTAAACTATTCATTTCACCATAAACTTTATTGGTTGAAGCATATTGAAAAACTGCTTTTGGAGAATTGTTCCTTGTAGCCTCAAGCAAATTAAACGTTCCTAAAATATTTGTTTCAAAATCTAATCTAGGATTTACCACGCTGGTTGTTACAGCTACTTGAGCTGCTTGATGTATAACTAGATCAAAACTCCCGTGTAAATTAAATATAGTTTTTAAACCATCATAATTAGTAATATTTTCTTTACAGAATAAAAAGTTTTCAAATTTTTGAAGATAGTCTAAATTTACTTCTGAACCATTTCTAGACAAATTGTCTAAACCAACAACCTTAAAGCCTTTCTCCAAATAATACTTTGATAAATGAAAGCCTATAAAACCAGCGCAACCAGAAATGAATACTTTAGTCATGCACATTTTTTTATTGTTTATTTATACCATCGTCAATTAAAATCTAGCATTAATAGTAAAAATGCATATAAATTTAAAACAATTAATCATTAAATAATTTTTTAATTATGCATTAATCGTATTAAAATGAGTGATACTTTAAGAAAATTTTATTATCTGTTAGATGAAAAAAAGTACAAGTTTATTTTTTTTATAATTTTTTATTTTTTTTTAGCCGCCATAGAGTTATTTGTAATTGCAGTAATTTATTATTTTATCAGTTTATTAACAGATATAGGAATAGATAATACAAGTTTTTTAAGTACATTTCTCGGTAATTTTAATTTTTTTAATTTATCTTTATTGAATTCAATTTCAATATTATTAATTTTTTTAGTTATTTTTAAAAACATTTACCAATATATATTAAATAATTTTTTCTATTTTTTTAGTTATGATTTCCAAGTTGAATTAAAAGACAAAATCTTAAGAAAAATATCAAAAAGCCTCAATAATAAAACAAGTCATTTTGATAAAAATGAAATTCAAAAAACTATTATATTCTCAACCGAGAGATATGTTGTGAATGCAATGCAACCAATAATGATGGCAACTTCTGATATTTTTTTATTTTTCATGTTAATATTTTTTTTAGGAGCTCAAGAACTTAAGGCAATGATTTTTCTTTCTGGAATAATTATTTTTTGTTTCATAATTTTTGCAATTTACTTTAAAAAAAAATATATATTTTGGGGTGAAAAATATAATTTTACATTAAAAAAAATAATAGAAAATACTGAAAATTCTATTGAGAGTTTAGATGAGTTAAAGCTTCTTAATAATGATGATTTTTTTACTAAAGTAATTAAAAAATTTTCAATGGATCATGCATTTTTTGCATCTAAGTATAAAATATTTCAAAAAATTCCAAGACAAACATTAGAAATAATAGTCATATTATTGCTTGTTTTTTTAGTAATTTTTTCAAAAATATTTTTTAATAGTGAAAATATTTTGCTATCATTATCAATTTTTGGTGCAGTAAGTATAAGATTAATACCTGCTTTTAGTTCTATTTTGGTTATGATAAATGAAATAAAATTCTCAAAAAGCTCTATTGATGAACTATTCATATTCTTTAAAAATAAAACGATAGATATAAAAAAAAAAAGTGCGAATAAAAAAACTTTAGAAAAAAATTTTCAATCAATACAGCTTAAAAATATTCAATATTCATATAACAAAAATACTACTTTATTTAAAAATCTAAATATAAATATCAAAAAAAAAGATTTTATAGGAATATGTGGTTCCTCAGGCAGTGGTAAATCCACAATTCTTAAGATTTTAGCAACACTTCACTTTAATTTTGATAATGGAAATTATATGTATAACAACAAAAGAGTAACCAACACAGATGTGCATAATCTTCGAGAAAAAGTTTATTATTTATCACAATCTCCTTTTATCTTAGAAGACTCAATAGAAGCTAACGTAGCTCTTGGTTTAAAAAAATCAGATTTTGATAGAAAGAAAATTAAAGATTCACTTCAAAAAGCTAATTGTGACTTTATCAAAGGATTAAAAAATAAAGAAAAAAGCTTGATTAAAGCAAATGGTAGAAATTTATCTCAAGGTCAAAAGCAAAGACTTAGTATAGCTAGAGCGTTGTATTACGATAGGGAAATATTACTACTTGATGAGATCACATCGAATTTGGATATTGATAACCAAAATAAAATAATAAAATTGTTAAAAAAACTTTCAAAAACAAAAACAATTATATTAGTAAGTCATGATATTAATGTTATAAAAAGCTGTAATAAAAAATTTAAATTGCAGAATGGAACACTCAACAACCTAAATTTTAATGAAATTTCTAAATAAATTGTACAATTCCATTGAATGGAGATTAAACCAAAAAATAATATATAATTTAATTTCGGCCTTTAAGACAAATAAATTTTCATCTATTTCTGGAGATAGAAGTGAAAGTGACGATGGTAATTATGTCAGAGAATTAACTAAAATAGTTAGTAATGATGAATATTTTAAAAATTTTAAGAGTAATAGATTTTACAGACAAATTTTAGAACATACTACAAAATTACAAGGAGAAGGATATCTTGAGGAAATAAAAAAAAATTCTGATATATTGATAAATGAGATCGAAAATTTCAAAGAGAACGATTTAATTGGAATGCCAAATCTTTCTTTTTACAAAGATATAGGCAGTATAAGCCCTACAACATTGAGATATGTAAAGGTGGCTAGTGATTTAAATAAAATTTTTAATGGAAATATTGGTAAAAATATATGTGAAATTGGTGCTGGCTATGGTGGGCAATTCTTTATCCTAAATAAAATTTTTAAAATTAATAGTTACAGGATGTTCGATCTTCCTGAAGCAAATTTACTAATAGAAAAATATTTAAAAAATTTTTCTATTCTAGCAAAATATAAAACAAGCACATTAGACTCTTTTAATGAAGAGTCTGATTTCGATTTGGTGATAAGTAATTATGCATTCAGTGAAATTGGTAGAAATGAACAAATTAAATATATAAATAGAGTGTTATCAAAATCTAAGAGAGGTTACTTAACTATGAATTCTGGAAAAAAAAATAGCGAATTTAAACATAATCATCTTTTATTGGATGAGTTAGAAGATTTATTACCGAAATTTAAAGTTTTAGAGGAAAAACCTCTCATTTGGGAAGATAATTATATTATTGTATGGGGTGATTAGGATATCTTATTTACATACCGATCATAGTTTTCTGAATATATATACTCTTGTAATTCTTTAAGCCCCTTATCGAATTCTCTTGTATAAAAATAGTTTAAATTGTCGTATTTTTTTGGAATAATAAATTTTTTAGGAAGAATTTTAACATATGGGATTTTAATTTGTCTTAAAAAAAATAAACCATAATAAAAAATGTTAGAATTTTCAATTACTTGATCAGATCTTAAAAATTTTTCATAATTACCTAAATCAAAACTTTCTAATAATTCTTTATATTCATCTAGCGTATCACAAAAATTTGTGAATTTATATTTATCATATCTCCCTCTTCCAAGAGTTATCACCTTTTTACCCATAGTCGCCAATTCAATTCCTGATGTTCCTCTAACTGTAATTCCTAAATCAGCGAGTGACATGAGAGAGTTGGGTAAAATTTTTATTGTTTGATCAATTATTTTTAAATTGTTTGGTATTTCTCCAACATATTCTTTAATAACTCTCATTTCCTCATATTCATTTATGAGTTGTTTTTTTACCTCTCCTCTCCACATATTTGAAGGATGTAATTTTAAAATCCATTGAGTATTTTTAAAAGTAGATATTATTTTTATTGTTTCTCCTAACCATCTATAATAATTGTCAAAATAGCCATCTCCATAAGCAAATATTACATCATATAATATATGACTGAATATAACTCCAATTTTTTTATTTGGATCTAAATTTAAACTTTTAATTATTTGATTATTATCTAATGCTTGTGAGTCATTATAATTACTTTTGGCGAAAAGTGATTCTTTTCTATTATATCTTTTGAAAAAATCTTCCTTATTTTTAGTAATAATTTGAGAAATAGAAGATTTATTTTTAATAGATTTAAATGTACTTTCAGAGATTGATGATCCATGGTCATGAAAATTTTCCAGATTTACTTTAGAGACCATGTATTCACCATCTGAGTAAGTAGTTTCAAATCTTAAAAAAGGAATTTTTTCTTTACATGAAATTTTAGCAATTAATGCGTATTCCTCCATAAAAATTTCGGTAGAAATTAAATATGAAATATTATTTTTTTTTAAAAAACTTTCTATAGGCTTTTCAAATGTCAAGAAATCTGTAAGAATATTTTTAATATCTTTAAGATTTTCAGGATTAAGATCTATTTTTCCAGAATAAATATTTCTAAAATATGAAGACAAAGCTATCCGACCATAATTTATTTTATTATGATTAAATGACAAGAAATCTCTTTCTGATACTAAATTATTTATTTTTTCTTTTAGATCATTAGGAATTATAGTTTTATTTTTCGATATATCTTCAAAATAGAATATTTTTACCCCCAAAATTTTACATAATAAATTAATTTTTTTATTTTGCTTCATGGACAAGACCAAAAAATTACTATTTTTGTAAACCTTTTTAACCATTATATACCATATCTGGAAGAAACACTCCTCCATGCCCCTTAGACAAATACCTAAAACATTCTTTTTGTTTTTGTGAAAATCTTTAGAAAAAATTGTTTGTTTCAAGGGTAATACTGATTTAAGAAATAATATAGAATTATAGGAGTTAATAAAAAAGTTTTTAAATAAATTTAAAAAAATTTTAGGATGCAAAACCCCATAACAAAATCTACAAACATAATATATTATTTTATTTAATCTCTTGTGCTCATAATCATCACTTATAGAATAGATCCCAAAATAATAATTTCTAATTTTTTTAAATGATTTCACAAAGCTTATATATTACTAATCTTATTTGATTTTATGTCCTTATAAACACCTCTTGTATCAAATATTTTTTTTGAGAACTTTAAAATTCTATTATAATTATAAATATCATGATTGCTGACTATTAATACACTGTTATAATTATTTAAATCTTTGTAAATTAACTTTTTTGATTTAATTTTCTTTTTATTTAAGATGAAAGAGTTTACATAAGGATCGTTGTATTCGACAATGACATTATCCAATTTCATTAATTTTTTGATAATTTTAACAGCTGGTGATTCTCTTATATCATTAATATTTTTT
>MDTB01216918.1_pt1 | contig 36708 bp, 32 predicted proteins | sample 811161 | NCBI WGS metagenome assembly MDTB01 (sample SAMN05326650, study PRJNA326480) | marine metagenome | isolation source: seawater | place: Mediterranean Sea | collected 2009 | reverse complement strand
GCAGTACACCACATCCATGCCATTACCGTCATAATCCAAAAACGTGAAACTGGGTCAGGTACATGTCTCAAAGGATTGACATTAGCGTCCATAACGGCCTTGTAAGATTCATAAAAGCGTAAAAATGCTATTTTTATCATAGTAATTGCCCCTTTTGACAAGAATATAACTATTCATACGGGATAATACTAACTATGGATCTACTGCTAAGGTTGAACAGCGCTCAGTTCACATTTTTAGGGTATATCCAAGTAAACCTTTATAACTCTAACGAATGTGGTTAAGCCTTTCGTTGCACCCTTAACGCTCGTCCTAAGCGCTGCTTTCCTAAAGCCTCGCCATAACGGTTACCATCCTCCCAAACGCGTTGACCGGCAATATATACCTGCTCAACAACACCATCTGAGCGGTTAACCATCACCTCATTCTGAAACTTTTCATTCCATATTTTTTGGCGCTGGGCATTCACATCATGTCGGGCCAACTTATCCGGATGAATAAGCACCACGTCAGCTTGTGCACCCACGGCCAATGAGCCAACATCAAGACCAAAGAATTCAGCAGGCTCGGTCGTTAATCGTTTAACAGCCTCTGCCACACGATTCACTCCCGAACGCTGAGCGAGTCGTAAAGTATTCAAATTACAGTCGTAAAAAGCTAAATTCGTTAGGTGTGCACCACTGTCATTGAAGCCGGGTAAGGCATGCTGATGAAATAAAATTTCTTCGACGATGTCTTCATCCATGTTGGCTGAATCAAACCACCAGCGAAATTGCGTATCATAAAGCCGTAATCCTTGTAAAAAAAACTCCGTGGTCGTCGAGGTGTCATCAGGGAATCGAGCAAATATCTCGGCCTCAGCTGTCGACAGGGCACCCTCCTCGCCATGACTCTTTTGAAATTTCTGCAAACGCTGAAACACCGACTGCATGGATTGGCCGTTCCATGTATCGACGGGCGTATCATCAAAAAACATTTCATTCATGTCCATTTGAAAGGTAGCACGATCAGCCATGCTGGCCGATTTTACCTTAGGCGCATCGTCGCTGAGCTTTTCGACCCGCGCCCAGTCACGCCGAAACCGCGCCTGCCATTGACCGCTATCGAGTATCGCTCGTCGACCAACAACATCTTCGGGCTCACAAGCAATAAGTTCGCGAGTTGATTCTAACTCCTCGAAAATCGGTGCAATAATGCCGTCAGACCACATGCGAAAGTTCGCACCTAAGGCTTGAAAATGCATCTTGCCACGACAAAACCACGAGTTTATTGTCCCTGCCAAACGCAGCATTAGTTTCCAAATGCCAGGGGTGTTATTAAAATCGATGGCGGTTAAGGCAGAGATACGTAAAGGCTTACGAAAAAACCAACCAGCACTCCAAAAAAACCGTTTGATGGTTCGACCCATGCGCTCACCATCAGGGTTGGTTTGCCAGACACGTCCATATTCACGCACAATATCCAGCGCAGGCTTTAATTCTTCATCCTCGGCAAAATGCGCAGGTATGCGACTGTCTTTGTGTGGGTCATTCGACAGGTAATGAAAAACAATTTGGTCGGTTGATAAACCCAAATAGCCCTGCTCCATCGCTTGTCGGAGCAAACGTTCCATCTCTGCGGTTTCTTCATCAGTGGGCTTACGTGTCACCGAATCATGCACACCCATCACTTGAATACGCAGCATGGAATGCGGCACAAAAGCGGCAATATTGGGTCCTAAGGCAATATCTTCAAAATGGCACAGATAATCTTCTGAATTATCCCAATACATGGCATCGGCACAGCGCTGCAGTACACGCTTAGGAACATTTTCGACCCGAGTGAAACAGTCAACTATTGGATTATCACCGTTTTTATTTTGAGCCCCATAGATCGTCCCTAACGAACAGTTCCCCACTAGCACAGTGGTTGTGCCATGGCGAACCGCTTCACCTAAGCCAGGGTTAAGCTCTACTTCAAGATCGAGGTGAGTATGAATATCTAACAATCCTGGCATGAGCCAAAGACCATTGGCATCAACAGTAGCACCCACATGATCGAAACTCAGCTGAGGTCCTAGCGCGAGTATTTTACCCTCTTTAATGGCAAGATCACCGGACTTCGGCGGTGTACCCTCACCATTAAAAATCAAGGCATTTTGAATTAATACATCGCAGCTTTGCATTGAAACATTACGAGATTGAGCTGTCATTACTTTCACCTAATAATAATTAATTTAAGCCGTTTTAATACCCGTGTATTTACTCGCATACTTCAATGCTGATATTCGATGCACGAGCCTGCGCTCGATATAATCGACTACGGCATAATGCTGCACAGCCTGTTGATCCCAAATTAATAAATCACCCACCTGCCATCGATGGCGATAACTAAATTCAGGCTTTTGCATGTGTTTAAACAGCATAGCTAAAATCGCTTCGGCTTCCAAAGGCGGCAAGCCCTCAATAAAACGCGTATAGGTTTCATTCACGGTCAACCATTTTCGTTGAGTCACTGGGTGAGTTTTTACTACTGGATGAGAATGGATAAGCCCCTTCACTAAGGCATCGCCAACCATCGGCCCTAGCGGCATGCCACTGCGCCAACCTAACTCGTAGAGATGGCCGTAGTCATGCACGGCACTTAAATCGCAGACCAAAGTTTTCATTTTATTCGACAGCGCATCATATGCTGCGGCCGTACTTCTAAATACTGTATCACCCCCGTGTTTAGGAATAATTTTTCCGTGTAAGAAATTTATAATTGGGGGGTATTCAAGAAAGGTTTCATCACAATGCCAGGAGTCGGCACGATCGCCTTTATCAGAATCAATAACCGTTAAATAAGGGATCTCCTCATCGACCCCGAACTGATCAGTGGCATTGTGCTCGGGCTCCCCAAAAAATAAGGCAATTTCAGCATGTTGCTGGACGGTCATATCCATTGCAGGAATAGAGATGACTTGATGCTGATAAAGCGCATCTGCAATCTTCTCAAAAATACTGTCGTTTAAGGGTTGAGAAAAATCAATGCCCTCGAGTCTCGCCCCCAATAAACCGCCTATCTGATTGATTTTTGTATTCATATTAATATTCACTGTATTTTAATTATTTTAGTCTAGCAGACCAAAAAATTAATGAATATTACATCAATGACGGTTGAAAAGAACAAATGAGATTAATTCTCGGTCGGGTTATATTTTTGAGGGAAGAAATTGTCTGCTGGGCATTACATGATAAGATTTTCAACGGTTGGGTGCTGTAGGAAAGATGGCTTAAGGTAGTGGCTACAGACAAGTCACTTCGAGAATAACAATCTAATACCTAAGGTTTAACGTCGCCGAACAATCACGAAACCGAGCAAAGCTGATGCATATAAAACCAAACTAGCGGGCAAAGGCACTACAGCTACATGCATTCTATTGTAAGTGAGATCAATGCTTGTAAACGGTGCCCGACCCCAAGTTGACCAACCTTCGCTGACATCAGTCGCATCACCTAAACTGACATTGACATTAATTTCACCATCAGCTAAATAATGAGCTGATGTCGCCGGCATCAATAATACATCGATATTCATAGTGTAAGCATTGTCATTGACAGCTGCAACACCATAGACATTCGCGCTGTCGCGAGAGTAACTGCCATAATCAACGCCTTCAATAAAAATACTGACAGCGTCTGCAATCGAAGTTGAAGCAAGGTCTGCCTGCATGGCAATGGTCATAAAACTTAGACTGCCGATTTGAGCATCCGGTGTTGATAACGTGAAAGAAAAGTCTTGCCCGTCTACCGATTGCCATGCAACAGACGATACCGTACTGTGAAATGCATGAGCCGCGGTAGAGATAAAAAAGAGTAAGACTATTACAATATTGCTAGATATTTTCATAAGCCTTTATTATCAAAACTATTTATAGGGAGCTTAATGGCTAACGAAAAATGATAGCCACCTCTATAGGTATAGCTCGAATTTATCAGCTCATGGGATCACGATCGATCTTAAAACAACAAAAATAGTGACGCAGCTCACAAAAATAAAGTTTTGAGTAATAATAATGACCGAGGTACGACTGGAATCACAGCAACGGGCGGTTTGAAAATATTCTTCAAGAAAATGAAAAATCTGACTGGCTACTTTTTTTCACCGCTATATATTTATCGAAAATGTCCATCAATTGATAACCTAGCGGCAAAAAAAACCGCAGTCAAGAACTGCGGTTTTCAAAAGTGCTAAGTTATTTATTTACGTCGGCCAAACACACCGAAACCTAACATTGAAAGTGCCAAGGCGATAAGTCCAAATCCGCCCAGTGCTGGCACGCTTACTGCGTCACCTGAGCCGCCATTTAGTCCTTGTAACACTAACAATTCAGCGGCATCGCCGTCCGAATTATCATCAGGATCAGTGCCTACCGCAATTTCTACGGTATTTAATATACCATCACCATCACGATCAGCATCACAAGCGTCACCTAATGAATCACTATCCGAATCCAATTGGTTAGTATTGGCATCACTAGGGCAATTGTCAGCAGCATCTCCCACTGTGTCGCTGTCAGTATCCGTTGTTTCGGCGGCATCATCAGGAAAGGCATCACTTGCATTAAGCGCGCCGTCACCGTCACGATCGTCGTCACAGGCATCGCCTAAGGCATCACCATCTAGGTTAGCCTGATCTCCATTAGCAACGGCTGGGCAATTATCAAGATAATCCGCAATGCTGTCACCGTCAGTATCAGTAGTTGTATCGTTAGTATTAACGTCTACAGTTACAGAAGCTATTCTCATTCCTGATGCAAATTCAACCGTATCTACTGGCGATATAGTATAAACATAACTCTCAAAGGTTGACCAAGGCGTAGAGCCTTCAACAGTATTCGCAGCACTCGTAATTAGCGGAGCATTTGCCGCGCCATCACCGTTTGTATCAACAGTGTCACTACCACCTTGGATATCAGCTTGAAAACCTGGAACCTGCAGGAGAGCTCGTTTACCGCCATGGAATTGAGGTGCCACAAAAGTAAAGTTAGTTACATCAAGAAGAACTCCGTTAGAGTCTCTGAAGCGAAAAATAGCTTGATTATAGACACTCTGACCACCATTTGTAACAGGATTTCCATTCGAATCTTCTACTGGGATGGTTTGTCTCATCAACCATTTTTGGCTATCAACTTCGTTTTCATTCTTAACACCAATACCATTAGCTAATTGCTTAGCGACAAAAGTAAAGGCATCACCCGAAGTAACTTCAACGGTTAAGTCACCTTGAGAAGATGAGAATGTTAATAATTGCTGACCAAATTGGTTGCCATCATTAGCAAAGTCAAAAGTATATGTTTCAAAACCATCACCATCAGGGTCATTATCGCAAGCGTCACCAGTACCGTCATTATCGGCATCCGCTTGATCTAGGTTTGGAACCGATGGACAGTTATCAATAGCAACTGATACTGTATCACCGTCGGTATCGTCAGAAAAACTCATGCTCATTTCAGCAATACGATAGCTAGTAGTATTACTAGTCGAACCATTAGTATTATTCCATGCAGTCGTTGCGACTAAGGAAAAACTTGGGCCTGAATTGGATGAGAATGAGAAGTCACTCGTACAGTCCTTTGCAGATTCATAAGGACCATTTCCACCATTCCAAGTACTAGAATCATCTACATCATGACAATAGAGTGTATTAAAGTGGTCAATACCTAATTCAGCGTCTCCACAATTTTCAGCGCAATAACCATTACCTTTAATGTCATAATTATCACTGCCAAATGAAAGGCTTGCTCTATCAGACGTACTCATTTGACCACCAGCAGAGGAGTATAGTGTCAAGTTTCCGAAATCAACCGCTTGGCCACTTGAATTAGTCAGTGTACCTGTCAGTCCTTCACCAAGATTAATAGTCCAGTTAGCTGGAACAGACTCATCAACCTCTACCGTAGCAGGATCATCTTCAATCGCCGCAACACTTACACCAAGACCCAACAATGGATTATCACCAGTACCTTGACGTTGTGCGGCAACCTTAGCAGGAGCTCCATCTACAGAACCCGTTACTGTCAAAGTGAAATCACCAGAAGGGGTTGTAAAAGCAATTGAATCTTTACCAAATTGGTTATCGTCAGTAGATTCTGGAACGAAATTGAATCTTAAATTATACGTACCGTCTCCATCCGGATCATCATCACAAGCATCACCGATACTATCAACATCCGTATCAAGTTGATCTATATTTGAAACAGATGGGCAGATATCAGAATCATTATTGACAGAATCGCCATCAATATCTGAATTAATCTCGACAATGAAGTTGGTTAATCTGAATGAAGTTTGATTATTAGTCGAGCCATCAGGATTATTCCATGCAGCTGCGCCAGATAGAACAACACTAGATGCAGACTCACTACTCCAATCATCATTACCTTGAGGTATGTTTGTAGGAGCCTCGATTAGTAAAATATTATCGCCTTGAGTATTACCTTTAACAGAATAAGTCGCACCATTGATAACTAGAGAAGCTCTTTCATTACTAGAAAAGAACTGTCCTGTAGATGCTGCCGCAGAAACCATTTTTATATTAGTGAAAGGTATGGACGTACCAGAGGCGGTTGTCGTTAAAGAAAAAGTTACTGAGTCGCCGTCAACTATGGGCCACTCAGCTGGAGTTGTAGGGGTTGCTGATTCATCAACCTCAGTTGTTGCAGGGTCATCTTCAGGAAAGACTCCAGGCAATGAAATACCTAATCCGGATGTTGCCTTTGCTACCTTAGCAGACTGACCACCAACTTGCGGTGTGGCCGTAAGCGTATAGCCGCCAGAAGTAAAAGATAGCGTGTCACCTGATTCAAACTGTGCTGCAGTAAAATCAAAGTTCAAAACTTCAGCGCTGACTGTCAGCGCTGTCATGCTTGCTGCCAAAAGTGGAATTGCAAATAATTGCTTATGGTTCATATTGATACCCTTCTCAAATTTAGAAGAAAAAATAGGTCTTATTTTTAGTTTATATATTTATTTTTTTGCTATCTGCTTGCTTTATAAGCGTTTGATTCTAACGTAGTAAAAAGCTCGTATTTTGACCCTATAGTAATATTATTATTCACCTTTAATATTAGCTCACATTATTTGATTACAAAACACACTAGCGTGAATAGTTTGTATCATACTGTATCAGAACTAAGAATTGATACATTTTGTCAGTTTTTGCTTAAAAAAAACGCCATCCGGAAAAGACGCTCAAGAATTATATTCAATATTATCAATAACCTATCTTAAAATAGACATAAAAAGTGCCCTTATGGCTAAATATTGTCTTTGGCCTAAAACGATGGAATAAGTAATATTTAAAAGCTCTCATGAAACCAAGAATAATGGCCTAATCCATCCACTTTTAATCTTATAGGGTGATTAAAACTCATGGAATTGTAGGTTCAAAAACTATTTATAGAAAACTATTGCGCCCAGCTAAACAATACTCATCAATATTGTTTAGGTCTGATGACGCTGAATAACAATAATTATCAATCAGTTACCTAACAAGAATAACAATAGATAAGAATCGATAAGTATATGCGCAATGCCAATAATCAACCAACTGGAAGACATTTAGTTTTAAATTACATGTCGGTCTGTATCTGCCTTAAAAGCAAGAAACACTTTAAAATAGTCTAAGTAAAGATCTCTATGAACAGCAATCTAAGGAGTACCATCATGGCGAATAGTGATCGGCAGTTATTAACCTTATCAGGCAAGCATGCATTTATTACTGGTGGCTCTGGGGGTATTGGCTGCGCCTGTGCTAAAAAGTTATTAATCGATGGTGCTAACGTTACCCTCATGGCGCGAAACAACGATTCTCTCAACGCCGCTAAAACCGCACTAATGGAAGATATACCCACCAGGGCTGACGTTCATACCATTGCTGCTGACAGTTGCAATGAAACAGAATTAAAAGATGCTTTAAACGAAAGTTACCAACGGTTTGGAAGCCTTGATATTGCCATTGCAACCGTAGGCGGTGGGGCTATACGCCCACTGTTAATGCATGACGATAAAAGTTTTTCTAAAGAGCTACAATTAAACATTGTCTCAGCATTTTTATTAATTCGCTATGCAACGCCTTTAATGGTCAAGACAGCCTCACCTGAACAGCTGGGTTCAATTGTATGCATCTCATCAGATGCAGCCAAATTAGTGTTCCCGTGGCTACCTGCCTATACGACAGCTAAGGCAGGCCTAGAGGGTCTCATCAAAGCTTGCGCGGAAGAATTAGCTTCATTAAATATCCGTGTCAATGGAGTAAGGCCTGGACTGACGCGTACCAAAGCGACACAGGCATTATTCGATAACGATGAAATAAAAAAGAAGTTCGCTGAAGAAAAACCCTTAGGTCGACTGGGTGAGCCGGATGATATTGCCGAAGGCGTGCGTTACTTAGCGGGCCCGGAGTCGTCTTGGGTGACAGGACAAAGTTTTGCTATCGAAGGCGGCAATGAATTACGCAAGGGGCCTGACATGGCAGAAATGGTCAAACAAATTTACGGTGAGGAGGTTTTTAATAAGGTACGGGCAGGTATCGCGCCCTTTGACTAAACAAATGCCTATAAATATAGAATCAAACAATAAAATTTTAAATGGGCAGTAAATACCGAAAAGTTTACTATGTTCTTATCACTAGCTTACCAAGGGCGTTACCCTCATTTAATCGGGTCAGAGCTAACTGTATACCAGAAAAAGCGTAAGGCTGATCTAATAATGGCTTTAGTAAGCCCTGTTGGTACCAAACAAAAAGTTGATCAAAATTACTTTGATTCATCGCAGGATTATCAATCGCCGACATCCCGTAAGCCACGCCTATAACTGAAATCGACTTCAAAATCGTATAATTAACTGCGAAGTTTGGAATCTCTCCACCGGCAAAACCCACGACTAAATAACGTCCGTTCCAACCTAGACATCGAATCGCCTGCTTAAACAAGGCATCGCCAACTGGATCAAAGACGACGTCGACACCATTGTTATCAGTTAACGCCATCACGCGGTCTCTTAAATTTTCGCTGCTGTAATTGACCGTAAAATCAGCCCCGCATGTCATCGCACGCTTACATTTTTCATCACTGCTGGCACCGGCAATAACCGTCGCACCCATCGCTTTGGCAATTTGCACCGCGGCACTGCCACAGCCTCCAGCCGAACCCAGCACCAACACCGCCTCACCAGACTGGAGGTAAGCCCTTTGCTTGAGTCCGTGCATGGCCGTCCCATAGACCATGTTAAACGCTGCTGCATCATCAAAAGGCATAGTGTCGGGTATAGCCATCACTTGTTGCATAGGCGGTGAGACCAGTAACTCTTGCGCAAAAGCGCCAAACCCTGTCATAGCCAAAACACGCTGGCCGACAACAATATCACTAACAGCAGAACCCACTTCAATTACCTCGCCCGCACACTCGCTACCGGGTATAAAAGGCGGCTCTAGCTTCATCTGATAAAGACCACGAGTAATCAAAACGTCGGGGAAGTTCAAACCTATGACATGATTTTTGATTCGTATTTGCTTGGCACCACAAGATAATGATGGCTGTGATTGGAATACTAAACCATCTTCACCCGTCAAGGCTTCACAGACCCATGCTTTCATGAGATTCTCCATTACAAGTGGATAAAAAAGGCAAACTGCTGTTAACTAATGGTGATAGAGCTTAGATAAGACTGCAAGTCTTGATGGATTACGTTTACATCATTAAACAGCATGCAATAAAAAATCATGCTATTTTAAGCATTCGCACGGCATAGTAAGCATATATTTTTCTAGCCTGATTTAAGACGCATGACCCCAACACCCAATAGCGGTAAAGCAGTCAACACAATCCCTAAACCACCCATAGCTGGCACATTGGTAGTTTCATTTTTAACGGACAAACCCGCATGCTGATCTTTAAGGAACGACCAAATGATTTGATACAAGCTAGCGCCCTGCAAATTAATCTGATGACCAACGCCCTCAACGATATGAAGTCGAACATCCCTATTTTCTTGACAATCGCTGTAAGTTGTTTCTTGTACCGTACGAGCGCCCCACGTTAATGTCGTTGATACAGGCCCCGTTGAGCAATTAAAGTATCCCGCCCAATTCGCGACGCTAGCCTCAGCCGATAGAAAGTCACCCGCAAAGTTTGATCCACCGGCCGGTGGAATAGTGGTATCGTCTTGTCCATTAACTTGAAAGACAGATAGTGGTCGCGGTGGCTGTATCGCACCAATATACGTTAATTGCTGGCTGACAATCGGAGCTATACCGCGGAAGTGGTTAGTCTCTTTGCCGAGTTTATTAATCATGCCAGCCCCATTCGAGGTGCCGATCCCGTAGACCTGGTTAAGATCTAAAAGGGTATCAACAGCAATAGCAGTCAGCATCATTTTAAAAAAAGCTACATCATCGGCAGGTGATTCATTATTGACATTCCATTTATTATTGTAACCATTCGGGAAAACACCAACAAATTCCTCGTCATCAATCATCTGTAAGATATCGCTTCGCAAGAAATTCGATCCTTGGCCACCCGAGCCATGAAAAAAGAACACTACTGGGTAGCTCGTTTTTGTGACCGTGCTTGGCAGCCTAACGGAAAAACTTCTCTCAATCGTCTCACTGTTTACCTGCTGGTCGATAGTATAATTCTGTAAAGGCGACGGAGGCTGAGGGCCTGCTTCGTCAAGTCGAATAGATAGTTCAAGCAACCTAAATTGAGAAGATACGCCACCTTCAATCTCGGGTGTAAGGTTAAAGTTATCCGCCCGCTCGCCAGACCAAGTATGACTGCTATCAATAATATTTTGATCTGTAATGATAGTGTTAGGTGCCCCACCTCTAAATAAATAAGCATTGCTATTTATCGTCAATGTCGCGCGCTCATTAACGAATAAATTATTACTATTGGCTGCCTTTAATGAAACGATTGAAAAATCGACAGGATTATTAGCAGCATCTGTCAGCGCAAAATGAATATTTTCCCCGGTATTAATGGCCCATGAGCCTTGACCTTGTAAAGGCTCTTTAACACCAAGACCAAAATTAAATTGCTTAGCAACACGATAACTACCCGGCGATGAATTAGCTGTAGAAGAACTTGTCACTAGGAGATTGTACTCAGCGCCATCATTAATCAACGTAAATACTAATGATGACTTATTAAAGCTATTTTCCGCTGCATCATCTGGTGAAAAATTAAAATTGAGTATTTGTGCATTCATTGTGAGCGGAGATAATAGCCAAAAAAAACCAATGAATAATTTGCACTGAGAGAGAAATTTCATTCAAATTCCTAATAATAAACTCATGCTCGTTTCAACTTTATTCAACACTCTTAGGTCTGATCATATTATAGACATCTCGATTAGTCTATAAGGAAATGCCCACAAACAATTTATTGCAAATAAAAGAGGGTACTTCATGGAAAATAAGAGCTCAAAATTATTCTGGGCTGGTAGCGCTTTGAAAATGCCAAGTCAACAACATGTGAGGGATCGTTAAAGCGAATAGGCCTATAAATATGACTCTAAGCCATTGCGTATCGACAGTTTGAAACGGTACTAACTCGAAAACTATCCCCATAAGTAATAATGTTATTAACATGGGTGGTACTATACGACACATCAATTGCGGCCATGATAAGTCAAATTCATCCTTAATCGATAAGGTATGTAAGAGCGAATGCAAACTACAAAAATAGGCGATAAAAAATAATAACGGATCTAAGCAGAAGGCGCTAATACCTACTACAGCTATGACCAACAAGCGACTAAACGATAATTCTTTAGGAGCATACAACGCAACTAAAATTGCTGATACGGCAATGCTTTGCATACTAACAACAATTATTGGTATTGCTTGGTCAGGTAAGAATAGTGCTTGAAAGTATTCCGCTATGGCATCAGCATGAAAACAAGCTGGGCAAGTCACCACTAGTGCCGCCAAACTCATCTGCATAAGTCTACCGCCAAAACCTTGCCAGTCATGGCGAAAATGTGACACCGCCATGACTAAAAATAAAATTAAAGCCGTACTAGGGAACACTAACCAAAAACTAAAAGCTACTCCAGCAACACAGGCATATAGCAAGTAACACCCAAATAGACGAAGCCAATAAGAGTGATTAAAGCCTGCTAATAAACCGCTCATCGATTCGCTTTGTTGGGTTAGGCGAGCAATCATCATTACATCAAGCGCCCCGTGTGGCATACCAACTAACGCGATAAAAATCACTAACAGAGGTATTTTATTAGCTAAGGATGCGTCATGCTCTAAAAAAAAAATTGCCGACAGTAAACAAAAGCCAGCAAATATTTTTATCATGACTGGAATGGCTTGATTGTCTAACACTTTGTCATTTAACATTTGATTACTTCAGTTTTTTTCTTAAAAAAGCGCATTAAGAAACTGACGTTTTGGCATCGATTTAATTATAGCTAATAAATCCAGATAACTGGCTTGCTCAGTCATGAAGCGCGTGAATTGACCACTGTCTGTTTTTTCTAACAAGCGTAGAAATAATGCTGGTGCGACATCCATTTGCTCTGCCAACACACGCAAAAATATTTTATCCATCCATCGGTAGCGCTTCTTAATCGGCTGATAGTTAGGCCACGGTTTATTATTCATCATTGAGACGGCGACGACTTGCGCCCAGCGCTGTACTGAAACAAAAGCATAGCCCGTGGCTGCTCGCATGTGACCCCCAGTTATGCCCGCATAATGCCAGCAGTCTCTATCAACAGGTGATGCAGACGCTATCATCGGTAGTATGCCCTGCTCACTGCGCTGAATATTCACATCAATATTGCCATAACGCGATGATATCGCCTGCTCGGTATCTCGCCTTAAGTCCTCAGACAATAAAGGTCGCGGTGAAAAAAATGTTCGCTCAAATAAGGCTTCATGGGAAGATAGCGGTAACACATAGTCAAATTGTAATACGCCGTCATGGCATTCTAAGTTATGCATCAGTTCAACACTACTAGGGTCAAATAAAGCTTGGTCAGCCTCAAGCCACAGACCTGCAAAGCACTGATAAAGCCCCTTCTCAGATGAGTCTGATTGATAGCGTGTATCAAGGCAATGCTGTGCCACAATATCATAATCATGACTGCGAACTCTTACTCCGCCAGCTTGCTTTTGAGCATCAATAACTGATTGACCAGCAAAAAAGGAAACATTTTCATTTTGCTCAATAAGCGTCAATGCAAAATGGTAAAAGTCTTCCGCTAGAATACAGCAATAATCATTTCTTCCGTTGATACTTGACTGGGCGACTTCACGGCCGTTATGGCTTACGCTCCATCGCGACCACTGCTTTCGAATTAATGATTGCAAATAACGGGGCACTGAACCCTTACCCCAAAAACACCATGTCTTGTCAACATTGGAAGCAACTAATTGCTCGAGTATAATAATCTTGCCTCGATAGCCTCGCAACAGCAAGGCGGTAACCAATGACAGCGAGGCCATGCCGCCGCCAAGAGCCACAATATCGGCAGACTCGTGCTTCATAAGCCACTCTTATCGAGCGCGATATAATCTTCTAAACCGTGATGCAGCGCTGGTTGGTGCCTGTCCTTAGAGGGCAAATTGAGCAAGGATAAACCCGCAGAAACGGCTAATCCAACCTTAGTAAACAGCGGCACAAAGACCCGCCCCTGCCAATAGCAATAATCACGGCGACGAATTTTTTTGCCAATATGTCGATATACTTTAGAGGCAATGGCAATCGCTAAACGCGAACGCAGAGGTAAAAAATGAAAACCTACTTGACCACTGGCGTAGTAATGGTCAGCTAGATCCAGTAATCGCTTAATTGCCAGCTTCACTTTTTCCTGTGTCTCTGATTCATTGGCAATAATTTCAGTCGGCGTGCAATTACACCACTCTACGGGCAAATAACAACGATCCAAGTGAGCGTCTTCGAAGATATCGCGGGCAATATTAGTTAGTTGCATGGCTATACCTAAATCGACTGCAAAGGGATGACCGCCATCACTTGCCCTAATAATAGGACACATCATTAAACCCACGACACCCGCAACTTGATAAGCGTAACGAATCAAATCAGCCTGTTGCTCAATCGTGAAGGGTTTAGTATCCGCAAGCACACCATCGATAAGCGCGTTCGGCCACGAAATGGGCAGCTGTAATTCAGCTTGTAAGCGCTTAAAGTCGTTCAACATCGGGTTATCGCTTGTATCATTTATAGCAAGCTGCTGCTTAAGCAAATGAAGCTCTTTATAAGCAGTAAAGGCACAATCACTTTCATCGGCTATATCATCAATACAACGGCAAAAGTGGTAAAGACGCGCTGCCTGCTGGAGCTGCAGGCGACTTAAGAAGGCGCCTGCAAAACGAAATGATTTACCATAAATAGCAAGGGTCTTGATGGCTTGGGTGCTAGCAAGGTCCGGCAAAATTTTATCCTTTAATAACAGAATATTTACTGATAATACCGTTATATGCGCCTTTGAAACAACAGCAAAAACCACAGAAAAGCTAGTCGGCCGAGGGTACCAAATGATCGAGCACTTTGGCCGATGATAAAACACCTGGCAAACCGGCACCAGGGTGCGTACCGGCGCCGACTAGGTATAAATTATCGAGACCCTCGCCTTGGTTATGGTAGCGAAACCAAGCAGACTGACGCAGAATAGGGGCAATTGAAAAACCCGCTCCTGCCGTGCTGAGATAATCTTGCTGGAATTCTTTTGGGGTCATATCAAATTGCTCAATAACACTGTCTCTTAAACCAGGCATGATCGTTTGATCAAGAGCAGTTAAAATCTTATCTCGATAGCTGTCTCGAATCTCATCCCATTTAAGGCCCGAGTGTAAGTTGGGTACGGGCGATAAGACATAAAAACAGTCACAATCATCGGGCGCCATTGAAGGATCAGTGGCTGAGGGCCGATGCAAATAAAGGGAGAAGTCATCAGCTAAAACTTTTTTATTAAAAATATCATCCAGCAAGGCTCGATAACGCTTGCCAAGCCAAATAGTGTGATGAGGTACGTCGTGGAATTTTTTATTGGTACCAAAATAGAGTACATAAAGACCCATCGATAATTTAGCATGACGGGTCTTTAATCGAGTTAGTAAGGGTTGACGTTGCTTTTCAATCACCTTATCGTACAAGTAAGTCGGGTCCATATTAGAAACTACCTTACCACATTCAAGCACCTCACCGTCAGCTAAACGGACACTCTGAATACGCTTACCCTCTAATACAAACGATTCTGCCGTAGTGTTTAATCGTATTTCTATTCCCTGCTCGGTCATTAATTGCTGCAATCCTTTAACCACCTGGCCAGTACCACCCATGGCATAGTGAATCCCCCATTTTCTTTCAAGAAAATGAATCAAGTTGTAAATACTGGTCGTGTCAAAAGGATTACCCCCGACTAATAGGGGCTGAATGGTAAAGGCTTGTCGCAACTTGTCGTGTTTTAAATGCTGACTAACTAATTGATAAACACTTCGATAACATCTTAACCTAGCCAGATGCGGAATCTGCTTGATCATAGTGAAAACTGAATGGAAAGGCTTATCAGCTAAACCGGTAAAACCAACGTCAAAAATTTTCTCCGAGACCGCTAGCAATTTTTTATAACCGGCCACATCTTTAGGAGAAATCTTTTCTATTTCTTTAAGCGTATCCTCAAGGGTGCCCCCATAGTCAAAAACACTGCCATCTGGGTAGGTAAAGCGATACCAAGGCTCAACGGGAACGAATTGAATATAGTCTGCTAGATCTTTATCAAACAGATCAAATAATTCGTTGAATAAATATGGCGCAGTGATTACAGTCGGGCCAGCATCAAAGGTAAAGCCATTGCGTTTAAATACTTGAGCGCGGCCGCCTAATTCGCTACAACGATCAATTAAGGTTACTTGATAGCCTTTGGCTCGCATGCGAAGCGCGGCCGCGATGCCGCCAAACCCACCGCCAATAACAACTACTTTTGACATGAAACTAGCCTTTAGATATTCGGTCTAACTTGATAGAGAGTTGCTCGATACCTGGGGTTAAAATACCTTCGGCAATTGCCGGTAGACGCGCTTCATTCGTTTTACACTGACGAATCAAGTAACGAGCTTTTTCGCGCGCCATCGACTCTGCATCTTGAACAGTCATAGATTGAGCCAACAAGCTTACATAATTGCTGCGATTTACCTTTTCATCAATGATTCGATCTTCAAGGTCATCAATAATTTGATAGGCTAAAGCAAAATGCGTTACTGCCTTTTTAACTAGTTCAGCAGGGTAAGCGACACCCGAATATGTAAGAGGTAATTCAAAGCATAAAAGTAATAATGGGATGGTTTTCTGGATAACGCTTTGACAGTAATTGTCGCTGTCTAAACAACTCCATGCTTGATGATCAACATCTAAGCATTGTCCATAAATCGTTTTTTCTATTGATTGTGAGAGCAATTGAATACACTCACCAATTTTATCGAGCTCAGTTAGCTGCGAACACTGCAGGAAAGCTCTTGCTATGAGGAGATCACCACAACAAACAGCTGTCTCATTGCCAAATTTAGCCCATACAGCACTGTCGCCTCTTCGAACTTGGTCTTTATCCATGAGGTCATCATGAACAAGTGAAGCGTTATGCAGTAATTCAATGCTGGCAGCAATTTTGATTGCGTCAGATGCTAGAATTTTGAGTTTTTTGGAAAAAGTAAGTGCTAATGACGATCGAGAACGATTTCCGCCTGAGGCAAGATGGTAATGAGCTGCAAGAAAAGCGCTGCTTTTGTCGGCATCATAGCCGGCTTCAAGCAACGCATTCTCAAGCAGATCTTCTTCTTTTTCTCCCGTAAGGGGAGCAAGAACACCTAACATTAAATATGTTATGCGGCGCTTGAAGTGTTACCCGATGTTGCAGCAACCCAGATAACTACACCAAAGGCAATTTTGTTAACAAAATCTGCTAAGTTGTAGACAATATTTAGCATTTCTGCACTGCCACTGTCACCTACACCTAAAACATAACCAATTGGGTAAATCGCCCAACCGACAGTGACAATCAAACGCAAGGCGTTGAATGCTGTTTGGCTGGCTTCAGAGCCTGATGCCGCATTCACTTGACTGGCTTCACCAACGAAAATTTCATAGATGATGTATAACCAACCCGCCATACCAATTGCAAATGCAGGCCAAACGCTCATAAGACCGACTTCACCAAAGTAGCCGAAGATCAACATAACCAAAGAAGCCACTAATAACTTCCAGAATAATGCTGCACGAACGACAGTAATAGCTGCCAAGATCAAGTAAAATTCTACAATTTGTAGAGGTACAGTTAACAGCCAATCAACATATCGATAAACGGTTGGGCTATCGCCTGTTGAAACCCAAACACCACGCATATAAAAATAATGAATAGCCGCAATACCAGTTACTAAAGCTGCAACTGATAAAGATGTTTTCCATTTGCCTACTGCGCGGTCTCTTTCCATAAAGAAAAAGAACGTAGCAGCTGTCATTGCAGCTGAAATTATCCAAAATGATACACCGACATAATCATCGGGTTTTAAAAGTAGCTCTTGCATGAAAATCCCCTTGTCTGTTGTTTTATTAAAGATTTTTTTCAAACACTAAAATACACCAATTTGATTTACACCATCTATTACGCTCCGAGGACCAAATTAGTTCAACCCTTTGTAACACAACTGAAATAAATTTACAGTGTGAAAATTATGTAAATACTCTTTTTTAATCAGTTAAGAGACCCGACCCATTAAAGCTGTTAGTAGCCACTTACCTTTTGGACGCCATTTACATAGAGATATATCTTGGTTGAATTTTTTCCTATAAAAAAAGAAAAAATTTTTCTTACACAACGATACAATTAATACTCTAAAGATCCTATAAAAACAGTAATATTATTATCCCAACAGCTAATAAAAAAACAAGTACGTGATTATTTTAAACAAAGACCCCTCAGCCTATACGATTGAGTTGCTCGTAAAGCGGTCAAAAATCAATACTTGAATCCGCGATTATGATGAATAACCGCTTTAAGAGAGGAATACTTTAATTCTGACACCATCCATTAACGCCCATCAAGACTAACAACCCCATGATTAAGAGAAGAAAAGTCACTATAAAAATCTCCCAAAAGTTCAGCGATAAGCCATCTCGACTTGTCTGGTTAAATGTCTAATAATCAAAACTACAAACAATCCCATTCAGCAAAGTTTTTAAATGTTCACTTCTAACCCAAAATCTAGCTGTATAAATATTCAGACAAGCAAATATCTGTCATTATGGTAATAGCAAATTAAGCACTATCGGTAATAGCATGACTAAAAGGACAGTCCTGATACCCTGCTTGCGAGACTATCACTCTTGATTATCTTTGAGGAACAAAAATGCATCGCGTTGATATGACCGACACTCAAAATCGTACCTTCCCTGCGATTTTAAACCAGCAAGCAAATCACAATCCTAATGGTGAATTCTTAATCACCGACAGTCGGCGGTTAAACTTCGCTGAGGTTGAACTGCAAACCGATAAAATAGCAGCTGGCTTACTCAACTTAGGTGTAGTAGCGGGTGATCGCGTAGCATTGATGCTCAGCAATGACATTGAAATTGTATTACTGGCCCTGGCGATTAATAAACTGGGCGCTGCATGGACGCCAATTAATGCCGAATACAAGGGCGACTGGTTGCTCGACAATGTCGTTCGCTGCCGATGCTCCGTGCTGGTGGTCGATGACGCATTGCAATCACGGATTGTTGCGATTCAAGACCAACTAGGTGATGAAAAAATTGTCTTAGTCGGCGATTCTCAGTCGTCTGATCTCAATAACGCTATAAGCTATCAGAGCTTATTAGCCTGCGACGAAATTCATGTTGACTTAAGCATCATCGATTACGGCGATACCTGTTCCATCTTATGGACCTCGGGCACAACAGGAAAGTCTAAAGGGGTCATGCAAAGCTATAACTGCTGGATACGTGCGATCATCTACGGTGCCAGCAAGCAATATGATTCAGTTAAGGGCGATGTGATCTACAATACCTTACCGATGTATCATTCTGCTGCTTGGATAACGGGTATTTACCGCGCATTAATCGAGGGAATTCCTTGCGTTATTGAGCAAAAGTTTTCCGTCACTACCTTTTGGGATCGAATCAACCAATTTAAAGCAACACAAAGCTTTGTATTAGGCGCGATGGGAGTGTTTTTATTGAATGCTCCCGAAAAAGATAGCGACGCTGATAACACCCTACGCATTTCAGGCGTGGTGCCGCTCTCTCCTGAACAACGGGCTCATTTTGAAGAACGATTTCAAGTCAAAATCACCCGTGGTGGCCTGGGTCAGAGTGAATGCCTGTTAGTCTGCAATCAATTTGGTACATTTAAAGAGGAGCGTAATGACATTCCTCTGCATGCTTTGGGTTATGCGGTTGAGGACAGCGAAGTCTGCCTGATGGACGATAATGGCGTGCCAGTCGACGGCGAACAAATTGGTGAAATTTGTATTAGGCCCTTACAACCTTATGTAGTACTAAACGGCTACTTCGATAACCCAGAGGCAACGGAAGAGGCTTTCTATGGTGAATGGTATCGCACCGGTGACCTTGGCCGTAAAGACTCGACCAATGGGGCGTTATTTTTTGTGGATAGAAAGAAAGACGCGATTCGATTCGCTGGCAGAAATATTTCCACTATGGAAGTCGAAAGCGTGGCAATTCGTCACCCTGAGGTTAAAGAAATAGCCGCCTTTGGGATTGCCTCAGCTGAAGTTGAAAGCGAACATGAATTAAAACTGAACGTGGTTCGCACCGAGGGCTCACAGCTATCCCATGAAGCCTTGGCCGAATTTATTAACGACAACGCACCACACTATTTCGTACCACGCTTCATGGAATTTGTTGATTCACTACCAATGACCCCAACCAGCAAAGTACAAAAGTTCAAATTGCGTGAGGCGGGCGTTAATGCCGCAACTTGGGATTTAAAAACCTCAAGCTATCAAGTCAAACGTTAGTTTTCAGCGCCCAACAATAAGCCGCTGGTGGGCACACCTGTACCAGCGGTCACTAATACGTGCTGCACATTATCGACTTGATTCACCGACTGACCCCGAATTTGTCGTACCCCTTCAGCCACACCATTCATGCCGTGAATATAAGCCTCGCCGAGTTGACCGCCATGCGTGTTAATCGGTAATGAGCCGGTTAAGAGATGTTCGCCACTGCGGAGGAAGTCTTTTGCTTCCCCACGCTGACAGAAACCGTATTCCTCTAGCTGGGTCATCACATAAGGTGTGAAATGATCATAAATTACAGCGGTCTGGATATCACGAGGACCAATCCCAGCTTGCCGATATAGTTGGTCTGCGACCAAACTGCACTCGGTTAAGCGAGTAATATCTTCACGATAATAAGACGTCATAGACTGCTGATCATCACAAGCGCCCTGGGCAGCACCGCGAATATAAGCCGGCTTATGGTTAAGTTCTTTCGCCCTTTCGTCAGAGACAACAACACAGGCCACTGCACCGTCCGATTCTTGGCAGCAATCTAATAGACGCAATGGTTCACAAATCCAGCGGCTATTCTGATGATCCTCTAAAGTGACTGGCTGCTGATAAAACCACGCATTTGGATTCTCTGCCGCCATTGCTCTACTTCCTACTGACACTCTCCCAAAGTCTTCAGTAGTGGCACCGTACTTATGCAAATAAGCTGAAGCCGACATCGCCACCCAAGAAGCTGGCGTAATTAAACCGTGAGGGCTATGCCAGCCAAACGCGGCTGTTTCGTAAGTAGGGTCGGCGCCTCGGTCGGCAACACCAGTACCGAATCGATACTCCGAACGTTCATTCATAGCTCGATAGACCACCACGCATTCACAAATTCCGGTCGCCACTGCCATGGCAGCTTGCAACAAAGGTCCGCAAGCTGCACCACCACCGTAGTCTATTCGAGAAAACATTTTTAACGCTTTACCACCGATTAGGCGATGAACTTCCATTTCTGGATTATTGTCCATGGTGTAAGTACTGATACCATCAACCTCAGAAGGGTCAACACCTGCATCGGCACAAGCCGCTAGTACGGCTTCTACCGCCAAACGCATCTCGCTTCGACCGGATCGTTTTGAAAACTCTGTAGCGCCGATGCCTACAATCGCTGATTTACCACTAATAGTTATTTTGCTCATTGGTCTTATACCTACTGACACTGCCCTGTAGTTGAATGATCAAGGTATCGATTACGCTGAGGCGGGCTCAAACAATGCCAATGTCACCTCGTCATCACACTCAGTAATGGCCACTTTTACCGCCGCTCCAATAAAAACCTGATCGGGCGTACTATTAATAAAATCAGCAATGAGGCGCGTGCCCTCTTCTAACTCAACTAACACAATAGGATGACCGGATTCAAACGGCGGAACGACCGGATGATGCATCCTTACAAAGCTATGAATCGTGCCACGACCTGTCGATTCGATCGCATCCAACTCAAATGACTGACAATGCTTACAGCAAGGCCCAGGCGGGTGCTGTAATTGATCGCAAGCTTGGCAGTGTTGAATAAGCAATTTACCTTGCTTGAGTCCATCCCAAAAAAATTGCGTATCTTTATTTACGCCTATTCGCGGTCTTAATGCATTGGACATCGTTTTCTCAATTCATAGTTCTTTTTTAGTTAAAAACTTAAGCGCGTTTATACGCTTTCATATCTAATCCAAATCGCGCGACTAAATCACGCATAACCTCAGCCACACCGCCACCGAAGGTATTGATTTGACAACTTCGATACTCCATCTCAAGCTCACCCTGCAATACTGCGCCAGCACTGCCTGACTGCAACATGCCCTGCGAACCAATAATATCGATCAGCAAACGATAAACCTCTATGACTACCTCAGCACTGGCGGCCTTAATCGCTGAGGAAAAAGCGGGGTCTGGTTCGCCTTGATCATTTTGCCACGCGGCTTGCCAGTTCATCACTCGCATGGCTTCTAAAATATTTTGCGCTTCGGCCAGCGCTGTTTGCACCCACGCCACGTCGATAGGACGACGGCCATTCGCCTGTGCCTGCCGCGACCATTGCAATACCGCTTGGTATAGCACGATTGCATTGATACTGCCTGCCGCTAAACCTACCCGCTCATGATTAAGCTGCGAGGTGATTAGTTGCCAACCTTTATTGACTTCGCCCGCTACCATATTCGCTGGGCAACGCATATTGTCGTAATAGGTCACATTAGTACGATGGCCACCGACTGTATGAATGGGGGAAAAGGAATAACCGGGCTGGTCAGTTGAAACCATTAAAATACTAATGCCCTTGTGACGCTGACTGATATTGGGATCGGTTCTCGCCGCCAAAAAGACATAGTCAGCTGCTTCAGCGCTCGTGGTATAAACCTTGTTACCATTGATCACATAATCGTCACCGTCGAGAACCGCGGATGTGGTCAGCGAAGCTAAATCGGTGCCTGAATTTGGTTCGGTATAACCAATGGAAAAATGCAATTCACCAGCAGATATCTTGGGTAGAAAAAAAGCCTTATGCGCCTCTGAGCCGTGCGCAATCAAAGCCGGCCCAACCGTATTTACGGTGACAAATGGAAACGGCGCCCCCGAAATACGCGTTTCTTCAAAAAAAATCAGCGACTCTTGCGCCCCATAGCCTTTGCCACCATATTCTTCAGGCCAACCAACCGTCAGCCAGCCATCGTGACCAATCTGTTGAATAATCTCTTTATAGGCATCACCCGCCTCTCTGTCTTGTATCGCTGCTTTTTTAGCGGGTGTCATCAACTTACTGAAATACGTCCTGATTTCTTTTCTTAGCGCGATTTGTTTATCTGTTTGTTCAAGGAACATAATGGTTTAACTCATTTTATCTTTCATTAAAAACAACTGCAGCCACTTAATTAACATGCTCATTAAGGTAGCGCCACCACCACATCACCTACGACGTGATGACCAATCGCATTTTTACCAATAACTTTAAGTTCGATCGAATGATCTTGATCATTCTTCGCCACAACTTCACCTGTCATTTCCATGGTGTCACCGGGATAATTTGGCGCGCCAAGCTTAATCGCTACTTTTTTCAACACCCCTAAAGCGCCGGTCCAATCAGTGACATAACGACCAACAAAACCATTAGTGGTTAAAATATTCATAAAAATATTCGGCGACCCTAGGGCCCGCGCACTATCTTGATCGTGATGAACATCTTGGTAGTCACGGCTTGCTATCGCGGTTGCGGTAATTAATTTTGCACTGATATCGATCGACAACGGCGGCAACTGGTCACCGACTGTCACTTGGGCATAGTTAAGCTGACTCATATCACAAACCCTAAGGTGTCATTATTTGCTAATTGCGTACCTAAGGATGCCAATTGCTGCTGTGCACCACCTAAAGTATATTCCAGTTGTTTAGCCCATAAAAAATATCGATGAATAGGGTAATCAACATCGGCCCCCAACCCGCCGTGTAAATGCTGCGCGGTATGAGCAATGCGATGCCCCGCTTCGCAAGCCCACCACTTCGCTGTTCGTGCCTCAGCACTGGCGTCTTTGTCTTCACTTAATCGCCATGCTGCTAGATAGACACAAGCTCGCAATGAAGAATAATCGATATAGCCATTCGCTGCTCGATGACTCACCGCCTGAAAACTTGATAAGGGCTTATTGAATTGATGTCGCTCATTGACATAATTTGCGGTGCGCTTAATCGCCTCTTGCACAACACCTAACTGCACAGCCGCTAAGGCCGTATAACTGCGTTGCAATACCCATTCTACTAGATCAACACTGCCATTCGACGAGGCAATGATATTAACGGGATCTATTGGCAGATTATTAAGCTGTAGCTGATAGTGAGGCTCACCATTACTGGCCATTTGCAATAGTAGCGTAACGCCATCTTGGCTGGGATCAAGCAGATATAAAATAGTCCCATCATCGGTTTGTAATGGCAGGATAATCGCACTCGCCTCTTGCGCAAACGCAACATCATTGACGAGGCCATTAACGCTATAGTTTTTTATTTTTAATAAGTCATCAAAGTCTGTGCGAGCCGCCTCTGCAAAAGCCAGACTCAAATGGCTATCGCCGCGGGAAAAACTCGGCAGTAAAGCCGTCTTTTGATCCTGCGATCCAAACCTATCAATCAACTGTGATGCCACAATGCTTTGCCATAAAGGCAATTTAGCCAATGCCACACCCTGTGCTTCTAATAGCCCCGTGACCTCAAGCAAGTTCATATCACTGCCACCAGACGCTTCACTTAAGGTGCCGGCTAATAAACCTGCACCGGCCAATACCCGCCACAAATCACGATCAAAACCTTCACTTTGGTCACGGCGAGCCTTGTGATAGTCATCGTTCACCTGACCGCGAAAAATTTGTTCGGCCAAGGCATCGACTGAGGCATGTATCTCTGTTTTCGTAAAATCCATAACAAAGTTGCTCTATTCTTAATAAGGTTTAACTATTAGGAAGCCGTTGAATACGGCTTGTATTTAAGGATGCGAAATCGCATATTACCGACCACTTCACCTCGCTGATTTCTAAATTCAGTCAATTGCGTGACAAAATAACCAACACCAAGGCCTGTAGTCTTTCGGCTGGACACTGATTCAATCGTCGAACGACCGTTAATATCATCCCCCTCACAAATAGCCTGTAAGTATTCTTGCTCACAATTGGTTGCCACAACGGCCAAGTAGCCTTGCTGGTCAAAAATGGGCAAAACGGGCATCGACTCTCGAGTGTCGGAACCGGGTGGGTGCTGGCCGGCAAAACCGGTCATGGTCCATGCTTGCATCATGGTTGGCGGCGCCACCACAACACCAGCTGGTGCACCTAATTGAGCCGCCACATCTGAATCATAATAGGCGGGGTTAACATCACCCATGGCCTCACACCAATGACGAATCATCGCGCGATTAACCCGATCCCAAGACAAAAAAGGACCTGCCTCGGCGCCGACAAAGGACTGGAGTTGCTCTTCAAAGACCTTCATCTCTTCAATCTCATCATCAGTAAGATCAGTATTTTGTGTCTTCAATTAACCGCACTCCACGGTGAATAGCATGAAAAAATCAGGCTTAATTATACCCCGAAGCGAGGGGTACTGTTACTGTGTTGATTTTATGTCATCTTTGCTTTTCAGGAAATATTTAAGGCTTCACTTTTAATTTATCGGCGCCCGGGGCATCTTGCATGTGAAATTTTCGATATGGACTTGCCAGTGACAGACCGATACTCGCCCTTACAAAATCTATTGGCTTATCCATATATTTCTGCCAATCAACTAACATTAGTAAAGGTGAATTTCGACCATGTAAATAACCCGACCATGCGGTCTTAAAAACGTCAAATCTGCCGCGCTTAGCACATAAACAGGCATTTAATAAAGCAATTAAACCATAGGCTCGATTACCAATTTGAGCATATGTCCATCCTATGATAGCGGCCTCACCAGCCATATCTGTACCATAGCCCGTTAAAACATGCCATAAATCATGACTGTCACGATGGCGATAATAGATATAACGATGAGTATCACTGATCGGCAAGGTGTCGGAAACTTTAGCGCTTTCTAAAGAGATGAAATTTGGGTCAAGACCCAGCAAATCGCAATGCTCAAAGTAACATCGCCCAAGACTACCAGTTGGATAATCCTGATACAAATGAGGGTTCAGAATACCCTCTGGTAAAGCTTGTCTTTCTCGTATTAGACGCTGACCTTCAGCATCACGACTCATGCGTTTGATTATTGATGCGTCGTCTCTACCGCCAAGACCAAAAAATGTTAATGTAGCAGACTGAAAATCATTAGGGTTACGTTGTCGAATTTGAGCAGCTGTCCTGAGCATCTTCAGATTAAAACGCCAACGACTACTTTTAAGATCTTCTTTTGATAGCTTATTCACAAGATGCCCTTTTCAGTGAATTCTATTTTCTGAGTCAATTACGGCATTTAATTAAAAACAAGATACGAATATGTCTTAATTGACGAATTATCATCAACCATTGATTGATTAAGCTTAAGTAATGTGGCCGTTTTTTGTAAGCTTTAGAAGTAGTATTTAACCTTAGGTAAATAAAACCTTGCCGCATATAAACCATTTATTGACTAATATTTTACTAAGGGAAAATAATCGATGATGGAACTAAAAAAACTCGATATTTACAATCCAGAAAGCTATGTCAATGACGTGCCCCATGAGGCATTTGCCTTATTGCGAAAAGAATCGCCAGTGCACTGGCACGAGCATCCGGATGGCGGCGGTTATTGGGTGGTCAGTCGTCATGAAGATGTGGTTGCCGTATCAAAGGACTTCAATACATTTTCAGCCCAGCGCGGGTTTGTTATTGTCGATGATTTGCCTGAAGATATTCTTAAGCAAGCTCAGGGACAATTACTGGGCATGGATCCGCCAAACCATGGCCCCATCAGGCGCGCTGTCGTCAAACGCTTTACCAAAAAATTACTTGCCGAACTTGAGCCTAAAATTCGAAAAATAACTACCGATATTCTCGATCAAGTCGACAGTCGATTTGAAAGTGACGAACTGTCCTGCGAGTTTGTTGACGACTTAGCAGGTGAGCTCCCCACGTCGGTCATTGGTTCACTGCTCGGCGTTCCTCGTGATATGTGGCCTCAACTGCGACGCTGGTCTGACTTTCAAACCTCCGCCAGCGATCCGGATATCGGCGGCACAGAAGAAGAGACACAAAACGCAAGCACAGATATGGGAGCTTACGGCTATCAATTGGCAATGGAACGTAAAGATGGCGGCGGTGATGATCTAATATCCTTGCTGATCAATGTCGAGATCGAAGGTCATAAAGTCACAGAAAGTGAATTTGCATCCTTATTTGTACAAATTACCGTAGCAGGGAATGAGACTACGCGAGGACTGCTGGCCGGCGGCATGCTGGAACTAATCAAGCACCCCCACTTCTATGCAGAACTCGAGGCTGATCCTAGCCAATTACCGCAAGCCATCGAAGAAATGTTACGCTGGACCTGCCCACTGCATTATTTTCGTCGGACGGCGACTTGTGACACTGAAATAGGCGGCCAAAAAATCAAAGAAAATGACCGTGTGGTGATGATGTACTCGTCAGCCAATTTTGACGACAGTGTGTTCAACAGGCCAATGGAATTTGATATTCACCGAGAACACAACCCTCACCTTGGATTTGGTTATGGTATCCACTTATGCTTAGGCGCGAATTTAGCACGCTTAGAAACACGAATCTTTTTTGAAGAATTTTTCAAGCGATACAAAAGTATCACATTAAATGGTGAACCTAAGAGGATTAGATCAAATCTTGTAAACGGTTTGAAATATATGCCAGTTAAGTTAGTAAAGCGTTAGTCAATCATTCGACAAGAACATTGGGCCTAGGTAGACCTTCTTGCTCACACATCGCGTAGTAAAACTCTAACGTTCCCATACCATCGGCTACAGAGGTAATATTACCGTCTGCATCAAGATTAATATTTGAACCATACATTTGAAACCACACACGTGTATTATCTTCGATACACTGCAAAGTATGAAATGAACCTGCGGGTTCGTACAGAAATGATCCTGCACGATTGACATAATCGTATTCTTTATATTTCCATGCGCCTGATTGAGTATACCCATAAACAGGCCCAGTATGCTTATGGGGCTCTACTTCGTAACCGGCCTGGAATATATTTTCTATAATCCACATGCCTTCGCCTACTTTTAATTGCATTACCTTTAATTTATTGCCACCACCAATATCAACAAATGGTAAATCGTCCTTACCAAAATGTACTGCTTCTGGGGTTACCAAAGCTGGCGAATTATCTTGCACCAAATCTACTACCTTGGGAGTTGTTAAATTAGACATGTGAACCTCGATTTATTAAAAATGACATCTATATTATTCAATATTTTTTGCAAATAAACCAATAATAGAGAATTTATTGAAAATTTACTGTTTAGAATATAAATCTAATTATGCACAAAAAATCCGCTACTATCTATAAATACGCTTAGGATATTATATAGGTTCATAATAGATAACTTTTGATTGCAATTTAATCCAAAAATGAAACTAGAATTCAATATCTTATCAATTGGTCTATCAAAATTACCATTGTTCCTAAAAACTCTAAAACTTAACACAAGCCAATTGATAGGCCTCTCTTGACTTCAGTCGAGCAAGGTATGAATTAATAGCGGGATATGAGGTAAAGACCTCATCTGGACCAGTTACTGCTAAGCTTTGAGCCATCATCAATGTATAAGACAGCATAATATCTGCAGCACTAAAGTTATCGCCGGCAATATAATCGCGCTGTGTCAATTCAGCTTCTAGGTAGCGGTATAGAGTCTGAGTCTCGTTATCAGCAAAAAGCGGCATCAGTTCGGACTCGATGCCCATTGCACCACAAAGCATTGGCATCAATATGGGCAGTGTCATTGTTGCTTCGGCCGCATGCAACCATTGCAAGTAGTCGATATAAGCTTTCGTATCTGTTGCAGGTCGCAGGCTATCTGCGTCAAAAGCACTGAGCAGGTACTCAATAATCGCCCCACTCTCAAAAATCACCTGTCCTTGATGTTCAATAACGGGCGACTTTCCCAATGGGTTGACCGCCCATAGGGTTTCAGAAGCACGCATTGTATCCGGATCTCGTTGATGCTGAACAATCTCATACACAATACCTAATTCTTCGCAGAGCCAAATTATGCGATCTGAGCGTGAGCGTTCTAAATGATGAATAGTCACCATGGTCATTGCCTTTTAATAAGAAATTGGAAGAAATATAGTAACCTTATATATACCGGTCAATCTTTAACAACTTGTTAAGCAAGAGAGTTACTCTGAAGCTCTAGTATGACTTACCACACTGTAAGTGATTCAGATAAATTGACGATTATAATACCTCCTAACAGCAAATAAAATGAGGAGAGATTATGAGCGCAGCAGACAATAAAGCCACTGTCGAAAGAATGTGGCGAGCATTATCAGAAATGGATTGGGAAACCATGAAAAGCTGTATGCATCCTGAAATCTTTTATCAAGATATTCCTAGTGATGATCCAGGTGCCCATGGCCCTGAAAATACGATAAAACGGCTATGCACAGCTTTTGATCACCTAGAAAAGCAGGAGCAAATTACACATCACATTATTGCAGAAAATGATACCGTCTTTCTCGACCACACAGAGAAGTGGACCTTCAAAACTGGTGAAACAGCTGAGCACCATTTCGCTACGATGCACGAAATGAAAGACGGCAAGGTTTATCGATGGAGCGATTTTTGGGATTTGAACAAATTCGTTGGACAATTTCCTTCATGGTTTTTGGAGATTATGGCAGAAACAACGGCGGATGAATTCAGTTAATACTCACCAGTTAAGACGCTAACTTAAGCTTCACTAAACCTAGCTGTTGTCGGCAGAAGGTATAGCGTTTAATCCCAACTCACATCGCTGGGGTTACGAAATCCTGGCCCAGGCTTCCAACCACTGGTCTTGGCGACATGAATAAAATGGTTCATATCGAGCTGGTCTTCTACCCAGCTAAACTTACCTTCACCCGCGTATTTCATCATATAAACGCCAGAAACATCTTGTTGTGAGCCGTCAGCTCTAAGGGGTTCAAGCAACACCATGCTGTACTTTTTAATAACATGAATACCGTCAATTGCATACCAACGCATAGGAAAATCCCACGCATCTAGGCCCGCCATACTGTCACGTAAAAATTGCGTCACCGTATCCGTGCCATGCATACGCCCCCAACCTGGATCGGTATAATCTACATCAGGAACTAAGAATTGTGCTAACTCACCCCAATCGCATTTGCCTGAATAGCACTGTTCATGAATATTTTCAAAAGCTAAAAAAACCTGCTCTATTTCGTCTCGACTGTATGTTTGTAATTCGTCCACTGCGACTCAACTCCTGTGTTTAATAGTGAAAATAGCTCGCAAATGCTTTTCAAAGCGGCTATCGTTTTACCAACTTATAATTTTAATCATCATAAACCTTTTCTGACTAAATCCACATGAATAAATTGTTTAAAAAATGCTAGTCTAACCAATATTAAACAAAGTCATTAGTTATGCAAATTTTGGAGTTCACTATGGAAAAGCCACTCAACCAACAAGTCGTTTTAATTACTGGCGCAGCGTCTGGTATTGGCCTTGCCTGCGCCTATCGTTTTGCTCAAGAAGGAGCCGCCGTCATTGGTTTTGATATCAGTGAAGGTAAGCAATGGCAGCAAGTCTCCCACATCACTGATAAGCAGCAACTAATTACTGGTGATGTTATGTCATTAGAACAACAGCAAGCGGCTGTTCAACAAACGGTTGATCGCTACGGTGCATTGGATGTCATTATCACATCGGCAGGCATTGGTGATGCAGGCCCTGTTCATATGGTTGAACAAGATGCCTGGCAACGGGTGATTGATATTAATTTAACGGGGACTTTTTTATCGATTAAAGCGGCGCTTCCGCAAATGATGAAACAGCGCAGCGGAAGTATCATTACTGTCGCCAGTGTTGAAGGACAAATAGCCTCTGAAGGGGGCAGCTCTTACAATGCATCAAAAGCTGCCGTTATTAACCTCACTAAAAATGTGGCAATGGACTACGGCCAAATGGGTATCCGTGCCAATGCTATTTGTCCTGGGTTTATCGAAACACCAATGTTCAATTCCGTGATGGATCATATGCCTGAGATGAAAGAGAGTGTGCGCAAGGAACATAAGCTAGGCCGCTTTGGCCAACCAGAAGAAATGGCGGGTATTGCTTATTTTCTTGCTTCAAAAGATGCTTCATTTGTGACGGGCCAAGCCATTGCTGGCGACGGCGGGTATACTTGCGGGCCGAGCCATGACATTGTTTCAATGATGGGCTTGACGTAAAAAATCGTTACCTCTGCCCAAATTTTAATACTTAAATTTTAAAAAACAATAATTTACAGCATAAATCTTAGATGCAGGATAATAGTTAATCACAACTAAATTAAATCATATTTACTGCCTAGATAAACTGAATTAATATGACAGCAGTATTTTTGACACTAAGACTTTAGATAACAATAACCAAGGTACTCAACATGGAAACCAAAAAAACTTTTTGCGTAATCTGTGAAGCCACTTGCGGACTTGAAGTCGATGTTGACAATAATAAAGTGACCGAAATTCGAGCCAATAAGGACCATGTTGTGAGTCGTGGGCACCTGTGCGTCAAGGGCAAACGATTCGGATCAATTCAACACAGCCCAGATCGCGTGACTGAACCGCTAAAGCGCGTTGGCGATGAATGGCAAACGATCAGCTGGGATCAAGCAATTAATGAAATTGCCGCTAAAATTAAGCAGCTAAAAAAACAACGAGGCGCACAATCAATTGCCCATTTTGTTGGCGCACCTGGCGGTGCAAACTTAGTCGCGCCAATTTTTCGCGGTTCTTTTTTTGCCGGTCTTGGCTCTAACCGAATGTACGGCACTGGCACCTGCGACACGATGAATAAATTTCGTGTCAACGGCGACATGTATGGCTCACCCATGCGTTTGGCTTACCCCGATGTTGATCATACCGACTTCATGATGATTCTGGGCGCGAATCCGGTTGTATCCGGTACCACCTTGTATCACCTACCCAAGGCACATCAGCGATTGGCAGACATTGTTAAGCGCGGAGGCAGGATGGTAGTCGTCAATCCACGTAAAGTTGAAACGGCACTGGCTGGCGAACACGTTTTCATTCGCCCAGATACCGATCTGTACTTCTTGGCAGCATTTTGCAACGGTGTGATTCAAGCCAATGCGATCGCTAACGATCGCGTGCAACGGCATATGAAAAACTTTGAGAAACTAAAAGCCGTTGTCAGCACTTGGACGGCCGAGCGACAGGCAAAAGTGACCGGTATATCAGTCGAGACGTTCAACGACTTACTCAACGGCTATATTCAAGCACCCGCAGCCGCATTAAATATGGCCACCGGCGTTAATCAAGGCAGGCACGGCACGCTCTGCTATTGGCTGCTCGAGTCAATAGCAGCCATTACCGGTAATTTTGACCACAAAGGCGGAAATTTAATTGGCGAAGGCCTAATTGACTTTGCTGCAATCGCCAAAGATGACCCACAAATGTCACTGGGGTATCATCGAAAGGATGACCTACCCACCGTCAGCGGTCAACAACCCGCAGGGATGGTCGCTGACGATATTCTTGATGGCGAAGTCACCGCGATGATTGTTGAAGCCTCAAACCCCCTGCTTGCCTGTGGCACACCTAACGGTCGACTTGAGGAGGCAATGGAAAAGTTAGAGTTACTCGTCTGTATCGACTGGTTCCGCAATGAGACGGGCAACTTAGCCGACTATATTTTACCGGCAACAACTTGGCTAGAGCGATCAGGTATGCCTTATGCATTACAGTCTTTTGTCGCCTGCACACCCAAGCCGTACCTTTATGCCAGCGGCCCTGTCCTTTCGCCCCCCTCTGGCGTGAGACATGAATGGTGGATCTATACCCGACTGGCAGATAAGCTTGGCCAGAATATTATGGGTAATCCTATATTAAGTATCGCCTTAAAAATAGCGGCTCGTTTAGCCCACGGTCGATTAGGCAGGTGGATTAAAGTACCAGAGCTATTAATTGACGGCATGCTAAAGCAGGCAAAAATGCCTAATTTAAAAGCCATGATTCAAAATCACCCAGACGGATTTTTGCTTGATGAAAATGACGGCGATAATTTCTTAGGGACTGATCGCGTGCTAACCGATGATGGTCTCGTTGATCTTGCCCCACAAGCCTATATTGAAACCTTTAATCAGCAAACTGAATCAAGCTACCAACAAGAAATAGCCAACTTAGGTCGCTTAAAATTGATTGGTAAGCGTGAAATCCGTCGCATGAATAGCGGCTCTGCAAATTGTGAAGCGCTGGTTAAAATAGACACTAACTTTGCTTACCTTAATCCTGATGATGCGGCTAATGCTGGCCTAGCTGAAAATGATTGGGCAAAAGTAAATTCCGATTTTGGTGAGATCCATATCCCTATTAAAATTACCGATGAAATGATGTCTGGGACATTAGCAATTCCACAATGTTGGGGCCACGAAAAAGCTGAAGGTCTATCGCACGCTAAATTACACCCTGGCGTAAACTCTAATTACCTTGCAGGTGACGGATATAAAAATATTGAGAAGTTATCAGGGATGTCCCATCTGTCGGGAATTTTAGTTGATATAGAAAAATCAAATAGATTGGCAAGCTCAAATTAATTTTTTGTTGAAAAAAGCCAGAAGTGATATCTCATTTCTGGCTTTTTTAATTTAGAATTTATTGTAAATTTACTCTCTCACCAAAGTCATTAAAATCATCTTCTCTAAGGCCCAAGCCAACCTGAATGGTTTCTGATAAACTATAAATTCCATTAAATGCCCAAGATATATCTGTTTTTCTGTCTCTTCGCCAATAGAGCACTTCAAAGTCTCTAAAGTGCATGTAGTTGGCAACTTTTTGTCAACTCATAAGGAGCATTAGACAAAATCAAATATCTTTTGTTAGTGATAAAAAAACCGCAGACTAGCTGCGGCTTAATTAGATTATTGAATTTAAATAACTTATAAATCAAAACTCAAACCTAGAGAAATTTTATCAACATCCACATCTTCTCCATCCAATTCAGCCTGGACTCTTTGCCATTGTACATTCCCGGATAGGTTGTCATTTATAGCTATCTCTAGGCCTGTAGCATATGTTAGGTCTGTTCCGTCCTCTTCTCCTGATAAAGTAGTAAATCCATCAGTGAGTTCAACATCTAATTCCCACATAGAAACACCAACCTTTCCAAAAAGGTTAACTTTTTCGTTAATAGGGAATAAGCCGACTATAAGGAAATCGAGAGTTTCAGCTCCTAAAGTAATGGTAGCACCATCACCACTAGCTGACACTTCGCCTAAGTCATTATAAGACAATTCGAAAGAAAGACTTTCGCTAATTGAGAATGAAGCAGCTATGGTTAAGCTATCGTCATCCGCTTCACCGTCATAATCTGCCTCACCAACAGAAATACCTATAGTCTGAGCAGATACTGTGGCCGAGTAAAGTAGAAATGTAGTTAGAAAAGCAAGGAAATAGTTTGAAATCTTCATGAATTACTCCATCATTAGTGATTTATATGGCTAAAAGAAATCTACTTATTTAATTAACATAAACCAATATACATGTATATTAGGATTTATAAATTTTATTTTTTGTACGGATTAATACAGATTTAAAAAAATATTGACCAATTATTAAACATTACATTAATGTGCAGTTGTCTAGATAGACGCCACCATGGGCATAGCACCATTGCGTAGAGTTGGGAGAAGGTCCAGAGTATTTTGAAGTAGACGTTTTTGATCAAAAAAGAACAAGTCCTGTTAAGGTTTTGTCGCTCCAACAATCCACATAGCAAAAAATTGGCTGTGGCCACCGTAAGCGTGACCTAAAGCCCGTTTAGCTCCCTCAACTTGCCGTTGATCTGCCATCCCTCGCACCTGCAGTGCCGCCTCGGCAAAACGAATCATCCCTGAAGCACCAATCGGGTTCGATGACAACACCCCACCAGAGCAATTCCAAGGTATATCACCACCTTGATCGCGTGAAGTGGCACCCTCTAAAGTTAAGCGCCAACCCTGACCAGACTCAGCAAAGCCTAAGCTCTCTAACCAGATCGGTTCAAACCATGAAAAAGGTACATAGACTTCCGCCATATCTAACTGCTTGCGCGGTTGAGTAATGCCCGCCTGTGCATATAAATCCTTCGCACAGGCTCTGCTCGCTTCAGGATTAACCTCTTCACGCCAAGGATAAAAAGACGGCTCAGAGCGCATTGCCATAGCATGTACCCAAGCAGGTTTATGGGTCGATGTATCTGCGTGACTCTCAGCGGCTAACACCATCGCACAGGCACCGTCGGATGATGGACAACTTTCTAAAAAGCGCGTGGGTTCCCATAGCATCGGACTATTTTTAACGGTATCAATATCGATATCCGGTAAATGCAAATGGGCATGCGGATTCTTGATAGCATGCAAGCGATCTTTCACAGCAACCTGACAACCGACGTCTTCCGGTGCGCCACTACGACGCATATATTCGCGAATAACGGGCGCAAACATGCCACCGGCTCCTGAATTAAAATGCGGTCGAAACGGCATAGAAGGTGATAGCGCCCAATGCGCATTCGATTCACTTTGTTTTTCAAAAGCTACGGTTAATACTCGTTTAAATAAGCCTGACTTGATGTGATTCGCCGCGACAATAGCAGTAGAGCCACCTACACTGCCAGCCGTATGCACACGTATCACCGGCTTATTAACACCGCCTAGCGCTTCAGCCAAATAGGCTTCAGGCATAACCACGCCTTCAAACATATCCGGTGCTTTACCGATGATTAAAGCATCGATATCGGACCATTCACAACCGGCATCAGCCAAGGCATTTAACGCGGCTTCGCGAACTAAGCCCGCCAAAGAACAAGTTAGTTTCGTTTTATAACGTTCGGTTTGACCAACGCCACAAATAGCGACTCGATGATTAGACATATCAACCAGCCTCCAAAATAGCGACCATATTATGTTGCAAACAAGGTCCAGAGGTCGCATGAGCTAAAGCAGTTGTCACCTCATCTTTCTGAAGAGCCCTAAAGCTCATGCCAAAACGATCAAGTCCTGCCGACATCATAATATGCCCCGCTAGTGGCCCACCCGAGGGGTTAATATCAACTTGATCATCTAAGCCCAAAGCATCTTTCAATATCAAGGTTTGTGGGCTAAAAGGTGCATATAATTCAGCGATATCAAATTGCTCTATACCGGCTTGCAATTTAGCTTGCGCCAAGGCTTGGGTTGTGGAGCCAGACTCAGACAATGTCCGAATACCGAGTTGATGCGCTTCCATACGATGATCGATACCTCGAATATAGACGGGTTTCTTTGTCGTTTTTGGTAGTGCCGATTTATCGGTAATGATTAATACTGAGACGCCATCAGTAATAGGACAGCAATCATGGCGACGCAGTGGCGAGGCGATGTAAGGTGCTGTCAGTAATGCCTCGACTTCCCTATCACCCGATAACTGCGCGGCAGGATTTGCTTTTGCCTTGCGACGACTGTCAACCACCACCTCAGCAAAATCACGCTCAGTGTATCGGCCTGTAGCCAATAAGGCGCTGGCTTGCAAACCCGCCATAGAAATACTGTCAGGCCATAATGGGGCTAAATAGTAAGGATCGCACTGTTGTGACATGACATCGGGCAGATCGCCCACCGACGATTTCCCAAAACCATAAATTAATGCACTACTGATTTCACCTGCTTGAATTTTTAACCATGACTCATACAAGGCCCAAGCGGCATCCATCTCAACATGTGATTCCATTTTTGACGGCGTGGCCCCTAAAGCATCGACCGCACCCACAAATGAAAACGCACCCCCGGCAATATAATCACAAGATCCAGAACAGACAAAATCAATATCGTTCATCGTCATAGCCGCTTCCGTTAATGCCGTCTCAATCACAGGCATTAACATTTCGACTTCATTCAATATTTTTTCCTGTCTCACTTGAGGAGATTGAGCATAAGCGACAATAGCAACTTCACGCATCTTGACCTCCTTTTGC
>MDTB01217896.1_pt1 | contig 36714 bp, 30 predicted proteins | sample 811161 | NCBI WGS metagenome assembly MDTB01 (sample SAMN05326650, study PRJNA326480) | marine metagenome | isolation source: seawater | place: Mediterranean Sea | collected 2009 | reverse complement strand
AGAAACAGCTGAAATCAAAACATCGGCCATTGCAAAAGGAGAATCGTTCTACGATACGGCCCGCGTTCTTAGTGGTTATAGTGATGTGATTGTCATGCGGCATCAAACAGAAGGGTCAGTGGAAGAATTTGCAAGCGCAAGCCGAGTTCCTGTAATTAACGGTGGGGACGGATCAAACGAGCACCCGAGTCAGGCTTTACTTGATCTTTATACGATTAGGAAGGAAGTCTCTGATCTTGGAAAGGGCGTTGATAATCTTAGAATAGCTCTGATTGGTGATCTGCGTTTTGGTCGTGCAGTCCATTCACTTTGCAGGTTGCTGAGCCTTTACGATAGCGTCCATTTTACCCTCGTCTCTCCCCCGGAACTAAGTCTCGGTGAAGAGTATGTGAAAGCAATACAAGAAGCTGGACACGAAGTAGTGGAATCAACGGATCTGCATGATGGAATAAGTCACGCAGATATCCTCTATGTAACCCGAACACAAGAAGAAAGATTCCCCAACCAGAAAGAAGCAGAAAAATATAAGGGACTGTTCCGTCTTAACCAGTCTATTTATACGGAGTATTGCGAACCAAATACAGTAATCATGCATCCCCTACCTCGCGACTCTCGGGGTAACGCGAATGAGCTTGATAACGATCTCAATGAGAACCCGAATCTTGCTATTTTCAGACAAACAGATAATGGAGTTTTGATACGCATGGCGCTGTTTTCTCTGATCCTAGATGTTGCCGATAACATACAGGAAAGCGCCAAAGATGTAGGCTGGTATACCGCCAAGCGCTTCTAAATAAATGTCTAGCTATATCATCGATTGCGACCCTGGACATGACGATGCCGTCGCTTTGCTTTTCGCGGCCAAATCTCTGTCTCTCCATGGCATCACGACAGTATTTGGAAATAGTAACGTTACGAATACAACAAGAAATGCTCTCGCTCTGTTAAACACTGCTGGCCTCAAAATACCCGTCGCGAGAGGAGCGCGCCAGCCTTTGAAGGGAAGTATCCGAAGTGCTGAACACATACATGGTAAAAGTGGTTTGGACGGTGCCGACCTAAAGGATGGAAAAATAAAACCGGAAAAGAAAGAAGCACACGATTTCCTAATTGAAGCAGCGGATGACGTGCAAGATCTGGTCATTATTGCCATAGGTCCGCTTACCAATGTTGCTATGGCGATTGAAAAAGAGCCCAAGATAATGAGCTACATTAAAGAAATCTCTATCATGGGTGGTTCCACCAGTTTTGGTAACGTGAGTGCCACAGCAGAATTTAATATCTTCGCCGACCCCGAAGCCGCCCAAATTGTTTTCAGCAGCGGCATACCGCTGCGTATGGCAGGTTTGAATGTAACAAGCACCTTCGGCATCTCGGCACAGCAAGTAGCAACGCTAAGCAAGAGTAGTGGTTTCCTACCTCGGCAAATCGGGCTTGCTCTGAACTACTACCTCACACAACAGAGTAAAATTTATAATCGCTCGTACGCACCACTCCATGACATTTGCGCGGTCATACCCTATACTCATAAAGAATTGATTCAATACCACTTTATGCATGTCGACGTCGAATGTGAAGGACAACTCACCCGCGGCCAGACAGTATGTGATCAAAGAAATTTATTTAAACAGGTCTCATCAAAGTCGCAGCAAAAGCCGAACTGTGACGTCGCGATTGCCAGCAAGGGCGAAGCGATCATTGATTTAGTTCTACAAAGTCTTCTCGATTTTCATTAGAGGTATGGGAAACCATGATTTATGACAATATTCTTCAAACCATCGGCAATACGCCGGTAGTTCGAATAAATAAACTTGGTCCCAGCAACCAACATATCTACGCAAAATTGGAGTCATTTAATCCATTGGCTTCGGTAAAAGATAGATTAGCACTCGGCATCATCGAAGATGCAGAGAAAAGTGGCGCACTCGCTCAAGGTCAGACTATAGTGGAGGCAACATCCGGTAATACGGGTATTGCCCTTGCGATGGTTTGCGCAGTCAAAGGTTATCCCTTTGTTGCAACAATGGCGGAGACCTTCTCAATCGAAAGAAGAAAGATCATGAAGGCATTAGGTGCAAAAGTTATCCTTACGCCGGCTGCCGAACGAGGGTCCGGTATGGTTAAGCGTGCACAGGAGCTTGCCAATCAGCACGGTTGGTTCTTAGCTCGGCAATTTGAAAATCAGGCAAATCCAACTTACCACAGAAATACGACGGGACCAGAGATCATTAGAGACTTCGCCGGTAAGAACCTCGATTATTTTATAAGTGGATGGGGAACTGGAGGAACAATCACCGGTGCAGGACAAATGATTAAACTTGCTCGTCCCAATGTTAAGGTTGTAGGAGCCGAACCTGAGAACGCGATGCTATTGTCAGGCGGGGATTGGACTCCTCACAAGATACAGGGTTGGTCTCCTGATTTCATACCCGGTGTGCTTGAACAAAAAGTAATAGACGAGCTTGTACCAACAAGCGACGAGGAGGCGATTAAAACCGCGCAGGACCTGGCCACGAAAGAGGGCATCTTTTGCGGGATATCAGCAGGAGCAACCATGTGCGCAGCTCTTAAGGTAGCGAAAATAGCGCCACCGGAAAGCACCTTCTGCGTCATGTTGCCAGATACTGGAGAACGTTACCTGACCTCGCCTTTGTTTGATAATGTTACACCAGAGTCTGACGATGACTGGCTAAAGGCACTATAGTTAGCTGGCTATTAATGCCTCAAATTCTGGCACTGCCTTAAACAAATCAGCCACAAGCCCAAAATCTGCCACTTGAAATATTGGCGCATCCTCATCTTTGTTAATGGCAACAATCACCTTACTATCCTTCATCCCAGCGAGATGCTGGATCGCGCCACTAATTCCAACGGCGATATAAAGATCTGGAGCAACGATCTTACCTGTTTGCCCTACTTGCATATCATTCGGAACGAAACCGGCATCCACCGCAGCCCGGGATGCTCCCATAGCGGCGCCAAGCTTGTCAGCTACAGATTCGAGCAAAGCGAAGTTCTCGCCATTTTGCATCCCTCGGCCACCGGAAACAATTATCCTGGCAGACGTCAATTCAGGCCGTTCTAACTTCACAATTTCATCTTTATCCCAACATGACAAACCCGAATCCTTTATATGGTCTAAGGTTTCAATGCTTGCATTACCACCCTCACCAGAAACGCCGTCAAAAGCGGTCCCCCTAACTGTAAGTACTTTGATCCGGTCCGAAGATTGTACCGTTGCAATCGCATTTCCAGCATAAATTGGTCTTTCAAAAGTATCCTCACTCACTACGCTACTGATATCAGAGATTTGAGCGACGTCAAGTAAAGCGGCAACTCGCGGCATAAAGTTTTTACCAGAGGTAGTCGTGGGAGTCATTAGATGACTGTAGGAATTTCCTATCTCTGCAACTAGATCTCCGATATTTTCTGCTAACTGGTGCGCATAAGCGGCGTTGTCTGCAATTAGAACTTTGGACACACCCTGTGCTTTCGACGCTTCTTCCGCTGCCTCCATGCAGTCTGATCCCGCAACCAGCACCTCTATCTGGTCTCCAATCTTTTGAGCTGCGGCTATGGCAACTAGTGTAGGGGCTTTGATAGATTTATTATCGTGTTCTGCTACCACTAAGATCGTCATGGAATCACCTTTACATCATTTCTGAGTTTATCAACGAGTTCTTCTACATTTTCTACAATAATTCCGGCCTGTCTTTTTGCGGGCGGCTCGACTTTAAGGACGTGAACTCGTGGCGCTGCGTCAACCCCCAAATCATCCGGCGAATATGTATCTATCGGCTTCTTCTTTGCTTTCATTATGTTTGGTAGTGACGCATAACGGGGTTCGTTAAGTCTCAAGTCTGTAGTAACAACAGCCGGTAACTTGACCGTGATGGTTTCCAAACCACCATCAATTTCTCTTGTTACCGTCACAGCTTCATCTCGGACCTCTACTTGAGAAGCAAATGTAGCTTGGCCAATCCCGGCCAAAGCGGCTAGCATTTGTCCTGTTTGACTATTATCACCATCGATGGCTTGTTTGCCTAATATAATCAATTCGGGCTTTTCTTTTTCAACGATTGCATTCAATATTTTGGCAATCGCTAGAGGCTGCATATCGTCATTAGACTCTACAAGGATGCCACGGTCAGCGCCCAGAGCTAAGGCAGTTCTAATTTGCTCTTGACAGGCGCTAGTACCAATTGAGACGACAATTATTTCCTCGGCGTTACCTGCCTCCTTCAGCCTCACCGCTTCCTCTATTGCTATCTCATCAAAAGGATTGACGGACATCTTTACGTTATTCAGGTCAACGCCTGAATTGTCATTTAGCACGCGTATATTCACATTGTAGTCAACCACGCGTTTCGCTGTTACAAGAACTTTCATGAATTCCTCTTCTTTATGAGCGGAGTGAGTTGGAAAAGGTGATAAACCAAGAGCCATGACGGCACGTATCTCCTGTACCGGCGCGATATTCTGCCCCGTTATTATTAGATAATCAATTCCTTTAGGTGTGAAGGTTTCATACAATACATATGTTAACAAGATAGAATGGAGTAAAAGCGCAATGGCAAAGGAGTCAATGGAGTTCGATCTAGTCGTGGTCGGTGGTGGCCCCTCTGGACTCGCCACTGCGATAAAGTTTGCGCAGCTAGCCGCGGAGGCAGGAGAAGAGTTATCCATTTGTCTGGTTGAAAAGGGTTCGGAAATCGGGGCGCATATATTGTCAGGTGCAGTAGTAGAATCGAGGGCTCTAGATGAACTATTTCCCGACTGGAAGGAGTTAGGCGCCCCCCTTCAAAACCCTGTAACTCAGGACGATTTTTATTACCTCTTTAATAATAAAAAAGGCGTCAAATTGCCTCCATGGATGATACCGAATGAACTCCATAATGAGGGGAACTTCGCCACGAGTCTGGGCAATTTATGCCGTTGGCTTGGCGATCAAGCCGAGGAAGCTGGTATAAATATCTTCCCGGGATTCGCCGCCAGCGAGATACTTTTTAACGAAGATGGCTCAATCAAAGGCATAGCCACCGGCGACATGGGTATCGACGCAGAAGGTGAGGAGAAGCCGTCCTATCAGCCAGGTTATGAACTTCATGCGAAATATACGGTGTTTGCCGAGGGGTGCCGGGGTCATCTCGGGAAACAGCTTATGGCTAAATTTGACCTTGAGGAAAGTTCGGGTACGCAACACTATGGCATCGGTTTTAAAGAGGTTTGGAATATTGATCCAAATAAACATATCCCTGGCAAAGTAGTTCACACGGTTGGTTGGCCTCTTGGCCATCTTCCTGGAAGCGCAGGAGGAGGCTCCTATCTTTATCACCTAGAGAATAATCAGATAGCGATCGGATTGATAATCGATCTTAGCTATAGAAACCCACATATCAGCCCCTTCGACGAATTCCAGAGGTTCAAGCATCACCACCTTATCAGCGACGTGCTCTCTGGTGGGGAGAGGGTTTCCTATGGCGCTCGTGCCATTATCAAAGGAGGATACCAGGCTCTCCCAAAGCTAACCGTACCCGGAGGCTTATTGGTAGGCGACGACGCCGGATTCCTGAACAACTTAAAACAGAAAGGGACTCACACTGCAATGAAATCCGGTATGTTAGCGGCAGAAGCGATTTTTAACGCTATCAAAAATGGCTCTCAGGGTGGAGAAGACTTGGTTGAGTTTACGGAGTATTACAAGAATTCCTGGTTGTATGAGGAGCTGTATAAAGCAAGAAACACTATGCCCCTGTTACACAAACTTGGCTTGTTTTTGGGTAGCGCGAGTGTATGGATGGACCAAAATATTTTTCGTGGCAGACTGCCTTTCACTCTGCGAGACAATAAACCAGATCATGCACAACTAAAGCTGGCTAGTGAATCTAGAAAACCAAGCTATCCGAAGCCTGATGGAAAAATTAGTTTCGATAAACTTTCCTCGGTTTTCATAACGAATACTTCACATGAAGAGGATCAACCCTGCCATCTTCAGCTTGGGGACCCAAGGATACCAATTGAGAGCAACCTCCCCCTCTACGATGAACCTGCGCAAAGATATTGCCCAGCGGGAGTCTACGAGGTTCTAAGCGAAGAAAATGGAGATACGCATTTTCAGATCAACGCACAAAACTGTATCCACTGCAAAACCTGTGATATCAAAGACCCGGCTCAGAACATTAATTGGGTTGTTCCAGAGGGAGCAGGAGGACCAAATTATGGGAACATGTGACCGTGAATCAGAAGTCTAGAACGGGTCCCCGCCCCAGTATCACCACACTTCTAGTTCGAGCAATTGCATAAGCTCTTTTAAATGGGTGCTGTTACGCTCCGTTCCAAGAATCATGGCCTGATTTGAACTCTCGTCGAATTGTCTAACTAATAAGTAAGTCGCGCCGCGAAATCTCAAATGCGAATGCTCTACCATATCACCTCGCTCCTCAAAGGTACCGCGCACAGACTTCAATACCGGGTGCATTAATCTATTTTGTTTATTATGGTGATAGGTAATCAAAGGTCTTAGGACAGCTTGAGATTCTATTTGATGAGGTCGCTGACGTAATATCCCCTTGAGATTTTCAGTCGAAGGTACTCTTTGGATGTCCATCATATATTCTTCCAAATCACTGTCTCGCAGGAAAAAATCTTTACCATCCTCCTCGAAGAGAGGTACGCCAACGAATGCCAGAGAGCGAAAATACCAATATCCATCTGCAACAGAAAGATTTAAATCACGACCAAATTGGTTCACCACAGCCTGATACCAACTCAACACCTCAAACCTCGAAAGGACTCCGCGTTTTATCCTCCCAATAACATCCAGCATCATTTTTCTGTCGGGACGTTTGACTAAAAGCATTCCGAGGAATCCACCAACTCAAAAAAAATATTTTCACTCCAGATACCCAAACGATCATCTTCCTCCTCAAGCAGACCCATCAATTGATAATAAACATTTCTCGATAGCTTTGCTTCAAGACCATCTCGGATCATCACGTAAGGTGAAGCTTCTCCTGACTTTAAATTAGTCTCTATGCGAAGGGGATGTTCGTCGTCAAGGATAATTACATCACCCATATTAGTGGTAAACGATACTGATTGATGTCTCCCCTTACCTACCTCCTGCATCAAAATAGCTGCAAAGGGTACGTCAGCAACTTTTATACGGTACTTCTCTTCAGGAGTAATCAGATAATATTCGCCATCATTTTCTAACCGTATTAACGTCGAAAATAAGCGAGTTAGACGTTGCCGCTCAATTGGACTTCCAAGGTAGCTCCATGCACCCTCAGCACTGATACTTATATCAAGGTTTGATACCCTTGCTGGACGCCACAAATCTATGGGCGGCTTATCTTTAAACCGTACTTTTTCAAGTTCCGCCAATAGCGAATATGGTGTTTTTAAAATCATCAGATCTTATCCATCATATGCTTAGGCCCAGCTATCTCTTTAAGAACTAATCGCTGCAACGGAACTCACTATCGAACTTTCCCATCATCACGCTTTTTTAGAATATGCTTACTGCAAGCGCTAGCAAGCCCAATTGCGTGGGTTAAGCCATTTCGAACTCCAAAAACCTGACATCTGTCTTTCTCCGCTCACATATGAGCACTAACCTCGTACATATCTACTATTCCAGTAGCACCAAAAGGATGGCACTTCGAGAGCAACTGTCCCGGAAAATTAGCTGGATTACGACAACCCAGGGCTCCCTCCTCTGGGTAGATTGTATGACCTCCTTCGCCGTCTTCGCAAAGACCGAGATTCCTACCGGTGAAAGGACCATTTGTAAGGACCGAAGTCTTCTCTAAAGTTTCAAGCAAGGAACCACCCGAAACAATAACGTCTCATTCATTTTTTTCACCAATACATTTGTGGCATAAGGGTCAGGCAATTTTTAATTAATAAAGATCGAGGAGATTAAAGAGACTGTTAAAGAACTGCTCCTGCTGCCCACGGCAAAAACTCGAGATCCCCCAGCCCGAATAGCTCAGATTTACTAAGCTCACCTGAAGCAGTGGCCAATATTTTTTCGAAAATAATCTCACCTAGTTCATCAATGGATGCGTCACCATCAATAATAACTCCACAATTCACATCCATGTCCTCAGACATGCGGTTATACATTAAAGAATTTGTTGCAAGTTTAAGACAAGGTGTTGGTTTACTCCCATAAACCGAACCTCGACCTGTCGAAAAACACGCTATATTAGCCCCACCCGCGATCATTCCGGTGACAGAAGCGGGGTCATATCCTGGGGTATCCATAAAAACAAAACCTTTGCTAGTTATCGGTGTGGCATACTCATAGACGTCCATTAGACTTGTTGTCCCCCCTTTTGCAACTGCCCCCAATGATTTCTCTAAGATCGTAGTTAATCCCCCTGCCTTATTACCCGGAGCTGGATTGTTATTGAGGGTCGTATTGTTTCTTTTAGTATATTCCTCCCACCACTTAATACGCGCTACTAATTTCTCACCTACTTCTTGACTAACTGCACGACGGGTTAATAGATGTTCCGCTCCATAGATCTCCGGCGTTTCTGCAAGACACGCAGTACCCCCCTGCCGAATCAATAAGTCTGCAGCTGCTCCCAAACCCGGATTGGCAGAGATGCCAGAATAAGCATCAGAGCCTCCACACTCTAAAGCGAGAATCAACTCACTAGCTGGTATGGCTTTACGGCACGCCTTTTCTGCGATTGGTAACATTTCCTTAACAGCCTCTATACCCTGCTCTAAAGCAGCTCTCGCCCCTGAATCCTGAATAATAAGTGTCCGTAAGGTATCCGCTACCACAAGATGCTCCTTTTGGAGCAGTCCTTTCATCTGTAAACCCTCACAACCTAGGCCAACTATCACAACACCTGCGAAATTTGGATGACGAGCGTATCCTCCCACACAACGCTGAACCATGAGTTGCCCCTCAAAGGTTCCCATTCCACAGCCAGATCCATGGGTCAGCGCGACTACACCATCAACATTTGGATATTCAGATAAGATCTCGTCTGTAAAGTTTTCAGCGATTTTTTTGACCACAGTAGCGGAGCAATTAACCGTCGATATCACGCCAATATAATTTCGTGTGCCTGCAACCCCATTTGCCCGCCTAAACCCTTGAAAAGTTCTCTGTTCATGCTCTTGGACTAACTTCACATCGTTTCTACAGGTACCGAAAGCATAATCACGTTCAAAATCTGCGTACCCCATATTATGTTCGTGGACATGATCACCGACCTTAATATCGGTAGTTGCAAACCCAATAACCTGATCATACTTTATAATCGCTTGACCAACCGACAGCGCAGTGGTGGCAATTTTATGCCCGGCAGGAACCATTGCCGAAGTAGTATCTTGATTCTCAAAAACAAAACCAGATTGCAGAACACTTTTCGCTACAACCACATTATCATTACTATGTAGGCGAATAGTTGTGGACTGATCAGCCAATGCCAACCCCTTAACTGTTATTGGGAAAGGAAGATACAATTTAGCTAGATCTAAGTCAAAAAGAGCAAAGGAAAAAATTTGGTACCTGAAACACCCGGTTTCTTATCCAAATTTAGGCGCTTGTCGTTGCAGGATACTAAGAGCAATCATCAAATTCATTTATAAATGGGAGTCCTGCCTCTTCATCATCGCTGCGGTTTTTTTAGCCCGATTGGAGGCTCTCCCATCGCAGTTAATTAGAACGATTAAGCGGGGCTTAAGGATGAGCAGCATCTTTGTCGCCAGCAGGTCTAATAGGCCGTCCTTATCAACATCACCAACGATGAACTCAAGGACAGCGAAACCTTTTTTAAAAACGTTCTCTAGTTTGAGGCTCGCGAACTAATGAATAATGGTCTTCATCCTCCTAGAGAAGCGTTAGCGCATCAGTTTTTATAAGTTTTAAGTTTATCTATAGCTTCCTGAGCGTCTTTTATTTTCTTTGTGATTGACTCAATCCTGCTGACAAGAGTTTTTCGCTCCACCTCTTTAGTATACACATTTGGAAGATCCTCAATTAACACATGATAGTACTCAATAATGAGCTCTTTCTCCTTTTCTGTACACTCATTCATTCGGTCTTCGGGAAAACGAAAATAGAAAATTTCGCTTTCATTTTCCCTGTACGTTTTTGCTTCGAGCTGTTTCCTCAAATCATCTATAATTACACTTACTGAGGGAATCTCAGATTTTGATTCCTTAAGAATCCAATTTTTCACAATATAAGCTGCTAGCCATTTACAAATTAAAAAACAGCAGGGAGCCAAAATAGCGAGGGTAATAGGAAGAAGAATAATCCATTCAATTATGCTCATGTAACCAATTGGATCCCGAAGACAGATACTTTGGTCAGCCAAGACAGCAACATCAGTACTCTCAACGAACTTATTATTCCCTAAAAACGACCTAGTCTGTTGAAAACAATAGCCGCCAGAATCCCAAAAGGGTGCCGATATAAAAATATAGAAGCCACTAAAAGAAGGCAGCAGCCACAATCCCCAATCAGGTATAGCCTTATGTGCTTCTGGGCTTTCTTCCTTTCCGTCTATATCGAGCCAAGTCATTGCAATGAAAATTGCTAGCGCAACGAAGATACTCACAAAAATACCGAGCAAAGAACCAAACTTGAGAAACTGCCAAAAAATGATCTCGACACAAAACATGCCAAAGAACAAACCAATAAAAATTCCTAATAACTTCAAAGCCGACACAATAGAGACCCCCTCCTCCTCTACTTGAAAACTTCTGATCTTTCAGAGTACTGCTGCTAAAAACTACCTGAATAACTATTCAAATGCTATGGCCTATTTACTGAGCAGAGCTCGCAGCCATCGAGCTCAACTAAATAACAGTATTTAATGGTAATCAGCTCTATGAGAGCTTAGAGGGATTTAATAGAAATTATTAAAACTTCTATCGATGCAAAGTTTTAAAAGTTCAATCTAGTGACGTTTCTCTGAAGAAACTGCGAAGGTAAACATCAGAATTAAAAAACGTACCCAATAGGCAGAGAGCGTTGGCTAATCAGACCTATCGATTGATTTCTTTCGGAGCCGACGCATGCCATGCAACCACCGGTCAATATTATCGCCCTTGCGCCGGACGTATTCCTCTACTTCGGGATGGGGAAGCACATAGAACCGCTCAGCATGGATGGTTTCAACAACAACTTTTGCAAGTTCCTCTGGTTCCAAAATACCGTCGGTTTGACCATCCCCTAAGGTTTTAGGGCCCATCGCTGTATTTACTCCCTGGGGGCATAGTACCGAAACATGAATCCCCTCATCACCATGAGTTATTGCCAGAAACTCCGCTAGCTTAACGCTGGCTGCTTTCGTGACCGAATAAGCTCCAGCACTCAAAGCAGCAAGCAGCCCCGCTGCGCTTGCAGTATTCAATAAGTATCCCTCACCACGCTTTATCATTCCCGGTAATACAGCTCGAGCTGCGTACATGTGGGCCATCACGTGCAAGTTCCACTGCGTATTCCAATCATCATCTTCGACATCAGTCAGCACCCCATCGTGCCCCCTGCCTGCGTTAGAACAAAATAAATCTATTTGCCCATATTTAGACTCTGTAGCGGCCACAAGCTTTTTTATCTGGGCCTCATCCGTCACGTCGCAAACCATACCTTCACAACCTATGTCGGATGCAATAGCTTTTACCGCTTCCGCATCAAGATCAGCCAACATAACCCCACGAGCCCCCTCTGCCAAAAAAGCCTTCGCCATTGCAGCGCCTATACCGCCACTTCCTCCAGTAATTACCGCAACTTTGTGAACTAATTCCATCCCTTAGACCCTAATGCTTTACCAATAATCGCTGAAACCTACACTTCCAATGCGATATACGCAAGCCAGAACGACTAAACCGCACCACTTTCTCTAAAAGAATTTATATCCTCCTCGGTAAAACCAGCCTCTGTCAGTATTTCTTCCGAATGCTCACCCAGACGCGGAGGTTTTGAACGAATCATCGGGCCATCTTGATCAGTTATATATCCAGCCTTTACTAGCGTTATTTGATCATCATTAGAAATTGGAGAATCAAATGACTCAAAGACACCCCGGTAGCCAAATTGTGGGTCTTCAATAACATCAGGGACTGCTCGAACTTCGGCAACTGGAACACCACCTTCTGCCAGGGCTTCTAACCAAAAACTTGTATTATTTTTTGCAAGAGCGAGAGTCACACAATCTGCGACGAGCTCGGAATTATTAACACGGCCAGATATAGTACTGAAACGTTCATCAGAGAGCCGATCTTCTATCCCCAAAATAAAGAATAGTTTTTCAACTTGAAGTTGGGTGAGTGCTGTAATTTGAATTTGTCCATCAGAAGTTGGAAAAACATTACCGGTCGGTTGCTTAGTAGGCGACATATTACCGAGAAGACCAACCAAAGTTCCCTCATTGAGATAGTCACTGTACTGAGCAGCTTGAAGTACAACCGCAGTATCGATCATTGCTACATCTATATGCTGCCCTAGCCCGGTTTGTGCCCTTCGATATAGAGATGCAGATATAGCAAAAGCAGCATTCAGGCCAGTACCCATATCAACAGGCGCGAAGCCAGTTCGTGTGGGTCCTGTACTTTCGTGTCCCGTCTGCGACATCATGCCGGAAGAGGCTTGAATAGCTCCATCATAAGCGGCCTCACCAGCTTTCGGTCCATCTTGCCCGTAGCCTGAGATTGAACAAAAGATTAGGTCTGGCTTGACTAATTTTAAGACGTCATAACCTAGGCCCCTTTTTTCCATAGTTCCAGCTTTAAAGTTCTCCACTACCACATCCGCCTCGCTCACTAACTTTTTGATAATAGCAACAGCCTCTGGACTTTTAAGATTTAAAGTAAGACTTCTTTTATTTAGATTCATGTTCATAAAAGAGGCGCTCAAGCCATGACTATCTTCCCCCTGAACTATATTGCGATTTATATCTCCAATCTTGGGCTGCTCTATCTTAATAACCTCCGCCCCTAGAAGAGACAGTTGCATCGCAGCAAAGGGTCCAGCCAAAACCTGAGAAAAATCAATTATACGAATACCTTCGAAAGCCTGAGGCATTTTTTCTCCTTAAAGAATATTTAATTGTTAAGAATAAACTAGCTACTTGCGTGAGTCATGCACTGCTATGATCGATGCATCGTTCAACTTGGTGTGACCTTGCAGAAAATTTATTTCGGTTACTGGTTAATTATAGGTGCTTTCTTCGCCGAGTTTATGTCCGTCGGAGTACAAAACTATGTGGTTGGTCCCTTTATGATACCCATGTCAGAGGAGTTCAACTGGACGCGAGCCGAATATACCCTTCCACGCACCATAGGTGGGTTCGTAACAGCACTTACTGGTTTCATCGTTGGTGCTTATTTAGATCAATGGGGCCCAAGAAGGTTTATGTTGGCTGGAGCTCTCATTTTATCATTAGCTCTCTACTTCTTGTCTGAGATCAACCAGCTGTGGCACTGGGTGATATTAAACGGCGTTGTACTTACGGTTGGATCTGCGCTAATTGGCAATCTTGTAGTGAATGTTACACTGATCAAATGGTTCGTAGACTTCAGAGGAAGGGCAATCGCACTCGCTGCAATGGGAATCTTGTTCGCTGGAGTAATACTCACTCCCCTCACCACCTGGGCAATTGATACGTATTCATGGCGATTCGCATGGCAGTTACTAGCTTTAGGTACATTCATAGTTGTGATACCCGCAGCACTTTTAATGAGGCGAACGCCAGAAGATTATGGTTTAAGACCAGATGGTCGCTCTAACCAAGACTACCGCAAAGGATTAACAAAAAAAGCGACTATTGACTTCAATCGTTCCCTAACACGCAGACAAGCACTGAAAAGCAGAACTTTCTACTCGCTGGTGATCGTATTCACGTTGTTTACAGTTACGATTCACGTCATGTTGTTACAAACGGTACCCTTTATGACAGATGCAGGATACGACAGAACAACAGCAGCCCTTATGATAACTACGATATCTGTTCCCGCCATGCTGGCAAAACCGGTCTGGGGTTGGCTAATAGACGGGCTACAAAAACCCAGGCTCTTGGCAGCCGCAAGTTCAGTTACAAGCGCGAGTGCGCTATTTATCATAGTGTATGCAGCTAATATTAATCAGCTTGACCTTTTGATAGCTGGCTTCTTACTATTGGGTCTTGGATGGGGTGGAATGATTCCACTTCAGGAAGTGATCTGGGCTTCATTCTTTGGCCGTCGCCACATCGGAGCAGTAAGGGGAGCCGCGCTACCTTTTATGATCTGTCTTGGATCAATCGCACCAATTGCGACCTCTTATTATTACGATATGTGTGGAAACTACGACGGGGCAATCATTATCGTGGGACTAGCAAATATTATAAGCGCAATCATTATTTTATGGATAAAAACTCCAGAGAAAGGCCGCAATCCCTCGTAGAAAAGATCTTGATCCGAGGTGACATATGTTAAGCTTTGGGAGTTTTCCGAGTTTTTACTTGCCACCCTAATAAAAGCTGCGCCACGAAAAGGTTATGAGAGGAGAAATTTATGGGGACCCCTGCGAAAGTTGTTGTAGTGCCGAAAGAGCCTGGAGAACTAAAAATTATAGCTTTGGAACTACCCGATCCCGGGCCATATCAGGTAGTTGTTAAACAATATGCTAGCGGTATCTGTCACAGTCAGCTGCACCAAATGCATGCTACGCGAGACAACCCGGTCATCCTAGGACATGAGTCGACAGGAGTAGTAACAAAGATAGGGTCGGAAGTAAAACATGTCTGTCCCGGGGATACCGTTCTCGTCACCTGGGTTCCAAGAAATATGACAGAAGGCTCGAGAACACCAGAACCAGCTGTTCTTGAGCTTCCCAATGGCGAAACGGCATATTCAGAGAATGTATTCACATGGTCAGATTTTACGATTGCAGATGAGCAATACGTGGTAAAGGTAAGCAGTGAAATAGATAAAGAGGTGACTTCAATTATTGGTTGCGCAGTCATGACTGGTGCTGGGGCAGTCGAGAATACAGCAAATGTAAAAGCTGGTGATAGTGTTGCGATCTATGGAGTTGGTGGTGTTGGTCTGTCTGCGGTCGTTGCCGCAAAAACATTGGGTGCTAACCCAATTATTGCCATTGATCTTGATGAAGAAAAACTCGCTTTTGCACGCCAATTTGGTGCCACTCATACGATAAACGCGGGTGAGCAGAACCCAATCAGAGCGATCAAAGATTTAACGACAAGCCAAACAAAAAAGAGTATGACTGCTCGTCCTGTCTCTGGAGCCGATTTTGTATTTGATTGCATCGGTCTCAAAAAAACTATGGAACAAATTGTCCCCTCGGCAAGAAGTGGATTTTTTGGGGCAGAGCCAGGTGGAACAGCAGTCTTAGTGGGGGTGCCAACCACGAGTGTGGAGTTGAATGCGCGCGATATCCTCCTCAGCGAGAAAAAATTTATTGGTAGTATCGGAGGATCCTGCTCACCCGAGCGTGATTTCCCTAAATATATAGAATGGTTTGAAAAAGGCTTACTAGATCTTCATCAATTAGTAACAGAGAGATACCAGCTTCAAGACATTAATGAAGCAACTGATGCTTTGCAGTCTGGGAAGATTTCTGGTCGTGCGATTATGATTTTTTAAGCACTACTATAGCTACCAAGAATTAAATCCCTGGGACTGGGAAACGTTCACAGAACTTTTTGACTTCACCGCGTATCTCTCCTAACAAATTCTTATCTTGCGAATTTTTCAAACACTTCAAGATCCAAGCACCCAACTGCCGCATATCCTCTTCTGACATCCCGCGAGCTGTAGCCGCAGGAGTCCCCATTCTAATGCCGCTTGGACGAAGTGGAGGATTGGGGTCATCAGGGATTATTTGTTTATTAGTCGTGATATTGACTTCGTCCAATACTTCTTCGGCTTGACGTCCATCTAATCCAAAACTCGAGCTGGTCTCAACAACGAGCATATGATTATCTGTTCCTCCTGTTACGAGCGACACGTCAGCCTCTAGGAAGGTTTGAGCTAGAGCCTTTGCGTTCAACAACACCTGGCGGGCATAATTTCTGAAGTCATCGGTTTGCGCTTTCAATAAGGTTATTGCTATAGCTGCTACAGCATTCATATGCGGGCCTCCCTGTAATCCAGGAAATACTGATTTATCAATTTTAGAGGCAAGCGATTTAGTACAGAGAACCATGCCACCTCGTGGCCCACGGAGCGACTTATGTGTTGTTGTCGTCATTAGATCAAATCCAAAATCGAATGGATTCTTCATCGCACCACCAGCAACCAATCCCCCGAAATGCGAAGCATCAGTCATCGTCAAGGCTCCTACCTCATCAGCAATATCTTTGAATGCTGCATAATCAATGTCTCGAGGATAAGAAGTATATCCACACAGAACTAGTTTAGGTTTCGATGCTAATGCATCTTTCCGGACCTTGTCGTAGTCGATAGATCCATCACCCGGGTTGGTCACATAACGAACGAAGTTAAATAATTTACCCATATGAGAGACGGGTGCGCCATGGGTCAAATGCCCCCCATGAGAGAGATCCATAGCCATGATAGTATCACCAGGCTCGAGCAAACCAAGGTAAACAGCTTGATTCATAGCAGACCCTGATAGAGGTTGAACATTCGCATGTTCGCATTTGAATACTAACTTGGCACGCTCTCTCGCTAAGGTCTCAATCTCATCTGTGTATTCCTGTCCACCATAATACCTCCGTCCAGGATACCCTTCTGAATACTTGTTGGTAAAAACACTTCCTAGAGTTGCAAGCACCTCAGGGAAGGTATAGTTTTCTGATGGAATTAGCTCGATCCCTTCGCGCTGCCGGTCTTCCTCGCCTTTCAGGGCAGCGTAAATAGCTGGATCGTTTTGTCTCAAAGTTTCAAGATTGTCAGACACGGGTACCCTCCGGTGATTAACCTAATTAAATTCCGAATACCCAGGCGAGCGGCTTTCCTTAATCACACTTCCCGGTGGTTGATTCCACCCTAGTCGCCAGTCATGTGACAGTGTACAGTTTATACTTGCTACGAACCGATTTAAACATTATTCAGGAATACTATGGCTATTAGTGAACTTTATTTTCAACCCTCACCCCAGAAAGAAGCTCTGGATACACAAGAACTAGATAGCTTGATGAAGGAGTTACCGCAATGGGAGATACAAGGCCTATCTGTTGCCTGTCTTGTTCGAGAATATAAATGCGCTGACTTCTTGAGCGCGATGGCGTTCGGGAAGCAAATCACTGACCTAGCAGAGCAATACGATCACCATCCAGAGCTCACAATTCGCTGGGGAATACTGGGTGTTAAGTGGTGGACTCATACCGCCAATGGCATAACTAGGAATGATGTTTTCCTCGCACATCAGTGTGAACTGTTAAGCAAAGATGACAGCGAGTAAAGACTGCGTTTTTATCAAAGCTATATTCATTAACATGACCTAGGGACTTATTCGAGTTCTGTTATCTTTAGGTAGCCAAGAGACTTTTTAAAATCATAGGAATGAAAAAAGCCGTGGATTTCAAACCCAGTTAAAGTAACACGAAACCTATTACTTGAAGGGTAAATCAGTCAAATCCACATTACCCCCGGTAAGGACAATCACCACTCGCTTTCCTGAAAATAAGCTCTTGTTACGAAGCAAACCTGCTAATGGAGTTGCACAGGAGGGCTCGACAATAATTTTGAGGCGGGTCCACAATAGGTACATGGCATCCACAACTTCTTTGTCCGAGACGAGCAAAATATCTTTTACGAAATCTCGAATTATTGGAAAGTTGCGCCTTCCAAGTGTTGTTCTCAGCCCATCACAGATGGTATCAGGACTGTGATCTATGACTCTCTTACCAGAATGTAATGATCTGTAGGCATCATCAGCCCCCTCCGGCTCAACACCATAAGTAACAACGGGGCTTCCAGAGAAGCCTAGCAAGCAACCTGAAAGAAGTCCTCCCCCACCCACAGGAATAATAGCTATATCAGCGTCCTCCACCTGCTCTAGTATCTCTAGTGCAGTTGTACCCTGACCTGAAATCACTTCTTCATCATCGTAAGGAGGGACGAAATAGGCCCCTGTATGCTTCACCAATTGGTGAAGAGTCTCTTCTCTCGATCTAAGATTAGCGTTACATTCCGTAATTTTACCGCCATAATTTAGAATGGCATCCCTCTTGACCTGGTTCGTGTTCATAGGGACAACAATATGAGCCACCAAATTACGCAAATTAGCAGCCCAAGCTAACGCGGCGCCATGGTTTCCGGAAGAATGTGTGGCCACACCATTACAAATTTTATCTTTGGGTATACTTAGCACAGCGTTAGTTGCTCCGCGAGCCTTGAACGCACCAGTCTTCTGAAGGTTCTCACACTTAAAAAATAGCTCTGCTCCTGACAGATTATTCAGAAACTCACTCTCCAGGATTGGGGTTTTATGAACGAAAGCCCGAATCCTTGAATGCGCGCACTTTATGTCCTCAATATCAAGCATTTCATCGCAAAGACTTTAGTGCAAAAAACATCTTAGACCAGTCTCCAAAAGGCATATATTGTGTTCCTGGCAGGCATTCTTAATCAGCTCATCACGAACAGACCCACCAGGATGAGCGACAAATTGAACATTACTTCTGGCTGCGCGGTCTATGTTATCCCTAAATGGTATATATGCATCTGAACTTAGACAGAGTTTGTCGAATTCACGAACCCAAGCAACTTTCTCTTTTCTTGATATCGACTCTGGGACGATTTTTAGTTTCGAGATAACATCTTTTTGCTCGAGATAGGATAATTCATCCCAAAGCAAATATTGATCCACAATATTCGCCTTATCCGGTTTTGTTAACCCTTTCTCAAACACCAAAGCTTGGACTTTTGGGTGGAATTGCATCATCCATTTATCTGCCTTATCGCATGCGAGACGAGTACAATGAATTCTTGACTGCTGCCCGACACCAAGACCAATCACTTGGCCATCGTAGGCCACACAGACACTGTTCGACTGCGCATATTTCAATGCTATGGTCCCAACCAATAGGCTTTCAGCAACCTCCGGGGAAGTCCCCAAAAACAGATCTTTAGAAATCAAGACTGAATTCCTTTCCTGCTCGAAATTGAAGCCAAATAGCTGTCTCTGTTCTGTTGCAGGGGGTTCATAAGCTGGATTCATCTGCAAAACAATGTAAGCACCCGATTTCTTTCTCCTAAGGATATCTAGCGCCGTTTCATCATACTCAGGAGCGATGATCAAATCGGACACCTCCGATTTCAGCAGTAACGCGAGACTTTCATCGACTTTTTCACTAACCGCCACAGCATCCCCAAAAGAGCACATTCGATCTCCACCTCGTGCCCGAGCGTAAGCAGTCGCGATTGGCGATGGATCGCCAGAACCAAGAAATTGAGAATTGAGAAATTCCGAAGACAATGGTGCTGCCACAGCAGCACCGGCTGGAGAGACATGTTTAAACGAGGCGGCAGAAGCTTTCCCGGTAGAAGCTGCTAACTCCATCACAAGTTGCCAAGCTGTTAAGGCATCTAAAAAATTGATGTAACCGGGGGTCCCGTTCAGGACACGCAAATCTTCTGATGAATTTGAAATAAAGGCCTTTCCCTGGTGTGGATTCACACCATACTTCAGTGGCGTTTTCATGGATAGGTACTCATTTCTTGAAACTTCTGGTTTCTTCGCCGCATAAAAAGTTAATATTTCTCATCATTGCTTCTGCTCAATTTTTGCCCACGTATCGCGAAGAGACACAACACGATTAAAAACTAATCTTTTTGGTTTAGAAAGTTTACTATCCAGACAGAAGTAGCCCTCGCGTTCAAACTGAAAACTTTGGTCCATCGTAGCGGTAACGAGATTTTTCTCTACAAACCCCTCACAAATTTTTATAGAGTCAGAATTTAGTAGTTCTAGCTTATCCTGCTCACTGGAATCTGGGGCTTCGATATTAAACAGTGGTTCGAATAAACGGATCTGTGCTTGCAGGCACTCTGTTGCTGAGACCCAATGAATGACGCCACGAACCTTTCTACCCTCTGGATTTTTACCCAACGTACTTGGATCATACGTACAGTAAACCTCAGAAATCTCACCCTTTTGATCCCTAATAATCTCTTCAGCCCGAATTACGTAACCGTACCTCAGGCGAACCTCGTCACCCATCACTAGTCTTTTATATTTTCTATTTGCTTCTTCCCGAAAATCATACCGATCAATATATACTTCACGGGTAAAAGCTAATTGCCGATAGCCCATCTTCTCATTTTTTGGATGATTTGGGGCATCCAACATCTCAGCCGAGCCTTCCGGAAAATTTTTTATAATAATTTTGAGAGGATTCATAATTCCCATAACGCGGGGAGCATTAATCTCCAGATCATCTCGGATACAACTTTCCAAAACTGCAAGCTCAACATTATTGTCGCTTTTTGATACCCCAATACGGCGGCAAAAATCTCTAATGCTCCTAGGCGTGTAGCCTCTACGACGTAATCCGGCTATGGTTGGCAGCCTAGGATCATCCCAGCCATCAACAACGCTCAAGTCAACAAGTTCCTTGAGTTTTCTCTTGCTCATAAGCGTATACTGTAAATTTAGGCGAGAAAATTCTATCTGTTGTGGATGCGAGGGCATCTTTAACTCATCAAGAACCCAATCATATAAAGGTCTATGATCTTCGAAGCTAAGGTCACAGAGAGAATGCGTAATTCCCTCGAGTGAATCTGAAAGACAGTGGGTATAATCATACATAGGATAAATGCACCACTTATCTCCGGTCTGATGGTGTGCTACGTGCCTGATTCTGTATATAGTTGGGTCACGCATATTAATGTTAGGGGAAGACATATCTATTTTCAGACGTAAAACCAGTTCTCCATCGGAAAACTCACCTGCCCTCATTCGTCTAAAAAGAGAGAGACTTTCCTCAACGGCCCGATCCCGGTATGGGCTATTTTTACCGACTTCTGTAAGCGTGCCGCGATACTTTCGAATATCCTCTCCACTCAAAGAGTCAACATAGGCTTTTTCATTCTTGATAAGGGTTTCAGCAAGATCATATAACTGATCGAAATAATCTGAAGCATACCGTTCCTCGTCCCACTCAAACCCTAACCAGGCTATATCTGTTTTGATTGCATTAACAAATTCAACACTCTCTTTAAGAGGGTTGGTATCATCGAATCGTAAGTTTGTTTTTCCACCAAAATCCTTCGCCAGACCAAAACTGAGACAAATGGCTTTCGCATGCCCAATATGAAGAAATCCATTGGGCTCAGGTGGAAATCGAGTAACGACTGCGCCACCATTTTTACCAGAAGCTACATCTTGCTCCATCATATGACTAATAAAGTTCACAGGATATTTTTCTAGATCATTATTCATTATAAATCCTAGTTTACTAATGCTCCTAAACAAACGAGAATGGCCATAACCAAAGTGAACCACTTTAACGTTTTATTTGAAACATTTAGCGCAAACTTCACACTAATTATTGTTCCACTAACCGTACCTACGGCGAGTATTAACCCCGGAATCCACAAGACTTGATTTCTTAAGGTGAAAACAACCAAGGCCACAAAACAAAATGCGCCGGTACACACCATCTTTAAAGCGTTAGTTCTAAGCAAGTCATAACGCAAACCACCAGCGAGAACAAAGATTAGTATAAAGCCCACCCCAGCTTGAACAAAACCTCCGTAAAAACCCGTAGCGAAAAGACCAAAAATCACCAACGCACGCTCCTTCAGTTCGTATGGCCGCGTTCCATCAGGCGGAATAATCATCGAGGGAAAAAAGATGATCGCTAGGGCCATTGAGATCATCGATGCCAACAAAAATGGTTCCAACAAAAAAACCGGTAAATAAGAGGCCGATAATGCACCGGTAAGAGCACCAATTAATGTTGGAACCAGTACAGGGAAGATCGCGTGCGTATCGAGATATTTATTACTGTGGAATTCTTGGACCCCCACCAAAGAGCCTAACAGCACACCCACGCGGTTAGTCGCATTAGCGATATCAGCGGGCATTCCCATAAAAAGTAGAGCCGGAACTGTGAACATAGAACCGCCACCCGCGATAGTGTTTACAAAACCGCAAACCACACCCGCTGCTAACAGCAGAAACACACCCAGGGTAGTGATTTCATATTCCATCTGGAGAAGTATCCTCGATAGTTGCAGGAGATATGCTCAAGGGTAACGGATAGTATAGCTGACTGTACCAATGTGAAAGTGACATTAGATGTACCGCAAAAACTTGCATTAGGATGTTTTACCGCTATTATGATAGTTATGCATTGTAATGACCAATTTAAACTTTCCAGCCCACGATCCAAATTAGCCCTAAAGCAATTTCGGTTTTTCTGTCGGCTGGGTTACTACTTTTTTATAAAGTTTTAAACGCCCTGTACATGGGCGCTAGCCGCCTGATAGAGAACCTCGATAGGCGGTAGCTGAATCGGGGTTTTTTTTAAGCTAAGAAAAGACAGATTTTAAGGAGATTAATATGGCGGAGTTAATAGTGGATGACCTAAATGTATTAAGTGAAGAGACCTTAATCAATCCTAATCAATTAAAAGAAAGTATACCTGCATCAGCGGATGCGCTTGCGACAGTAGCTCGAAGCAGAACAACCATAAAAGAGATTATTGAACGTAATGACCCTCGCCTCCTCGTAATAATAGGGCCCTGTTCAATACATGACGTTGATTGTGCGATGGATTACGCATCCCGATTAAAGAAGCTTGCTGCCGAAGTATCAGAATCGCTATACCTAGTGATGAGAGTTTACTTCGAGAAGCCGAGGACTACTGTTGGCTGGAAGGGCCTCATTAACGATCCACACCTTAATGACTCGTTTAATATTGTCGAAGGTCTAAAAATAGGTAGAAAACTCCTAGTCGACCTTGCTGAATTAGGCTTACCTACATCCACTGAGGCCCTTGATCCTGTCTCTCCGCAATATCTACAAGATATGATCAGCTGGAGTGCCATTGGTGCACGGACCACGGAATCTCAAACACACAGAGAGATGGCTAGCGGTCTTTCGTCTGCGGTCGGATTTAAGAATGGTACTGATGGAGGACTGGATGTTGCGATAAATGCTCTTCAGTCAGTATCAGCTCCCCATCGGTTCCTTGGGATTAATCATCAGGGGGCAGTATCGGTTATTCACACAAGGGGAAATCGCCATGCCCATATAGTCCTTCGCGGCGGTGGAGGCACAGCAAATTATGATAGTGTGAACGTATCTGTGTGCGAGAGGCAACTGCTAAAAGCAGGAATTCCAGCAAATATTATGATCGATTGTAGCCACGCTAATTCTAATAAAGATCATAATTTGCAACCATTGGTAATGAAAAATGTTGCTAATCAAATTATCGATGGGAATAGATCAATTATCGGCTTAATGGTTGAGAGTAATATTAATGCCGGCAATCAATCCCTTCCCGATGATTTAGGCGATCTTCAGTATGGAGTATCTGTTACAGATAAATGCGTAGATTGGGAGACCACAGAAACAATGATCAAAGAACTTCAGCAAAGTGTAGGCAAAGTTCTTCCGTCTAGGGGAACCCTTGAATAAGCTGATTTAGTCAGCTGATAAGTTTGCTACGAAATTTATTTAAAGTAAGCATTTTCTCGCGAGGAATGATCGGTTACGTCACTGACACCTTCGAGCTCTGGTACTCGTTCCATGAGGGATTTTTCAACACCTTCCTTTAAAGTCATGTCAACCATCCCACAGCCTTGGCAACCCCCGCCAAATTGCAATACCGCAACTTGATTCTCGGTCAACTCCACAAGTGTAACCATGCCACCGTGTTCTGCTAGAGAAGGGTTGACCTCACTTTGTAGTACGTAATTTATACGATCTTCTATGGAACTATCATCCGACACCTTCGGCACTTTCGAGTTTGGAGCTTTGATTGTAAGCTGCCCGCCCATTCTGTCTTCGGCATAGTCTACCAAGGCATCCTGTAAAAATGGCTGACTCCTATCATCTATCCATGCATCAAACTCATTGTACTCCACTTTCTTATCGCTCGATTGCTCTTCCCCTTCAGCACAATATGCAATGCAGGTCTCTGCCATTGGCGTGCCCGGATCAGTAATAAAGATGCGAATACTGACATTATCAGCTTCTTGGCTATCAAGCAGCCCACGCAAATAACTTTGCGCTGATTCCGTTATTTCGACCATGCCTTTCCCTCTAAAACCATTCCCTGAGCCATATTTAGTTTACTCCAGCTGAAGCCTCTAAACCACGAGAAATTAACTTCCGTTGTGACGGAAAAGGTTACGTCTATGAATACAGTTCATTCAAATCTTAAATGATCTTCAGATTATTAATAAGAAAATTTTGTTAAAATCCCCTGATGAACGATAAGAGAACGAAGAATTCCACTCGCCTGAAGAAAGAGCTCGGGGAGAGGATCCTAGTAATGGACGGCGCTATGGGAACCCTAATCCAGGAGCAACGCCTTTCGCAAGATGACTATCACGGAAAACGTTTCTCGGCACATCCTTCAAGCCTGAGTGGAAATAATGAAATTTTGGTTCTAACCCAGCCAGAATTAATCGCCGATATTCATCGCCAATACCTAAATGCAGGATCGGACATTATTGCTACTAATACTTTCACCGCAAATAGGATTTCCCAAGCAGACTATGGCACAGAGGATTTAGTTTATGAAATCAATTTTTCGGCAGCCCAGCTAGCAAGGGATATCGCAAATGATTTTGAGAGTACTACCAAGCCGCGATTTGTAGCGGGCGCGATCGGACCAACCACACGTTCAGCTAGTCTTTCCCCCGATGTCAATGATCCCGGGTTTCGAAATGTTACCTTCGACGATTTGGTCACCGATTACGGTGAAAGTTTGAGAGGACTCATAGATGGCGGCGCAAATATAATTTTAATCGAAACGATTTTTGATGTGCTGAACAGCAAAGCTGCAATCTATGCCGCTCTATCCATTATAGAAGAACGTCAATTAGATCTGCCTATAATGATTTCCGGAACGATTACGGATGCAAGTGGAAGACTTCTCTCCGGACAGACCACAGAAGCCTTTTGGGCTTCAATATGCCATGCAAAGCCAATTAGTGTCGGCTTCAACTGTGCTCTAGGCGCCGAAGACCTAAGATCTTATATAAAATCTATTTCTGATATCGCAGAATGCTTTGTCAGCGCTTATCCAAATCGAGGTCTACCAAACGAATTTGGTGAATACGACGAAACCTTGGAAGAGATGGTGACCAGTATTGAGGATTACATGGCAAGTGGTCTCGTCAATATAATCGGGGGTTGCTGCGGAACAACAGCAGAACACATTTCAGCTTTTTCGGAATTGGCCAAAACTTATCCCCCAAGACCAAATATAGTAGCCACTGGAGAGACTCGCCTTAGTGGGCTAGAACCCTTCAATATCAATAACGATAGTCTCTTTGTTAATGTCGGGGAACGAACTAACGTTACAGGTTCTGCAAGATTTGCTCGTCTCATCAAAGACGAGAACTATGAGGCTGCCCTAGAAATTGCTCAACAGCAAGTCGATAACGGTGCACAGATTATCGATGTCAATATGGACGAAGGGATGCTTGACTCTAAAGCCGCTATGGTCACGTTTCTGAATCTTGTTGCTGCGGAGCCGAATATTAGTAAGGTTCCAATTATGATCGATTCCTCGAAATGGGAGATCATCGAAGCGGGTTTAAAGTGTCTTCAGGGTAAGTCTATTGTTAACTCAATTAGCTTAAAGGCCGGAGAGGAGGAATTTAAAGAACAGGCTAAACTCTGCTTAAAATATGGCGCATCCGTAATCGTAATGGCCTTCGATGAAAAAGGTCAGGCCGAGAGTCTAAGCAGAAAGAAAGCGATATGTGAACGCTCATATAATATTTTAGTAAATGATATTGGCTTTTCACCACAAGATATCATCTTAGATCCAAATGTATTTGCCGTGGCAACTGGCATAGAAGAACACAACACATATGGAATCGACTTTATAGAATGCTGTCGCTTCATAAAAGATAATCTTCCAGGCGCACTAATTTCTGGCGGTATTAGTAATGTTTCATTCTCTTTTCGGGGTAATAATAAAGTCAGGGAAGCCATTCATGCAGTATTTTTATACCATGCAATTAAAGCCGGTCTGACGATGGGTATCGTTAATGCAGGACAATTAGAGATCTATGAAGAGATCCCCGAAGATCTCAAAAAAAGTATAGAAGATGTAATTCTTTACCGAAGGCCAAACGCCACAGAAGCCTTAATAGATGTTGCACAACAATACTCTGGAGAAAAATCAAAACTCAAGAAAGAGGACCTTTCCTGGAGGACATTACCGACCAACGAAAAACTCTCCTATGCACTTGTTCAGGGTAATAATAAATACATAGTAGAAGATACAGAGCAAGCTCGCCTTGAGGCTGTGGAGCCAATTGAGGTTATCGAGGGCCCACTTATGGATGGAATGAACCGAGTTGGTGATTTATTTGGTGCGGGCAAGATGTTCCTCCCTCAGGTCGTGAAAAGTGCCCGTGTTATGAAACAAGCAGTTGCCCATTTAATACCCTATATCGAGGCAGAAAAAGATGGAAAAGTTCGCAACAAGGGAAAAATTCTCATGGCGACGGTAAAGGGTGATGTGCACGATATCGGTAAGAATATCGTAAGCGTAGTACTCCAGTGTAATAATTATGAGGTAATTGATCTTGGTGTTATGGTCCCTGCGAATAAAATATTGGAAGCAGCAACAAAGCACAAAGTTGACCTGATTGGTTTGTCAGGCCTAATCACGCCCTCGCTTGACGAAATGGTTAACGTTGCAAGTGAAATGCAGCGACAAAATTTTAAGCTACCTCTACTAATCGGAGGTGCTACCACCTCCAAAGCTCATACTTCTGTAAAAATTGAACCCTGTTACCAAAATGACTCTACAGTCTACGTCCCTGATGCATCGCGCGCTGTAACAGTAGCAACTAAGCTATTGAACGAAGAAACTAAGGTTATTTTTTGCCAACAGGTCCACGATGAGTACGAAATCGTTAGAGAGCGAAATAAGAAACGACGCCCCAAAAGCAAAGTACTGCAATATCGGGAAGCTGTTGCAAACAAACAACATCTGGACTGGAAAACTTATACTCCGCCAACTCCAACGTTTACGGGAAGAAAGACGCTCTTAAACTATTCAGTTGCCGAACTTCTGCCTTATATAGATTGGACACCTTTTTTTATTACTTGGGAGCTCGCAGGGAAATATCCAAAAATTTTAAATGACCAGATTGTTGGCGAGGCTGCAAGTGCCTTATTCGAAGACGCAATGAATATGATTAATCAATTAATGAAAGATAATATTTTGAAAGTAGAAGCGGTGATAGGCTTCTGGCCTGCAAATTCTCATGGGGATGATATTATTTTATTCGAAGACCTAACTCATTCTCGAGAATTGACTCGATTGCACCACCTCCGGCAACAAACAAATAAACCCAATAAACAAGCGAACCTGTGCCTATCCGACTTTGTTGCCCCGTTAGACACCAAAGTAGTCGATTTCATCGGTGGTTTTGCCGTAACGGCAGGCAAGGGACTTGAAGAGATAGTCGCAGACTATGACACCCAAAAAGATGACTATAATGCAATCCTTGTAAAAGCAATTGCGGACCGTCTGGCGGAAGCTTTTGCTGAGAAATTACATGAAGATGTCAGAAAAAACTATTGGGGCTACTCCTCGAGTGAACAATATTCGAATGAAGCGTTGATAAGAGAACGATATCGAGGTATTCGACCAGCACCCGGTTACCCTGCTTGCCCAGACCATACCGAGAAAGAGGCGCTATTCGCATTGTTAAATGCGCCACAGGAAATAGGTTTAAAACTGACCTCTCACTATGCCATGAGCCCAGCTGCATCCGTCAGTGGATTCTATTTCTCTCACCCTGAATCTCGTTACTTTGGCGTAGGGAAAATCGATAAAGACCAAGTCATTGATTATGGTCGTAGAAAGATGATGTCACTTGATGAGACAGAAAAGTGGCTTCGTCCAAATCTCTTATACAAATGATCTTAGTCAAGAAAAAATCGCTTTGTGCCATTAGTGTGGGTCGTAAAATAGATAAGCAACCTGTTAACCCTAAACGACTCTGAAATCAGCTAACAATTGAAAGTTAATTGAGGTACTTGAGTGAAGACTGGTATAGTTCTCTAATCCTTTTTGTGACCATTGAAATATGTACACGTATGACCCACACGATCAGAAGCTAGTCGACGAGAGGGTAGCCCAATATCGAGAGCAAACTGAACGGTTCCTAGCGGGGAAAATTCCCGCGGAAGAATTTCAACAGCTGCGCCTAAGAAATGGTCTTTATGTGCAGCGACTTGCACCTATGCTACGGATAGCAGTCCCCTATGGAATGCTATCATCGAAGCAATTACGAAAAGTTGCCCACATAACCCGTTACTACGACAAAGGGTACGGTCATTTAACCACGAGACAGAACATTCAACTTAACTGGCCACACCTTGAAGAAGTTCCAGATATCCTAGAAGAACTCGCGAGTGTCCAAATGCACGCTATTCAAACTAGTGGAAGTTGTGTCAGGAACGTTACAACAGACCAATATGCAGGATCTGCCAAAGACGAGATCGAAGATCCTCGGCCATGGGCTGAACTTCTTCGTCAATGGTCAACATTCCACCCAGAATTTAATTGGCTACCCCGAAAATTTAAGATTGCGGTATCAGGATCACTTGAAGATCGTGCCGCGATCCAAGTGCACGACATCGGTCTTCGGATTGTGGAACGCGATGGAATACGAGGGTTTCAGATTCTAGTTGGAGGAGGACTGGGTAGAACGCCAGTGATCGGTAGTCAGATCAAAGACTTTCTGGACCAAAAGCACCTGCTTACTTACACCGAGGCTATTTTACGAGTTTATAATCGATATGGGCGTCGGGACAATAAATATAAAGCAAGGATAAAAATTTTAGTTCGTGCTATGACGCCAGAGGTTTTTAGAGAGAAAGTAGAAGTCGAATGGGCCTCAATTAAGGATGGACCTGGTACTTTAACCGTAAAGGAAGTAAATCGCGCAAAATCAAGTTTTTCCCCTCCGAAATATGATGCGTTGACAGATATAGACCCGGAACAAGCTTTGATTTCAGGTGATGCAGCCTTCAAGAACTGGCTAAAACAAAACGTACTGCCTCATAAAATGCCCGGTTATGCCATCGTAAATTTAGCTGTTAAAGCAACCGGTATTGCTCCAGGCGATATCACTGATGAACAAATGGAACTTATTGCAGACCTTGCTGATGCTTATAGCTTTGGTGAATTGCGCGTCACGCATGAGCAGAATATTACCCTCGCTGATGTGAAGCAAAAACACCTTTACGCCCTGTGGCAGCGATTGGTCAGTGAGAACCTGAGCTCACCTAATCTTGGACTTTTAACCGACATGATTTGCTGCCCGGGCGGTGATTTCTGTTCCCTTGCCAATGCCAAGTCGATTCCAGTAGCAGAAGCAATACAAAGGCGGTTTGACCAGTTAGATTACCTGCATGATCTAGGTGAGCTTCATGTCAACATATCTGGCTGTATGAATGCATGTGGGCATCACCATGTAGGAAACATAGGTATCCTGGGTGTCGACAAAAAGGGGCATGAGTTCTATCAAATATCTATCGGAGGGAGTGCCAACTTCTCAGCCGCGATTGGTAAAATACTCGGACCGAGTTTCGCACAAGAAGAAATACCCGCGGTCATTGAGACTATAGTGCAAGTCTATGTCACCAACAGGGAATCCGAAGAACAATTTCTTGATACCCTTCATCGAATCGGTATCGAGCCCTTCAAAGATGCTGTGTATCAAACAGATGACTAAGATAATCAAAAATGGAGAGGTTATAGAATCTGCTTTCACAATCGTGAAGGACGAAAATATCAATATAGGTATCGCTAACCAGTTACTGCCTCTCTCGATATATTTGAAAAATCTAGAGAATCTTATGGGAAGAAACGATTATGGTGTATGGCTAGATAGCAATGAAGAAATCGAAGTGCTATCAGGGATAATTCACTTCAATGTAATCGCACTCAACTTTCCATCCTTCAACGATGGACGCCCTTACTCAAATGCGAATCTTCTTCGTGAGAGACTGAAATTTCGTGGCGAAATCCGAGCTATTGGAGATGTCAGAAGAGACCAACTAGAGCAAATGGTGCGTTGTGGTTTCAATGCTTTTGAGATGGCAGAAAACGAAGACTTAGCAGCCTCGCTCGATAGTCTTCAAGGCTTTTCTCTGAGCTATCAGGCAACTGCAGACAGACCAGAACCACTATTTCGGAAACGTTAATTAATAACTCAAGAGCAAGCTCCCCAGTATTGATGAGTATTTTGTGGACCCATTGATCACATCTTTTTTCCTGATATTCGCAGCTACAGCTGTGCTCGCGACACTAGCACTTTATACTCGACAGCCACTGATAGTTGCCTATATTTCAGTAGGTATTCTTCTTGGACCTTCTGGGGCATCCTTAATTGACGACCCTTCCTTAATTAGTAGCATTGCAAAAATTGGCATCATCTTCCTGTTATTTTTACTAGGACTTGACATGCAACCAGCAAAATTGATCAATACGTTGAAAAATACAAGCGTAGTGGCCTTCGCAAGTTGCACAATCTTTTTCCTCATCGGTTATGCCGTCAGCCAGTTACTCGGCTTCGTCGGAAACGAGAGCGTTGTCATCGGAATAGCGATGATTTTCTCAAGTACTATTATTGGAATTAAATTACTCCCTACCACAGTGCTTCACCATCGACATACCGGCGAACTCGTGATTAGTCTTCTCCTGCTTCAAGACTTAATTGCAATTATAGTCCTATTGGTATTAACCGGAAATATTATGGAGTCTGATGGAGCTAGGAAATTAATTCAGCCACTGTTAAGTTTGCCCGTAATCACTTTATCTGCAGTTTTATTTGTCCGGTATATTTTGCTTGGATTATTATCTAGATTTGATTCATTCCACGAATACATATTTCTTATTGCAATTGCCTGGTGCCTGGGTCTCGCAGAAATCTCAGAAAGAGCAGGTCTTTCTATGGAAATAGGCGCATTTATTGCTGGCATCTCTCTTGCCACGAGTCCCGTTGCCTACTACATAGCAGAAAACCTCAAACCCTTAAGAGATTTTTTCCTCGTGCTATTTTTTTTCTCTCTTGGCGCATCTTTTCAACTCGATCTATTGGCAGAAGTCGCTGTCCCTTCGGCAGTTCTGGCTTCCTGTATTTTGATATCTAAACCAATAGTTTTCCGGATCCTACTCCGTAAGGTGAGTGAATCAGAGAGTACCAGCTGGGAAATAGGTTATCGATTAGGACAGATTAGTGAATTTTCCTTGTTAATCGCATTTGTAGCGACGACTCAAGCTATCATCAGCCAGTACGCTTCCCACTTAATCCAAGCCACGGCCATTATTACTTTCCTTGTTTCATCTTATTTAGTCGTGATGAAATATCCAACGCCTATAGGCACCTCTGATAAGCTCAGGAGGGACTGAAGATATCTTGCCTTTAGGAAGTAGTTCCTTATTAACCTAAGGCCCTAAAAATCGCTGTGATAACGTGTCCAAAATTCGACCTGAAAAACGCTCCATTAATCGATCAATCTTACCTTTATGAAGCACATATTTGACGAGGAAGACGTCCGAGTTCTGACATTTACTCGTAATAAACTCGTCACTAGTCATCAGATCATCTACCAAATCATTCTGGATGGCTCGCGTTCCATACCAAGCCTCGCCAGTGGATACTGAATCTATATTTACTTTCGGACGGTTATCTGAAACGAATTCTTTGAATAACGCATGGACGTCCTCCAGCTCCTCAACGAACTTCTCACGTCCCGTTTCTGTATTTTCTCCAAAGACAGTCAATGTTCTTTTGTGTTTACCTGCTGTCAAAACTTCAACATCGACATCCCTATTTTTTAAAAAGCGATGAAAGTTTGGCATTTGGGCGACAACACCAATAGAACCCAAAAGGGCAAATGGTGCTGCAATAATCCTGTTACCTATACATGCCATCATATAGCCTCCGCTTGCGGCCACTTTATCTACGGATACCGTTAAATTTATGCCTTGGTTTGTGATTCTCCTCAACTGCGAGGCAGCAAGCCCGTAACCGTGAACAATTCCCCCAGGACTCTCCAACCGAAGAAGAACCTCATCTATCTCTCGAGCAACTGAAAGTATTGCCGTCACTTCTTCTCTGAGGGACTTAACACCAGAGGCATGCATATCACCGGCGAAATCGATCACAAACACTCTATTACGATCATTGACACCACTCTTTGCGTTTTTACTCTCAGCCCTTTTCTCTTCTTTCTGTCGTTTTTTGTCCTCTTTTGCCTCCCGTTTCCGCTGGTGCGGCTTGAGCACGAGCTGCTTGAGACTAAAGGATAGATTGTCGATTGTTTCGTTCACATTCTTAACCTCAATATGACCGCCTTCGTCTTCCCTATGCCTTTGACTTACTCCAGAGATTATTAATAGCAGCAATACCACTACCGCAACTAAAGTAAGTGCCTTCGCTAAAAATAAACCGTAATCAAATAAAAACTCCAATGCTATAACCTTAAAAATCTAAAAGAGCCATGGTAACAGATTATCTAGCTTACCTGTTGAGTCTCAATTACTATGTTAGTGTAATCGTATGACAGCACTGACGACCAAACTCAAACAAAAAACACAAAATCTGAAAAAACGCTTTCGCCCAAATTTTCTAGATCACGATCATGTGTGCTTTCAGTTCTTGTTCTCAAGTGACCCTCCCTTCTATCTTGTAGCTAATCATAGGGAATTTAGTTTTTTACCAGGATTGAACCCAGAACCAACAGTTAAGTTTAAAATTGACAACCACTTTACATGTTGGAGTTTGCTCGAGGGGACACAGCCTAGCACCAGAGCGTTCATGGAAGGCAAATATTCTTCTGATGGGCATTTAATTCTAAGTCACAAACTGCTTAACCTCTTTAACTCGTGATGCAGTTATGCAAAGCAACCTATCGGGTAAAGAGCAAAGCGTCGTTTATCATCTCATATTCATTTCAGTCTAAGGACTTCCATACACAACCAGATTTGGATTCAAGCTCTAACTGCGCGAGCTTTTCTTCATGACGCTGAATTTCGTCAATAGAGGCATTTATAACTTTCAAGGCAGAACGCTCCTTCCTTAGCACTCGCTCCTTACTTAAGACTTTTACGGAGGAACTTGTTTCACTCAAGCTTAGAGAGACTTGTCCGCCTGTCATCATTAGATAGACCTCAGCTAAAAGCTCAGCGTCCAAGAGTGCTCCGTGCAGATCCCTCTGGGAATTATCCACACTGTATCTTTTACACAGCGCGTCGAGGTTATTTTTCTGTCCCGGATGTTTTTCCCTTGCTATCTCCAAGCTATCAAGAATACGACAGTGATCACTGAGTTCACCCGGATCTGTTACGATATTTTTCATCTCCTGATTAATAAACCTTACATCAAATAACGCGTTATGCATTATCAATTCTGCTCCACTTATGAACGCTAGCAATTCTTGCCAGATATCCGAAAATAATGGCTTATCCTCGAGGAACTCTCGACTGATTCCATGAACCTGAAATGCACCATCATCGATGTCTCTTGCAGGATTGATATACTTGTGGAAGCGCCGATGAGTAAGACGTCTCCCAATTATTTCTACACCCCCAATTTCTATAATCCTATGGCCATCATTGACATCTAGACCCGTAGTTTCAGTATCTAGAACAACCTGTTTCATTGGCTCACCTCTAAACCATCAATACCTCGATTAGCTAACACATCCGCTATTTCATTTTCTCTGTGCCCACTATGACCTCTTACCCAATCCCAGGTAATATTATGGTTTTGGGAAAGTTCGTCTAACTGCTGCCAAAGGTCCTGATTCTTTACCTGTTGTTTATTAGCAGTCCTCCAACCTTTGTTCTTCCAATTTGTAATCCATTGGGTAATACCATTCCTTACATATTTGGAATCAGTCGTAAGAGTCACTACCGAACCCTTTTTTATAGCTGTCAATCCTTTTATAGCCGCTGTTAACTCCATTCTGTTATTCGTTGTATTGTATTCCCCTCCGCATAACTCCTTTTCATTGTCTCCAAATCTCAGCAGAACTCCCCAACCGCCGGGCCCTGGGTTACCCCTGCATGCTCCATCGGTATATATCTCCACTCTCTGCGAATCAGTTTCTTTCATTGAAAATAGCTCCCCTCGATACTGGTGGTATTGCGGGGTTCAAGCGCCCACCTTGAATCAACTTAAGACCCCTAGAGTGCCATGGTTGCGTTATAGCAGTCATTGTACTTTCCTGTTTTCTCGCCACAAGAACATACACAGCACCAAGAGGTAAATTAATATGACGACTGAGTTCCCGAGAGGAATCGCTGGTCCTCAAAGAGTTTGGACTGATCGGCAGCCCATAAATGCAATACTGAACTCGGTCGATTTTGAAATTAAGTGCATTTAACCAATCCATAAGCCTACCGGGTCTTATAAACTTACCAAACCAAGGTGGTTTACCATTCCAGCCTGCTGCGCTCTTCCAAAGGCCCCATAGACTAATGGGGTTAAAACCGATTACAACAAAGTATCCCATCGGCAAAGATACTCTGGCTAACTCTCGCAATGTATCTAAGGGACGATCCAAAAACTCTAGGAGATGATGCGAAATAATGACATCAATACTATTGTCTAGAAAGGGAAGCTCCGTCGATTTTGCTATAAGTGGCGAGCTGTCTGAGGTATCTAGCCCTAAAAGGATTTTATTTCGAATGGGACTAGCATCATACAGTGCTTGCGGAAAGACGCCGGTCTGGAGAAGGTGATACCCAAAATAGCCGCTAAGCAACTGATCGAGGATCGACCCCTCGATTTGCATAACGTTCTGACCGAGTGCAGAATCAAACCAAGTTCTGACGTCCCTCAGAGATTTTAAAGACTCCGTGGTAAGAGTATTTACCAATTAACCATCCCATTTGCAAACTCTAACATTATATCCCTTGATCCTGAAAAATCAGAATTTCTAATGAGATCTTTTTTATAAATACCCTTATACTATGAGTTCTAGAGCAGGTAGATATCAAAAAAATGAAAACTATGCGTCTATCACTGCAACTAGGAATCATATTCCTTATTGCAGCCTGTCAAAATGCACCTGAAAGAAGTTCAAATAATCGGTCTTTGTCAGCGAATGATAATGTGGTGAAGCTAGTTGAGAAGAGAAGCGATGAAAACGCTTTTGCTAGTGACATAGAAGATGCCGTTCATAGTGCGAAATATCTGCATAATCTCAATGATCCAAACATTGACCTTTGGGAGCTTGTAAGACAAGGCTTTAAATTGGATCACTCACTAGACCGTAAACGCGTCCAAGACGAAATTACTTGGTTTAAGAGGCACCCTGACTACATTGAACGAGTAACCAAACGGGCTGAAAAATTCTTGTATCATATAGTTCAGGTGCTGAGTGCCAAAGATCTACCTATGGAGTTTGCTCTGCTACCAGTAATTGAAAGCGCTTATGATCCATTTGCGTATTCCCATGGAAGAGCTTCAGGGTTGTGGCAATTTATCCCAGCCACTGCAAGGTCTCACGATATTAGAATCGACTGGTGGTACGACGGTCGCCGAGACGTTATCGATTCAACGGACGCCGCCGCCACGTACCTCGATCATCTGTACGGACGCATGGGCGAAGATTGGCTACTTGCTCTCGCCGCATACAATACGGGAGAGGGCAAGGTTCGATCCGCTATCAGAAAAAACCAGCGTAGAAAAATACAGGCAGATTACTGGGCACTGAAACTTTCTAGAGAGACTACAGCATATGTACCAAGATTACTCGCCATATGCGCTATTGTTGCAAATCCAGAATCATTTGGTATTGAGCTCAAAGCCATTAAAAATAGCCCTTACTGGAAACTCGTAGACATAGGTTCCCCCCTAGACCTGAGAAAAGCATCGGAGTTAGCTGATATCGACAGTCGAAAGCTACATCAGCTAAATGCCGGCTACAATCAATCGTCAACTCATCCAGAAGGTCCCCACAGACTGATTATACCTAATGATCGTGTATCGCGTTTCACCTCAGAACTTAAGAAATTAGATACTCGGGACCGCTTAACCTGGACCCGATATAGGATAGTGCCGGGAGATACACTTGGAGCCCTAGCAAAGCAGTTTAACACAACCACAAGTGCCCTCCGCTCTGTTAACAACCTTGGTGGCAGTTTGATTATTGCCGGTGATTCGCTATTAATTCCATCTAGAAACAATAAATCTTCATTTGGTAGTCAAGCCGCAAATACAAATAACAAACACCACATAATTAAACGCGGAGATAGTCTGTCGAAGATTGCTCAACACTACAGCTTAAGTATCAGTCAACTAACTAGATGGAACGGCATAAACAGATCTCAAATTCTCTACCCTGGCCAAAGACTAATAATCTCAGTGGCGCGAAATGACCTTGTAAGAAAAGTGAGTTACCGTGTAAAGCGTGGCGAGTCATTCTCGAGAATAGCGAATAAATTTAATCTCTCAGTGGCAAGCGTGATGGCATGGAACCAAAAAGCGGCCAGTGAAAGATACCTTCATCCTGGCGATAATTTAATGCTTTTTATT
>MDTB01058521.1_pt1 | contig 36724 bp, 31 predicted proteins | sample 811161 | NCBI WGS metagenome assembly MDTB01 (sample SAMN05326650, study PRJNA326480) | marine metagenome | isolation source: seawater | place: Mediterranean Sea | collected 2009 | reverse complement strand
GAAGCAGCCAAAAAAGCAGCTGAAGAAGAAGCAGCCAAAAAAGCAGCTGAAGAAGAAGCAGCCAAAAAAGCAGCTGAAGAAAAAGCAAAACAGATGGCAGCTATAAAGGCATTAGAGGAAAAGATAATTAAAGAAAATGAGAAACCAATAATAAATTTAGAAGAGAAAGAAGAATTAGAGGCAAAATTAGAAGAAGAAAATAAGAAAGCAGCAGCACAGGCAGAACAGAAAAAAACAAACGTAAAATTACTAGACCAACAAAAACAAACAGCATATCAAGATAGATTAAAAGTAAACGAAAATAATTTTCAAAATAATAAAAATAATTATACTACTAGAAAAGTTATATTATATAATACAGGTACTCCATCAAATAGCGGAACATATCAATTAAATTTTAAAGTCAATGGTAAATCATTTTTATTGGTTCGAGGCTCTACTATTAATTTAAATATGGTTGATACATTTAAAAAAAAAATAGAAAGTGATACTAGAACAAAAGATGTTGTTATGGTAAATGATACTTTTTCATGGAAAACTCAAAATATTCCTAGAACATATGCAATGATTGAGATATGGCTAAAAAACAATACAGAATTAGTTTATCCAAAAGAAGATAATTCTTTTGCAAGTGTTACTAATACAACTTTAAATAATAAAGCTCGATTTAGAAATAAAGAAAAAGAAGCGATACAAACAATAAAATTAGAAGATACGATAACTTTAGTTAAAAAACCAGCATTAAGTTTGAAAAAAAATATAAATTCAAAGTGGTTAAATTATTGTCCAATAAATGTGGAGCCCAAAATATCTATTTTATCTTATAAATTAAAAGTATTTCAATCCTTTTTTGAAAATACAATATGTAAAATAGGAGGTAAACCAGTTTGTATTAATAATATTCCAATTCATAAGCAGAAAATTTCTGCTGGTTCTATAAATACGAAAAAAATGAGATATGCAAATTTAATGAAATTAAATAGAAAACAAATAAGTAATGTTATAAAAACTAGTGTTGTAGAAAATAAAGATACTATTTTATCATCTACTGTAAAAAATAAAAGAAATACAATTTTATTGAATGAAAACAACAAAGAATTTATTAAAAATGAAAATAAATCTAAAAAAGATAGAATTACAAATGATGAAAATAAGTTTTGTTAATATATATTTTATTTTACTTATATATATTAATAAATGAATGTTCCTATTTATGAATGTTATGATATTGAATTAAAATCAGAACCAAATAATTGTCCTACAAAAGTATATAATTGGATAAAAATTGTTAAACAGGATAATTTATTATACGTACACTTAGATAAACGTGTAATCGAATTAAATAACTACACTAATTTAAAATATAAGTTGTTTAAATTTAAACTACCACCGACATCATCTAAAAATGATACTTTATTGAGTGAAATTATATGTATTTATGATACAAGATATAGTATCTCAGAAAAGTTTTTCAAATTAAAAGTCATACAAACAAATAATACACATAAATCAAATTCGAATGGAGGAAAAGACGGAGAAATAGATATTGATATAAATGAGTTCGAAGAAAATCAAGTTTGGTATGATTTTCAAAGAAGAAATGAAAATTTTAATATAGAAGTATTTACATATCCACCATTATATAAAAAAAAACAATCTAAATTACAACCGAGTAAAGCTACTTGTAAAATTAATTATCCTTTTTATTTTCAGAAAAAAATTAATGTGAAATCCGAAAAAAAAATTTTTAATGAAAATATATATTTTTATCCTTTGATACCCGTATTACAACATGACGTTATTTTAAATGTAAGCGTAGACGATACTTTCATAACAAATAATGAAACAAAAATAGAAATATTAGATAATTTTAAAAGAATAGTAATACAAAAAGATACTCAGTTAAATAGCTCTTTTAATTACTCGATTGACGATATAAAAAAATATATAGATTTTGAATTAAAAGATATAGGAGAAGATTCCGTTCGTTTAAAAATAGAATCACAAAGTAGTAATCTTGATTTTCATAATTTAACGATGTATATAATTATTAATTTTAATTTATTAAGATTTAGATTAAATTATAGTAGTAGTTCTTTTCAAACATGTTTAGACCCATCTAATTATAAAGTAATTAAGAATATGAATGAAATCGATAGTTGGAATGGTATATACGATGATAAAAAGCCTTATACTCTAGGAATGAATTTTAATACAATTATAATGAATAAAGATTCTGATTGGGAATATTTAATAACAGAAATATTACCATATGCATATAAACAAAACAATAAATTTCAATATAATATAATAAAACAACCTATTAAAATAAAAATTACTAGTAGTAATGAAAATGTAATAAAAAGTTTTGTTAAATTTGTTATACCGATAAATACAACAAGATTTTTAAGATTACAAAGATATGGTGATCCCAGAGATTATTTAACAAATTCGTGTTTAATCAAATTAAAATGTATTGGAATAGGTATATCGATTTTATCATTTGAAATAGAAAGTACAGATGAATATATAAATAATTTAACGTTAAACAAAATAATATTATGTAGTGTTGGTTTATCAATAGATAAAAAATATATGTTATTGAATAGTTCTACAAAAGAAAGAATGAAATTTACATTAAAGCCATTATGTGATGATTCTTATCCACATATAGCAAACGATATTTTTGATCAAAGTAATTATGTAATACAAAATTTAAAACAAAAAACAATAAACAAATATGATTTACATTATAAATTAATGAATGATTATTTGGAGGATGATATAATGATGAAACCGGAAACGGATATAAAGTGGTCTAATGAAAGTTTAACCGAAACAAGTGCTGAAATTCATACTAGTGTATTAAATTTTTCTGATAAAACTAAACTCGAAATGATAAATCCAAAAAATATGGATAGTTTAAATAAATTTTTGGAGTTTGATGTCGTTGGTTTATCAGAAGGTAAAGTAGATTTAATATTATTAGTAAACAGTAGAATAACTATACCTAGATATTATAAACATTTTTCTACTTTTATAAATAAACCTTTATCTTTTATTTCTATTAAAAATGAAAAAAAAACGTTTAAAAATTTTTTATGGCCGTCTGAACAAATACAACTTTCTAATTTTGTTTATAAAAATGGTTATAATTCTGTAGATAAAACATATAAATATATATCAAATGGTGGTCCCGAAGTATTATTTTGTGAAACTCTGGGCGAATATGGTTGGACCAAAGAAAATATTTATGAAAGAAAAAATATATATGATACAAAAAGAAATACTATTAACGGTATTGAAAAATTTATTACAACAAATTTGGATGATGTAAACAATAATTCGTGTGTTTTATTTTATGGTAAAAAAATAAATGGTATATTTGATAAAAATTATTGGGCCAATAAAAACATAAATTTAGATTTTTTTATACGCTCGAAATCACGACAAGAAAAAAGTTCAAATAGGATTATTAATAATATGCGAGATGCTGATGTAAAAAAAAACGATATACAAACAGCAAATATATTAAAAACTCCAAGAAATAAAATTACAAAAATGCATACACGAAATCAAAAATTATATATTTATTGTGAAGGCGATAAATTAGTTGAAAATGAAAATGCTAATGGTTATATAGTAGGTAAAAATAATAATATAAAAGAACTAGTAAATAGTAAGTATTTATATAAAGATATAAAATTAGAATTCTCAAACAATAAAGAATTAGAAGTATATGAAAATGTTATATTTTCGATAGATAATGATACTGACATACAATTTGATTGGGGTAATATAGGGGATACATATAATTATTTATTGATTATAACTTCAAAAAAAAATATACAAGAGGTTGACATTGAAAATATAGAAGGTAAATGGGAATGGGATGATACTTTAATCAAAAATACAAATTTTCAGAGAGATTTAAATATTTTAAAATCAACCAGACAAACAGGTAAGGAACAATATAATATAAATAAAAATAAATTTATAAATAACCAAAATGGACTCGAATTTAATTTTAAAAATGTAAAGATAAATTTTAGTGATGATAGAGCTAGTTATTTTGTATTAAATGTAGAATCAAAATTAGTATCTATTGATGTGGATATTGATAATATAGAAGAATTTATATCAAATCATAAAAAATTGTACAATGAAATTGACACTTTAAATGTTGAATATACGAATGATATTAATGAATATTTATCGGATTTTGATAATTGGAAAATGGTACCTAGAGAAGCTTTAAATAGTGATATAAAAAATGAATTTGATAAACAAAAAATAGTGATTGAACAAAAAGAAAATAATTTTATAAAAGATAATAAAGTTTTAGATGATAAAATAAGAGATTTGATTATATCTATTGAAGAAGTAAAAGAAGAAAAAAAAATATATTTTGAAAATTTAGAAAAAGAACAGGCTTTATTAAAGAAACCAATAATTGTTAAAGGCGGAGAAGAATATAATTGGGTAAATGGTGAAAATATTTCTTTAACTAATGAAAATAATAATTATAAATGGTTTAAGGCCGAGGAAAGATATACAATAGAATTAACTACAAAAGTTATCCAAAACGGAAAATTAGAAACATATAGTTATAAAACAAATCAAAATGAAATAAAGGATGTAGATGTTTATATTAAAAATATAATCGCTAATAATAAAATAAATAGACTATTATTAGATAAAAAAAATATTTTAAAAAAAATAGAAACTCAATCAATAAATAAATTTTCTAATAAAGAAAATGCTTTGTTGAATACTTTACAGTTAGAGAAATTAAGATTAAATTTGTTTGATGTGAATAATTCTATAAATAGGGAAGAAACAAGAGGTAATGGTGGATTATATTATGTAAAAAAAATAAATGAAAAGTGGGTATATTTTTGGAAAGAATGGGATATAAAATATTATATTAAAGCTGTAAAATCAGAAAATTTTAATGAAATAATAAAATATCAAATTTTAAATACTGGGAACAATAATATTAAAAAGATACTTTTATATTGTTCGGGTAGGAAAAATTTAAAACCTCCTCCCCCGACTGTATTAGATAAATTATACGATATTGAAAATAAAATTATAGAATTCAAATATTTTAATAATTATTATGATATATTTACACAGTTTAGAGTAGAAAAAATAGAAGAATATGGTTTTGACAATTATATTTTACAATTAATTCCGGTCTCTAAAATAAATAGATTAATCAATTATGAAGTTTATGAAAATAAAATTCCATATTGGAAAGAATTAATACTCGTAGAAGAAAAAGAAGAAGAAGTCAAAAATAATGCTGGTCATAAAATGTCAAATGATGGTAGAGAATGTATAAAAATAGATATAAAAATTGATAAAACAGAAACAGATGTATCTATAAAAAAAATCAACAATCTTAGAAAAGTATCGAGTACAAATGAAATATGTTGGGCTAAAACAATAAATGGTAAAATAACTTTTGTGAACGGTGTTGATAAAAACAGTATATTTACTAGCGAACAAGGAGATTTAGAAATTTATAGTAAAATATCAGAAAATGAAAACAAAAAAAAAAGCACTATTGACAATTATTATAAGTATAGTTATTTCGAAACAATGCCTATATCAAAAACGAATGAATCTACATTTAGTATTTATACAAGTGGTGGTTCAAATACTGAATTAAATCATAACATGTATCCTACGCAAGAGTTTTGGCATGCATCAAAATTACCATCTATAAAATTAAATATAGTTAACTTAGAGATACCGAGGATAATTAGATTAGAGTTAAAAAGTAGATTAAAAGGAAAAGGTATAGAACTTATATGGACAACGGCAAAAGAAAATGTTAATAAATTATATATATTTGAGGTTCAAAAATATGATGCTTATGCTCCTTTTCCCACCTGGAAAACAATTGTTGAAACAAAGGAAACAACTATTTTTGATACAGATGTGGAGGAATTTAATACATATTTTTATAAAGTAAGGTCAACTTTAATTGTTGAAAATACAAAAATGGTTAGTCCATATTCTCCTTCAAAAGAAGTATTTGTGTGTCGCGATTCACGGTTTTTGAATGGTAGATTTAATAATAGTTTAAAAAATTTAAATAAATTTCCACATTTAAAAAATCAGTGTAAAGGAAAAGGAAAAGCTATAAGTATTTTTAATACCGATTATAAATTAACTAAAAAACAATTATTTTCTATTCTTGCCAAAAAAAAAGGTGGAGGTTTATTGAGATAAATATAATTATAATAAAAATAAATTATAATTATATCATTTATAACATTTCTAAATCTTTAACCCTCCAGTATTCACTTTTTCCATTAGGAAGTGGACGACGAATGATAAATGGAATTTTTTTTTGTTCAAGTTCCATTAGAGCAATAGTATGACCTTCAATTACATCTTTACCAACATTTATAAATAGCTTAGAACCATTATTTATTTGTTTTGCTCTAACTCCTAAAATCTTAGCTTTTTCATATCTTGTAAGTAATGGTAATGTTTTATGAAGAGGATCTATAATTTGTCCATTTTTGTTTCTCGTAATTTTTGATAAAGCAGTAAGTTCTTTATAATTAATTTGTTGTATTTCTGGATGATAATTTATCAATATATTTGTGTCATTGGTTTTTTCTATTTTTTTTAATTCTTCTTCATCTATTTCCGATTGTTCTGATTCACTAGATGTGCTTAATTCAATATTATCGACATCCTGTTTATTTTCAATAAATTCTGTTTCTTCTATCCAAGGGTCTTCATCATCATCACTATCTTTCAAATCACTTTTTTCATAATTTTCGGGGTCTGTAATACTATCATCCGAATCACTATTCATGGCTTCTTCATCTTGATCGAAATTGGAACCAGAATTATTTTCTTCAGAAATACTGATTTCACCATCACTTTGCTCTAATAATTCCTGGTCACTTACTTCTGATAATTCACTAATATTACTCATTATATAATAATTAAATTAAAAAATTTTATATCTTTTCAATTTAATTAATTTTTATTGTTTTTCCAAACATTTTCACAAACACCACATAGATATATAAATTTCATATTATCATCATCATAACGAATGTATATAATTTCTTTTTCTTTATAATCTGGGTCTTTTTTCTCTTTATTAGATTTACAATCGACATTTGGACAATTAATATTTTTTATTCTAGGTAATGTAGGATCTAATTTTGTATATTCATTTATTACGTTTTTGTAAGAATTTGAACCGATATTTATATGTGTTTTTGAAACACATATATTTTCGGAGTTATTAGTAATTGTTTTATCTTCATTACCACATTTTCTGCAATAGTAAACTATATCAGAATCAACATCTGATAATAAACGAATATAATACATGTTTCCACATTTTTCACAAAAGTGCATACTAAATATAATTATTATTTATATTTTATATTTGTTTTCAATTTAATATTATTTATCGATTAATTCAAGATTTTTTTTTTATTAATTCAAAATTTTTTTTTGTTTTTTCTAAAAGTTTATTATAATCTATTTCTATTTTCATGTCATAAATACGAACCTTTTCTTCTACGACTTTTGGATATAATTTTGATAGTTCTTCGACGTATTTTATTATGTTGTCTTGTTCTTTTTTAAAATGGTCAATGATATAATTCCAATAGTTTTTTGTATAATATTTGATAATTCTTTTTTCTAAAATACCATTGATAGCAGTATGTATATTCATATATCTAATAATATTATTGTATGGTATAAAATCCCTATTGGTTTCTTTTATCCCCGGTTCATTCAACAATGGTTTGTTATGAAACAAAGATAGTAAGGTAATTAAAATACTTCTTATAGTTTGACAAGATGTCCATTGCTCTCCTTTCCAAGTATTTAATAGTGATAAACATACTTTACCATTCCTATATAAATTTGGATGAAATCTTGTAGTGCCATCGTTTGTTTGATATTTCACCAACGGTGGTTCATATGGATAATTAGTTGTGTATGTTATTTTTAAAAGGTAAACTCCGTTTTCATATAATGAATCTTTTGGTCCAAAAATAATAATTGTTCCTTCAAATATGTTTGTTTCATTATGAAAATACAATATACCTTCATCTGTTAAAGGATATTTCATAATATTAGCAATATCTTTTAGTAGTCGTTTACGATTTTCTTTTGGAAAAAAAATCATTTTTTTTTTATTTTCGCTTACATCTTCCTTTTTATTTTGGGGTGATTGTTTCTTATTCATATATATTATTATTTATTTAGAAATATTTAAATTATTTTAGTTAATTAAAATAAATACTGCATTTTTCGTTTATATATTTTATTTGTTTATAAGTTTTTGAATTTTTAAATGTTCAATTAAATTGATTTAAAATCTCTAGGATATATACAATTTAAAATGTCTAATTTAGATTTGCAATCATATTTATGGCAAAATCGAATTCCCACTGGAAATAAAGATAAAAAATCTACTCATACGCGTATTGGTTTAAAAAAACCAGATAACAAAGAGTGGGAAATATATCCCGGGAATTATAATATAGTCGATATAGATAATTTTTATAAATTGTATGCAAATAAGGTTTTTATTAAAGGTCAAGAAGAATATTTAACTGAATCGCAAAATAGAGATGGAAAAGGGCCTATTTTGGTTGATTTAGATTTTCGTTTTAAATCAGATATAACGGAACGACAATATGATATAGGGATAATACAAGATATTATTGAGTTGTATTGTGAAACATTGGTAAAATTATTTAAATTAGATGAAATAGAAATGGATGTTTTTGTGATGGAAAAACCAAATATAAATAAGACTTATTGTAATAGTAAAGGGTTTGTAAAGGATGGATTACATATATTATTTACATTATCAATAGATCATGCGAGTCAATTATTAATTAGAGAAAAGGTATTAGAATGTATAGGCGAACAAATATTGGATAATTCTTTAGATTTAACTAATAAAACGAAAGACGTTTTAGATATATCTATTTCGAAGGGCGACACTAATTGGCAGTTGTTTGGATCTAGAAAACCTAAAAATGAAGCTTATGAGTTAACGCATCATTTTAAGATAACATTTGATGAAGAATCTTTTGATATGAATGAAGAAGACATTACTAGTATTGATTTCACTGATATTGATTCTTGTATAGAATTTTTAAAATTAACTAGTGCTAAGAATGATACTCATTATACTCCTGATTTAAATGAGGTTTATATTGAAGAATATAATCAAATAAAAAATAAAAAAGAAAAACACAAAAAATATAAAAAGAAAAAAACATTAAATTAAAACAAAAAACAAATGAAATTGATGATTTTGGTTTTGATAATGGGATGGAATTGTTGGTTTCTACAATAATAAATGGAGAGATTTTGGATGAGTATATAGAAAAATATATAATGAATCAAGTATCGAGTGATGGTAAAATCGATATTAAAAATGAAAATGTAAAACAGATTCATAATTATACTATGATTTTGAACGAAGAATTTTATGGTAATTATGCTAGTTGGATAAAAGTTGGTTGGGCTTTACATAATACTAATGAAAAGTGTTTCTTGTCATGGTTGAAATTTTCTAGTAAATGGGATGAATTTGATTGGGATACACAAGTAGAAGATTGTTGGGAAAAATGGAATAATATGAGAGAAATAGGGTATAGCGATAGGTCTATAAAATATTGGGCTAGAGAGTGTGATAAAGATGCTGCACAAGAAATATATAATAAAACATTGACGTATTTAATTAATCAAACATTAAATACGAGTTATGAAAAAAATATTAATGGCTTTAGAGTAGAACCGCGAGAAGTTGACTTAGCTAGACTAGCATATCATATGTTTAAAGATTATTTTAGATGTGGTAGTATTAAGGGAAATATATGGTATGAATTTAAAGAAAATAGATGGCAAAAAAATGAATGTGGAACTGGTTTAAGAAGAAAATTGTCTGATCAAATGTCAAGATTGTATGTGAATCGTTGCAATGAAATGATGGCTTCTATTCGTGAAAACGACCCTCAAGCAGACGATAAAGGCACACAAAATTTGATAGAAGAAGGTAATATTTATAATTGTATTGCATTGAAATTAAAAAATTCATCGTATAAAGACAACGTTTTGAAAGAATGCAAAGAAGTATTTTATGATAGTGGATTTGAAGATAAGTTAAATGCTGAATCTACTAAAACATTATTGTGTTTTAAAAATGGTATATTTGATTTTGAAAAAAAGGAGTTTAGAAAAGGTATACCAGAAGATTATATATCAAAATGCACAAGAATTCGATATGTGGAAATTAATAGAAATAACGAAGCGCATTTACAAATTATAAAAGAATGTGAAGATTTTATGGAAAAGTTATTTCCAAACTTAGAATTGCGTAGGTATATGTGGGATCATCTTGCTTCTTGTTTATTAGGAACAACTCACGACCAAACTTTTAATATTTATAATGGTGCACAAGGCTCGAATGGTAAATCTAAATTAAGAGAATTTATGGCCTTGATATTGGGTGAATATGCTGGCACAGTTCCGATAACATTAATTACACAAAAAAGAAAACAATTGGGTGGAACGTCTTCAGAAGTAGCGCAATTGAAAGGATTAAGATATGCTTGTATGGATGAACCTTCAGAAGGAGATCAAATTAATGAAGGTATTATGAAACAAATAACTGGCGGCGATCCTTTACAAGCCAGAGAGTTGTATCATGAATCATTTACATTTATTCCACAATTTAAGTTAGTATGTTGCACAAATCATTTACCAGACATTAAAAGCACGGATGGTGGCACGTGGAGAAGAATTAGAATTGTTGAATTTGAATCTACATTTAAGGAAACTATCGAAGAAGTTTCTACTAATCCAGAAGACCATGAATATTTGGGGGACCAAGAATTAGGTAAAAAATTAATAAAATGGGCTCCTATTATGGCTTCGTTATTGATTGAAATAGCTTGTGAAAAAGAGTTGTGGAAAAATAAAGTGGATAAATGTGATATGGTAATGAAAGCCAGTAAAGCGTATCAGGAAAAATCAGATTATCTATCACTATTTATGAAGGAAAAAATTATAAAAGGAACAAAAACAGATAAAATATCAAAAACAAATATAATCGAAACATTTAAACAGTGGTATAATAATATGTATCCTGGTGAAAAAGTTCCGGGTCAACAAAAACTACAAGATTATCTAGATAAAAATCTAGGTAAGTATAAAAGACAAGGTTGGTGGGGTTATAAAATACGATACGATGCATACAATGATGATGTCGAAACGGATGATGAGTCTTAAATATAAGTTAATAAAAATAATTTTTATTTTTTATAAAAATTATTGAATATGGAGTTTTATTATTGAAAACTAAATTTATACACTTTATCGTATATAAAAGTTATTACTAAAAATGAACAAATAAATACTAAATATGTAATATCTAATTTAAAATGACCTAGTGTGTTTATGACTAACATATAAATATAATTAATTATGTAAGTGCTTACAATCAACAAAATAATAAACGGATATTGTTTAAAATTTTTTATTTCTCCTTTAAAAACTATTTTTGAAAGTATAAGTATAATACATAATATGTATATATACCATAAATAATTATTTATCCATAATGCCCAACTTTCGTCTTTTTCGCTATAAAAATATGCTAAACGGTTATTTATTTTTTTAGTATTATTTGTTTTGTCTACTTTTTCTTCTAAATTAGTTTGTTTATATTTATAAGCATCAATTACATTGTTCATATTTCTTCTATAAACATTTTGTGAAGATGTCATATTTACTAAATTTACGAGTTTTTCTATATTTTCATTAAATGCACTTTCTATTATTCCCATTTTTTTTGTTATATGTTTTATTGCACGGTCGTATATTAAAGTATTATAGTATTGTGTTTGATTTGTTTTTGTATAATATTTTTTTTCGGCTTGTTTTAATCTATCTGATGCATTTAATAAATTATTTTTTGAATTTAGATATTCATTATAATATTTTGTTTTGTTTCCAGATTCTTGACATTTTGCATCACAAACAACAGTATTTCTATTTTTATTTAAATTTTTTATTAAATCACCTACCGATGATTGGATATCCCCCATATTTGCATTATTCATAATTATATAATAATTAGAAATTAAAATATTGAAATAGGTGCATATGTTGTTGGTTGTTGTTGTGGTATAACAACTTTTGTAAATGAGCCCATATTTGTAAATCCACTTTTACATTTATTATCAAATAATTTTTTTAATGCTGCCGAATTTCTATCAAAAAATCCAGTGCTACCTATACCAGAAGCATCCTCACCATTATAAATATCATTTTGTCCTTGGTCGTATTTATCATAATCAATATTGTCTCGTCTAGCATTATCATATATTTGACCTGCTGTGCTTATAACTATCCATGCTAATATTAATAATACTAATATAACACCTATTTTTGTTGGAAACCAAGGAAAACGCATGACATAAGACAAAATTAAAAGTATAAACGCTCCATAAACGATTGTTTTGAATATTTTTTTATGTGCATTATATCTATCGTATTCGTAATCTCCCAATTGAACCATTCTTATTTTATTTGATTTTTCTGATTTTAATTGCGATAATCTATTTTTTATATTGTTTAATTCTTCTTCCATTACAGAAACGACTGTTAATTGATCTGCTAAATCTTTTCTATTACTATGTGTTGAAGCCTGAGTATCTGAATACATACTTTTTAATTTTTTAAAAAGATTCATTCTCATACTACTTAATTCATTTACCTTTTTTTCAATAATTTTTTTTTGATTGCCGTTGGGGTCATTTTTATTATTTAATTTTTGTAAATTATTAAACATATGTTTTTCATGTTCGGCCAATGTTTTAATAGTTTGAATTGTATTAGCTTGTTTTGATTCTAATAATTCACTTTGTTTTTTTCTAACATCTTCTGAGTCCATTCTATATATAATTTATCAATAAAATAAATTATATATAATTGAAATAGTTAACAATGTTAATTTTTTTGATATATTTTTTTTAAAGTAAATGAAGATACTAAAAGTGCTAAAATAATCCAAGCATAATATCTAATTTCACTAGATTGTTCTTTTAAAATCATATCTTCTTCTTGAGCAGAAAATGTAATATTTTGTGTTTTACCAGAACGATCTAAACCTAAAAGTTCAGAATAAACAGAGGAAAACTTATCAATTTGGTCTTTAAAATATTTTTCTTCTTTCGATAATATACCTTTAATACCTAGATTTACTTGTTTTAATTGATTAACTTTTGAATATATATTTTGGGCTTGCGACATTAATATTTTATTTTTTTCCTTTAATCTATTATATTCTAAATACATTTGTGAAGAACGGTCTTCATCTTTATAATTAGCGGTCAAACAAGCATTTATCAATGGTTTACTTCTAGTATCACCTTTTAATAAAGCAAATGCACTGTAAATATCATTACAATTTGAAACATTTTTACCTCTTATACTTGCTTTTGGTTTTCCACCAAATCCACCACCACACGCACAACACCCATCTGCTAAAGTAACTGAATTTGTATCTCTATAAGATGAACTATTCATGGCAGTTACTTGTCCCGGTTCTATTGAACCTCTTAAACATTTTCCTGAAGTTAATTGTTGACATTTTTTAGTAGTATCTTGAAAGAATCCTTTGTAAGAATCTTGACATTGAACTACAAAAGGTCCTTTAATTTGACAACCCCCGATACAAGATTCTCTTAATCTTGTTTGTTGGGCACCAGTTCCTTTATGTGAAACCATACAATTTTTCATACAATCAATTTTATTATCTCTAGCAACGTAATAATTTTTCATAAAATTTTTATATTCAGTAGCATACGCTGAAATATTTGTGTTGTATTCTGTCTCCATTTGTTTAAGTATATCTAATTCTTTTTTTGTTGCTTCTCTTAAAGCCTTTGGAGTTTCAAACCCTTCCATCAAATTTCCAATCTGATTTTCATTCATTTGTTTTTGTTTTTTTAATAAATGCTTGACACCTTGTTCTAAAACACTGAGTGCTTTTTTATTTATTTTTTCATTAGAAGGATTCTTATTTCCAAAAATATCGTTTAACATTTCGCTAAATACCATATCTAATATATATAAATATAAAAGTATTATTAAGTTCTCGATAATTTATTTGCAGCAACTATAAAAAAGGTAAATCCAGCTGCTATCCATACAACATTTTGTAAATTTATAGAATCAGACTTAAGTATTTTACTTTCTAAATCACCTCTTAAAGTTTGTGCTTCTTGTTCCGCTTTTAATACCACTTTTCTTCGTTGATTTAATATTTTGGATGTTTCCATTAATTTAGATCTTTGTTCGTCAACATTTGTTTCTATTTCTTTATCTTTTAATCTTAGTTTATTTATTATGGTTTTCATTTGTTCTGATTTATTGATTAATCTTTGATTTAAAACTCTTAATTGTTCGTGTAAAGGTGAATCTAAAGTTCCTCTATCGCAAATACTTGAATAAGTCATTGTTGAACCACTGTCTGGTACAGCATCAAATTGTTGTTTTGTTAAACCATGGAAATTTTTTGGACAACTAGAATGAATATTACCAGAATCTTCATATATATTTTTATATCCATTTTGATCTATCCACGCATATGCATCACCATCAATTATTTTTGCGCTATATCCACCGCTTTTACATTTTTCATTTGCCCCCATATTTGCACCAGTTCCATTTACTGTAAGTTTTGCATACGTTTCATCACTTATTGGCACTGCTTCACCACAATCACTACCTTTACTGTTCCACGCTTCATCGGAAAATTTTCTTAATTTACCATTTTGTTGGACAAAATAATGCTCATTTTTATATAAAACGACTTTGTTTGCGTAATTATTATTACCCCTCTGTCTTCCTAATAAAGAATTCAAATATGCTTTATACTTTCTAGAATATAAAGCAAGGTCTCTGTTAAATTCATTTTCTAATTTTTTTAATTGTAATTTTTCAATTTGATTTGCGTCATCTAAACTTAAATCTCCCTGCATACCTTCTACTATTCCTATGGTTTCGATATTCTTTTTATTTACTAACTTTTTATATTTATTTCTAAATCGTATAAATACTTTACCTTGATTATCAAAATCTGCCATTATATATATATATATAAAGAACAATAAAATCTATTTGCTTATAAACTTACTAGTTAAATAAATAACAAATAAATAAAAAAAGGTTTCTAGATATTCTCTTACATTTTCGTCATATTTGTTTATTTTTAAAGTTTCAGACGCTCTATTTACATTTAAATTGTTGGTTAAATTCTTTTTTACATTGTCAAAACGTAATTTTACACCACCTATTTTTGTATTTGATGTTTTTATAATTTTGTTGTTGTTTTTAATTTCTCCGTTTAATTTAGTTTCTAAAATTGTTAATTTGTTTAATAATGATTCTAAATCATTTTTTGCATTTAAAAAAGGATTTTTATCCCCTGTGTTTTCATAATTAGGATAATTTTGTATCATTCTTTGTTTAATATTTTTAAATTTTGTGTTATAACTTTCTAAATTATTTAAAACTTTTTTTTCATCGATTCCCATATATAATATAAATCTATAAAATTAATAACACAAACGATAATAATAATCCGTCATGGCAGTCGGCGTTGATCGTTTTATTTCACACAATTCATACGGTCGTAAACCTATTGCTACAGCTACTGGATCAAATCTGGATATTTCTGGAAACTGACTATCATTGGTAATATTATATTTCTTTTCAATGCTTTTTTTTTCTGTTTCAGATAAAATTCTATGAGGTGGGACCAAATCATGCTTCAAAATATTATATAAATAATGCTTTATATAAAATATGTTTACATATATACCATCTGTTTTATATAAATTATTTATAGCTTTTATTAAAGAATCATTTGGTTTATCTTTCGCAACAATAATTAAATCATCCTGTGTAGATAAAATATTTTCTGTATTAAACAATTCTTCAACATAATCATATACATTGACTGGTCTTATTTTTTTTTCAATATAATATTTTACATAAACCTTTTTATTTGTTTTATCATTAGTCAACAATAAGTCTAATTGTTCGTGTTCGTGTAATATATTGATTTCATTAATACTTGTCCCAGTATAATCACTTACATTAAAACCTCTATCCTCTAAAATATCCAAAATATTAATTCGTGAACGATAAATATCAGAAACAATTGTGCTGTTTGTATTTGTCGCCATTTTATATAACTAATAAAAAAAATTTTATATCTTTTCAATTTAATATATTAATTGTCTTGAATATTGATTTCTGTAATACTTGTCGGTGATTCTGGTCTATTAGTTTCTAGTTGAGTGGATGGTTGAAAATCGAGTAATTTTAATTGCGATAATATGCTTATAATTTTAGGTGTTGCAGGCCGTAAAGGGTCAGCAGATTCAGGATAATTATCCATAGCGGTAGACACTAAATCTAAATCTCCCATAATACTTCCCGTCATTAACATCAATAATCCAAAATCCTGTATCTCATCTGTTTTATTTGTATTGTGTAAAGTAATTAGCATTTTTGCGAAATTTCTTTGCACTCTTTCTATTTCAGTAATGGAACTCATATGTATTTAATTATTATAATTTATTTAAATACATAACTAATTCAATTTAAAACGGTGCTGTATTTATTTTTATTGTGTGTGTACCTCCACTTTGTGTATCTCGTTCTTTTTCTCCCTCTTTTTCTTCTTTTTTTGGTTCTTTTGGTTTTAAAACTTCTAAATCATCATCATCATTACCCTGAACAGTTGTTGTAATTTTTGTTTCTTCTGGTGTATTTATTTTATTCACTTCGCTAGTTGAAACAGTAATCACTTTATCATCTCCTGTTGGATTGATTAAATCGACTGTTTTTTTTTCTACATCATAATCATTTACTTGGTATTTTATACCATTGTATTCTACAGTATCTCCAATAACGTATTCCGGTTCATCTGTTCCTTTTGTATCAAGTGGAAGTTGGCGGTCAATTTGTTTTAATTCTTTTTCTGGTGGTGTAGATGCGGGTGGGACATATTTTGGAGAAGTTTCAGAAGTATTCGGTGTATTACCATTTTCATCCAATAACCATTGTAATTCTTTAATAGGGACCCAATCAGGTGGGGAAAATGGTTCGCCTTCTTTTGGTTCTTTATGTTCCATAAGCACTTTTCCAGCGTTATAATTTACATCTTTAACAATATATTTAACGTCAAATTTTCCTCTATATATCACAGTACTACCAATTGTAATTAAATCGCGCTCATCAAATACTCCTTCAGGTGATTTTGGTGAAAATTCTGACTCTACAAATGGATTTTCATTTTTTAAATTCAATTCGCCTTCAATAAGTTCTAATTCGTTAATATCATATTGTTTTTTCTTTTCAAAACCATTTTCATCTTCATATATTAAATGAACGATAATTGATTTTTTTGGATTATTTAAATCCTGATATATTTTGTCTATGGTATAAATTATATTTCTTTCATCGGGTGCTTCTCTTTCTAAAAACTTAGGTCGAACTTTTTTTCCAACTTTAAAAAAGCCCCATTCATCTAATTCAAATAATTTGGAACTATAATCTTCTGGTAATTCTTTTGGAAATTCATATGTTTTATCATCCCATTCACCATCATTGTTCCAATTCTGCATTTGAATTGGTTGCGTTTCCAATTCCTGGGGTGTTCTTTCTAATACTTCAACGGATTTATCAAATGTTTCTTTTGTTAATTCACTTTGAATTGCAGTCATTAAATTATCAAAATCTTTAAATCCTGCTTTTTCAATATCATCACCATGTAATAAAGGTATTAGTTGATTAATATTAGCCTCCGTAATTATTCTCATAGAACAATTCATTGTTTTTAATTCCTGTAATAATAATTTAAATGAATATGGAACATTTACAATACTAAAATCTCTTCCAAATTTTGAAATATTTACTACGTTTGCGCTATATTTTGATATTTCTTTAAATTTTATAGGACCATCAGCAATTGGACTTAGAAATAAATTTTTCTTTTCATTGTAAATAGCTATACAACCTGTTTTATTGCATATTGCTAATTTGAATTGATCCCCTCGAACCATCATCGATTCATAAATAAAATGTGATAATCCGTGAGCTATTAAACAATCACGGTCCATCTCGCCAATTCTCAATCCTCCGTTATTTGCCCTACCTTGAACTGTTTGCCTAGTTAATGCTTGTCTGGGTCCTTTTGCTCTATAATTAATTTTGTCTTTTGGCATGTGTTTTAATCTCTCATAATATGTTGGACCAAAATAAATATCGGCTTCCAATTGTTCCCCAGTCATACCATTATATAAAACTTCTGTTCCACTTTTATGATAATTTTCCTTCATTAATAATTCTCCCAAAACATCTGTTTTTTCACCTTTATTCACAAAAGCAGTGCAATCATAATATCCACCATATAAACATCCTACTTTGCTAGTCAAAGTTTCTACTAAATGTCCTATTGTCATACGAGATGGCATGGCATGAGGATTTACTATTATATCTGGTCTTATACCATCCGCTGTTGTAGGCATATCTTGTTCTGGTAGAATTATCCCAATAGTGCCTTTTTGACCTGCTCTACTACAAAATTTATCCCCTATCGCGGGTATACGTTCTGCTCGTATTCTTACTTTTGCCAATCGTTTTCCCTTATCATTTTTTGTAATAAAAGATTTATCAACAATACCTGTTTGCGCTTTTTTTGGTGTAATAGAACTATCGATATATTCTTTATCTATATTAGAAGTTGCCATACCCATTACGATTGTTTTTTCGTCAATAATTTCATTTTCTCGAATAATACCAGTTTCATCATCTAATTTACTATAATCGAAACCTTCTTTTAAAGAAACAACCTTTGAATCTTTTTGTGGATTGGTAAAAAATAGATTTGATTTTGCTCCTCCTACATTTTCTAATTCTTCATGTGCTTCATAAGAATTAAAATAAGTAGTTCTAAACAATCCTCTTTTTAATGCGCCTTCGTTTACAATAACAGCATCCTCAACATTATAACCAGTATAACACATAATTGCCACTATTGCGTTTTCCCCAAAAGGATGCTCTTCGTTAGTAGCATATTTTAAAAATTTTGATTTAGTTATTGGTATCTGTCCGTAATTTAATATTAAACTAGATTTATCTATTCTTAGGGTATAATTGGAATGATAAATACTTACAGCCTGTTTTGCTTGTCCACATGCGAAAGCATTTCTAGGATATGGATTATTTTGTGGAAAAATAACTTGATTTGCTTGAATAGATAATATCAAAGAAGGATGGATTTCACAATGTGTAACCTTTTTTTTTATCGTATTGGTCTCTAACCCATTGTGAATTAGCCAATAATATACCTTCCCCTTCTTGTGTATCAATATATTCTAATACAGAAGAGTTATTTAATAGTTTTTGAACATTGGCGGTCGTAAATACTATTTTACAATTTTCATCTAAATATGATTTATTTTCACCGTTAAATCCATATATTAAATTATTCCAACTGAGTTCATTCTTATCATATTTATTTATTACCAATTCTCTTTCAAAACTTAATTCATTATTATACATATAAAATAATGGTCTTGTTGGTCTACCAGCATCTGTGCAAATAAGTATTTCATTTCTTTTAATATCGAAATATATACTAGTGTAGATATCAATTAATTTGTTTCTTCTATGTAATCTCATAATTGATACAATTTCAAGTGGTGTAGTAGTTACACCAATCCACCTTCCATTTAAAAATATTTTTGTTGTTTTTGATAAATAATCAATATTACATTCTTCTAACAATTTTATTTTTAATTTTCGTAAATAACTTATGAACGGTTTAATTGAACAACCACTGGTAATATGTGTTGACATAGATAAATGTTTATGTAAACCAACATTTCCACCATCTGGAGAATGTATGGGGCACAAATAACCATATTGTGTAGCATTTAATCTTCTAGGTGCTACTATTTTCGCTCCATCAGCGGCAATAGGTAAATTTGTTTTTCTCATTTGACATAAAAATCCAAAAAAAGATAATCTATTTAAATCTTGAACTACTCCCATTCTTTTTGTATGACTATCTGCACCCCAATTTCCTTTAAATGCTTTTCTAAATCCTTCTTCTACTATTCTATTACTAAAAAACTCCTGTTGATTTTGTTTAATTAAGTTTAAAAAATCCATATCTTGATAATTAACAAAATTATTATTATAATAATACTTTTTATCCATTTTTAAATATAAATCGTCTCTTTGTTTTTTAAAATATTCTCTGAAAAGACCATAAATCAACATACCTGGATGTTCAATTCTTTTGTATCTATAACTATCTCTATCTGTTTCTTTGTCAATTTTTTTATGAACTAACAATAAGCGTTTCACCATATAACCAATGTATAAAGCTTTTGCTTTGAAATTCATTTCGCCAATATGAGGTAAAAAATAATTCATTAAAATATCTAATACGTGTGAAACAGTGTATCCTTTTGTTAATGTTTTTATATATTCTAACGCAGAAGACTGTGTAAAAATATGTCCAGCATCGTAAATAGAAGGCTTAAACAACTCCATAAATGATTCATATTTATCTAAGTCTAATAAACAATGTTCTATAATACTTTTATCGGATATTATACCCAAAGCTCTCATTAAAATAAATAAAGGAACAGGTTTTCTTACATTAGGAACAGCGACTACAATGTTTCCATTATATGATGATGGTTGTTCCCTAACCATTCTTACAGCCAACGTTCTAACAGGTTTCGAAGCATCTTCCGAAACAGAACGAATTTCTGCTGAACAATAATATAATTCATTGAAATCATCTTTTATATACAACATATTATCGGCACGACCTTCTTGTGAAAGAATTACTTTCTCTTTACCATCAATTATAAAATAACCACCATTATCATTTTTGCATTCACCTAAATTAAACCTTGTCTGGGGGGTTAATTTATTTAAAATACATAAATTTGATTGTAGCATGATTGGAAATTTCCCCAAATATACTTTTTCTATTACTTGTGTCATGCCTTCCATGTCTGGTGTCATTATATCATATCTTTCCATTCCTAATTTACCTGAATTATTTTCGATATATAATGTGTATTCTAAAACAATATCATAATGAATTGTAAATGCATATGTCATGTTTCTTAATCTTGCTTCATTAGGATACATGTAATGTTCTCTTTTTTCTTTCTCTGTTTTATCTACTATAATAGGTTTACCAAAATAAATGCGTTTCCCATCTTTACCACCTAAATAAATATCGCAATTGTATTTAAATTTACCAGAATTTTTCCCTATTTCTTCTTTAAAAAATTTTAATGGATTTGTGCTTTTAAAAATAGTTATAATTCCATTTGAAAAAAAGTCATTATAAGAATCGATATGATGTTTTATTAAAAAATTAGGATTATCTTTAAACATTATATCAATTGTTTTCCAAGAAATATTTTCCATCTATATTATATCATTATCATATTTTTTTAAAATTACAATTAGTTAAATAATTATAATTTTAATAAAATTTATTGTTTACTTGATTTTTTTTTTAATATTTCGTATTGTAAAGTTATCATTAATAAGCCCAACAATACAAACATCGCTACAAATGGAAACAAAACAATTAACCATGCTAATTTATTCCATCCTTTTTTACACATTTTTTGAATTAACCAAGTCCAAAATAAAATATATAGTGATTTGACTACAAAATAGGTTGCATTGTGTATTGGACTAGGTGCTGAAAAGGAGCCAATACAGAAACTATAAGGATCCATACAATTTTGGATTACTAAAGCAATAAAACTAAGAACAGACAATCCAAAATATAATTGTGCGGGTGTGCATAAAGAATGAAATGTTTTTGCTGAAAACATTTTTGTTAACTTCATTATAATATATCGTCAGATTTTTTTACTATTTTAAAACATGTTTTGCCGCTTTTGCAGAAGATAATCTATGATATTCTGGAACATTAGGTATTCTGTATTGTGAACTGGCAGATTTCATCATTTTTGGTTGCCTAATAGGATTGGATGAGGTAATTTTTTTTCTTCCCGCCCATTTATTTTGAGTATTTGTTGCAAAATCTGTCGCTGAATAATATCCTTGTAATGCATCTCCTAAACCTATTGTTCTTAATAAACTTGCCCCTCCTCGTTGTTTTTTATTTTTTTTGGTATAGCGTTTTTTATATTTTTTGCGTCTTCTTCCTCCTAGTTGTGTTGGATTACGTGGAACATTCCAGTTATTATTTGTTGATACAGGTGGTTCCATAACTTTTAAATTTAATTTGTTTACTTGCACTTTACTACCCCCTGAAAATAATCCTTTTCCTGAACTACAACCACAACCTCCTCTTTGTCTTTTTCTTCGTCTAGATTTTCTACGTCTAGATTTTCTACGTCTAGATTTTCTTGTTCTTCTGGATTTTCTACGCGATTTACGACGGCTTCTTCTTCTACTTTTTCTTGTTCTATTTCTGGTTCTTCTTCTTGCCATATATAATATTAAATTAGAATTAAATATTATGCTAAATAAAAAATTTATCTTCGTCTTTTTCTACGACGTCTAGATTTTCTACGACGTCTAGATTTTCTACGACGACTTCTTGAACGACTTCTACGTCTTCGACTTTTTCTTCGTCTTTTAGTTCTACGTCTACGACGACGGCTACCTCCAATTAAACCTCCTGTTATTGTAGATAAAAAACTTTTAGGTTTTTCTTCATCAGAAGCACTCGGAGCTGGAGCTGGAGCTGGAGCTGGAGCTGGAGCTGGAGCTGGTGCTCCTTCCACATGACCGGGAACATGATCTCCGCCCTTTTTACGTCTTCTTCTTTTACGACCACCTGTTTGTCCACAAGTAGATCCGCCGCGTTGTCTTCTTCTGGTTCTTCTTCTTGCCATATATATATTATCTATATATTTTATTCAATATCGACATGAGACAACATATGTCTTCTACAACACATTTTATTTAAACCTAAAGAATCCAATACTTCTCCTTCAACTGTTTTTTTGATTGTTTTTTCTTCTAAATATATTACCGCGTTTGGATCAATATTTTTTTTAACTTTTAATTCTCTAACTTTTTTTGTATAAAACAAATATTTATCTCCTAAAACTTTGCCGCAAGTAAAACATTTCACTGGAATAATCATTTTTATATTATATAATATAATTTGTTTATAAATCAATTTAATTATAGTTAAACAACTTTTTTTTTACTATTATTTAAATAATAAAATTCATCATATTTCATTAATTTCTTATCTTTTTGCATCTTCGGACCATTTGCGTCTCCGGGAACACAATTTGAGCCGTTTTTATTTTTTGCCCAAACACAGCAGTCAATCGAGGTGCAAGCTGTTTTATTGTCAAAATTTCCACATTTTTTATCCATTCCAATGTTATTACAAAATCCATTTTTTTTTATTTTTTTATATTTATTTTTATTTTCTATTTTTTCTAAAAGTTTACTTTCAAATTTTTCAATTACTACTACCTTATCTACTTCATAATTTTTATCAGATGGAAATTTAAAATTCATTTTTATTATTAATAATCGGATATATAAAAAGGCTCCTGCAAATGCTAAAATTATCATTGATTTTTCAAAAAAATAATTTATATTTTCCTGCGTTAAAAAGTAATTCATTTAATATATATTTCCATTAATTTTTTATAATTAAAATATTTACATTTTATATAATGGAGAAAACCGATAATTTTAGAAGCGTGGCAGACAATGACACTGTCTCCAAGATTATGTCCAACAAGCACGAAATTGATAATCTTAAGAAAGATGTTAAAATTATAAAACAGTATATTAAAACAAGTGTTAGATTAGAACAATTATTACAAATGTCTTGATTTAGTAATCAATTAAATGGTGCTAAAATAAATAACGCAAAAAAAATAGTAGAAGAAAAGCTAGAAAAGATAAATTCGGGAGAGGTCGTGGATACAAAAACACAAATAAAACAGTTAAGGAAAAAAGTGGAACAAATGATAACGGAGACTAGTAAACAATAATATTATTAATTAGTCAATAATTTCAAATACAATTCCATTCGTTGTTTGAACAGCTTTTCTTTTTATATTACCTTTAGTTTCCTTTGCATGGCATTCCCCACATAAAGGAATCGTATTTGCTTTATGATTTTTATGAATGGTTTCAATATAACCCTCGTCATCCGCGTCTTTTTGTGGAATTAAATGATGTACTTCGCTTGCCTTTTTATCGCAAAAAGTGCATTTATTTTTTAACTTATTATTGTATTTAGAAGCTTTTTTTTTTGAAAAACTTTCATTTTCACCAAACTCTTCTCTTCTAATACTATGTGCTAATTCCATAAAATCATCTTCAAATTTTAAAAATTTACACACTTCTAATCCATACATGTTATTCCCTTGTCCATCGCATAACTTTCTGTTATATACCAATGAATCATTAATATTATCATAAACAACCTCCATATGTTTCATAGTTAAATATTTTAATTTTTGTATGCGTTTCATTTTACCCAATTCATGAAAATGTGTGGCAAAAATATAAGATGATTTTCTAGAATCTAATCGAATTAATCCAGCACTAAATAAACTAATTGCTGAACCCATTTCTGTTCCAGAACATAATTCATCACCTAATACTAAACTATTTTCATCACTCAAGTTATCTATTGTTTTAAATTCGCACATCTCTACCTGAAAACTACTTAAACCTTTAAATAAATTATCATTACCTAATATTCTTGTAAATATTTTATTATAAGGCTGATAAGAAAAGTTCGAACAGGGAACAAATAAACCTGCTTGTGCCATTACAATACAAATCCCTATTGATTTTATCAAACTGGATTTTCCAACAGCATTTGTTCCAAACAATAAAATACCCTTTTCTCGTTTGCCCATTTCTACATCATTTGGTACATACAATGTGTTTGTTTGTATTTTTTCAATTAAAGGATGTCTTAAATTTTTAGCTGAAAAAAAGGCACTACTAGCTTTTTTAATTTTCGGTTTACAATATCTATTTTTCTTTGCTATGTATGCTTTGTTTATCAATACATCTAAAATTTTAATAAATTTTGATATTTTTTTAAAATGTATCTCGTATTCATCTAACTTGCCGATTATTTGTTTATATGTAAATCTTAATTGGTCGTGAAATATTCCTTTATTTATAAATATTGCATTGTATATTTTTTTCATTTCATCGCCTGATAATTTTTTATTACCGCTTGTAGCTGTAGCAAATTTAATTTGTTTCATATCTATATCTAATTTTTCAAATTTATCGTTTTTTTTTTCTTGTATATGTTTTTTGATTATAACTTCCAAAATTTTGGATCTAGCGTTTGTTAATTCTAAATAAGGTGCACTTTTTTCTGTTGTATGATACTTTATAAAGTTAGACCCTGTGTTTTGATAATCTTTAATTACTATATTAAAGGTTTCCTGAATATTTTTTAATCTAGAATAAGACGACATATAATTATCGTATGTTTCGTCTAGTTTTTCATATGCACCTTTTTTTACAAAATTTATATCAAATTTTTTATTATTAATATTGATGGCAATATCAACATCAATATTTTTATTTATTTCTTTCATCAATTCAATACTAATTTTGTTTAAATCTATGTTTATATTATCTTGAATATATTTATTAATAGTAGTAATATTTTTTAATTCTTTATATAAATGTTTAACCATTTGTATCGTTTTGTAAAAATGTGCTATTTCACAAGGCAATACATCCTTTAATATAACTTTCCTATATAGTTTTTCTATATCTCTGACGCTTTTAAATTTTTCTCTTATATATTCGAATTTGTTAAAATTTTTTACGACAAAATCCGTAATTTTATATTCCTTTTTTAAATATTTAATATCAGTAGTAGGTTTTACTAATAGCATATCGAATTCTCTTTTTCCCATAGGTGTGATGCATTTATTTAATATTTTTCTTACACTAGAAAAAGGACCATTATCAATATGTGTATCAATTATATTTAATTGATGTAATGCATGACTCATCAACATTAAATTATCTGTTTGTGAATTATATTTTGGTTCATAAATTTTTTGAATTAAATTTGGATTATGACAATAAATATAATCAAGTAAAAAACAAAAACTTTGTAGTGAAAATGGATAATGTGCCAATTGAGTTGTTTCTAAAAATATATTAAAATCAAGTTTCGCATTTTTATAAAATCTCTCCAAAATTTCTCGTTGATAGTTTTGTTTTGAAAATGTAAAAGCTTGTTTTTCTAATTCGCTAATACTTTTTCTTTTATTGTATTGAAATATAGAAATTTTGGTCATTTTTTTTGGATGAAAACCACAAAATTGTATTATATCATCTATTTCTTTTTCTTTTTCGTAACTATGAATAAATATAACCTCTTTTGGTTCGTGTATTGAATAAAATCGTTGTAAATCATCAAAAATGGATATTTCTTGCAAATTCTCTCCACTTTTATTAAATTCAATGAAATCAGAATTACCTGTAAATATATCTATAATACTTGCTCCGCAAGAAAGTGATGGTTGTTTAGTTAACAAAGTTTTTTGTCTTTTTTCTAACCAAATACACATTATATTGTTTGTATTTTGACTTGTTGTATTGTTAAAATTTGTTCCCGGAGAAAAAATACCTAATTCTTTTCTACGTTTACCTTTATTTACAATGTCATCACCATCCTCAATTACTACCTTAACAGTTAATCCATTATCCATTAATGTATTTAAATGTTTTTCCAATAAATGGGGATTTGCAGTAGTAAATCCAGCCATAAAAACAGGATTGTTGTTATATTTTTGTTCTCCTTTTTTTACCACAGTCATATTACATAAATCCCTGAATGTTTCTATTTGATACTTTGCTTCAATGAATTCTGGTATTTTATTTTTTATCTTAGCTATTGCGTATACTTCAAAAAAAGAACCACATTGCCATAATAAAATAGAGTTGTCTCCTCTTTTTTCTTTTAATTCTTTTAATGATTTCAAATATTCTTTAATCATTGATTGTTTAGACATGTTAATATATTTAGACCATATTAGCTTTAAATACATTAAATAAATAATAATTTATACATCTTGCATGTAATTATGTAGTAATATTTCAGGATTTTTATTTATTACATCTCCTGATAAATAACTGTTTTCATAAGTTACTCTTAAAATATCTTCGGGGCATGTGGAACCTACTTTTAATAAATTATGTTTGAGTAAATATTTTTTAACTACAGATGTGGATTTTGTGTGTAGCTTATTGTGGTCATTTTTAATTTTTTTTCTTGTTTGTTTATTGTTAATTAAAACACCTACTGTTTTCATTTTAACGTTTTTACCTAATGTAAGTTTTTTTTTGATACGTTTTGTTTTATATCGATTCCTTTTTTTTTTGTGTTTTTTTTTGTTGTTTTTTTCTTGATTATCTTTCGTTTCTTTTTCTTCTACTACATGTTCTACTGTAGCAACTACTTCATTGAATTTTTCTTTTAAATCCTCTAATTTTGATTTGCGTTCACTAAAATCGGTTGTATTGGAATTATCTGGCATATCACCTGTATTGATAATGAGAGGGGTTGATGAATGATTTTGATTTTTTTTTAATGTTTTATTATATTCTCTATATGTTGGTTTACTTGAATTTTTTAAATTACTATATGGTGGAGGAGGTCTATTGGCGTAATTCAAATTATTTTTTATGTCTTCCTGTATATTTTTCATTGTTTTTTTATTTTTTCGTGCTCTTCGTCGTTTTTCTCTCTTTTTTTTATTTTGTTTTGTTAAATCGTTCAAATAAGAAACTGTATCAGTAAAATCATTAGTAAATATTTTTTCTTCTTGTTCTTTTTTTTTTTCATTTTCAATAGCTTCCTTTTTTTTTTTATGATGGGCTTTTACTCTTTCTATTAGTTGTTTTTTTACATCATTTGGTTTTAATGCAGAACTAAATGGATTTATTTTTTTTCTTTCTTTTTTCTTTTTTTTTTAGAGCCGATGTTAAATAAATCCGGATTTATTTGTATTGTCTTTTTTAACATATAATAAATATTAAAGTTATATTAAAATTTAATATTTAACAAATTAATTTATTTAAACATACATATGTTTGATTGTAGAATGTTCATTTCTAGATTTAACTTCATCGTTTTCTAAGAATAATTCAAAACCCTTGTTCATATCTTTTAATGAAATTATTTTTTTTTCTTTTTCATCTAAGCAAAAAACTCTACGTCCATGTGCGATTTTAACTTTTGCTAAAAGTGTCTCCATATCTCTGCCATAAAACTTAAAATAACTTTTATTTTTTTCAAACCACGACGTTTTTATATTTTTTTTTATTTTCCAATCAATATCCTTTATTTTTTTAAAAAATATCAACTTTAACTCTTCGGCATTATAATCATCTGTTTTAAATCGCCAAGTAAATCTAGAATCTAATCCTTTATTGTAATTAAAAAAACAATTTTTCAATTCTTCTTTATAACCAGCTATTATAACCATTAAATCTGATTTGTTATCACTTAACGATTCACATAAAGTATCGATACATTCTTTTGCAAATGAATCTCTTTTTTCCGGATTGCCTAAAGCATATGCTTCATCAATGAATAATACACCACCAATGCATTCTTGTATTAATGTTTTTGTTTTAAGTGCTGTTTGACCTAGATAACCTGCTATAAAATCTGCTCGCGTTGCCTTTTTAAATGTTCCTTTTTTTAAAATACCCATTTTACTATAAATTTTACCTATTATTTTTGCTATTTCTGTTTTACCAGTTCCGGGCGGACCATAAATACATGTGTGCATAAAATCATTATCCTCTTTATTTTTATTGTTAATGTGTAAATCCTGAATAAAAAATAAAATTTGGTCAGTAATAGATTTTTTTAATAAATGCATTCCGATCATATCGTTTAACTCTATAATTGGTTCTTTTATATTGTGAATAGCTTTCATATTAATATTATATTCAACATCATCTTTTAATGGATATTTTTCAATTAGTTCTATAATATCTTTAATATTGTTTATCTCTGCACTAATATTTATTTTTTTTTTTTTAACTTCTATTACTGGATTTGGTGGCGCATATTTATATTTTAAATATTTACTAAATTCATTGTTTCGATCATATATAGAGTATGTTCTATTTCTGGAACATAAAAACTTATTTGTGTTGTCTGAAAATAAATGGTCGTATTTATAGTTGATTTTTGTTAATGTTTTGTTTAGATTTTCTTTATCATTGATACAAATTATTGAATTATTTGATATATCGTTGTTATTTTTATCTATTTTTTCAATTATTGTCGATAATCTATTTTTTATGATGTTTTCTTTTCTTTTTTTTTCGATTGTATCTACCATTCTTTTTATGGTTATATTTATATGTTTATCATTATCATTTAAACTTTTATTATATATATTTTGTTTTGGTGATACATACAATTTTTTACTAAATATATTTATTTTTTCTTTAGAATCCTCTAAGTAAAATAATTTATTTGATTTATCAATATTATTATTTAATATAAATAATTTCGAATTATTGAAACAATCGTTTATTTTATTTCCTGAAATATCTTTATTATTTTTATTTTTTACCATACATTTATAGTATATTTTATTTTATGCATATATTTTAATTTATTTTTTAAAAATCGAAAATAAAAATAACTTATATATATAACAAACTTAAAAATAAATTGATTTAATATTAATTAATATAAATGCCGATAAACATGCCTTCAACCATAAATAACGTTTTAAATTATGATACGGATGTATCACATAAGTTAATAGAAAGTTATTTTGAAAAACAACATTTGGACCGTTTAGTTAGACATCAAAAAGAAAGTTATAATCAATTTGTTTCTGAACAAATTAGAGAAACAATACAAATGTTTAATCCTGTGTTAATACATTCGGAACATGATAAAGATGATATTACTGGCTTATATTCATTAGAAATAATAATTACATTTGATAATTTACAAATTTATAGACCACAGATTCATGAAAATAATGGAGCTACAAAAATAATGTTTCCACAAGAGGCTCGTTTAAGAAATTTTACGTATGCTTCTACAATGAGTGTTGACGTTAATATAAAAATAATTAAAAGAACTGGTGAAAATTTGACTTCTATAGAAACTTTATATAAAAAGCTACCTAGAATTAATATTGGTAAAATGCCTATCATGTTAAAATCTAATATTTGTGTATTAACGCAATATAGTCATTTAAAATCCGATATCACAGGGGAATGTTGGATGGATCCCGGTGGTTATTTTATAATAAATGGTTCAGAAAAAACGTGTATTGCTCAAGAAAGAGCAGCTGAAAATACAGTAATGTGTTTCAACATAAAAAAAAATAATAATAAATGGAGTTGGTTAGCTGAAATAAAATCTGTTCCCGATTTTAAATGTATATCTCCAAAACAAATCAACATTACAATAGCAACACGCAATAATGGTTCTGGACATGGTATATATGTTCAAATACCTAGAATAAAAACACCAATACCATTATTTATATTGTTTCGCGCATTAGGAGTAGTATCAGATGAGGAAATTTGTAAAATTATTATATTGGATTTGAAAAAAAATAAAAAGAAAATGTTGTTTGGTTTAAAGGCAAGTATTATTGATTCTAACAAGTATATTACCGAAGAAGATAGTTTGCAATATATAATACAACAAGCTATGTTTACACCAATTAATATGGATAAAGAAGCAGGTATTAAAAAGAAAAGAGAATTTACTGTGAATGTTTTGGAAAATGATTTATTTCCACATTGCAAAACAAAAAAACAAAAAATTTACTTCTTAGGATATATGGTAAATAAATTACTACAAACGAGTTTTGGTTGGAGAAAATCGGATGATAGAGATTCTTATTTAAATAAAAGGTTAGATACAACAGGTATTTTATTAAATAATTTGTTAAGGAACTATTTTAATAAATTGGTTAAAGATATGCAAAAACAAACGGTCAGAGAAATTAATAATGGTTCTTGGCGTTCGACTGATGATTATTTAAATATTATTAATCAGACAAATATATATAAAATTATAAAAGCAACAACTATTGAAAATGGATTAAAAAGAGCCTTAGCAACGGGAGATTTTGGTATAAAAAATACGAATTCGAATAAAGTTGGTGTTGCTCAAGTGTTAAGTAGACTTACTTATATTTCCAGTTTAAGTCATTTACGAAGGGTAAATACACCAATTGATAAAAGTGGAAAATTAATTCCTCCAAGAAAATTACATAATACGCAATGGGGTATGATATGTCCTGCTGAAAGTCCAGAAGGAGGTAGTGTTGGTGTGGTGAAGAATTTGTCTTACTTAGCACATATTACGGTAAAATCAAGTAGTATTCCTTTATATGATATTTTAAATGATAAATATGAGTCTATAGAAAATAAAACTAGTGAAGAATTATATGATAAAGTAAAAATATTTGTTAATGGATGTTGGATTGGTATCGCAAACGAACCACAAAAATTATATTTATATTTAAAAGATTGCAAGTATAAGGGTATTATAAATATTTATACAAGTATTGTATTTGATTACAAAACAAAAGAAATTATAATTTGTAATGATGCTGGTAGATTAACTAGACCTATTTACAGATTAATCGATAATAAAATTAATTTTACACCAGAACTTTTGAAAAAAATAAACGATAAAACAGTTAATTGGGATGATTTATTAATAACAATTGGAGATAATGAAAGTGTTTTAGAATATATAGATTCTAGGGAACAAGACCATAGTTTGATATATATTAATTCCAAAAAAAAGAAAAAGACTTGTTGATTTTGATTATAATTATACACATTGCGAAATACATCCGTCAACTATATTTGGTATATTGGCATCTTGTATCCCATTTCCAGAGCATAATCAATCACCTAGAAATACATATCAATGTGCTATGGGAAAACAAGCTATGGGAACATATGCTACAAACTATATAAATCGAATGGACAAAACCGCATATGTTCAATCTTATACCATGAGACCATTGGTGGACACACGTTTGATGAACGTTATTAATTTAAATAAGTTGCCATCGGGTAGTAATGTTATTGTTGCAATTATGAGTTATTCTGGTTATAATCAGGAAGATAGTATTATATTTAATCAGGATAGTTTGGACAGAGGTTTGTTCTCTGCTACATTATATCATACAGAAAAAGACGAAGAAAAAAAAATACATGGAGATGAAGAAATAAGATGTAAAGCAGATAGAACAAAAACAAAAGGTATGAAATTTGGAAATTATGATAAGCTGAATCATATGGGTGTGATACCTGAAAATACATTAATTGAGGATAGGGATATTATAATGGGAAAAGTAGCACCAATTAAACAAAATAGAAATGACCATACAAAAGTAATTAAATATCTTGACCAAAGTAAAATTTATAGAACAAATGAAGAAACATATGTTGATAAGAATTATATTCATAGAAATGGTGATGGTTATACATTTGCTAAAATAAGAACTCGTTGTTATCGTAAACCCGTGATAGGAGACAAGTTCTCAAGTAGGCATGGTCAAAAAGGCACGATAGGCTTGGTGATGGAGGGTTCTGATATGCCGTATACAGCTACAGGAGAAAGACCAGATATTATTATCAATCCACATGCTATCCCATCTCGTATGACAATCGCTCAATTAAAAGAAACATTGTTGGGCAAAGTATTGTTGGAATTGGGATTATACGGCGATGGAACAAGTTTTGGTGAATTTCATATTCAGGATATATGTAAAAAATTACAACATCTAGGTTATGAAAGACACGGTAATGATATAATGTATAATGGAATGACGGGCGAACAAATGGAATCGCAAATATATATCGGTCCAGCGTTTTATCAACGTTTGAAACACATGGTAATGGACAAGGAACATAGTCGTAGTGTTGGTCCTATGGTGGTATTAACTAGACAACCAGCGGAAGGTAGGTCTCGAGATGGTGGTTTAAGATTTGGTGAGATGGAACGTGATTGTATGGTTTCTCACGGTGCGGCTAGATTTACAAAAGATAGATTATATCATTCTAGTGATTCGTTTGAAGTACATGTATGTGGTAAATGTGGTTTGATGGCCATATTTAACGAAGAGAAAAAAATACATCATTGTAAAACCTGTAATGATCATATTGATTTTCATAGGGTGCAAATACCTTACGCTTGTAAATTATTGTTTCAAGAATTAATTACGATGAATATAGCGCCTAGGATGATTATTAAAGCACAATAAAAAAAACAATAATTTTATCTATAAAACATCTAATTTTTTATTTACTATATCTAACTCTTTATATGTAGTAAATACTGGCACTATACAAGCCAAACTATATATAGTTTTTAATTTCTTTTGTATACTTTTATCACGATCTAAATGTTTCTTTTTTGTATAACGGTCCATTGTTCTGTAATAATATGGTATCCAGGCTGTGTTGATTCCTTCTACTAATCCCATTTTATTTAATATAGATATTTTTATTTTTAAACTCTTTAATCAAATCTTCAGGTATATAATTGAAATCGATGATTTGTCGATTTCTTTCAAACGTTGCTCGTATGTTTTCATCCTGTAATTTTTTATTCCATTCATCCTTGTTGTCCCAATATTTACACGCGGTTTTAATGCCGCATTTTTTAAAAACACTCGGTATATTATCACTTTTATCTCCTGTAAGTATCTTGCAAAACAAATCTTTCTTTGGGTCATTAAAGGATGATTTACTTTCTGTAAGTTTTTTAAATTTTAAATTGTATAAATGAACGTTATCACTAGCCAATTGTAAATAATCCATATCACTAGTAATAATATATATATTTGCCTCTGGATATAATTCTAATATATGTTTTGTTGTTAAGGCTAAACAATCGTCTGCTTCAAGTTTTGGATGATAAAATATTTTATCTGCTCCACCTTTTATAAATAAATCATTTGTCCAAACACTTTTAAATACTGGACCACCTAAGAATGTATCATCGTATACTCGATTTGCTTTATACTCTTTGTAGATTTTGGTTCGCCATATATCTTTGCGATGACAATCTTTTCCTACTATAATAACATTATTTTCTAATCCTAGACGTTTAGGTATTTCTTGCATTTTTGTTTGAAAAGTAGATATAAATTTATCCATGAATGTCGTATTGTTGATAGGGTTTTCACTATCTAAAGGTGGTTCGCGTTTACTTAATTTATACCATTGGACTATAGCATAATATCGAAAAAACATAAAATAACTACCGTCGATTAAGATATAATTAACCATATATATTATAATAAATAATATTAAAATATATAATTCAATTTATATAATGAACAGTGTCGTAAACATTTTGAGTACCGTTCCTAGTTCGTATTTTTATTATAAATTAAACAAAGAAATGGAAACTATACAAACAAAGAAAATTGCAATGAATTCAACTGCTTTATTTCACGCTTCTTCTAGTGTTTTTATGGGTTTAAATTACTTATGGTCAAACTCATATTCTTCGCTGATACGGGCAAATACTGGTGGTTATGTTTTATTTGACTTATATTATATAATTAACGATGGGAAATATGATTCGTTGAGGATGATGTATATTTATCATCATTTAGCTGTATATTCTTATATGTTGTTGCCAAAAACATTATATCATTGGCCATATGTTGTTTTTTATGCGGAATTGTCAAATATACCCAATTATTTAGTTTATTATAGTTTAAAACAAGATGCCTCTAAAAAATTGTGGAAAGGATATAAGTCGAAAACAACGAAAAATTTGATGAAATTACAAATGTATACTTATGGTTTTTTCAGAATATTGGTGTTAGGTTATTTCACTTATTTAGAATTAAAAGGTAATCATAGAAAACCTATACCTATTTATATGACTTCAATGTTGTATATATTTGGATTAATTTGGTTTGGTGTAATGGCAAAACAAAACATGAAATAATTTAGAGTTATTTTATCAATATTTATATATATTTATGTCGCATTCGTGTCGATTTAAAAAATCCCGTGCTACTATGCGTTGGAAGTGGCGAAAAAAGCGTGTAAGAAGACTCCAAAGAAAAAGAAGAAAAATGAGACAAAGAGCCAAATAATAACCTTTATACATACATATAAAAGCTATTATTACTAATGTAGGTTTAAATATTTCTCGATTAATCTCTGTTTTATTTGATTCATCATTTAAATAATTTTCCAATACTTGAATATCCATTTAATAATGAATTTAAAAATATATTTATACTATTTATATATATAATAATGGACACAAGTTTAAGAGAACTTTCAAGTAGTATTATACATAATGTAAAAGTAAATATAAACAATACATTGTCAAAAAACTCAGGATTTAAAGTAAAAAATAGTTTTGATAAAAGGTTTTCTGAATCGCAAAGAATAATAGAAAAATATCCAGATAAAATACCCGTAATTTGTGAAAAAGGTAAAGTTGGGAATGATATACCAGATATTGATAGAAAAAAATATTTATGTCCCAATGATATTTCAATAGCAAATTTTATGTATGTTATACGAAAAAGAATAAAATTATCTCCTGAAAAAAGTATTTTCTTGTTTGTAAATGATACCAATTTGGTTCCTACAGCGGCATTATTATCGCAAGTATATGACGAACATCGAGACGATGATGGATTTTTATATATTACATACAATGGTGAATCAACATTTGGCGCATAATTTTATCTTTATCTATAATATAAAATGAACAAATATTTAGTAGAATTTTTAGGAACATGCTTGTTTCTTTACGTTATTTTAGCAACTGGTTCACCAATTCCAATTGGTTTAGCATTAATGCTTGTTATAGTATTAGGGGGTAAAATTTCTGGTGGACACTACAACCCAGCTGTATCTGTAATGATGGCTGTTGGTGGCAGAATGAGAATGTCTGAATTGGCTCCATATGTTTTAGCACAAGTTGCTGGGGGTGTAGCTGCTTTGGAATTACACAAACGCGTAAGATTCTAAATAGTAATTAATTAAATTAATACGATATTTAAATATCCTATTAATGTATAATGGCAAGAAGAAGAACTAGACGAAGAAGTAGAATAGGCGGTGGAATGATGAGTGCCGCAAAAAGTATGACCAAAGCTGCTACAACAGCCGTTTCTCAAGGTGTTTCTGATGTAAAAAGTGCAGAAAAAATGTGTGGACACATTCAAAACATGTTTTTGAAAAAAGACTGTGAAAAAAGAGTTGTAAAAGCAGCTAATGCCGCAACAAAGAAAATGGAGTCCGCAAAAAAGAAATTTAATGTTGCTGAAAAGAAACTTACTGGTGTTAAGGCAAAAGCAGCTGCAATCCAGAAAAAGATTGATTCTGGAGCAACTGGTGTTGTAAATCCTCAGGCAGGAGGCAGAAGCAGACGTAGACGCACCAAACGCCGTCGTAGAAGCCGTGGACGTAAATCACGTAGACGCCGCCGTAGAAGAAGTCGTAGACGTAGACGTTAAATAAACAAAATTAACATATCATATTAAATATAATATGTTAAGAATCATAATTACATCTATTTTAATGGTTGGTGCTATCT
>MDTB01023664.1_pt1 | contig 36726 bp, 42 predicted proteins | sample 811161 | NCBI WGS metagenome assembly MDTB01 (sample SAMN05326650, study PRJNA326480) | marine metagenome | isolation source: seawater | place: Mediterranean Sea | collected 2009 | reverse complement strand
TCATTATTCTATTATAAATTTTATCTGCAGATTTTTTTGCGGCCTCAGCAACTATTGGTTTATAGCTTTCTCCATGAATCATTATTTGCCATTTACCTTCTCTTAAATATCTTCCTGTTTTTTCATTTTTCATCATTGGTAGACCCCACTCATCAAACATGTGAACCGTTGAGTCTACGTGACGAGCCATGTCATAACCTAAATCTTCTCTTACCATTCCCATTAAATCGTTACGAGCATATCTAACGTGGTCCTCTGGTTGATTCTCATTCCATTGCATACCCATGTAACAATTAATCGCGTAAAGACCTTGAGCAACCGCACCACTTCGATCAATGTTTGCTTTTTCAACGCAAACTATTTTTAAGTCTCTTCCCCAGTGTCTAGCTTCAAATGTGGCCCCAGTTCCAGCCATACCTCCGCCTATAATTAAAATGTCACTTTCTTCGAAATGGGTTTTTACTTTAGACATTAGTAATAAACACCTTTTTTAAAAGTTTCTTTGCTTATTGTTGGAAGATCTCCATCAATATTTAAACCGTTAGGTTCAGTATAGAGTCTTTGAGAAGATATTTCTCCTTGATTTGGTTTATCCTCTTCAGCTAGCTTAGGAATAAATTTTCCCCAAGGTTTTGTAGTGATAGGAGATACGAAATTTTTTTCCGTACCATTTCTAAATTTTATTTTCCAAGAAATTGTTCCTTTTTCTTCTTCACGCCTTACTCTCACGCTATGACCCATTGGAGCAAAATCAGCATAACCTCTCACATCAATTGCATGGTTAGGACAAGCCTTTACACAAGAGTAACATTCCCAACAAAAATTCGGCTCAATATTTTTTGCTCTTCTAATAGTTTCGTCTATATGCATTATATCAGATGGGCATATATCCACGCAATGACCACATCCATCACATCGCGTCATGTATACAAAAGTTGACATTAGTTATTTTCTCCCCCTTAGATTGTTTAACATAATTTTTCTAATAATGCTTTGGTTGTTCTCTCTTAATACCCAGTCCAAATTGCTCTGGAGCTTCAGCCGGTGGTGGCAAATTGTCTCTAGAACCATCTGCTTCAGCCAAATTCTTTTGAATAGCTGCTCCTGGTTTATAAAACATATGAGCAAATTTAGACCAGTAAACTCCACCAAACAAAACAAGATTAGCTAAAATAAACAAACCTAAAAATAAATAATTTAACGTATTCATTCCTAATGACTGAGTAAAAGACCATGCTAAACCGAATGTTGCACATGCCAATAATGCTAATACAAATAAATCAGCTTTAATAATTCTATACCAAGGGTGCGCTTCTGCTAATACATCTACTCTTAAAAAAAACCAAAACCAGTATCCGCCTAAGCAAGTTAATATAGCACCTAAATGCCATAATGTAGTTATGCTTGAAGGCGTTTCTATTCCAACAGATGAATAAGAAAAAATTAAAATCACTGAGCAAGCCCAAAAAATTATTGTTCCATACATACCCATTACATGAGCTGCTCTTCTTTTACCTAAGCCTAATTCAGATGTAGTCGCGATATCGTGGGCAACTGTTTTTAAAATAACTGAAGTTCTTTTAGCTGCGCTTAATTCTATCTTTGCATTTTTTTTAGCTTTTTTTGCGTTATCAAAAAAATACTTTACATTTTTTTTATGAATAATATCAATTAGTGTTCCAAGCACTACCAATATAATCATAGTAATTACGAAACCTTGCATCACAATTGGAGACACAACTTCAGCTAAATTTGAAAATGGATTATTGTCTAACATAAAGTAACTATTTTTTTTAAAGTTAAAGACTTATATAATTGTGAAGTACGCGGGTCAAGTGAGAACGTTTATCAAGAGAGCACGTATTGAAGGGAGTTAAGATAAATAAAAATAGTATAAATCAAGTAATAAATAATATAAATAAAACTTCATATGGATAAAAAAGACAAAAATTATGTATGGGATAATCGAAAACCTACCGCTCAGATGCTGGGTAGATGGCAGCCATGGCATGCAGGACATCAAAAATTATTTGAGGAAATATTAAAGAAAACAGGTCAAGTGAATATCATGGTTCGAGATGTGCAAGGAGTTGATGACAATCCCTTTGATTTTGAAACTGTAAAAAAAAATATTTTAGATGCACTAAAAGAATATGAAAATAGAATTAAAGTAACATTGGTCCCCAATATAACTAATATTTGTTACGGCAGAGGAGTAGGGTATAAAATTGAAGAAATAGTCCTTGACGAAGAAACTCAAAAAATATCTGCAACAAAAATCAGAGAGAAAATGAGAAAAGAAGGTAAATTAAAATAAAATTTAACTTTTAGAATATTTTTTAACTATTGAATTTAAAGAAGCTATTCTATTAATATTCCAATTATAAAAAGAAGCCATCAAATCTACTGAAGGTCTAATATTTTTAACTTTTTTATCACCTACTTCACTTGCTGAAGGGTTTAAAGGAATGTAAATACCTCTTGAAATTCCCTCGTCAATTATTACAGCTACAGATTTATAAGAATATTCATTTAAATTTTTTGCTATTTCCTCTTTATAGCTAGGTCTGCCTAATTCGTTTGCTTGATAAATACAAAGAAAAACTTTTACTTTTTTTATTGTAGACATGCACCATTTTAAATCTGGATGCATAGTCATCTCTGAAAAATTAGCTACTAAATCCTTGGCTATATCACTTGCAAAAAACTTAAAGTTATTTTTATCTAAATATAAAGAAGATTTTTTTAAATCTACTTTTTTTAAAATCTCAAGGAGTCGGTCTTTTTCCTTAATTTTCATTAAATTATATTACTATATATTTACGTTTTTTTTTACTGTAAAAAATGAAGGATAAGCTTGTGTTTTACTTATCAAACAAATTTTACTAATTAGTATTATATAGAAATATTTGATAAAAAGATTTAATCTTATTATTTCTTATTTAAAATGTTTACAACAGTATTTTTATCATTTCATAGCGAGCAACTTATTTATAAGGCAATTAAAAAGTTTACAAAAAAATACCCAATTATCATTATAGAAAATTCATTAAATAAAAAAGTTAAATCAAAGATAGAAAAAAAACATAAAAATATTAAAGTAATTATACCCAACAAAAATCTTGGCATTTCTGCTGGCTATAATCTTGGTATTAAAAAATCCAAGACAAACTTAGTTTATTTATCTTCACCAGATACAATAATTGATAGTAAAAATTTAAAAAAACTAGAAAGCTGTGTTTCAAAAATTAAAGACTTTTCTATTTTTGCTCCCACTTATTATGACGAAAGTATTTATAAAAATTACGATATTAATCAAAATAATAAATTTAAAACAAATAACCACAGCCTATATTTTAAAAAATATAAGATTAAACAGGCTAGCTTAGTAGATAATAATTTTATTATTAACAAAAAAAAAATAAACGAATTAGGTTTTTTTGATGAGAATATTTTTATGTATTATGAGACAATGGACTTTAGTAATAAAATTACTTTAGCTAATAAAAAAATATATGTATCAGAAAAAATTAAATTTAAGCATTTAGGTTCTCAATCTACAAATAAAAAATTTAAAAAAATATATGATTTGAATAGATCTTGGCATTATAACTGGTCTAAATTCTATTACTTTAGAAAAAATCACAATTATCTATTTGCTTTAAAAAAAATATCACCCAATTTTTTTAGAGCTTTAAAAAATATAATTTTAAATATTTATAAAAAAGATAAAAGCTACAATTTGTACTTAAAAGAAATTCAAGGAATTTTAAGCTCCATTTTATTGCAGCCTTCAAAATTTAGACCTTTCAACAAAAATGAACTATAAAGTTATATGAATATTAAAAATAGTAGTTTAAAAAATCTAATTATACTTTTAGCGATTTTTTCTATTATTTTTACAATATTTTCTGCCTATACTAGTCGTAGTTTAAACAATTTTGATTTAATAGAAAATTTTGACTCAATTAAAAACAGTGACTCTAATATTCAAAAAACATATACAAGAAAAAATCCAACAAATATTAAACAAGACTTTTCTCAATCGTTAATAAAAAAAGAAAAATATGAACGTTCATTAAATAGAACCTGTGAAGTTACTGGAAGTTTGCATGATAGGCACAAAGTGAGATGGGTTATAAATAAAGCCCTTTTGACAACCTATAATTTTTTTTATGATATAAAACCTAGTTTACCATATTACTTTCATATCTTTCTTTATAGTTTTTTGATTTTCCTTTCTTTCTTTTTTCTAAAAAAAACCATTAAGATGAACACAGAACAAATAATATTTTTTTTGTTTTTCATTGCTTTTATATTTGGGCAAAGATTAGGAGAATTTCATTACTCTGTTGTTGAGATGTTCTGCTTTTCAATGGCGCTATACGCTTCTCAAAAAAAATATATATATTTATTTATTTTAAGTATTATCCTTGCAACATTAAATAGAGAAAGTGGCATTTTAATTGCTTTTTCTTGGCTTATTTTTAATAAAGATTATCAAAAGGCTATTTTAACTTTTTTGGTTTCACTAGCATTATTAATCTTGTTAAATTTAGACATTTTAGAATGCATTGTTAATCCAAGATTTTTTATACCACTAGGTTATCAACATGGGCAATTTAATATAAGAGATTTATATGAACCAAATTACCATGGCTACAAGACAGGCTATTTATCATTCATCAAAATATTAACTTTAAATTTTTTTATTCCATTTGGCTTTAGCTTTTATTTGTATTTTACAAATACAGATAAAAATAAATTTGTTCTGTACTTATTATTAATATACCTAGTCGTTTTTTTGATAGCTTTACCCCTACATCATTATGCCGCTAGGCTAATTCTATTACCTTTGATTATTATTCTAATGAGTTTCAAGTCAGAAAATACTTTTTTGAAAACAAAACAATAAATTTACAAATTCTTTAACTTAAAGTTACAGGCTAAGTAATATTTTTCTATAGTAGGACTTAAAAAATTAAAAATAATATAGTCTGAATTACTTAAGTTAATTTTGTTATATTGTTTTTTTTTACTAGATTTTAATTTTAATTCTTTTACTAAAACTTTTTTAGGAATAGTGTTTATATTTTTAAATAATTTAACCATTGATTTTTTCACATATTTATTATCCCAGTAATATCTCATCCTGTCTAAATAACTATTTAATTTTAAAAACTCAATTTTATTTTTTTCTCCTCTGTAGTAATTTTTCCAATATTTATTTTTATTTTTCATAGCTCTCAATAATTCAAAAGTGATATTAGATTTTTGTTTAAAATTCCTAAGTTCTATTTCCTCCATTTTTTTTACTGCATGGTAAAAGTAAAAAGTTAACTCAGGGCCTACCTTTAAAAACTTAAAGTTATTTTTAACTAATTTTTTTAATGTTTTTAAATGTTGAAAATCAGTAGAGTGAGCTTCGTATGAAATTTTTTTCTTTCTACTAAATGAGAACTTTTCTTTAAATTTTTTAAGCTTCGGTGAAATTATTTTAAAATTAGAAAAAGCCATTCCAGGCTCTATAACAAGGCTAAATTTATTCTTCCTATTTTTATTTGAATCTTTTAGAATCGAGTTGTATATCAAATAATCAGTTTTAATATTATTTAATATAGATGGCCTAATTTTATTATTATTTCCTCCGCCTGCGAATGGTACCTCTGAACCAAAAACAAAAAATATATTTTTAATAAATTTTTTAGGAACATTGTTAAAAATTTTTTCTGATCTAGATCTTATAAGGTTTAAATCTAAATTTTTATCGTTTTTACATCTAATCGTACTATCGATATGAATCTTATCGTAATTCAAGGCTACACATTTTTTTATAAGAATTTTAGAATTTTTTATTGCAGTATTAGAATTTAATTTTTTCCACGGTAGCGGGCCTAGATGATCCGCCCCTATCATTACTTGACTATTTTTTATCTTAATTCTTTTTTTTAATTCGTTAATTTTTTTACAAAATTCTTTAGGTTTTAAGCCAGTATACCCACCGAATTGATTAACTTGATTAGAAGTAGATTCTAATAAAATTGGCAAATTGTAACGTTTTGCAAAAATTATTAATATTTTAATAACATTAAAATTTGCTGTACAAAAAGACGGTAGGTTATTTTTAATTAAATATTTGTTCATACTCTTTTAATAAAGAAGTTTTCCCAATAAATAAATTCTCTGTATTCATCTTCCGAACCTACATGAATATAATTATTTAAGGTATAATAGGAATAAGTTATTAATTTTTTTTTAATAAGGTATTTAAAATAATCATCTAATATTGGCTCTCTTACTTGTGTTTTATAAAATCGAGTATTTTTATACTGTGTTAAATAGTTAAAAATTGAACCTTCCTTGATCCAAAAAAAGCCAGCATGACCAAGTTGATTATTATTATATTTTTTTTTCACATCAATATCTAATAATTTTTTATCTTTAATTTTTAATTGAGTGTGAGAATTGCCCATACTTTTTTGAAAATAAGAATATTTAAAACCAAAAAAAACTAAATCACTTTTATTTGCATTAATGAACTTATTTAAATTTTTGTAATCAAATATACCATAACAATCACATGAGGTTAAAAAATACTTTGAGCTTAAGCTCAATATATTCTTACTTTTATATATAGTTTCAAGCATTGATTTAGTTTTTTTTATATAAATATTTTTTGTTTTCAACTCTTTAAATTTATTTTTTAAAGATCTATTAGTTATAATTATCTTATTTGTAGAATTAAGAATATTAAATATATGACTATAAACAGGTTTATTATGAACCAGTAAAAAAGGCTTAGACTCCTTGATTTTTGAAACTCTCTTTCCTTTCCCTGCTGCAAGCATAATTGCTTTTTTCTTTTTAAATTTTATTTTATCGGTATTTCGAATATTAAAATAATTTTTCCAAATCAAATAATCTTCATACTGCTCGGGTATCCCAAGGTGGACAAATTTCTTAATATTTAAATAAGAAACTTTACTTTTAAATTTTATTAAATACTTGATAAAACTTGTAAGATAGAATTCTTTTTTAGTATTAAAATTATTATTATTTAAAAAATATTTTTTTAAATAACTAAAATTTTCGATATAATAACATCCTATTGCTAGAAATTCTTTCTCATAGTTTTTTGTAAATGTTTTTTTTTCTGAAATATTTATAATTCGATCTTTTTTAACTTTACAAAAGTCAGATTTTTGATTCACTTTTAGATGAGGGTGAAAACCAGTGTGTGTAAAGACCACTATTTTTTTGCTCATAATTTTACTAATAATTTCTTTTATTTTCCAAACCCAGGATATATCTGAGTAGGTAATAAAAACTTTATGATTTTTAACAATTTTTTCAATTTCTTTATGCCCTAGGAATAAGGAATACAAAGGACCTTTGTCGTGATTAGGTATATTTATTAAGTGGTAGCGATTTTTAAAATATTTCCCATATTTTTTTGAAAGAGAGGTTAAATTCGCAAGAATAATAACTTCTAACTTAATACCTTTAAAAATTGAAATAATATTTTCTAAAATTGTAATTTTTTTATCTATAGGTAAAAAAGTTTTATAAGTTTTATAACCAGACTTTACAAATCTTTTGCCTTTTCCACCCATTGGTATAATAAGAAAAAATTTCATTAAATTGCAACCTATACGATTACAGTTAAATATGCTAGGTTTGAAGATGACTGTAAATTTTTCTTTAGTTCTTCCTTGCTATAACGAAGAGCTTAACATTATTCATTTATACGAAGAATTCAAAAATATACCAGATAAAAATGTAAAAGAATTAATATTTGTAAATAACGGTTCTACTGACAAAACAGAAGAAAATATTGATAAAGTTATTAATCAATCAAATCATGAAAAAGATTCCAATTTAATAATTAAAAAATTAAATTTATCAAAAAACCAAGGTTATGGCGGAGGCATAAAAGCTGGGTTAGAAGTTGCCGAAGGAGATTATATTGGTTGGACACATGCAGACTTACAAACTCCTTTATTGGATTTTTATAAGTTATTTAATCTAATCAAAAATAAAAAAAAAATACTTGGTAAAGGAGTTAGAACAAACAATAGGGGATACTTTGGTCTTATTAGTAGATTTCATGAGTTTTTAGCATCTAAAATTCTTGGATATAATTTAAAAGAAATTAATGCACAACCTAAAATTTTTAGCAAAGATGTTTTAAAACTTTTTACTAATATGCCCTTAAAGTGGACTACCTTAGACACATATGTCGTTTATATTTGTTTACAAAACAATATTGAGATTGCCGAGATGGGAGTTGTTTTTAATAATAGGATTTACGGGGAGTCTAAGTGGCAAAATAATTTTTCTAACTTCATCAAACATATTTTTTTTAATTTAGTATATTTAATACAATTACGGTTTCAAAAAAATAAATAGCCAAAGTGTAGCAAAACTTGATGATAAAAATTAAAGAAATAACACAACAGAATATAATATTAAAATTTTTGGAGTATTTAGTAAGGTCAAATATATATACTTTTATTTTTTCCAGGTTTGTCGCCAATTTAATATTAACTAGGTTCATTTTTGAAAGCGATTTCAAATTATTAAAATTTTTAAAAATAGATAAAATAAATAAAAATAAAAAAATTTTAGATATAGGAGCAAATGATGGTATCTCAATAAAAGCTATAAGAAACTTTATAAAATACTCAAAAATTGTATCTTTTGAACCAGACACTATTAATTATAAAAAGCTCCAAGATTTGAAAAAAAAAGACAAAAATTTAATCATATTTAATTATGGATTATCTAATAAAGTAAAAAAAAAAACTATTTTATATCAGCCTTACTTTAAAAAGTATTCTCTCTCTCCATTTAATAGTTTAAAACTAAAAGACGTTTACCAGTCTATAAATAATTCTCTTTTTATCGATAAAATGAAAAAAAAATAATTATTAAAAAAAAAATTATCAAATTAAAAAAATTAGATCAATTTTGTTTAAAACCTTTCTTTATAAAAATTGATATCCAAGGACACGAATACGAATGTATTGTTGGTTCTATTAAAACAATAAAAAAATTTCTACCTATAATTATGTTAGAATATGACAAAAAAAATAATATAAAAATATTTAGACTATTAAAGAAATTAGGTTATAAGAAGTTTATATTTAGAGCTAGAAACAAACTACTTAAAGAACATTCAAATGAAGAAGCTTTTAATATATTTTACATACCAGACTCAAAATTATATTATTTTAATAGTAAATTAAAAATACAATACATATAATGTTAATTATCAAGCATAGAGTAAATACTATTAGAGAATTAAAAAAAACATCAAAAAAATTTGGTGTTGAGATTGATTTAAGATCTAATAAGAAAGAAATATATTTGCATCATAATCCTTTTTCAAAAGGTATATCATTTAGTAACTGGATCAAATACTATGAGCATAAATTAATTGTTCTCAATGTTAAAGAAGAGGGATTGGAGAAAAAAATTTTAAAAATTTTAAGAAAAAATAAAATTAAGGACTTTTTTTTTCACGATCAAACTTTTTCTACTTTGTTAAAAAATAAAAAAACAACTAAAGTTTCTATTAGAATTTCTGAATATGAGGCTCTGAAAAAGAAAAATTATTTATTTAAACATATCAAATGGATATGGGTTGATCATTTTAATCAATTTGAATTAGATAAACAGTTATATAGTTATTTGAAAAAACAAAAAGTTAAAATATGTATAGTTTCTCCAGAACTTATAAATATTAAAAATACTAAAAAAATAATTTTATTAAAAAAAATACTAAAAACTAAAAAATATATTATAGAAGCAGTTTGCACAAAAAAACCTAACTTATGGCTAAATTAAATAAAGATATTTTAAAAAAAATAAATCAAGTAGATAATTCAATTATTATAATTGATGGAATCACTTGTGCAGGAAAAACAACATTTTCTAATTTATTAAAAAAAATAATTAAGAAAAAAAATAAAAATGTTTATTTGATAAGTAAAGATTTATTTTTACTCCCACGTACTAAGAGAATTAATGCAATAAAAAAATTCAAAAAAAAGTACTCATCAAATCAAAATTTTGTACATTATGATCAAAAAAAACTACAAAAACTTTTGTTTCATATTAAATCAAAAAAAAAAACAAAATTAGTTATCAAAGGGTTGTACGATAGAAAGAAAGGCAAAAATACAAAAACTGAAGAGTTTCAATTTAAAAAAAATAATATAATCATTTTTGAAGGACTTTACATTTTAGATGATCTAAAAAAATATTTTAAAATTAATTTAAAAATTTTAATAGTCAATAATGTCTATAAATCTTTAATGCTAAAAATAGAGAGAATAAGAGATAAAAAAATATCGATTGGTAATGTTGTTAAAGAATTTAATCTAATTCATTTACTAAGCTTTAAAAAATATCTTTTAAAATATAACTTTGATTATTCTTTTATATTAGAGAATAAATCTTTTCATATGGTTAAAAATGGTGCTGAAAAGCAAACTAAACAAATTGCAAAGTTTATAACTAAGCATTCGCACTGAGGTTTTATTTAATTATGAGTTCAGAAAAAAAAGAAAAAAAAAATTTTTTTCATTTAAGTTTTAAACAATTAATACTTTTTTTAAAGGAGGAGCTATTAATTGAAGAAAAAAAACTGCCTATGCGTAGCAGACAAATATGGCAATCAATTTACAAAAAAGGTTTCTCTGAAATAAATTCTTTAACTACCTTACCATTAGAAATGAGAGGAAAATTATCTAGCCTTTTAACTTTTAGAAAACCTAAAATAATAAAAAAACAAATTTCAGAGGATGGAACCATCAAATGGCTAATTCAATTATTTGATAAAAACGAAGTGGAGTGTGTTTATATTCCAGAAAAAACCAGAGCAACCTTATGTATATCATCCCAGGTAGGTTGCACCTTAAACTGTAAATTCTGTAATACAGGCACTCAGCGCTTAGTTAAAAATTTAGATTTTTCTGAAATTGTTAGCCAAGTAATGATAGCAAAAGAGGAAATTAATGACTGGGAAGAAGAAAAAAAAATATCGAATATCGTTCTAATGGGAATGGGCGAACCTTTTTATAATTATGAAAATGTAAAAACATCAATAGAAATTTTAAAAGATAAAGAAGGACTTAATTATGGCCCAAAAAAAATTACTGTATCGACAGCCGGTATTGCAAACAAAATACCAGATGCTGCGACTGAAATAGGTACTTATTTAGCAATATCATTACACGCTCCAACAGATGATATAAGAGAATTAATTATGCCAATTAATAAAAAATTTAAAATTAATGATTTAATAAAACAATGTAAATATTACAGCTCAATAGTTAAAGAAAAAATTACACTTGAGTATGTAATGCTTCAAGGCATTAACGACTCAGAGAAATGTGCTAAAAAATTAATTAAACTCATGAGCCAATTTCCATGTAAATTAAATTTAATTGAATTTAATCCTTGGCCAGGAGTTCAATATTTGCCGACAAACAGAAATGATATGGAAAAATTCGGTAAAATTATTCAAGAGGCTGGGTATATAGCAACCATTAGAAGATCAAGAGGTCAAGATATATTAGGAGCTTGTGGTCAACTAAGAACTCAGAGCAAAAAAAACAATAAATTTAATTAAGTTCCTCTTCATTAACTTCACTATCAATATCTTGTAAATCATCAGTTAACTCATTTTCGATTTGATCTTCTTCTTTCAAATCTTCATCAATAACTTCGCTATCTTCATTATTATTAAGATCAGCTAACTCAACTTTTTCTTTTTTTATCCAATCTTCAGCTATTTTTGGAATTTCATCTAAATTTTTCCATGACTTAATTTTAGATACTTCAATATCTAATCCTTCTGATGCAGTATCTAAATCAAACTCTAGCTCCTCCAAAATGTCTAAAAACTCTTCATAGGTCATAATTTTTTATATCAAAATATAATTTTAAAAAAAATACTTATCTGCTAAATAAAATAATAAGCCAACACAAATTCCTATCAATAGGTAATAATAGATATCTTTCATTAATTAACAATATCATAAATTTAAATTATAATTAAATTGAGTTTTAAAAAAAATTGTATATTTTGGTGATATGGAGTCGTTATCAATTATTCTAATTTGCTTACTTTTAGCTCTTAATATTGCAATAATTTTTTATCTAATAAAAAATAAGCCTTTAAAAAAAGAAGAAGATGAGTCAAAACAAATTTTAAGAGAAGAGATCGGTTCATTAAGAAATTCTTTTAACCAATCTTTTGGCTCAATGTCAAAAGAAATTGCTAAAGATATGACAGGAGCTCTTACGAAGGTAGATGAAAAAGTAGGATTTTTTAATCAACAAGTTAATGAGTTAAATAAAAGTCAGGATAATTTTAGTAAAATTTTAAGTGGAGTAAAAACATATGGGACATTGGCAGAATTTGGTCTTGGCTCACTTTTAAGAGATCTTCTTCCTGCATCTCAGTTTCTTGAAAATGTAAAAATGAAACCAGAAGAAACTTCAGATACAGTAGAGTTTGCAATTAAATTACAAGATGTTCTACTACCAATAGATAGTCATTGGCCAGTGGAAAAATATAAAGCTATCAGTGAAGCCTACAACACAAATGATAAAGTTGCTCAAGCTGAAGCTAGAAAAGATTTAGCTACAGCTTTCAGAAATAAAGCAAAGTCTGTTAATTTAAAATATATTGCTCCACCCAAAACCTCTGATTTTGCAATAGTGTATGTCCCTACCGAAGGTCTTTTTGCTGAATTATCATCTTATGTTGATCCAAAAACTAAGGAACTATTATTGCAGGAGTTACGAACAAAATATAAAGTTACCGTTTCTGGACCAAATACTTTATCAGCACTTCTACAGTCTTATTTATTAGGTTTTCAAAGCTTAAAAGTACAGCAGCATGCTACGCAAATTTATACAGATCTTAGAGTTATAACTACAAGATTTGAAAAACATTTTGAAAGTATTAAAGAGTTAAGAAAAAAATTAGAGCAAGCTATGGGTGTCGTTGATAGTTTTGGAAGAGATGGAAGAGCAATAATGAATACTCTGAGCACTATTAAAGATCCGCATAACGAAGAAGAAGTCTCGATAAGTTCTTCAATGTCAAATTACGATGTTAAAGAAGTATTAAAAAATTAATCCAAAATATGTCCAATTTTGTAATTTACGATTTAGAAACTTCAGACTCAGCTCTGAATTTTTCGCAAATTTTAGAGGCTAGTTTTATAGTTTGTAATGAAAATTTAGTAGAATTAGATAGAGCAACATTTCATGCAAGATTAAATAAAACTTTTATACCAAATCCGGGTGCTCTAATGACTAATCAAGTAAGTGTCAAAAGATTAAAAGAAACAAATTTATCAGAGTATGAAATGATAAAACAGATTATTTCTTTTCTAAGTAAGTGTGGAAAATTTATTTCTATGGGTTGGAATTCATCGAATTTTGATCGCCAAATTTGTAGAGCTTCTTTTTGGCGTAGTTTAGAAAAACCATATATTTTTAATACCGAGGGAAATACTGAAGCCGATTTACTTCATACATGTCGAACTAGCCATCTTTTTTTTCCTAATTCAATTAAAACTGGAATTACTTCCAAAGGAAACCCCGAATTTAAACTTACAAGTATTTCACAAGCAAATAATCTTAAACATGAATTTCAACATACTGCTGAGTCAGACTGTGAAGCTACCTTAGCAACCGCCCGTATTTTAAAAGAAAAAGCCAACAGTGTTTGGAGGTCATCTTTAATTACTACTAGTAAAAAAGATGTGTTGTCTCTTCTAGAGAAAGAATTGATGGTTATATCTACTGAAAATTATGGCGGTGGACCCAAACCTCATTTAGTCACTTATTTAGTTCAACACCCAGTTTATACTTATCCACTATGTTTTGATTTAAAGCATGATGTAGATTTTTATTTAAATCTAACGTTAAAAGATCTTAAAGAAGAAATATCTAAAACACCTAAACCAATCCGAACCGTTAAGCATTCTGCCCATCCGATATTAATGAATCCATCTTACTTAGATAATTTTGAAGTTTATGCTAAAATAGGTATGGAAAAATTAATAGAAAGAGCAAAAAAAATTAAGATGAACAAAAAATTAGCAGAAAAAATTACAATTTTAAAAAAAGATGAAGCTGATGAAAAATCACAAAGTAATCAACTAGATAAGTATGTAGAAGAAACTATTTATAATGGAAAATTTCCAGGACCTAAAGACAATATAGCTCTAAAAAAATTTAGTCAGACAAATACTTGGGAAGAAAGAGCGAAGTTAAAAGACACTTTTGAAGATGAGAGATATAATTATTTTGCTTCGAAATTGTTATATGAAAATCAACCCAATTTATTAACTAAGTTAGAGTTTAATAAAATTCATAGATTTTTTGCAGAAAATTTTCTAACAACTGAAAAAAAACCTTTTACAACTGTTCCTTCAGCTTTTAAAGCAGTGGATGATTTTAGGAATAAATATGAAGGAAATGAGAAAAAAATGAAGCAGATAGAAGAAATAAATCTTTATATTGAAGAATTAAAAAATTATTATGAAAATGCTTAAACTATGTTGACTTTAATTAAAAAAACTTTATTTATTATTTATGCCTACAATTAAGATAACAGATGAAAATTTTGAATCAGAAGTAATCAAAGCCAACCAACCGGTTGTAGTGGATTTTTGGGCTGAATGGTGTGGACCTTGCAAACAAATTGGTCCCACTTTAGAGGAAATTTCCGAGGAACTTAAAGATCAAGTTATTATCGCAAAACATAATATAGACGATCAACCCAATAAACCAACTGAACTTGGGATCAAAGGTATACCAACTATGCTATTATTTAAAGAGGGTGAACTTAAAGCGACAAAAGTTGGAGCAACCACTAAATCAAATATAATTTCCTGGATTAAAGAAAATATTTAATTTTTACTTAGAAAATTACCTACAAGATATAAACTTCCAAAAATCACTATCGTTTTTTTTTCTTTTGAGCTAAGAATTTTTAAAGCACTAGTCAAATTATTTGCTGTCGAAACTTTTGTGTATTTTTCTGTGATTTCTTTTAATTCATCTTTACTTAGCGAATTAGACTCATTAGGAATTTTAATTGTAATAATTTTTTTGAATCTATTTTTAAAACAACTTATGAATTTATTTGGTAATTTATTTTTTTGCATGCCAAAAATTCCATAAATAGGGTCTTTTGTCATTTTTAAATAATTATTTAAATTTTTTGCACTTTCTATTGAATGACATCCATCAATAAGTAGTTTTTCATTTTTATTAAGTAAAGCTTTCAATTTACCTTTTTGAACGTATTGAACTCTACCTTCAAATTTTATTTTTGGAATAACTTTAATAATTTTTTTTTTATCTACACCAAAGTCTAAAGCTACCTTTATAGCAAGTCCTAAATTATTGATTAAACCTTCACTATAAATATTTTTAGATTTAATCAAAATCGTATTTTTTTTATCTTTATATATATACTTATTGCGTTTTTTAATTATCTTCCAAGAAGATGGAAAAATTATTTTACTTTTATTTTTCTTTAAGAAATATTTTATAATTTTTAAAGTTTTGGGATTTTGTTTGCCTACATAAATAGTTGTTTTTTGGCTTAGAGAACTTAATTTTTGTCTACAAATTTCAAATATTGTTTTAGGTTTTACCCAGTCTTGATGTTGAAAATTAATATTTGTTATTATTTGAGCTCTAGGACTGTGCCACAAATTAGTACTGTCTTTTTTAAATAAAAGACCTGACTCAATTAAATTATAATCAACATTATTGTTTTTCTTTGCGGACAATATATAAATACATGTAAGTAGCTCAAATAGAGTAAGCTTAATGTCAGTTTTTTCAATTATTTTTATGCATTTTTTAATTTCTTTGATAGTTATAAATCTGTTTTTTAACCAAAATCTTTGTCTAAAGTCATAAAGGTGAGGACTTGTAAAAGTATTTACTTTCTTATTTTCTGCTTCTAAGAAATATTTTAAAGAGGATAGCGTACTCATTTTACCATCACTACCTATAATATTGATGGGATTTTTAACTTTTAAATGAGGAAAATTGAGAAATTTTAATACTTTTTTGATGCGTTTTAAATCTAAATTAATTCTAAGACTATAACGCCTTTGAAGGTTTTTGTAGAGATTCGTCGATTGAGACAACATTGGATGGATTAGTTTTAGCCTGAGTCTCGTCTTTTTTCAATAAGACACTTAATAAAGTTCCAATTGTGGATCTTAAATATTGTCTTTCAATAACAAGATCAATACCACCATGATCTTTAACATACTCTGCGGTTTGAAACTCTTGTGGTAGAGTTTCTCTAACAGTATCTTGAATAACTCTTTTTCCTGCGAAGGCAATAGTTGCTTTTGGCTCTGCAACTAAGATATCGCCCAACAAAGCCCATGATGCACTTACCCCACCAGTTGTAGGATTGGTCAAAATTACAATGTACGGCAAATTATGTTTTTTTAATTCATTAACAGCAAGAACAGTTCTGCTCATTTGCATAAGCGCAATCGAACTTTCCATCATTCTTTGTCCACCACTACAGCTAAAAAAAACTAAAGGATTTTTATTATTTATCGCATGCTGTACGCTATAAATAAATGCCTCACCCGAGGCAGCTCCGAAAGAGCCACCGATAAATCTAAAATCTTGAGCTCCTACAGTTACTTGAATATCGTTTACTTTACCGGTTGCTATCATTATGGCATCGTCTTGATGAGTTATCTTTCGCGCTGATTTTAAACGATCAATATATTTTTTGTTATCTACAAAATTAATAGGGTCATCTTTAGGTAGAGGGGTTTTTAAAACCTCAAACTCACTATTATCAAAAAAAATTTGAAATCTCTCTTTGCAACTTAACTTATGATGTGAACCACATTTTGGGCAGCAATTTAAATTATTTTGTAAATCTTCTTTGTAAATTAAATTTTTACATTCGCAAGTCGTCCATAAAACTTCATCAGACTCTGCAGTCTTTTTTTTTTTAAATAAAGACTGTATTTTTGGTTTTATAAAACGAGTTATCCAATTCATTAATATTTAAATTATTTTATTCTTTAATTTATATACCATTTTATTTAGATTTGTGACAGAATTTTGGCGTTTTGTTATTGAACGAGTTATTTCTTTACATAATTGGCTTCCTACTACCAATCCGTCGGCTTTTCTTAAGGATGAAATAGTTTTTGTAGTAATACCAAAGCCTATAACAACCTTTTTTAATGGATTTATTTTTTTAATTATATTGTAATTTTTTAAAATTTTTTTTGGTGAAACTTTAAGCTTTCCACCAGTTGTTGATAACATACTTATATAATAAACCATATCGTGAGAGTCTTTAATAATTTTTTTCATTCTTTTAATTGGAGTAGTAGGAGATAATAGTTGTATAAAATCAATAAAATATTTTTTGCAATTTTTTGCAAATTTTTTATTTTCAGGCCAAGGCAAGTCTACTACAATTAATCCGTCTACTCCTACTTTTTTACAATTTTTAAGAAAATTAATCTCGCCGTATTGAAAAATAATATTAAAATATCCCATTAATATTAAAGGTTTTGATTTGTTTTTTTTTTTAAAAGATTTTATTATTTCAAAAATACTTGGAAGGGTAATTCCATTTTGAAGAGCTCGATGTGAACTAACTTGAATTTGTCCCCCATCTGCAATTGGTGTATTATGCGGAAATCCCAATTCAATTATATCTGCGTGATCTGAAATAGAATTTATAATTTCTAGAGATTTTTTTTTAGAGCTATCACCGGCAACTGTGTAAGTTAACAAAGCTGGCCTTTTTTCTACTTCATTACATTTTTTGAAAACCAAACTAATTTTTGATTTCATCTTCTATAATTTCCTAATCTTTTTTTTATAATATATTTGTCTTTTATGGAGTCCCCGCAACTGTTGACAATGATAATGTTTGAAGGATTTAATTTAGGAGCAATTTTTATTGCCTCAGCGAATGCATGAGAGGGTTCAAGAGAAGGAGAAATGGTCTCAAGACTTGAAACTAGTTTAAACGCCTTCAGAGCTTCCTCGTCTGTAGCGGAGGTATATCTTGCTCGCTTAGCATCTTTTAAAAAACAATGTAATGGAGAAATGCCAGGATAATCTAAACCTGCGCTAATCGACTCAGTGTTTGAAATTTGCCCTTCCTTATTTTGCATTACATACTGAGCTGCACCATGTAAAATTCCTATCTTTGCATTATTAGTTAAGGGCGCGGCATGAGATTTACTTTTTTTTGGGCCTCCTGCTTCTACTCCAATAAATTCAATTTGATTTTTAGGATAGTCCATAAACTCATTCCAAAAGCCCATGGCAGAACTTCCACCTCCTACGCAATTAATTAATTTCATTTTTTTTGGCATCTTACCAAATGTTGTTTTTATTTGTACTATCAGTTCTCTTGAAATTTGCGCTGTACTCCACGCACAGATTTTTACAAATATATTTGGACCAACCGTTGAACCAACGCACATATGTGTAGTATCACAATTAGCAACCCAATACCGCATACACTCGCTTACCGCTTCAACCAAAGTTTGACTGCCAGTATAAACTGGAATTATTTCTGCACCATTTTTTCTAATAGCTTCGCAGTTAGGTCTTTGCCTTTCTATATCTTTGGCACCCATAAAAATTTTACATTTTAGTCCAAATTTTTTTGCGGCCATGCTTAACATTTTACCCGCGTATCCTGCGCCAGTATCGCCAATTATAAATTTTTTACCTGCTCTTTTGCATAATAATGCATGAATGGTCGCGTTATAAATTTTATGAGCTCCTCCGTTTGCCTCTGAAACCACTTTAGCCCAAATTTGCGCACCTCCCAGGTGTTTTGTTAAGTAATGCAATTTTATAAACGGAGTAGGCACACCTATATAGTTTTTAAAATAATAATCTCTTTCTTTTAAAAACTGTTTTTCATTTCTTAATTTTTCAAAAAGTTTAGTCAAGTCTTCAATAGGTTTTTTTAAAGTTTCAGGCACATAATTACCTCCAAACTTTTTAGCATAAAAATAATTATTATCATGCTGATCAATTAGTAATATTTTTTTTTTAATAATTGTCATTTATTCTATTTACTTCTTTCAAAAATTTTTTAATTTTAAGAGTATCTTTTACTTTATTAGTTTCTAAAGCTCCAGAAACATCAACAATATCAGCTATTTTTTTTAAATTTTCAAGCTTATCAATACTAATGTTTCCAGCTACCATTTTAATTATTGTTGGAGGAATGTCTTTGAGCCATTCATAATTCCAACTCATAGATTTATGCAACCCAACACTATCAAACAAAACTATATCAGCAATTTTTTCATATAATTTATATTTTTGTACATCTAATTCTTTTTCTATTTGAAGGGCTATTATAATTTTTTTTTTGCTATTGCTTTTTATTTGAATAATTTCATCTTTTGTATAGTTTCCATATATTTGAAAGTAATCAAAATTTAGTTTAGAGTATTTTTCAATTTCCTTAAACGAAGGTTTAACAAAAACACCTACAAATTTTGTATTTCCTTTTTTAATATTTGTTAGTTTTTTTGCAACGTTATATTGGATATGTCTGTGGCTTTTTGGATAATTTAAAATAAAACCACAGTAACCGGCTCTATTTTCTATCGCAATTTTTACCTGGTCTTCAGTAGTAAGGCCACATATTTTTGCTTGCATTAGTTTGAATAGTTTATGATCTTATTAATATTTTCTAACGGATCGCCTTCGTATATAGGTCTTCCTATTACAGCAAAACATTTTTCATCTGCTAAAAAATTAAATTCTTTATAGCTAAGTGTTCTTTTTTGATCTTGCCTGTCATTATCTGCTCTAATACCTGGACAAAAAATTTTTAAGTCTTTTGATATTGATCTCGCTAATTTTATATCTAATGGAGATGCTATGACTCCAGAAATTTGAGCTTTAGCAGCAAGTTTAATTAATATTTCAACTTGATCTTTAATAGGGCAATTAATGCCAATTTTTTTTAAATCTTGTTCATTCCAAGAAGTTAAAATGCTTACCGCTAGTAATTCTAACGAACTACCCTCAGTAGATTTTTTTGCAGCATTAAGCATTTCTAATGAGCCCAAGGCATGAATTGTAAAATATTTAATATTTTTAAAAGAAGTAATAACTTTTATAGTTTTTGCAACTTGATTAGGAATGTCAAAAATTTTTGTGTCTAAAAAAATTGGCAAATTAAATGATGAGAACTCTTCTATACCTTTTAATCCAATTTTATTGTAGAGCTCTAGACCAATTTTAATACCAGCTAGATTATCTTTTACTTTTTCAGTTACTGCTAAAGCCTTTGAGGCATTGTCAAAATCTAAGGCTAAAAATATATTTTTTTTCATTTTTTGTTTATTTCTTCTTTTAAATGTTTTGACATTTTAAAGGAAATCTTTTTTCTCTTTGGTAAAAAGATAATTTCTCCAGTTTTCGGGTTTCTAGCATTATATTTTTGTTTAATTGTTTTTATTGAAAATCTTCCAAAATTCCTGAGTTCTAATGGTCTATTGTTACTAAATCCCTCAATAATTGCGTCAAACATAGTATCGAAAATGTCTTTAATTTGTGAAACTTGAAGGTTGGGATGTTTTTTTTTTAACTGTTTAATAATTTTTGATTTAACCAATTATCAATCTACTTTTTTTTTTTATCTTTTTTTCCAAGAGCTTTTTCAAATATACCTTTTAAAGTGGCTCCAGATTTTGCTGCTCCTGCACCAAATTTAGCTACCAATGTTTTTTCCTCATCTATTTGTGCAGCTTTAACGCTTAGATTTATCAATCGCTTACTTATATCTAGTTCTGTTATTTTTGCGTCTAGTGCATTACCCGGAGTAAAAACTTCAGGTCTAGCATCCCCAGACTCTTTTGCTAATTGATTTTTTCTAATCATAACAATAATTTTTTTATCTGAGTCTACCGACACTTTTACTCCAGTTTTTAAAACCTCATGAACTCTAGTTGTAATTATTGACCCAACTTTTTTATTATTGTCTTTAAACCATTCCATTGGATCTTTTGAAAGTGCTCTTATTGAAAAACGTATTTTTTCGTCCTTAACTTCTATAATTTTAACTTTTATAACATCATTTTTTTTAAATTTTTTTAAGTCCTGGTTGTTTTCTTCAAATGAAAGTTCTTTTTGGTGCACCATTCCTGTTAAACCATTGTCTAAATCTGCAAAAATAGCTTTATCTGTAATATTGCTAATTTTGACCTCTACTACTGAACCCACTTTATCAGACATTTTTTTCCAAGGATTGTCTAAAGTTTCCTTATAGGATAACGAAATTCTTTTAGCCTCAGCATCTATTGAAACAATTTTTACTTTTACTTCTTGAGATACAGATAAAATTTTACTTGGTTGAATATTTTTGTTTTTCCAACTTAATTCCGAAGAGTGTATTAAACCCTCTATTCCATCTTCAAGCCTTACAAAAGCACCATAGTCCATTAACTTAGTTACAACACCTGTATATTCTGAACCAATTTTATATTTTTTTTCTAATTTATCGTAAGGATCTTCGGTCAATGCTTTTACGGACGCTGACACTCGATTAGTTAATTTATCTATTTTAATAATTTTTATTTTCATTGTTTGGCCAATGCTCACCATATCAGAGGGTTTTTTAACTCGACCATGACTTAAATCTGAAACATGAAGTAAGGCGTCTATTCCAGAGATGTCTAGAAATATACCCCAGTCAGTTGTTGCTTTAACCTTGGCATCATTAATTATGTCACCTTCATTTAAATTTTTTAAAACTTCTTTAGTTTCAGCATCTTTGCTTTTTTCTAAAACTGCTCTTCTACTTGTGCAAACATTACCTCTCATTTTATCAATTCGAGTTGCAACTACTTTAAGAGGAACATTCATTAAATGATCAACTCTTTTTAGAGGTCTAACATCAATTTGAGATGCTGGCATGAAAGTTGGTAGTCCATCAACTGTACAAATGTAACCACCTTTTACTCTACCGGTAATATATCCCGTTAATTGTTCCTGGGTTTCAAAAACTTTTTCCATTTTTTTCCAAGCATTCATTCTTCTAGCTTTTTCTCTTGAAATAATTATTTCTCCTTTAAAGCTTTCTATTCTTTCTAAATAAACATCTATTTTAGAACCAACCTTTAAAGCATCTAATTCATTATCATTTTTAAATTCTTCAATTGGAATCATGCCTTCCATTTTTGCTTTACAATCTACTATAATGAAGTTTTTCGTAATTTCTGTGACTGTGGCTTTGATTATTTCGTTTTCCTTGAGCTTTCGATCTTTGAAGTCGTTGTCTAATAAACTTTCAAACTCTTTATGCAAGCTTGACTGTTCTTTAGGAGCTGTTTCAACTGCCATATTTATATTTAATCTTTCTTTCAATAATTTCTGACAATTTTTTAACCATGTCAGGGATATTTTTTATTTTTCCGGTGTCCACAATTATCGCATCAGGGCTTTTCAGTAAAGGACTATTCTTCCTTGATATGTCCCTATTATTCCTTATTTTTAATGATTTTTTAATATCTTTTAATTTTATTTTAGGATTTATTTTTTTTAGTTCTTTAAATCTTCTTTTAGCGGCTGTTTCTATATCACATTTAAAAAAAATCTTAATATCAGCTTTTGGTAAAATGACTGTTCCTATATCCCTTCCTTCAATACAAACTCTTTTATGTTTAAATGCAAATCTCTTTTGAAAAGCTTTTAAAATGTTTCTTACTTTCTTTTCTTTAGCAATAATTGAGGTGTGCTCTGAGATTTTAGTAGAATGTAAGTTAATTTTATTTAATTGTTGAATTTTTAATTTTTTAAAACTTTTTTTTAAATATAAAATCTTATTTTTAGGTTTAAATTTTAAAATTTTGTAACTTGCAAAGCGATACAATAGACCTGACGATAGGAATTTTAAATTATACTTTTTAGAAATAAGTCTAGCGCCAGTAGTTTTACCACTTGCAGCTCCACCATCAGCCGCAACAACTAATTTATTATACTTTTTTAATTTCATATTTTCCTCCAAGAGATTTAATAATCTTTAAAAAAGATGGTGATGAAGTTCTTACTGTTTCAAAATTTTTTATTTCTGCTTTTATACCTGTACTTAAAGCTAAAATCACTGAGCTCATACAAATTCTATGATCTCCTAAATTACCAACTTTAATTTTTTTGTTAACTCTGGGAATTTTATTATTTCCATAAATTTTCATTTCATCTTTTTTTGATTTACACTTTATTCCAATTTGCAGTAGGATTTTTTTCATTTCTTCAATACGATTACTCTCTTTATTGGCAAGATCTGAGATGCCTTTGAATATTGATACACCGTTTGTTAAAGCTGCAATCACAAATAGGATTGGATACTCATCTGTAGAGGAAACATAATAATTAGAGTTTGCTTTCAAGGGTTTTAGTTTACTGCTCTTGACAAAAATATCACCTATGTATTCATTATTAACTTTCTTTCTATTTTTAAATTGAATTTTTGCGCCACATTTTTTAAGCAAATTATAAAATCCTATCCTTCTCGGATTTAATCCAACATTTTTAATTTTCAAAAATGTATTAGGATTTATTAATGTGAGAGCTGTAAAAAAAGCTGCAGAACTAGGATCTGAGGGAACTTGTATATTTATTGGTTTAAGCTGTTTTTTTCCCAAAATTTTTATACAGTTTTGTTTTTTATTATTTTTTTTAATTTTTAAAACATCATTGTTTTGTAAAAGCATTTTCTCTGTATGATCCCTACTTTTTTTTTTCTCAAAAATATTAGTCACACCATATGCGTTTAAACCAGCTAGGATCGCAGCACTTTTTAATTGAGCAGATACTCCCGACTCATAATTTATTCCAATTGGCATTTCAGAAGAAATTAATGTTAAAGGAAAATTAATTTTTTTTTTAGGATAAAAAGAAGCTCCAAAATTACTTAATAAATTTATTAATTTTAGCATATTTCTCTTATTTAATGATTTATCTCCTTTAATTTTAATCTGAATATTAGGAGTGGTAGAAAGTAGTCCAGTCAGTAACCTAGCTAAAGTTCCTGAATTACCAAAATCAATTGAGCTATTTTTCTTAATTTTTAAAGACCCTAGTCCTTTACCAAAGATCAAGTATTTTTTAGTTCCAGTCTTTATTATTTTTATTCCAAAATTTTTTAAACAATCGATACAAGAGAAAACATCTTCAGACTCTAAGACATTTTTTACTTTTGAAACATTTAGACTAATAGCACCAATTATAAAAGATCGAATAGAGATAGATTTATCAGAGTCCACTAGAATACTTTTTTTATATGGTTTGATTTTATTTGAAATTTTAACCGTAAAACTATTATTATACATTCAGATTAAGCGTTATAAGAAGAACCAAAGTAAAGCTCTATAGCTTTTGATGATTTAAGTATTTCACTTGGCGTTCCTTCTGCGATAATAGTTTGTTCACCAAGAACATAAGCTCTATCAACAATGTCAAAAAGATTACGTACTTGGTGGTCAGTGATAAGAATTGCGCAACCATATGCTTGTAATTTTAAAATATATTTTTGAATATCTTGAACTACAATAGGGTCTAAAGCCGCCATAGGTTCATCCAATAAAACCACTTTTGGTTTATTAATAAGAAGACGTGCAATCATCAACCTTCTTACTTCACCACCTGACAAAACATTACTGTGGATTTCTCTTAAATGTTGTAAATTAAACTCATCCAAAAGTTTTTCGACCATTTTAATTTGGTTATCAGTTCCTTTAATAGTAAGCTCTGCACATCCTAAAAGATTATCATACACTGACATACCAAATACTGCTCGTTGTTGACTTAAGTAACCAATGCCAGCTTTAGCACGAAGATGAATTGGTTTTTCAGATATATCCAATCCATTTGTAAAAATTTTTCCTACATCAGCATAATGTTCTCCGATAATTATACTGTAAAGTGTTGATTTTCCCGAACCATTTGGACCGAGCAATCCTACAATTTCACCCGGGTACATTTGCATATTAATTTTTTTTAATATCGGTCTTCCATCAAATGATTTACTTATATCTTTAATTTGAAAAATTGGTTTGCTTCTTTTAAATTTTATTATTCTAAAGCCTTTTTTCATTTGTTATTTACTTTTATATTAACTTGTTTTTCATCAAACATTGAAATATCCAATGTTTTTTTAGTCAAATCAAAAATCGCTTGATCTGCAGTAATACCTCCTTGTATACTTTCTCCTTTAATATTTCCAGTTATTGTTACGATACCTTTGTTATTTGAATAATCTAGATTGTCAGAGAATAAAAAATTGTCCTTATAAGTGGCCTCAATTTCATCCCACATCTTTATATCAAAAGTTTTATTATTATAAATACCGTTTTTACCCTTCACATATAAGATAGTACCATCTTTAAAGTAAAAAGTTGTCCTCATAATTTTCATATTGATTAATTCTGGGCTTTCAATTTCAAAGTCGGCTATTTCTGATTGTATAATATATCTGTTTCCGTTTAAGTCTGTTCCTTTATACTCTACATCCTCAAAGGTATTTTTGTTAGAATTTATAACTTCATTTTCAATAATAATTTTTTTTGAAATGCTTTCTGGAGCATTCTTATTATAATAGGTAAAATATATCAAAGTTAACGCCAAAAAAAAAATTGAGATTTGAATAAAAATTATTTTTTTTTTTCTAGAGGTCACTTTATTCCGTATTGAAGTAAATTGTGAATATGAATAATTCCTTTTAATTTCTTATTTTTTTTATTTTTATTAAAATCTTTGTCAGTAGTTACTAAGAGACTAGTTATCCTTTTTTTATTCATTAGTGATAATGCTTTTGAAGCAGGAGAATTTTCACTAATAAATAAAGGGCTAGTAGTCATAAATTTTTTTAATGTAATATTTTTTGCATAGTGCTTAATGCCTCTTCTAGCATCACCATCTGTTATTACTCCTTGCACAATAGACTTTTTCATTACCACTACTAATCCAAGATGTTTTCGCTCAAAAACTTTTGCCGCATCGTAAATTGTTTTGTTTAAAGATATTATCGGAATTTGTTTTCCAGCAACCATAATATCTTTAACAAGTAATAAAGTTTGACCAATATTACCACCTGGGTGAAATATTTTAAACCTATCCTTAGAAAATTTTATTTTATTCATTAATGCAACTGCTAAGCAGTCTCCAAATAGTAAAGTTATACTTGTTGAAGAAGTGGGAACCATACCCGTGGGGTCAGCCTCTTTAACTTTTGGAAGTAAAATAGAAATATCACTTGCTTTTAAAAGTACACTTTCTTTCTTTGAAGCCACACCAATAATTTTGATATTAAATCTATTTGCATATTTTAACATATTAGTTATTTCGGAAGTATTTCCTGAGTAAGAAAAAACTAAAAGTACATCTCTTTTATCAATCTGACCTAGATCTCCGTGATTGGCTTCTCCTGGGTTAAGATAAAAAGATGAAATCCCAACTGAAGAAAGTGTAGCAGAAACTTTTCTCGCTATTAGTCCACTTTTACCAATACCAGCTGTAATAACTTTACCTTTACAACTAGATATTAAGTTTAAAGCTTGAATAAATGATTTATTAAAAATTTTATTAATTTTTTTTAATTCTGAAATTTGAATTCTAGCTGCTTCTTTTGCAACTTTTATATAATCTTGATTAATCATTAATGCTCAAAAATATCAAATTTAAATCCTGTTTGATCAAGCTCAACCCTAGTATCCAAAAAATTAATACATCGTTTATAAAGATCAAACCTTTTTTCTCTTATTAACATTTTTTCTAATTGTGCTTTAATTTTATGTAAATAAATTACATCATTAGCAGCATATTCTAATTGTTTATCACTCATCTCATTAATATCTTTATTCCAATCACTACTTCCTTGTCTTTTGTCTAATGATTTATTACAAAATTCAAAAACTAAGTTTTTTAGTCCGTGCTGATCAGTATAAGTTCTTACACATTTTGATGCAATTTTCGTATCAAAAATATTTTTAATTTTACATTTTAAAAAATATTCTAAGGCACTTTTATCAAATCTTAAAAAATGTCCAATTTTCAAAATTTTTTCATTTTCAAGTATCGAAACAAGATTTGGACATTTATAGTTTTTTCTGTCGGGTTGTAAAATAAAAGTATCACCTTTTTCATTACAAATTTGAATTAAACTTAATTTATCTCTCTCTGGAATTTGTAAGCCAGTTGCTTCAGTATCGATAGCTATGCTTTCATTTAAAGATTTAGCAACCTCAGAACTTATATCCCCTTGAAACTTATGTATTTTCATATAACTATTCTTAATACCATGAACAACAATTTAATAGCAACAGTCCTTGGTGCAGGTGGGTTTATAGGCCGATACTGTGTTCGAAATTTGACGAACAAAAACTATAGATGCATTATACCTACAAGAAATAGCTATCAAAAAGGCTATTTAAAGACCCAAGCTCCTCCAGGCGCAATAGAATTTATAAAATGGGACTCAAAAAATTTTTCCGCAATTCAAGAGGCTATTAGCAATTCAGATATAGTCATAAACCTTATCGGAATTCTCTATGAAAATAGAAAACAAAAATTTAAAGAAATTCATTCAGGTATTCCTGAAATTATTTCAAAAATGTGTTCAAAATCTAATGTAAAAAAATTTATTCATATAAGTGCGATTGGTGCGAGCCCAGAGTCAAAATCTTTATATCAGCGAACTAAATTTGATGGAGAAGTTAAAGCTCTTAATAATTTTAAAAATACCGTTATTGTAAGGCCTAGTGTTGTTTGTGGAAGCGAGGATAATTTTACTAATCTATTTTCTAAGTTAAGTTTTTTACCAATTATTCCTTTAGTGGGCAAAAACTATAAATTCCAACCAGTACTAGTTACAGATGTTGCGGATGCAATAACAAAAATTATTGAAGCAAAAAATAATGAGGGAAGGATATATGAAATAGGAGGACCGAAAATCATTAGTTTTGAAAATATTGTGCAATCAATTCTAAAAACTATTAACAAAAAAGCTATTATTATTGAAATGCCAAAATTCTTAGCCGAAATACAAGCTTCAATTTTTGGTCTTTTACCCAAACCTATTCTTACGACTGATCAGATTAAAATTTTGTCAGAATCAGACAACGTTGTATCTGACCAACACCTAACTTTAGATGATCTTAAAATTAAACCTATGGATGTTGAGATCTCCATGAGTAAATGGCTTTGGAGATATAGAGATGGCGGTGAATTTGCAAATAAAAAAGATTAGTTTTTTTTAAAAAAAACTCTCCAAAATTCATCTTGAATATATTTCTCTTTTTCTATTACTCCGTAAGTGTTTGAGTTATCTTTATAAAAAAATATATTTTTTAAATAGCTATCAGCATTTGTCTTAATAATTCTAGCTCCATGATCTGAAAAAACAAAAATTTCTAGATCTTTATAGAGATCATTTTTGCTAAGGCTTAACAAAAAATTGTCTAAAAACTTTAAAATACAAATTCTGTCAACGTTGTGTCTTTTAACTTTTTCTTTAACGTCTATTAATCTAAAAGTACCGATTGATTTACTGCCGTCATAATTACAATTAGAATTGAAACCATAAGGTCTATGCGGAACTAAGGAATGAGCAAATACTAAATCATATTTTTTTGAAATAATATCTTTCTCAACATTTTTGAGCAAATCTACAAAAGAAGCTTTCTCCCCACTTGATAACTCGAAAGAGTCAATCAACTGATATTCCAATAAAACTCTCCACATAAACAAGCCTGATATAGAACCGTTTAGTTTTGCCCCACCTATAAGTCTAGTTAACGAGGTATTCTTAAATCCTCTTAAATAATCTCTTTTTTTAAATTGATTGAACTGTTCACATTTTGAAACATTCTTATTGAGGCAATAATCAATGTGCATTCCTTGGTAAACCGAAATTGATTTAAATTTATCAAATAGTTTATTTTTTGTTACATGATACTCAGTATAAAATTTGTCAGAGAGCCTCTGATACTCAGATATTTCACAATTTTTTTTAAAATAATCCCCACTTAAAAAATCTTTTTTTAAAAGATTTCCACCTTCATTACTAGAATCGTTATTAAGTGTTTTAGTCACTGATGCTAATGAATTTGGACAGATAGTATATATGTTGTTGTAAATTTTTAAATTATGTTTTTGCGTGAAATCTTTTATTTCCTTATCGAAGTATTTTCCTAATTTAGTTTGGCTTTCAAAAGAATTTACACCTCCCATTTCATCTAAAATTAATATTACTTTAATTTTGTTAGTCTTTAGATTTACGGTCTCTTTATTAAATGTAGGTATATTTTTATAACTTTTTGAATTATCTAATAAATTAAAGAAAAAAATTGCTGCAATAAAACAAGAAATAATTACAGTCCCTTTATCTTTTAATAGATTTATTATTAAAAAATTAAATATAAAAATTATTATAAAAACGCCTAAGCTTCCAAAATAAATATTAGATAAATTAGTTTTTATAAAATCTTCATTCGGGGCTATGAAATCATTAAATAATGAAAAACCATTATCTATTCCCCAGGTTAAAACAGCTGAAATATATAATGTAAAAAGTAATGAGTCTTTATTTAGGTATTTTAATATTAGATTATGCAGAATAAACAAAACTGATATAAAAAAAGATAATATTATGTAGTCTTCAGTTTGAAATTTAAATTTTACTAGCCATGGAGGAAAAATAGATAGAAAAAAAATTAGATTATAATAAAGTTTTGTTTTCATTTTTGATTATTGTTTAAAAGTTTTTAGCTCTCTTATAGTCCTGAACTGTATCAATTTCCATCCAATTTTTTTTAATTAAAATACATTTAATTTTTTTTTTATTGCTGATTAGATATTGAAAAAAATCTGTTAAATAGGCTTTTTTTATAGTTTTAGCATTATAAAAATTATTTTTTTTAAAGTTAGATTTCGCTTTTTTATAATAATGTTTAAATATTTTTACTCCTTCAGAATTTAATTTAAGCATACCTATAAATTCACCATTACTTTCTTTTTCTTTTAAATTTTTTCCCACATTTTTTAATATTAAATTTTTATCAAAATAAACATTTTCTGCCTGTGAAATTGGGTGTTGTGTTCTACCACGATAAATTTTTTTCCAGTCGGTATCAACTAAAATGGAAATACTTGCTTTAGATTTAATTAGTTTTTTTACTATATTTTTTTTAAAAATTATATCTGAGTAACTTATTAAGCAGTTACCTTTAATGGCTTTTTTAGCACAAAATAAAGACTCTAAAATATTATTATTATTAAAATCTTTATTATAAAAATATCTGAACTTTTTATTTTTGAATTTATTTCTCTTATAGCCAACAATTATATTAATATCTTTGATATCAAAGGAATTGAAAACTTCTAACTGCCTCTCAAGTATTGTCTTATTTCCAATTTTTATCAAATTTTTAGGTAAGTTTTTTGTAAATGGCCTTAATCTGGAACCCAAGCCTGCTGCTATGATAAATGCTTTCATTTATAATTAAAATAAGTAGTATATTGAAAATTCAATATTTTAAAATGTTTAGATTTATATTTATATCATCATTAGTCTTTTTTTGTATTTTTTCAGTAAACGCTTACGCATATTTAGATCCTGGAACTGGCAGTATTATATTACAAGCAATAATTGGTTTTATTGCTGCAGTTGGAGCTACAGTAGGCCTGTATTGGCAAAAGTTTAAAGTTTTTTTTAAAAGATTGTTTAATAAAGATAAAAAAAATTAATTAATCTAGTCAGACCATGTCAAATAATATTTTTAGTTCACTGAGATTAAGGCAGATTATTAACGATCTTAAAAGACGTCCTGAGGATGCTTCAAAAGATTTGAAAATAAAGCTTTCTCAATTTAATAAATATTTAAAAGGCAATCGAAAAATTGATGAGACTTTTGTGAGAAAAGCAATCAAAGTCTGGCCTATAAAAATAGATGATTTTATAAATTCTAATTTTTATAAAAATAGCTCTTTTAAAATTATGAGAGCGAAAGATTCCAAAAAAACAAAAAGAATTATGCAAAGAGGTGGAAATGATTATTATGAATATAGAGATACAGTTATGCATAGAGATGCACCTTTTAGACCTGAATGGATTAGAGAATTAGTTCATGTAAAAACAAATAGTCCTCATGAAAAAAAATTAATGTGGAATAGAGGGCATCTTTTACATCAACTTACATATTTTGTTGGCAAAGTTAACTTTTACTACATAGATAAAAATAACAGAAAAAGAACTGCAGTGATGAACACAGGAGACAGCATGTACATTGCCCCTTATGTTCCACACACATTTGCAAGTAGAGAAAAAAGTTGTGCTGGTCATATAGTTGCAATTACATTTTCTGATAAAATTTCGAATAATATTCAGAATGAAGTAGCCAATCTAGGAAAGAAGAAAATTCAAGAAATCATTTTTAAAGATAGATATAAACATTATGATAAGATTTCGATAAAAAAATTTAAGACTTCTGATCATAATCATTATAAAAAGTCTCTTAAAATTTATCAATTAGCAAAAAGTAAAATAATTCCTACAGCTAATTTTATTCAGATTAATGTGAGTAAAAGAAACAACTTAAATTTTATAAATAATTTTCATCAATATATTTATGTGTTAAGTAATAAGGGAGCATTAAAAATAGAAAATAAACTAGTAAAATTTATAAAAGGTGACACAATATATTTAAAGCCTTTTATTAATTATAAAATACCCAACAAAGATACAAAAATATTAATTGCCAGAGTTCAAAGTGTATTTAATAAAGAAACAATGAATCAACTTTACCATATTGGGGAAAAAAATTTTAGCAGATTAATTAAAGATAATGAACAATGGTTTAAAAAATGAAAAAAGATAAAATAGTTTATGTCCCCCTTGCTGTTGATATACTTCACTCGGGTCATTTAAATATCATTAATAAGGCAAAAAAATATGGAAAAGTAGTAATCGGTCTTCTATCCGATAGTGCAGTAGCTGAATATAAAAACATTCCATCTCTAGGATATAACGAAAGATATAAAATAGTAAAAAGCCTAAAAAATGTTAGTAAAATTATCAAGCAAGACACATGGGATTATTCAAAAATTTTAAACTCTTTAAAACCTAATTATCTTGTACACGGAGATGATTGGAAACAAGGTATTCAAAAAAAAACAAGACAAAACGTAATTAGATTATTAAAAAAGAATAAAGGAAAACTTATAGAAATTCCTTATACTAAAAAAATTTCTTCCTCTTCAATAAAATCCAGTTTGATAAATCATTTAACTCCTACTTCTCGAGTTTCTATACTAAGAAGGCTCTTGGATAGTAAAAAAATAATCAAAGTATTGGAGTCTCATAGTCCTTTATCTGGGTTAATAGCTGAAAACATAAAGTTTGAAAGAAAAAAAAATATAGAACAATTTGATGGTATGTGGTCTTCTAGCTTAACTGATTCTAGTGTAAAAGGTAAACCTGACAACCAAGCTTTAGATTTTTCATCCAGATTTAGCGGTTTAGCAGATATATTAGATGTAACTACAAAACCAATAATATTTGATGCAGATAACGGAGGTAGATTAGAACATTTACCGTTTACAATTAGAAGCTTGGAAAGACTGGGAGTATCAGCGATTATGATAGAAGATAAAGTTGGATTAAAAAAAAATTCTCTTTTTAAAGATCAGTCTGGGGCAAAACAGGATTCTATAAAAGATTTTTGTAAAAAAATTGAACTAATTAAAAAAACAAGAAATTCCAAAGATTTTTTAATTGGAGCAAGAATAGAGAGTTTTATTTTAGGAAAAGGATTAAAGGATGGTCTAAAACGTGCAAAAGCATATTCTGAGGCTGGAGCCGACATAATTTTAATTCATAGTAAAGAAAAAACCCCAAAAGAAATTTTTTCATTTTCAAAAATTTTCAGAAAAACGAAATATTATAAGCCGTTAGTATCTGTGCCATCTACCTATTCTAAGACAACAGAGTCAATGTTAATAAAAAATGGATTTAAAATCGTTATTTATGCTAACCACATGTTGAGAGCTGCTTACCCAGCAATGGAAAATGCTGCAAGAAATATTTTGAAAAATAAAAGATCTTTTGAATTAGAAAGCAAGATAAGTTCAGTAAAAGAGGTAATTAATTTAATTAGATAATGATATTAGTAGAAAATTTACTAAATACTCTTAAAAAAAATAAAATCAACTTTTTTACAGGTGTTCCAGATAGTATTTTAAAAATATTTTGTAACTTTGTTGAAAAACTTCCTAAAAAAAAAACATATCTCAGCAACAAATGAAGGGTCTGCCGTTTCATTAGGCATTGGCTATTATTTATCGACTAAAAATATTCCATGTATATATTTTCAAAACTCTGGATTGAGTAATGCAATTAATCCTTTAATTTCAATAGCTGGAAAAGAAGTTTATTCTATACCATTGCTTTTAATGATTGGATGGAGAGGATCTCCAAAATCTAAAGATGAACCACAACACATGGCAAAAGGAAGGATTACACCAAAATTATTAAAACTGTTAAAAATAGAATATTGTATATTAAGGAATCCTAATGATTTGAATAAACTAAAAAAACTTATAAATAGATCAAAAAAACATAAGAAAATCATAGCATGCTTGATCGAAAAAAATATTTTGAAAAGCCGGAACAATCAAAAAATTATCAAAAATAAAAAAAATAATTTATTTAGAAAAGATTTTATTGAAGAACTTTTAAAATATATTCCAAAAAATTCAAAGATAGTCTCAACTACTGGTTATACTTCTAGAGAATTAATGCAAATAAGAAAAGAAAAAAAATTAAAAAAAGGTAAAGATTTTTACATGGTAGGAGGTATGGGGCATTCTTCCATGGTGAGCCTAGGATATTCATTACAAACTAATCAAACTGTATTTTGTTTAGATGGAGATGGATCTATATTAATGCACCTTGGTTCTCTAAGAACTATTGGATTTAATAATGATAAAAAGGTTAAACATGTTCTTTTTAATAATAATTCCCATGAGTCAGTTGGAGGACAAAAAACAAATGCAGGCAGTATTAATTTTAAATATTTAGTAAAAAGTGTTGGGTATAAAAACTATTTAAAGATTAACAAAAAATCAGAAATTAAAAATAATATAAAAAAATTTATTAAATGCAAAGGACCAAGTTTCTTAGAAGTGAAAATCGATAATGGCACTTTAAATAACTTATCAAGACCAAAAAATTTAGACAATATAAAACAAAAATTTATGAAAAAATAATGAATAAAAATAATGATATTAATACTCTTAAAAAGATATTTAAGAATAGAAGATATAATAAAATATTTTTAATTACGGGAAAAAATTCTTTTATAAAATCAGGTGCAAGCAGAATAATCTCTGGAAATATAAAAAATAAAATAAAATTTTACTATAAAAAAAATTCAATTCCAGAACTTAAAGAGTTAAAAACAATTGTTAAAATTATAAAAAATTATAAACCAGATGTTATAGTTGCCATAGGAGGTGGGGCAGTTATAGACTACGCTAAAGTAGCAAGTATTGTTGATAATACTAAAAATATAAAAAAAATAGTCACTAAAAATAAAATTCCCGAAAAAAAAACTTGCCCTGTTATAGCTATACCTACCACTTCAGGTTCTGGAGCAGAAGTTACGCCAAATGCGGTTATGTATATAAACAAAACTAAATATACAGTAGATAAAAAAATAATACGTCCGGATCAATTTTATTTGATTCCGAAATTGACATTTTCAGCATCAAAAAAAGTTAAAGCATCATCTGGTTTTGACGCTATAGCACAATCAGTCGAGTCCCTTATCTCTGCAAAATCTAATAAACATAGTGTAATATTTGCACAAAGATCATTAAAGCACTCTCTCAAAAGTTATATTGATTTTGTTGATAGGCCAAATAATTACAATGCCAAAGAAATGTTAGTAGCTGCAAATATGTCTGGGAGAGCAATTGCGATTTCTAAAACAACAGCGCCGCACGCTATTTCATATCCTTTCACAGCTCATTTTGGGATACCACATGGACATGCTGTTTCACTTACCTTAGATAAATTATTACTATTTAATTATCAGTACGCTAAATTTTCAACTGTAAACTTTGATCTAACAAAAAGATATAATTTAATTTTTAAATTAACAAAGACAAAAAATATTAATGAATTAGTTCAATTTATAAAAAAACTTAAAAAACTTTCTGGTTTAGAGGATAATTTAGAGTCACTGGGAATAAACCTCATGAAGGAAAAAAACAAAATTTTATCTGGAGTAAACGAAGAGAGATTGGCTAATAATCCAATAAAGTTAAAATCAAACGATATAATTCCTATTTTATTATGAGTATTACCTCCTCTTTTTTAGGTTATTTTTCTTTTCTAAAAAAAATGAAAATAACTAAGAAAAAGAAAATTATTTTTTACTCTGAGTCTAAAAATTATAGGAATTATTTTATAAACTTAATTAACCAACTGTCAGCTAATGATGACTTTACTGTTATTTATTTAACTTCAGATGTTAATGATTTAAATTCTTTCGACAAAGATATTGATCCAATATTTATAGGCAGTGGTTTTATTAGAATTTTACTTTTTGCTTTATTGAAGTGTGATTTGTTAATCATGACATTAACAGATCTAGGAAACCACCAAATAATAAAATCAAAAAAATGTAAAAATTACTTATATATCTTTCATTCACTTGTAAGTACTCACAAGACATATACTCACGAAGCTTTTAAAAACTATGATATCATTTTGGCAAATGGGGATTACCAGAAAAAAGAGCTAGAATATTTTGAAAAAATTTACAATCACCCTAAAAAAAAAATATTTAGTACAGGTTATATGTATTTAGAAAAATTAATGAAAGAAAAACGTCAACAATTAGTTTCTAATAAAGTTTTATTTGCACCATCTTGGAACAAGTCTGAAAAAAACTTATTTAATGATTGTGCAGATAAAATCATAGAACATTTAATATATAATAAATATAGTGTAATATTAAGAACTCATCCTGAACTTTTAAAAAGATCAAACTCAAAAATAAATGATATAAAAAAAAAATATCTTGATTGTAAAGAATTTGAAATTAATTTAGATAATTCAAATCTAGATATTTTAAATGACTCTTCTATTTTGGTTACTGATAATGGAGGTATCGCAATGGAATACATGTTAATACAGAAAAAACCTGTATTATTTTTAAATTACACAGAAAAAATTCATAATAAGTTTTTTAATGAAGATAAATTTTTAGCAATAGAAGATAAGTTTAAAAGAAAATTTGGCCTTGAAATGAAAGCTGAAGATATTAATAATATTGACTCAAATATTAAAAAAGCAATTTTAGAATTTGAAAACAAAGCAGGTGAAATACATAATTTTGCTGTTCAAAATGAGATTGTTCTAACTAATCAAACATTGAATGCAAATAAGATCATCACAGATTTAATATGAATACCCTTTAGTTAAACCTGAGCTAGAAAATTAGCTTAATTTTCAATTATTTTTTAAAAAATTACCAGACTCCCTTTTAAACCTTTTTGGTAAATTAAAATAAACCCCTGATTTTTTTTAAATCAGGGGCATTTAATTTCTTTATAAACTAATTATTTAAAGATGCTGCGATAGGT
>MDTB01058128.1_pt1 | contig 36727 bp, 31 predicted proteins | sample 811161 | NCBI WGS metagenome assembly MDTB01 (sample SAMN05326650, study PRJNA326480) | marine metagenome | isolation source: seawater | place: Mediterranean Sea | collected 2009 | reverse complement strand
GTGGGCGATACTGGATTCGAACCAGTGACCCCCTGCTTGTAAGGCAGGTGCTCTGAACCAACTGAGCTAATCGCCCCAATAGAGAATGCAAATATATAAATCTTTCATGCTTTATCTAAATATTTTAGAAAATCTGATACAACAAATGTACTTCCACAAATACAAATTAAGTCATTTTCATCTGTTTTACTTAGTAAATAATCATATGCCTCAAATGAAAAATCAAATACTTCGTAAGTTAAATTATATCGATCAAAATACTTTGAAAGCTTATTTGGGTCTAATATTCTTGAATTATAACTTCCAGTTAAATAATAAGTAAAGTTCGAAGGAAACAAGGAAATTATAGAATTAATATCCTTGTCATGAGAAAGACCTAATATAATGGAAGTTTTTTTATTCAATTTTAATAGCTGACCTACAACCAATTTCATTGAATTATAATTATGAGCGATGTCACAAATAACCTTAGGTTTTTTATTTAATACTTGCCAACGTCCTAAAAGTCCAGTGTTCTTCACTACATTTAGTAAACCATTTACAATATTTACATCTGTAATATCATAAATAGGTCTCAGAATATCTACAGCACTTATACAGGTATTAATATTTTTATTTTGATATGCTCCTTTTAAATCAGAATTATAATTATAATTAGATGAATAATATATTGGTGCATTTAATTTTTTTGCATTTTTCTCAATTATATATGAACATGAATTCTTTTCACCTATCAAGATAGGAGTGTTCTTTTTGACTATACCAGCCTTTTCATTTGTTATTGACTCAAGGGAGTTTCCTAATAAATTAGTATGATCAATTGAAGTATTCGTAATAATAGATAAAATTGGACAAATTACATTTGTCGCATCTAAACGTCCACCTAGACCCACCTCTATAATTGCAAAATCGACTTTTTCAGAAATAAAATAATCAAATGCCATAGCAACATTCATTTCAAAGAATGACATATGAATTTTTTCAAAGTATCTTTTATATTTATTTATAAAATCTTCCACAAATACTTTTGATATTTTAATGCCATCTATCCTAATTCTTTCTCTGAAGTCTAATATATGAGGAGAAGTAAATAAACCTACTTTATATCCTGATTGTTGTAATACGGAACATAACATGTGTGCAACAGAGCCTTTACCATTTGTTCCTGCAATATGAATTGATTTAAATTGTGAAAGATCAAAGTTATGTTTATCAAAAAAAAATTTAACATTATCAATATCTTCCTTGTATGCAGATTTACCTTTTTCCTGATAAGATGGGAGCTGGTTATAGATCCAATGTATCGCCTCATTAAAATTCATCAATTTCGATAAAAATTATACGTTATTTGGCCGATTTGGATTTCAGGAGCATCATAGTAGGGTGTCCAAGTAGTGCTAAGAGCAGCAATTTTTGCTTCATTTAGTAGACATGATGCAGATTCAGTTGTTCCTCTAACTCCGGCCTCAGCCTTAATAGTTTTTCCTTGTCTATTCACCCAAACACGAACAACAATAGTTCCTGACTCATCACAATTATATTGGGGTTTGATTTTGACTACAGCAAATCTATTGTCCGATAAGATGTAACCGTCATTCTTTTCGTTAATTTCTAAATTATCCACAATGATTGTATCCTCCATATTTTCATTAAATAATTCTTGAGATGATTGAGGTTGATTTAATTTATCGAGAGCCTGTTCTAGCTCAAGACTAATATAAACCTCCTCCTTCGTTTCATTGTCTTGAAAAGTGACCGTATCTTCATCATTAGGTAGCACAGTGTCATCTTCTTTTTCTTTAATTAATTTTTCGACATTTTTCACCTGATCAATTAATTCATTCTCTATTGATTGATTATCCTGAACAAGAGTTGTTTCTTGTATTTCATGTAGACTTTCGTATGGTAAATATTGAACCTCAATACCTTCAGGGGGTAAAATAAAATTCGATCCCATTGTAGAATAAATACATACAATAATAAATACTACATGAAACAACAAAGTTCCAAAAAAACCTAATCTTTTATTTCTAGAATTAAACATAGTATTAATTAGGTTGTGTGGCTAAAACAATCTTAAAATTATTACGATATGCTACATCCATAACTTCTACGACATATTCTAAAGGAATAGTTTGTGCAGCTCTTAAAATGATTGTAGTATCATTTCCTTTCATATGTGTTTGAATTTTGGATTCTAAAAAAATTCTTTCAATGGATTCATTATTAATAAAGTATCTCAAATCTTCGGTAATTGAAATAGATATAGTTTGTTTTTTAAGGGGTTGAGCAGAACTTGAAGGCAACACAATGTCAAGAGCATTAGTTGTTACTAAAGTGGATGTTAACATAAAAAATATTAGCAATAAGAATACGATATCTGTCATTGAAGACATACTGAAATTGGGATTGATTTTATTTTCTGATTTTAAAAACATTAATTATTCTTTTGATCATAAATTAAATCTAAAAACTCAATCACAGTAGATTCCATTTCAAATACTGCTTTAGAAATTTTTGATACTAAATAATTATAACTTATATAGGCCATAATTCCAACAAATAATCCAGCAATAGTAGTTGTCATGGCAGTATAAATTCCTCTTGACAACATTTCAATATCTATTTGCCCACCTGAACTTGCCATCTCATAAAATGCAAGGACCATACCAATTACAGTTCCTAGAAACCCAATCATGGGGGCACTACCAGATATTGTACCTAATATTGCTAAATTATTTTCTAATTTAGATAACTCTAATTTTCCTATATTATTTATTGAAACTGAAATATCTTCAAGTGACTTGTCAATTCTAACAATGCCCTTTTCTAAAATTCTAGCTATTGGAGTATCAGTATTTTGGCATAAATCAATCGCAGATGAATGCTTTCCATCATACAAAAAATCTTTAATTGAATTAAAAAAATAATCATCTTTTTGTAATGCTTTTTTAATAGTAAAATATCTTTCTAAAAAGAGATAAATTGTTATAAAAGATAAAAGAAATAAAAATATAATGATAACCTGACCAGCTACTCCACCTTGAAAAAACAAATCTATTACAGAAATATCATCTGTATAAATTCCTAAATCACTAGATTCTTGAATTAATAAGCTATCTAATTGACAAAAATTAAAATAATAAAACATAATAATTTGATTTAATTTATAAAAACTGTAAAATGATATAGGCAAGAGCACCATAAATATAACCTATAAAAGCTAAAAATGATATCTTTTTTAAATACCACATAAAATCTATTTTTAAAATACCCATTACAGCTACACCTGCTGCAGATCCAATAATTAAAACACTTCCTCCTGTGCCCGCGCAATATGCTAAAAATTCCCAAAAAGTGCCATCCTGTGCAAAGGGACCTACTGAATCAATAGGGTACATACCCATAGCTGCTGCTACTAATGGAACATTATCTACAATAGCCGACATTAAACCTACAATTACATTAATAACGTAAATATTGCCAATTGTATTATTTAAATAATTAGCAAGGGAATTTAAAATACCTGCTGACTGTAAACAAGAAACTGCTAATAGAATTCCTAGAAAGAAAAAAATCGTAGGTGTTTCCACTTTCTTTAATACTCCTATTACAGTTAAGTTGGATTTTTCTTCTAGATTTTTTGACCTATGTAGTACTTCAGTTACAACCCACAGAACACCTAAACTAAGTAACATACCCATATAAGGAGGAAGATGTGTAACTGTTTTAAAAACAGGGACAAATAACAAACCTGCAACACCTAGTGAAAAAACTAAATTTCGTTCAAATGAAGTTGTAAGATTTAATTGATTTTCAACAGAATTATGATTTTTTGGTCTTATAATTTTTCCTTTAAGAGTAAATGATAAATAAATTAATGGAGCCAACATACAAATTAAACTAGGAATAAAAATTGAAGTTATAATATTGAGTGCCGATACTTGGCCCCCGATCCATAACATAATTGTTGTAACATCACCGATAGGTGACCATGCTCCTCCGGCGTTACATGCTAATATAACCATACCTCCAAAAAACCAAATATCATCTTTACCCTTAATTATCTTAGGTAGTAAAGCTGCCATAACAATTGCTGTTGTAAGATTATCAAGCACTGCTGAAAAGAAAAAACTTAAAATCGATATAATCCATAACAGTTTAATTCTATCTGATGTTTTTATTTTATTTGTAATAATAGAAAATCCTTGATGAGAATCAACTAATTCAACTATTGTCATAGCACCTAGTAAAAAAAATAGAATTTCAGAAATATGAACTAAGTGATATTGTAACTCTTTTGAAATTTGATAATAACCCGAATCCGCACACAAAACTAAAATAGTCCAACAAATAACCCCTGTCACAATTGCTGTTGCAGCCTTATCAATTTTAATAGGATGTTCAAAAGCAATACACAAATAGCCGAGAAAAAAAATTATAATCAATGTTGTAATCACGATGAATTTTGTTCAGTTAATAATTTATTTAATGCAATTTCTAGAGCTGTAGAAGTTATGTTAACATTACTTGAACTATGCTCATAACATTCTAACAAAGCTTTATATATTATTTTAGAACAATCTTCAAATATATCCTTATCGGTTAGTAAGACTCTTCTTTCAGACATTAAATATGCAAAAACTCTAGCCATTCCACAATTTGAAATAAAGTCAGGAATAACACTCATATTTTTATCTGCATGCTCAGCAATTGAGCCATAAAATATTTCTTTATTAGCAAAGGGAACATTAGCACCTGATGAAATAAGCTGAACACCTGAGTTAAGTAGTCTGTTAACTTGATCTAACTCTAATAATCTAGAAGCAGCACATGGAATAAATACATCAGCCTTTAGATCCCAAATTTGCTTATTTACTTCTTCAAAAGCAATTAGATTTGGGGATATTAATTTATTATTTTCCTTATTCAAAAAAAGTTTCTTAATCTCTTCAGTTGAAAATCCATTTGTATTTATAAGTCCGCCATTAATATCAATTATACCTACGATCAAAGCACCAAACTTGGACAGATAATAAGCAGCAGAAGAACCTACATTTCCCCAGCCCTGAACAATGACTCTTTTATTTTTAAAATCACCTCCCCATATTTTATAATAATGTTTAATTGATTCCGCAACTCCGTATCCCGTAATCATATCAGCAACCACAATATTTTTATATAAACTGGGCGTATAGTTTTCATCTTCTAGTCTTTTTTTTACACCATACCTTAATTGACCTATCCGATTTATTTTCTCAGATGATGAGGGTGAATAATGTCCTGAAAAAATACCTTCCTGAGGGTGCCATACACCACAATCTTCAGTAATAGGAATTACTTCAGATACTTCGTCAATATTTAAATCTCCGCCTGTACCGTAATAATTTTTTAACAATGGAGCAACAGCCTTATACCACCTTAATAAAACATCCTGTTTACGTGGGTCCGAAGGGTCAAAGTTAATACCTGATTTTGCGCCTCCAATAGCAGGACCACAAATAGTAAACTTAACTTCCATTGTTTTAGCAAGGGATAGAACTTCGTATTTTGTCAATCCTTTTCTCATTCTTGTACCGCCTCCAGCAGCTCCCCCTCTTAAAGAATTTATTACTACCCAACCAATTGCATCTGATTGTGGGTCTTTCCATTCAAAAACAATTTCTGGAGATTTATTTTCGTATTCTTGTAATAAAGATTTCATATAAAAAAGTTAATCAAAAATAATAACTAAAAAACATAATATATGCTATATATATATTTTTTTTTAAACATTATAATAAGTATATGTCACCTGAAGAATGATCTCTTTTTGCACCAGTTGCAGACGAAAGACAATTTGTTTGTTTCAAAGACCTAAGCACACCTAAAAAACCAAATACAATTGCTTCTTTAAAACATATAATTTCACGAGAAGGAAGAAGTAATGAACTCATGTAGTTTTTTTCAATACGCGCAATTAAATTAGTGTTGAATGCACCACCGCCCGTAACTAAAATTTTATTTAAGTCTAATTGTAAAAAAACCTTAGATAACTGTACAGCAATATGCTCTGATATTGTAGCTAATAAATCATGTTTATTTAAAGACACTTTACTCAAAATGGGAAGAAAAAATGAATCAACATATTCCATACCTAAAGATTTTGGATGTGAAGAATAATAATAATCTATTTCATTTAAAGATTTTAATAAATTTTTATCTACAGTTCCTTTTGATGCCAATTTACCATCCATATCAAAATCTTGACCAAGTTGATTAGCAATATTATTTAATAAAATATTACATGGACAAATATCAAAAGCAAAACGCGAAGAATGTTTCTCGTAGGAAATATTGGCAATTCCACCTAAATTTAAACAAGCATCAAATTCAGAAAACAATAATCTATCTCCAATAGGCACTAAAGGTGCACCCTGCCCTCCAAGGTCAATATCTTGCTGTCTAAAATTACATACAACAGGCAAACCTAATCTTTTAGAAATAATACTTCCAGAACCAATTTGAGTGGTAAAACCCTTCATAGGCTCATGAAAAATAGTGTGACCATGTGAAGAGATTAAATCAACAGATACATCATGCTTTTTTATAAAGCTTATAATAAAATCTGAGATCAGGTGCCCGAATTTTTCATCTAAAAAATTAATAGATAATTCTTTTTTATAGGCTTGAATAAAATTTATCTTTATATCCTTACTATAAAAAAAAGTTTCTGCTTGTATCAGCTTAAATTGCCATTTTTCTTTTTTTCTATAATATTGTACATAAGCAATATCGAGACCGTCCATTGAAGTACCTGACATAGTAGCAATAACCGAAAATTTGTTTGTTATATTTATCATTTTTATAAAGTTAAAATAGAAAAAAAAGAATTATTTTAGAAGATAAATTTTGATTAAATATGAATTTTGAACTATCCAGCGAACAAAAGTTAATTCGAGAAACTGCAAGAAATTTTGCCAAAAATGAGTTATTACCAGGAGTAATTGAAAGAGATGAAAATAAAGAATTTCCAAAATCTCAAATAGCGAAAATGGCAGAAATGGGTTTTTTAGGCATGATGGTAAATCCCAAATACAGTGGTGGTGGAATGGATACAGTTTCTTATGTTTTAGCGATGGAAGAAATATCAAAAGTTGATGCATCATGTTCAGTAATTATGTCTGTAAACAATTCACTAGTTTGCTGGGGAATTGAAAAATATGGTTCCGAAGCGCAAAAAGAAAAATACCTTCCTAAACTCGCAAAAGGAGAAATCATTGGAGCATTTTGTCTTTCAGAACCTGAAGCTGGATCAGATGCAACATCTCAAAAAACTACTGCCATTGAAAAAGACGATCACTATATATTAAACGGTACGAAAAATTGGATTACCAATGGAAGTACTGCGTCAATTTATTTAGTTATTGCTCAAACTGATATTTCAAAAGGTCATAAAGGCATCAATGCATTTATTGTTGAAAAAAACACAGAAGGTGTAACTGTCGGGCCAAGAGAAAATAAACTTGGAATCAGAAGTTCTGATACCACTTCTATAATGTTTACCGATGTTAAAGTACCCAAAAAAAATAGAATTGGTGAAGATGGCTTTGGATTTAAGTTTGCCATGAAAACATTAGAGGGAGGACGTATTGGGATTGCTGCACAAGCTCTTGGTATTGCATCTGGTGCTTATGAATTAAGCCTCAATTATGCTAAGGAAAGAAAAGCTTTTGGAAAAGAAATTTTCAAACATCAAGCAATTGCATTTAAATTAGCGGATATGGCAACAGAGATTGATTGTGGAAGATTACTATGCATAAAAGCAGCATGGCAAAAAGATAATAACTTAGACTATTCACAAACTAGTTCTATGGCTAAGTTATATTGTGCTGAAAAAGCAATGAGGATAACAACCGAAGCTGTTCAAATCCACGGAGGATATGGCTTTGTAAAAGAATATCATGTTGAGAGATTAATGAGAGATGCAAAAATTACACAAATCTATGAGGGCACATCCGAGATTCAAAAAATTGTAATATCAAGATCTATTTTAAAGTAATCTTCTTAGCTACTGTCCCATCATTAAATATTTCTACAGTGAACATTTGACCATTTGTCTCTCTACCAAGTAAGTCTGTAAACCTAACAATCAAATTCTTTTTGTTATCCTCCAATAATGAAACATTATTATCAACAATAATTTCTACTAATAAAGGGTCACTTGCACAAGTTCTATCAAACGAAATATTCCAATCATAAAAATAATAATAATAATCTGTTGAAGAGCCTACATTACCTTCTCCATTATCATAATAACCTTCAGTAATTTCTAATATGTTATTTACAGCAAATGGAAAGTTTGGCAAGCCACCAGTAGTTCTTTTAAGCATTGGGTTATTGTCTCCAAAATTATCATTATTCATTTGAGTATTTGTAGTTAATAAATAATCAGAACCAGGGTTAATATTCCAACCTAAATCAATTATATAACCATTATTTGGTGCAGCTGGAATATCTACAAGAACATCGAAAAGTAAATTATCATTACTATCTCTCAACTCAATTGTTCTGTTGCCAGGGGTATCTGTATAAACTTTAACACTATTTAATGAAAAATTAGAATAACAATTAAATAACAAACCACCATTATATACTGTACCACTATAATCTGCATTATTACCAGTTCCCTCATGGTTGGGCTCACCAGTATTAATTGAAGAACTTTCAACAACTGCTTCATTAATTACTGAAAAAAAAGTGTTTTCAATAATAGGTCCTGAATTAAAAATAGGTCCATCATTTACAATATTTCCTTCCAAATCCATATAAATAACCAAGTTATTAGATGAAGATTGACAATCTAAAGAAACCGATTGACCATAATTTACCATATAAATCAAACCATCAGAACATATCGGTAAATCAACAACAAAATTGTCACAAAAATACTCACATGAACCATCATCAATGGTAGCAAAAGAGTTATAATTTTCTGCTTCTAAATCCATACAACCTAAAAATTCACAAGTACCATCATTAATTGTGGCATCTGGATCAAAATTAGATGCATTTTCATTAGTACAACCAAAACCTTCATATGCACCATATGGTGTGTGTAATATAAATAAACCTTCTTGTTGATCCGTAGCTAGTATTAATCCCGAGGGCAAATATGGATAAGCCCCCCAACAACCATCAAAAGACCCCCCTGTCATAGGAGATGTGTCGTAGTAAGCAACTTCGATTAAATTAAAAGGATTACTTGCGTCAATTACCGTAACTCCTGATGTATAATACGAAGTCACCAAATAATCTCCAAATACATGGGTATTATGTGGAATGACATTTTCCTGGTTTCCATTAGCCCCATCACCAGTCCATTCTTGGACTAAGTCTATTTCCTGAATATCATATATATCTGAAACATCATAGGAACCAACATAGCAGCCAGCTGTTTCGTCTGTTGTGAATAAATAATTATTATCATCAGAAATCCAAGCATTATGAGTAAACTGACAAGATGTTGGATAAGAGGACATAATAGATGGATTTGATTTATCCGATACATCTATAATAGAAAATACACCTGCATAAATAGCAGAGCCCCAAAGTGTATCGCCTCTAACCATACCATCATGTAGATAATAATCATCAAAAATTCCAGCTAAAACAGGATTCATTGGATCATTCGTCAAATCTAAAATAACTGCTCCTCCATTGCCTGTATCAGTACCAAAAATATATGCATATCCATTTTCATCAATATAAATATTATGAGATGTAGTAAAGAACTCCTCAGTATATACATATGTTTGACCCGTTAAGTCGCTCAAATCTACAATCAACAATCCATCTTCAGCTTCAGTGGTAACATAAGCATATTTACCCCAAGTTTTCACATCTCTCCAAGTAGAACTGCTACCGTCTATAAAAAACAACTCTGTTGGCTCAGAGGGATTAGATATATCAACAACAGAAAAACCCGTAACAGTACCCACTAAAGCATATTCATTGCCACCGTCTGCATAGCCCCATATATCATTTGTTCCTTGTGAGTATGGTAAATTACCAACTAAATCCATATTTAAACTTTCTTGAGCATATAGAATTAATGACATTAAGCCAGCGATAGATAAAATTATTTTTTTCATACTTAAATTATTTCAAAATTAAAACAAAGATACAAATTAGAATATACATTCTAATTAAAGAAAATTAATTACGTCCGTAATTAATTTTTTTGTAATTGACTTTTATTTCTTTAAAACCCTCCGAAAACATATCAACTATTTCAGCTTTTATAGAATTTCTAATACAATTCAAATCTCTTACTTGAAGGGCTAACCGTCCTATTTCATCAAGTGGCAATTTAGTTCCTTTTCTAATGTCTCCCTCTGTATCCCATATCTTCCCATTAATATCGTACATTCGCTCAATAAAATCTTCTAAATTAACTTTATAGTTAAGTATTTCTTCTTTATATACATGAAGTTCATTTTTAACGTCTTCGTCAGTTCTTTCTGACTTTAACCTAGTAATAGTAAATCGATCTATTATTTCAGATATTGGCATTTTCATAGCGCAAATTATTTCAGGTTATTTTTTGATTTGAACGACTCCAAACCACAATTTAAATAATTAATATAGTTATTTACATTTTTTGCATAACTGTAACCAATAGGATGAGCTAACAATTCCTCATCTGGACTCATTAAAACATATAAAGGTTGTGTGTTGTTTGCAAAAGTTAAACTCTGCAGTGTACTCCACTTATTACCTATTGTTTTTATCTTCTTTTTCTTAACATTACCATCTCTAGTCACAATATCAACAGTCTCCTGTAATTCTTCAGGCAATAGAGTTTTTTCATCAACATATAATGATATAACAACATAATCATTATCTAATATTTTTTTTACATCTTTTTCTACCCAAATTGCTTCTTCTATCTTTCGACAATTAACACAAGCTTGGCCTGTAAAATCAATCATAACTGGCATGTTAGATTTTTTAGCATACTCAAGACCTAACTCATAATCTTTAAAAATATTTTTTATTTCATGTTCTGGGTTCAAGTATGAGTAATACTTAGCTGGAGGAAAGCCACTCAACAAATTATGATGCCACCAACTTTTTCCGATAATGCCAGGAAATAAATATATAGCAAATGAAAATGTTAAAACTGCAAACGAAATTCGACCAAATCCTAAATTTGTTTTTTGACTATCATGAGGAAACTTAATCACACCAATTAAGTATAAAAATAGACCCATAAATGTTAAAAACCATAAAAAGAAAAATGTTTCTCTTTTTATCAAGCCCCACTGCTCTACAAGATCAGCATTAGATAAAAACTTAATTGCTAAGGCGATCTCTAAAAAGCCTAAAATTACTTTAACTGTATTTAACCATCCACCCGATTTAGGTAATGACTTCAGCCAAGTGGGGAAAGCAGCAAATAATGTAAAAGGGAATCCAAGTGCTAAACCAAATCCTGCCATTGCAAGACTTAATTTTACAGAAACCATAGCTGTTTCAAATCCAAAAAAACTTACAGTATCTGCAGTTGCCGAAGATAAAGTGCCAGCTAGCAATGATCCTAAAATTGGACCGGTGCAAGAGAACGAAACAATAGCTAAAGTTAGAGCCATAAAAAATATTCCTACTATACCACCAATATCACGACCTGAACCAGCTGTATTACTCCAACTACTTGGTAGCGTAATTTCAAAATATCCGAAAAATGAAATTGCAAACACAAGAAAAATAAAAAAGAAACTAATATTTAACCATGGATTTGTAGAAATTTCATTGAGAACTTCTGGATTAATATTTGGCATTAAATGAAAAGGTAAACTTAAAAAACTATATGTCAAAAATATAAATAAGCCATATAGACCTGCATTATATATTGCTTTTGATTTATTACTAGAACCTTTAGTAAAAAAACTAACTGTAAGAGGAATCATGGGAAAAACACACGGTGTTAAAAGGGCAATAAATCCACCGACTATTCCTAATAAAAAAATCCCCCACAATGATTTTTCAGATTTTTTTTCACCGCAGTCGCCAATTGGATTATCAAGATCAATGGAGGCAATTTTATATTTATTATTTACGCCTAAGTGTTTTTGATTGTCATTTATTAATAAGTGATTCTTAGTTTTTTTTTTTAAATCAAATAACATATCTACATAATCAGGGGGCAAACACATAGTTGAGTTACATACCATAAACTCTAATTCTCCTTTTACAAAAGATAATGTATCATTTACCAATTTAATCTTTTGTTTAAAAATAGCCTTGTTCTGAAACGAGGACAATTCCATCTGAAAAACAGGATCAAATTTTGTTATAGTATTAGATTCCATTACAGATTCTATTAATTGATAATTTGAAGAAGGGGCAAACGTAAAGGTGGTTGGCACAGGACCATCTGGATCAACATGTTGTGAATACACATTCCACCCATTTTCAATATCAGCATGAATTACTAAATACCTGGTGTCTTCAGAAAGACTGTCAACAGAAAAAGACCATTGAACAGGGTCTTCTATTTGAGAAAATAAATTAAATGTAAAAATTGTGCATAATAGAAAAATATATTTTTTCATAGTATTCTTTTTATAGAGATTTAACAATATATATCTTTTTAGATTCTTTAACAAGTTTAAATCTTTCATCTAATCTTTCACCAATAATACAAACAATTTTATTATCAGAAATAAGTAAACGTGCTTTCTTTTTTTTAATTAAGGAAAATTTATTATCAATAAAATAATCACTAACCTTTTTAAATCCTTTCATTCCTAGTGGCATAAAGGTATCACCGTTTTTCCAAGGTCTTATTAATAAAGGGAAACGAAGTTTTTCATAAGATATGTACATTGAATTTAAATTAGTATGTTTTATTGCATCACAATAATCCCTTAATGTATTAATTTCAAATTTTAATTTATATTTCTTAAAACTTTTTAATTTTTCATAAATAACTGTTGAGTCATTATTAATATGCTTTGTTATAATTAAATCTTTTCTATCCTTAATCATATAAAAATCCGAATTAAAAAACTCCTTGCCAGATCTTGATGACAATGATTTAAAAACACTATCAATATCGTAAAAACCAAAATCTGAAATCATTTCATATAATATTTGTTTTGGAGCAGTTTGATGTAAAAGTAAATCAATATTAATTTTATATTCATTATTGCTCTCAGTAATTATACTAGATTTTTTTTCAGAAATAAATTGTTTATATATTAGTTCAACATCTTTTAATCGCATAATTGTAGAACCAATAGAATTTAAAACATTAGGGTTGATTTCCTCCATAATCGGAATAATTGTATTTCGCACTTTATTTCTAATATATTTATCTTCTTTATTACTACTGTCCTCTCTATAATTTATTGCATATTTTTTAGCATAACTCAGTATCTCTCTCTTTTGAAAATTAAGTAAAGGTCGAATTATATGTGGTAAATTATTTATACCATGCAAACCCGAAATACCAGTCCCTCTAATTAGATTAATTAAGGCAGTTTCTACTGAATCTGTATAATGATGGGCTGTTGCAATGTAACAAAAATTATATTTTTTTTTAAGTGTTTGAAACCAATCATATCTTAACAATCTTGCGGCCATCTGAATAGACATTTTACTTTTTTTTACAAAGGCCTTTGTGTCAAAACTTTTAACATATAGCTTTATCTTATATAAATCACTTAATGATCTAATAAATTCTTCATCACCATCAGATTCATCTCCTCTTAAACAAAAATTACAATGTGCAATAGAAAATTTGATTCCTGTTTTCATGAAAAGATTTAATAACACCATACTATCAACACCGCCACTTAAAGCCAATAAAATATGTGATTTTTTTTTAACACCACATTTATTTAAATTTCTTTTAAAAATTGTTTTCATTGACCCAAGACTTTAAGAATTGATTTTGCCTTTACTAGACACTCTTGATATTCCGATTCTGGATCTGATTCAATAGTAATTGCTCCACCAACCATAAAAGATAAATATTTATTTTTTTTATTATAAAAAAGAGAACGAATTACTACATTAAAATCAAAATCTTCCTCCGGACTAATATAGCCAATTGCACCAGAATAGATACCTCTCAATGTGTTTTCAAATTTATCAATTAACTCCATTGCTCTAATTTTCGGTGCTCCAGTCATAGAGCCCATTGGAAATGTAGCTTTAATTATGTCTACTATATTATATTTTTTATCTAAATCGCATTTAATAGTTGAAATTAAATGGTGTACATTTTCATAACTGTACAAGCAGGCTAGTTCTGTAACACTAACTGTTCCCTTTGCAGCAATTCTCGATAAATCATTTCTAACTAAATCTACAATCATAATATTTTCTGAAATATCTTTAGCGCTAGTCATTAATTTATGTTTATTATCTAAATCCAATTTAAAATCTTTTAACCTTTTAATTGTTCCTTTTATTGGCTGAGACATGATCGAATCACCTTCTTTTTTCAAATATCGCTCTGGACTAGCACATAAACAAAAATTATCATTTACTCTGTAAAAACATGAAAATGGTGCCTTTGAAACTCGGTTTAGATATTCAAAAAGTGCAAATGGATCTAAATCTACATTATCGGCGTAAAACTCTTGGCAATAATTCATCTCATAAATATCTCCCTCCTGCAAATGCTTTTTAATTAAGTTGATATTTTTAATATAATCTTCTTTGCTCACTCTGGGTTTTACTTTGATTTTTTGTTTAAAATCTTGCACATAATTTGCTGAACATATTCGCTCAAATAAATCATCAATTTCTATACTGGAATATGATGAATCATATATAATTTCAATAGATTGATTTTTTACCTTGACTAAAATTGAAGGAATAAAAAAATGTATGTGAGGAAATGCTAATCTGTCTGAATTATTAGATGTTAAATCCTCAATTATATTTTTTAAATCATAACCTAAATATCCGAAGAGCCAGTCTTGGTATGAATTAATCATATTTTGCAAATCCTCAAATGGATGATCAAGTTTTATCAATTGCTTTTTCGGCTTAAATGCAGCTAGAAAATTAAAAGAATTTTTTGATGACGAATCATTACTATCTAAAAAACAAAAACATTTATGATGACGTAAATAATCTAACAAACGAATCTTAAAATTATTTAAATCAGCAACTTTATATTTTTTTTTTTTCTTATTCAAACTAAAAAAAGTAAACAACTAATAATCAACACAATTATTATATATGTAAAGCACGATTTTCTGTGGCAGCAAGTGCTGCTTCTTTTACCACCTCGCTAAAAGTAGGATGTGCATGCGTAATCCTAGCTATATCTTCTGCAGTTGCTTTATATTCCATAGCTACCACTGCTTCAGAAATTAAATCAGCACATCGAGGACCTATCATATGCACACCAAGTATTTCATCATTAACTGCGTCAGCAATAATTTTAACAAAACCGTCATTATCCATAGAAATCTTAGCTCTTCCATTAGCTTTAAACGGGAAAGTGCCAATTTTTATATCTCTACCTAACTTCTTCAATTCTTCTTCAGTAAAACCAACCGAAGAAACTTCAGGCCAAGTATATACAACATTTGGAATTAAATGATGATGGATTTCAGGTTTTTGACCTGCAATTAATTCAGCAACAAACACCCCCTCTTCTTCCGCTTTATGAGCTAACATAGTACCCTCAACTACATCTCCTATTGCATATATATTGGATTGTGAGGTCATAAGTGATTTGTTGACTTTTATTTGTCCCGAAGAGTTTGTTTCAACATTGATTGAATCTAAATTCAAAGAGTCTGTAAAAGGTCTCCTTCCTATAGATATTAAACAATAATCTCCATGTAGTTTAATTTTTTCATTTGATTTGGAAGAAGCAATTAATTCAACCTTTTTGCCATTACTTGTAACTTTTTCTACCTTGTGTGATAAGTAAAATTTAAAACCTAAGTCTCGAGTTAGAACTTTTTTTAATTCTCTACCCAAACTTGCATCCATAGAAGATAGAACACTAGAAGAAATATCAACCACTGACACCTCTGAACCCATTCTAGCATAGACAGAACCTAACTCTAATCCAATAACTCCGGCACCAATAATAATCATTTTCCTTGGAATTTCCTTAAGAGAAAGAGCCTCCGTCGATGTTATAATCCGTTGTTTATCAAAATTGAAAAACGGTAATACGAGAGGTTTTGAACCTGTTGCTATGATAATGTTTTTACCATGTATCTTTTGAGTAGTTTGCTTACCAACAATTGCAACTGTATTTTTATCTACAAACGACCCTGTTCCTTCAAAAACAGTGATTTTATTTTTTTTCATTAAAAAATCTAAACCTGCATGCATCTCTGAAATAATTTTTTCTTTTCTCTTTAATGTTTGAGAAAAATCAATTTTCAGTGCACCAACATTAATTCCATGTTCTTTAAATTCATGCTTTGATTTATGAAAATGTTCTGAAGACTCTAATAAAGCTTTTGATGGTATACAACCAACATTTAAACATGTTCCACCTAATTGAGGATACTTCTCTATAATAGCTATTTTCATGCCCAGTTGTGCACATCTAATGGCTGCCACATATCCCCCTGGTCCAGAACCAATTATTACAACATCAAATTCATTCATAAATAATAACTTTATAAGTATTTACAAAAATAATAGTTATAATTATATTTTAATGAGAAAACTTAAGTTTCTTCCTTACAAGAAATAATAGGAAAATGGAAATTGACAAAAAAGATGCAATTCTTCCTAAAAAATCCCCGTGCTTTGTATAAAATGTTTCATTATTATTCAATAAAATACTCGCACTAATTACTCCACTTTTATCCCAATCAATTTGATGATCTATTACTCCTAAAGGATTAATAATTGATGATATTCCTGTATTAGCAGAGCGTGCAATATAACACCTTGTTTCAATAGCTCTTAATTTAGCATACATACTATGTTGTTTATATCCGCTTGTTTGTTTCCACCATCCATCATTAGTTATTATAAATATTGCTTGAGCACCTTTTTGAACAAACCTTCTTACATAATCCCCATATATTGATTCATAACAAATAATAGGTGCAATAGAGTATTCTGTATGTTTACTAATTGAGTCGCTAGGAAAAGCTACAGACTTAAAGACAGATAAAGAATCTTGAGAAGAAAAATTGCCTAATGATGTAGCAGAACCTATTTTCAAAATTTGATCACCTAAAATCGGAAATAAAAAATCTTGAAACGGCATCTTTTCAGCTCCCGGAACTAGTTTAGATTTATGATAAGTGGTAATTAATAAATCTTGGTTTTGATATACTTTATCATAGACTTTAATAGAGTTCTTTCGCAGGTGTAATGCTGTGTTATAGACCTTATAAAATTGATTCTTGTGACTGCCTAAAGGTTTTGAAGTTGGACTATTTTCTGACAGTGCTAAAGTAGTTGCTCCAACAAATATATTTAAAGGATAAGTTGTAACAGACTCATTACTACTTTTTGCTTTAATTTTATAAGAATTGATTAAATCAAATAATTTTTTAATATCAAGATTATTGAAAAACTGATGTTCCCATATAGGTTGGGCTAAAAAAGTTTCGGGCAAAATAATAAAATCAATATTTTCATTAACATGAGGATTAATAAGACTTAACATATCGTTAGTTTGATTTGTTTGAGAAATTGAAAACTTGTCCATATATGGATCAATATTAGGTTGTACTACAAGTAGATTAATACGGTCCATACTATTAGAGTTAGGTTCCAAAAAATGGAAATATTTCATGTATAAATAATTTGAGCTAAGAAGTGGTATACTCAATAATATGAAAGTTGACAAAAGAAATTTAAATCTAAAACCGCTCTTATGAGTTTTTTCATAAATATGTATAATAGATATATTGACCAATAACACCCATAATGACCCTCCTAACACTCCAGTGTAAGAATACCACTGTACCCAATGAGAGTGGATTGCGAAGACATTACCTAATGTTAACCAAGGCCAACTTAAATCCCAATTTAAGTGTAAAAACTCAAAGCCCAACCATAAAATAGGTAAAATAAAAAATGTTTTTTTTGATTTAATATTGTTCTTAATTATTGAAAAAAGTGAAAACACCAATGCCATAAATAAAGCATTACACAAGATTGCAAATACAGCCCCTCCAATATGAGCATGCTTAATCCAATAAGTAGTTAATAAATTAAATAAAAAAAAAGTCAAATACGAATAGCCGAAAAATTGTTTTTGACTTATTTTGTTATTGCTAGTATCTAACTCTACTATTAATAAAGGAACAAAAGCAAAAAACACAAAACACGTCCATGAACTAATGGGAGGCCAACAAATAAATAACAAAAATGCTGACAAAAAAGAAAAAATTAATCTTTTAATCATAATATCATAAATATAAAATATTTAGTTGCTACGACAATAATGAACTTTTAATTATTATTAATTCCAATAATTGGAAATAAAAAATATCTTTTTAGTAGTAAAAAAGTAATATGTAGTAAAATGATAAAATAAAATTAGTCTTAATTTTATTTCTTGTTCTATATTATATATATTTAAATTTGAAGGAGTAGATATAGAAAGTATTTTATTTCTTATATAGAAATAAGTCTTTAATTAATAATTTTAATGAAAAGTAATATGAAATTTGCAGTACAAATAAACATTATGCCTCAAGATGCACTACTAGACCCGCAAGGTAAAACAGTAGAAAATAACACTTCGAAATTAGGAATAAATAATATATCGAATATTAGAATTGGAAAACATATATCTTTACAAGTTGAAAGTGATAATCAAAATACTGCAGAAGCAACAGTAAAAGAAATTTGTAAGAAACTATTAGTCAATCAAATTACAGAACAATATGAATTTACAATAAAAGCTATTAAAACCTAAAATTATCTCCTAAGTACAACCTCCTAACTTCAGGGTCATTAATTAAATCAATAGTATTGCCGTACTTCAAAATTTTTCCATCGTAAAGCAAATAAGATCGATCAGTGATAGAAAGTGTTTCTCTGACATTATGATCAGTAATTAATACTCCTATATTTCTATCTTTAAGTTTCTTAATCATATTTTGAATATCTTGAATTGCAATTGGATCGACACCCGCAAATGGCTCATCTAATAAAATAAATTTAGGTTGATTAGAAATTGCGCGAGCAATCTCTAACCTCCTGCGTTCTCCACCGGACAACAAATTTGCTTTTGTCTTTCGAATTCTAGCTAATCCAAAATCAATTAGAATACCTTCTAATTCCTCATGTTGTTTATCAATCGTCAGCTTAGTGGTTTCTAGGACTGATAAAATATTATCTTCAACATTCATCTTAGTGAAAACTGATGGCTGTTGAGGTAAATAACCAACACCTTTTCTAGATCTTATATACATAGGATCATTTGAAATATTGTTGTCGCCTAAAAGAACACTGCCTTCAAAAGACTTAACAAGTCCAACAAGCATATAAAAAGTAGTTGTCTTTCCAGCACCATTGGGTCCTAATAAACCAACAACTTCACCATTGTCTAATTCAATAGAAACATCATTAACCACATATCTATCACCATATTTTTTTTTTAAATTATTTGCTCTTAATTTCATAGTTTAGGTTTTGAGATTCTAGAAATAAAAATTGAAATTTCGTATAAAATAAATATTGGCAATCCAATTAAAATCTGACTAAATACATCGGGAGGCGTCAAAATAGAAGCCATAATTAATATGATAACGAATGCGTGTCTTCGATATTGCACTAACTGTTTAGGTGTAATTAAGTTAAACTTTGTTAAACCAAAAATAACAAGTGGTAACTGAAAAAGTAGTCCAGTAGTTAGTATAATTGTTGTAAATGTTTTAATAAATGAAATAAAATGAATATTATTTTCTATAACACCACTAATATTATAAGAACTTAAAAAATTAATCGAAAATGGAATTATCACATAATATCCAAAAAGCACACCTAAAATAAAAAGAAAAAAAGCTATAAGAAACATAATTACAGATGTCTTTTTTTCACCTTTATACATTGCAGGTGAAACAAATAACCATAGTTCATATAATATATATGGAAATGATATTATAACACCACCAACAACAGAAACTAAAATATGCATCATGAATTGACCCGCCATCTCAATATTCATCAAGATAAAAGGCATATCCTTTATACATAATTTATCTGAAACCTGACATAAAAAAACATAAGTAGGAAAACTATTTTCCTTACATGCAAAAATAATTTTATCAAAAACAAAAGATTTATTAAAAAAAACAATTATAGTACCAACTAAAATAGATATAAATGATCTAAAAAAATGCCACCTTAATATTTCTAAATGGCTAATGAATGATTGCTTAGAACTGTTTTGACCCATCATATTAATCTTTAAAAAATATTACATTTTAAAATATCATGTAAATGAATTATACCAGCATATTTTTCTGCATCTTGTACAATCAACTGTGTTATATTATGTTGTTTCATTAAACTAAATGCTTCATATAATAAAGAATTTTTTTGAATTACTTTTGGATTTTTAGTCATTAATATTGATGCAGAAATTGTCTTAATTTCTGAGCTCTTTTCAAGCATTCTGCGAAGATCACCATCAGTAATAATTCCCACAATATTATTAGAATCTAATACAGCCGTAGCACCTAGTCTTTTCGAAGATATTTCAAAAATAATTTTATCCAATCTATCATCGACTAAAACCATGGGAGGATTTGATTGATTACATAAATCAGACACTTCCATATTTAACTTCTTACCTAAAGATCCCGCAGGATGATATTTAGCAAAATCCTCCTTAGAAAAATTTTTAATTTTCAATAAACTAATTGCTATTGCGTCACCCATAACTAATTGCATTGTTGTGCTAGTTGTTGGTGCTAAGTTATTTGGACATGCTTCCTTAGAAACATTTACTCTTAAAACATAATCTGCTTCACATGCTAAAAAGGAATTTATATTTCCAGTCATTGCAATTACAGGCACTTTCATTTTTTTAACAAGCGGAATTAATTGCCTTAACTCATCAGTATTACCACTATTTGAAATAAACATGACAATATCATTGAAATTAATATTGCCTGAATCACCATGCAATGCATCACTAGCGTGAATAAAAGATGATAAGGTTCCAGTAGAATTTAAAGTAGCTGCTATTTTTCTCCCAATTATGCCGCTTTTACCTAAACCAATAATAATTAATCTGCCCTGACAATTTGTAATTGTATCTACTACATTAATAAAATCATTACCAATGGTATTGTATAACTTAGTTAATTCTTGTAATTGATCGTTGATTAATTCTTTTGCAACCTTAATGATATCAATACCGTGTTTCATGTGTTATAATCTAAAAAAAAGAATTATATTAATGAAGATAAAATTAACGGTATTTTTTCAAAATATCACTTAGGAATGAAAAAGATTCAAATTGACATAAATAAAAACTTACATGATTTTTTTGGCTTTAAAAAATTCAAAGGCAATCAGGAAAAAGCAATTACTTCTATTTTAGAGGGCCACAATACCTTTATTATTATGCCAACTGGTGGTGGAAAATCATTATGCTATCAATTACCCTCGCTTATTTTAGACGGTGTTGCTATAATTATATCTCCATTAATAGCCCTAATGAAAAATCAAGTAGATTCAATAAGAAGTTATTCTAAGAATCATGATATTGCTCACTTTTTCAACTCAACACTAAATAAAAACGAAATACAGCAAGTTATGAATGCTGTAACCAGTGGAAAAACTAAATTATTATTCGTAGCACCAGAGACAATTAGTAAAGAAAAAAATTTTGCTTTTTTTAAAAGTTTTCAAATTTCTTTTTTTGCAGTAGATGAAGCTCATTGCATTTCTGAATGGGGACATGATTTTAGACCCGATTATAGAAAACTTAAAAACACGATTGCAAAGATTGGAACTAAACCTATAATGGCATTAACTGCTACAGCAACAGAAAAAGTGAAAAAGGATATTATAAAAAATTTGGGTATAGAAAATAACAACTTATTTATTTCATCCTTTAATCGTCCTAATCTAAATTACAAAATACAAACAAAGGAAAATATAGATAAAGATATAATTAAATATATTAAACTTCATGAGGGAAAATCTGGTATAATTTATTGTCTTTCACGGAAAAAGGCTGAAGAAGTATCTGAGATTTTAAATCTAAATAATATTAAAAGTCTACCCTACCATGCTGGACTAGAACAATCTGTTCGGAGAAAAACACAAGATGCTTTTTTAATGGAGGATATTGATGTTGTGGTAGCAACTATTGCATTTGGAATGGGTATTGATAAACCAGATGTTAGATTTGTTATTCACTACAATTTACCCAAAAGTTTAGAAAACTACTATCAAGAAACAGGAAGAGCCGGCAGAGATGGAGGTGAAGGGAATTGTATTTTATTTTATGACCCTTTAGATGTAGAAAAATTCGAAGCTTTTAATTCTAAAAAAAACATATATGAAAAGGAAATTAGTACACAATTATTAGAAGAAATTGTGGCCTATATTGAAAGTTCTGACTGTAGAAGAAAAAAATTACTACACTATTTTGGAGAGGAATACCAAGATCATCATTGTAAACAAAAATGTAATAATTGCAATATCAAAAAAAATTTAAAAAATGTACAAAAAGAATTACAATTGATTTTAGAAACCATCCAAGAATCATCAAATAAATTTAACTCGCAACAAATAACTGAAATACTTCACGGCTTATCAAATAATATAAATAATTGTAAAATCAACAACCTAAAAAATTTTAATAAGGGAGAAAAAATAGAAACCTTCGAAATACAACAAATAATTAGAAAAGCTATCGTTGGAAATTTAATTACCAAAAATACTGAATCATACGGAACACTTTTAATTACCGAAGAAGGGGAAAGTTTTCTAAAAGAACCATACGAATTCAGAATAATGGATAAAATATTAAATACAAATCCATCAATAACATCTTCACACGTGTCAATCGATAATAATCTTATTTATATTTTAAAAAAAATACGTAAAAAAATTTCGGAGTTGAAAAATATCCCTCCTTTTATAATATTTCAGGATCCTTCCTTAGAAGACATGTCAATACAATATCCTACAACCATGGAAGAACTTCGAAATATTATTGGCGTAGGCAAAGGAAAGGCTGAAAAATATGGTAGTGAATTTATTGTTGCAATAAGAAGATACGTAGATGAAAATAATATTGAAAGAGCACAAGATTTTGTTGTCAAATCAAAACCTAAAAAGAATGATTTAAAAATTTTTATTATCCAAAGTGCTGATAGACAACTTGAATTTGATGATATAATTGATCAAAAAAATATTAGTTCTGATATTTTATTGGATGAAATTGAAAACATTGTGAATTCAGGTACCAAAATCAATATTGACTATCATATTAATGACATTTTAGATGATCAACAACAAGAAGAAATACGCGACTATTTTCTAAATGAAGCTGAAAATGACTCTATATCCAATGCTGAAAAATATTTTGAGGGAGAATACGATGAAGCTGAACTGAGATTAGTTAGAGTTAAGTTGTTTTCAGACCTAGCAAATTAGCAACAGTCAAATAACTCATCAATCCAACCCCTATTTCTAAACTTTTTTCATCAATATCAAAATAAGGTGTATGAACAGAGTGGGAAATATTTTTAATCTTATTACCGACGCCGATGCGAAAAAAACAAGAGGGAACCTGCTGAGAAAAGTATGAAAAATCTTCTGAAGCCATTCTAATATCCAATTGCTTAACAAGCTCAGGATTTAGAAATTGTTGACTCCATTTCACACATGCTTCTGTAAGATTAACATCATTAAATAATACAGGATATCCTTTTTTAATTTCAAGCTCACAAATTGTTTTATACTTATGTTGTATTTTTTTTGCTTCATCTATAATAATATCATGTGCTAGTTTTCTAAAATTCATATTTAAGGTTCGTAAAGTACCCGAAATCTTAGCTTCTTCAGGTATAACATTGGAAGCACCATAAGCATGAAAATCTCCAAATTCTAGTATGTATTTTTCCTTAAAATTTAATTTAGAAACTTCTTGTTTAATATTGAGTATAAGTTCTGCAGATGAAGTAATTGGATTAATCACACTATTTGGTAATGCTGCATGCCCTCCTCGACCTTTCATTAAAACATATAATTCATCACAAGCAGCCATATACTGACCACTGCGAAAACCTACATTTCCGACCTCCATTTCTGGCAAAACATGTAAAGCCAACATTTTATCAATTTTAGGCTTTAACAAAACTCCACTTTCAATCATTAATGAAGCACCACCAGGCAACTTTTCTTCTGCGGGTTGAAAAATAATTTTAATGGTTCCAATTAATTTATTTCTTAATTCATTCAAAACTATAGCAACTCCTAAAGCAATAGCAGAGTGTGCATCATGACCACAGGCATGCATGACTCCATCATTAATTGATTTATAAGTGACATTATTTTTCTCTTGAATAGGAAGTCCATCCATATCAGCCCGAACCCCAATTACTTGACTTGATGGATTATTACATTTAATAGTAGCAACTACACCATAACCAGCAATATTAGAGGAATATGATATATTGTTTTTCTTTAAAATTTTGCAAATAAAATCTGATGTCTTTTTTTCCTGAAAAGATAATTCAGGATGCTGATGAATCCATCTTCTATATGAAACAACATCATGAAAAATGGATTGTGTTATTGACTTTATTTGGTTTTTTATATCTTCGCTAAGCACATTAGATTGTTTAGAATTTTACTAAAATAATTAAAGAGATGATAATTAAAAAATTTACATTCAACTCATTTCAAGAAAATACATATATCATAAGTGATAATAACAAATGTATGATTATTGATCCCGGCTGTAATACAAAAGCTGAAGAAAATATACTGGCTGAATATATATTATCTAATAATTTATCTCCTGTGGAGCTAATAAATACTCACTGTCACTTAGATCATATTTTTGGAAATAATTTTATTGCGAATAAATATAACTTAACCCCTAAAATGCATAAAAAAGATTTACCATTATTAACAAATGCAGTGAACATTGCTAAACAATATCATGTACATTTATCACCCCCTCCATTAAATGTTAAATTTATCGACGAAAATGATTCTATCCAATTAGGTGAAACTTTATGGCAAGTCATTTTTACTCCTGGGCATGCCCCCGGACACATTTGTCTATTTAATAAAGCATATAACAAAATTATTGCTGGAGATGTATTGTTTTACATGAGTATCGGTCGAACAGACTTACCTCTATGTAATCATGAAGATTTAATTAATAGTATCAAACAAAAGTTATTTAATTTAGATGACACTGTGGAAGTTTATTGTGGTCACGGTCAAAACACAAGTATTGGATTTGAAAAAGAACATAATCCATTCTTGAAACAAACTAATTAATAATATCTAAAATTTGTTGCTCTATATTTTTGCGCTTTAATTCTTCTAAACTATAATCGCTAGTTAAATTATTAGTCTTCATTATATCCAACATGATTTTGTTTTGAACTTTTCCAAGTTTCAAAGCTTCGCTGTATCTTATATTACTAAATGTCACCATTGAATAAAGAGGGATCCATTTTTGAGGATGCATATTCGAAAACCATTCTTCGATTTTCTTTTGAAGTAAAAAGCTTTTGTCAGCAGTTTTATCTTGCATTTCAATAAAATTATGCATAGATAAGTCCTGCATAGCTTCTGTATCAATTTTTCTATTATGCAAAAAATTATCTAAATCTTGATTATTAAAACTTCTTTTTTGATCTAACCACCTATTCAGTAAAAAACAATCTTCAAAACCCGAATTCATGCCCTGACCATAAAATGGGACAGTAGCATGACAAGCATCGCCAATTAAAATTGTATTATTTTCTCTCCAAGAACTACATCTCACATAACCAAGAGGGGAAGTTGGATTAAAAAAGTATTGTTCAGATAAATTCGGGATAATTGATTTTAAATCTTTAAAGTATTTAACGAAAACACCATCTACATCATTTGAGTTTTTTATTGAATCAAAGGAATTCAAACCTTTATTTGGAGCAAAAAGAGTGCATGTAAATGTTCCATCTAAATTTGGGAGTGCAATTACCATAAATGATTTTCTAGGCCAAATATGTAAAGCTTTATTATCAATTTTATGCGTACCATCATCATTTGCAGGAATTGTTAATTCTTTATATGAAGAATTGATGAACTTAACCGAACTTTTTATTGTTTTAGATAACTCAACCATTTTTTTTCTAATTACTGAGCCTGCACCGTCAGCACCAAAAATGAAATCAAATCTTAAATTAGAATTATCAGAAAAAAACAAAGTATTTGTTGTTGGATTAATACTAATACAATGTTTATTAAAAGAAAATTTAACTGAATCTTTTTCAGCAATATTCATTAATTTTGAATTTAACAAATGCCTAGAAATAGAATAAATAGCTTCTGAATCCTTACCGTATTGTTGCTCTGTTAAATCTCCATGAATAGAATGCATAATACGTTTATACATAGGCATAGCAATTTTTAAAACAGATTGTTCAATACCTATTTTACTGAGAGAATTAATCCCTCTATTTGACAATGCTAAATTAATAGATCTACCAGCACTATTATCGTCTAGTCTAATATCATCTCTTTTATCAAAAACTGACACAGCTGCACCTTGTCTACTTAAATAAATAGATAATAAACTTCCTACCAAACCACCACCAACAACTGCAATATTTTTATTTTTTAAATGCATGCAATAATAAATTATAAAATCTAGCAATATCCTCAAATGAATTATATAATGGAGCGACTGCGATTCTCATTACATTGGGGTCTCTCCAATCAATAAACACACCTGATTGTCTTAAAAAATCATACACATACTTACCCTTTTTATTAAGTAAGATAGATAATTGACCTCCTCTTTGGCTTGCAGATCCAGGAGTAATTATTTGCAAATTCAAATCAGATGATTTTTTATTAAATGAATGAATTGCTCGCTCCAAGTATGTAGACAAATTTATTCTTTTTAGAATTAATTTTTTCATTCCTATTTCATCAAATAAATCTAAAGAAGCTCTATAAACAGACATTGCAAAAATTGGTGCATTAGAAAGTTGCCAACCTTCAGCAGTCATAACAGGGTCAAATTTTTTTTGTAAACTAAATCTGTTCTTTAATTTATGACCCCACCAAGCTGATAATCTAAATGGATTTTTTTTTATTTGATCTTCATGAATAAAAATTGTTGAAACATTTCCTGGGCCTGAATTTAAATACTTATAAGAGCACCAAGCTGCAAAATCTACTCTCCATTGATGTAATTGTAATTCAATATTTCCCGCAGCATGAGCCAAATCAAAACCAACAATAATACCATGGCTATGACCCTTTTTGGTAATTTTTTGAATATTAAATACCTGGCCAGTATAATAATTAACTCCCCCAATAAATATCATGCTTAAATGATTTTTATTGTCCTCTATACATTTATATATGTCAGGCTCGGAGATAACACCATTTTCGTCAGAAGGTAAAAAAACAAGCACATCATCAGGATTATAACCTTTTAATTGAATTTGACTTTGTAAAATATATAAATCTGATGGAAATAAATGTGGTTCACATAAAATTTTAAATCTCTTTTTTGTAGGTTGATAAAACGATGTTAATAATAAATGAAGATTAACAGAGAGGCCGTTCATAGTAACTACTTCATTTCTTTTTGCCCCTACAATTTTAGATGTCGATTTTTCTAAACACTTGTGATAATCTACCCAAGGAGTTTTAGCCTTGAAATGTCCATCAACCCCTAAATTACTCCAGTCTTCTAAAGACTGATCTAAATAAACATTCTGATTCTTCAACTGTAAACCAAGAGAATTGCCTGTAAAATAAATTGCTTGCTTTCCATCAACAATAGGTATATTAAAGTTTTGACGAAGACTATACAATGGGTCATTTTTATCCATACTACGTGCAGCTCCAATTGAAAAGACATTATCCATGATTATTTTTATATAAAGAACATTGAACAAAATACAAATAAACACATTATTATTGAAAGCCCCTCAACAATTACACCATAAAAAAAATTAGATCTACGTGAATTAGCGAGATACAAAATTAACGATGTTAATTCTATACTAATAAATAATGCTATGAACATTTCAAGTGATATTACATTGTTTATTATTTCAACAATTAATAAAATTTGAATAACAAATAAGCAGAACCAACCAAAATATTTTGATTTCATGATTCCAAATGTATTTGGAATGGTACTAATATTATCAACTTTCATGTCACGAATATCAAAAGGAAGTGATATGACTAGTACAAAAAGAAACCTTTGTATAAAGTTGCTTATTAAAAAAAAATCGATTTTAATATTAAAATATAATAAAGGCATTAAAAATGTAACATATGACCACACTAGAGCAATTAAAAAAACTTTAAAAAAAGGAATTGATCTTAATCTAAATAAATGATGTTTATTTGAAATTGCAATGGACATTGGATAAATTATACATATTAAAACAATAGGCATAACTAATTTTAAAAAATACAAATCATATAATAAAACCGAACATAATAAAAATAAAAGAATGTAAATAAAAGTTCTTTGAGGATTAAAAAAATTATTTTTCAACCTATTAAAAAGTTGCATATAATTATATGCAAGTAGTGTTGAAAAAAAAATAAAAAATCCCATTTTTATATCACTAATATTAAACAAAAATTCCGTTAATTTATATAACGAAAATGAACTACAAGCAACTATAATATTAGTTTTGATTATATAACTTATAAATCGATTCATAAATGATTTGCTTGCACAACTAATTTACTACAAATTGCATATTATAATAAAAAAATTAATATAAAATACTAACAAAATGCTTCCTGATACAGATTTTATAAATAGACATATTGGTCCTAGAAAGAAAGATACACTTGAAATGTTAAAAATTATTGGCATTGAAAGTATTGATGAGTTAATTAGTAAAACAATCCCAAAAAATATATTGATGAAAAATATATTTGATGTTGGTGAGCCTATGAGTGAAGCTCGTTATGTTGAACACATTCAGCAACTAGGAAGAAAAAATAAAATATATAAAAGTTACATAGGTCTAGGATATTACAACAATATACTCCCTGGAGTCATTCAACGAAATATTTTAGAAAATCCAGGATGGTATACTGCATATACTCCATATCAGGCCGAAATTTCCCAAGGAAGATTAGAAGCACTATTTAATTTTCAAACAGTAATAACTGAATTAACAGCTCTACCAATTACTAATGCGTCTCTACTTGATGAAGCTACCTCTGCAGCAGAAGCAATGACTATGAGCTATCAGTGTCGAAGTAATAAGAAAAAACAAGCAAACGCTAATATATTTTTAATATCTGACAATTGTTTTCCACAAACTATTGATGTTATTAAAACCAGAGCGTCATCTTTAGACATTGAACTTAAAATAGTTAATCATAAAGATTTTGTTTTTGAAAAAGAAGTTTTTGGAGCAATCATTCAATACCCTGGCAAATATGGAGAAATCAACGATTACTCATCATTAATTAAAGAAGCAAATGATAATGATTGTTTAATTACTGTAGCAGCAGATTTATTAAGCTTAACAATACTCAAGCCACCTGGAGAATTAGGAGCTGATATTGTGGTGGGCTCCTCACAAAGATTCGGTATTCCGTTAGGTTATGGTGGTCCACATGCAGCTTATTTTGCAACAACTGAAAGGTTTAAAAGAAACATACCAGGGCGTATTATTGGCGTTTCTCATGATATTGATGGGAAAAAAGCCTACAGAATGGCACTACAAACAAGAGAACAACATATTCGTAGAGAAAAAGCAACTTCAAATATATGTACCTCTCAAGTTTTACTTGCAGTTATGGCTGGAATGTATGCAGTATATCATGGACCTGAAAAACTCAGTAAAATTGCGCAAAATATTCATCACCACAGTTTTATTCTATCTTCTGCTTTAAAAGCAATTGGATATGAACAAATAAATAATACATTTTTTGACACATTATTAATTAACACTGATGACATATCTACAAAAAATATAAAAGTCTACGCTGAAGATGCAAAGATGAATTTTAACTATATAAATGACTCTTTAATTTCAATAAGTATTGATGAAAAAGATGACATACATAATATTGAAAAAATTATTAAAGTTTTTGCTAGAGCAAAAAATCATACTGACTTTTATAAAATTTTGCAAAACATAATTAAAGATAATTTGAACGAAAATTATCAAGGAATTCCAAAAAATTTAATTAGAAAATCTCACTTTTTACAGTATGAAGTATTTAATTCTTATCATTCTGAAACAGAATTAATGAGATATATAAAATCTCTTGAAAATAAAGACTTATCACTAACACACTCTATGATTCCTTTAGGTTCATGTACTATGAAATTGAATGCTGCTGTTGAATTATTTTCACTTAGTTCTACTGACTTCTCAAATATTCATCCATTTGCTCCATTGAATCAAGCAAGAGGATACCATATAGTTTTTGATGAACTTGAGAAAGCATTATGTAAAATTACTGGACTAGCAGCTGTTTCACTACAACCTAATTCAGGCGCACAAGGTGAATATGCAGGGCTAATGGTAATTAAAAAATACCACGAATCAAATAAAGACATTAACCGAAATATTTGTTTAATTCCCTCATCAGCCCATGGAACAAATCCTGCAAGCGCTATAATGGCAGGAATGAAAGTTGTAATTGTACAATGTGATACCCAGGGAAATATTGACATTAATGATCTTTCCTCCAAAATTGAAACTCATTCAAATAATATTGCAGCCTTAATGATAACATATCCTTCAACACACGGAGTGTTTGAAGAAAACATAATTCATATAACCGATCTTATTCATAATGCCGGAGGTCAAGTATATATGGATGGAGCAAATATGAATGCCCAAGTTGGATTAACCAATCCAAAATTAATTGGCTGTGATGTATGTCATTTAAATCTACATAAAACTTTTGCAATCCCTCATGGAGGGGGAGGACCTGGAATGGGACCTATTGCAGTTGCAGAACACTTAAAAGAATTCTTACCTAAAAGTGCCATTATTGATTACGGAGGAAAAAATGGTATTTCTTCAATATCAGCAAGCCCCTGGGGAAGTGGTTTAATACTAACAATATCATATGCATATATAAAACTATTAGGAAGTATCGGTTTAAAAAAATCTACTGAAATAGCAATATTAAATGCTAATTATTTAAAATTTAAACTGGAAAAAGATTTTAAAATTTTATACCAAGGAAAAAATAATACTGTGGCTCATGAAATGATTATTGACTGCAGAGAGTTTAATGATAAAAACATTAATGTAACAGATTTAGCTAAAAGGCTCATGGATTATGGTTTTCATGCTCCAACTGTTTCATGGCCTGTACCTGGAACAATGATGATTGAACCTACTGAAAGTGAAAGCAAATATGCACTAGATAGTTTTTGTGAAGCTATGCTCCAGATAAAAAAAGAGATAGATAAATCTAATTCTGATGACAATTTATTAAAAAATGCACCACATACTCTAGAAATGTTAGTTAATAAATGGAACTATCCCTACTCAAGAGCCGAAGCAGTATTCCCAATATCATATGTAAAAGAACGTAAATATTGGCCTACTGTTCGACGTATTAATGAGGTACATGGTGATAGAAACTTGATATGTTCATGTGCCTCAATAGAAGAATATGAAGAAAAAACAGTGGATTAAGATAATAAATCAATAAAAAAGTCGTATCTTTAGCGTCCCCCTTCTCTCGAGGAGAGGAATCTTAAGACATTTTAAATTATTAACAACTAAAACAAACAATATGAAAAGAATTTTTACTTTATTATTATCTTTTTTAGCATTATCGTTTTCATTTGCACAATCTAATGCAAATATAAAAGTTAAGCGAAATGCCAAAGAAGCTCCAATTAAATTAGTGCAAACAGATGTTAACATAGAGCCAAGATCTGTAGATTGTATTTGGGAAAGCGATTTTTCCAATGCTGCTGACTGGAATATTGCTCATGATGTATCAGACTGCTCTTTAGATTGGGAAATTGGACAAAACCTAGAATGTAGCGGATCATATCCAATTGCGGCAGTTGAATCTGCGAATGGTTATTATGCTATGCTTGACTCTGACGCATATGGAGGAGAAGAAGGTGGAACAGAAGTGGAAGACTCATGGTTAACTATGGCAAGTCCTGTTGACTGTTCTACATTTGATAATGTTATTGTAGAATTTGATACATGGTATAGAAGCTACAATAGTGAAAAATGTTTTTTAGTCGTTAGTACTGATGGAACCTTTCCTGAGGACTTAACACCATCAACAGAAGAAGATCCTGCTAGTGGTATTTATGAAATTTTTCCTGAAATATCTACTGTAGATGTTGGTGGTTCTCCTGCAACCAATCCTGCTACTAGAAGAATTAATATTTCAGAAGCTGCAGGTGGACAGTCTCAAGTATGGGTCCGATTTAATTGGGTTGGAACTTGGGGATATGCATGGTTTATAGACAGAGTTTGTGTTGCTCAACAGCCTGCTGATGACATCACACTATCATACGGATTAGTCAGTCATAACGGTACTGGCGAAGAATATGGTAGAGTGCCTCTTTCACAATTAGGAGATGGAGCATACACTGGCGGAAGCGTATATAACTTTGGAGTAAATGATGCAACTGATGTTGATTTATCAATGGAAGTTACAGACGCTACTGGTTATCCTGTAACATCACAATCTGGATATTCAATGTATGGACTAGATGCAGATGGATTCTTAGATATGACCACTACTATTAGTGGACCTATTGCTAGCGATGTAAGTGTTTATTTTGAAGATATGACACCAATGAGTAGTGTTCCTGAAGGAATATACACTGCAACATTCTCAGCATCTTCAGATGGAGACTCTAATGGTGGAGAATACTTTGGAGATAATACAGCTACAAGAGAATTTGAACTAACAAATGGATTATATTCAACTGATGGTCTAGGTGTTTACTCAAATCCTTCAATAAATAGATTAGGTACGGGTTCATTTACTGATGCTACTGACGGATTTATGATGATGTCATACTATGATATATCTGCAACTACAACAATAGGTGGTGTTTGGATTGGTTTAGACTCTTATGCATATGAAACACCCGCAACTGTAGCAGGGGGAGAACTTGTTGTAGCTCTTAGAGATACAACTCTGATATCAGCTGAAACTTTCGATCCAGGTAACGTTATTGAATCAAGTGACTTCTACTTAGTAACTCAAGAGGATATTGACAATGGATATGTAGTTGTACCATTTAGTGAAAATATCACACTAAATCCAAATGCATACTTTGTATCTGTCGAAATGTATAGTAACGGAAATGCTACTGATATATATATATTAGATGACGAAACAATTCCTCAGCCTTTCTATATGAGCATGATTTATATTCCAGGTGATGCCGCATATTCAAATGGAACCGCAGCAGCAATTAGAATGATTACTGGAGATGCCGTATCTGAAATTATTAGTCTAAACGAAAATAATTTAGATTTAAATATTTACCCAAATCCATCTAATGGAAATGTAAATATTGAAATAGATGAGAACGGTGACTACTTAGTCCAAATAAACGATGTTGTAGGTAAAAATATATATAGAAATAACATTAATAATAACACTTCATTGAATCTGGAGGGTTTAAATAAAGGTATATATTTTGTAACTATTTCTAACGAAGAAAAATCAAATACAACTAAATTAATTATCGAATAGATATTTATATCTATAAGATGCAAAACTAAAAAAGCCCAGAATTTCTGGGCTTTTTTTAATAATCAAAATAAATAGTATTACTACTACAATAATAACTTAGAGGAAGATTTAAATTCACACAACTCCTTATTATTAGAACTTAAAAAATTCTCTTTATTACCCTCCCATTTTTTACTTCCATCCTTAATAAAAACAATATTATCACCTATATCCATAACTGAATTCATGTCATGTGTATTAATAACAGTCGTAATATTGTTTTCATATGTAATTTCCTTTAATAAATTGTCTATAACTATTGCCGTTGTAGGATCTAGACCTGAATTAGGCTCATCGCAAAATAAATATTTTGGATTTAATGATATTGCTCTTGCAATAGCAACTCTTTTCTGCATACCACCACTAAGTTCAGAGGGGAACATATCATGCGCACCTTTAAGGTCAACTCTATTTAAACAAAAATCTACTCTTTTGCTCATATCTTTTAAAGACATCTTTTCGGACATTAACAATGGAAACATAACATTATCAAAAACACTCATTGAATCAAACAATGCACTTGCTTGAAAAACCATACCCATCTCTTTTCTTATTTGTTTTCTTTGATTATCATTAATGGAATTAAAACTTCTTCTATCAAAGAAAATTGATCCAGAGTCAACTTCGTGCAAACCTAACATACATTTAATTGCAACGGTTTTACCCGATCCACTTCGGCCTATAATTAGGTTGATTTTTCCGGATTCAAAATTGGAAGAAAAATTATTCAAAACAACTTTTTCTCCAAAAGATTTATTTATAGCATCAACCTTAATCATAAAAACTTAATTTAATAATAAATGAGTGATAAAATAATTACATATAATAATTAAAATACTAGTATAAACAACTCCCCTTGTGCTGGCCTGTCCAACTTCTAATGCTCCACCTTTAGTAGTATAGCCAAAAAAGGCACAAACGGTAGTTATGATAAAAGCAAAAATCACTGTCTTAATTAATGCATATGCAAGATTAAAAGGAATAAACTCATATTGTAAGCCCAACAAAAACTCTTCGGTAGGACAAATCCCAGTTAAATTTCCAGCCAACCAACCACCTACAATACCTAAAGAAATACTAAGAATAATTAAAAATGGGTTAATAATAATAGTAGCACAAATTTTTGGAAATACTAAAAATGAAGCAGAATTAATGCCCATTACTTCTAAGGCATCTATTTGCTCAGTAACTCTCATAGTACCTAAAGAAGATGAAATGTGAGAACCTATTTTACCTGCCAACACAAGACTAATCATTGTAGGAGAAAATTCAAGTATAATAGAATCTCTACTTGCTAAACCAATTAGATAAGTAGGTAACAGTGGGTTTTCCATATTATAAGCAACTTGTAAAGTAACAACTGCGCCTACGAATACTGATATAAATGCAACAAAACCAATTGAAGACATGCCTAACTCATTGATTTCATGAACAATCCTAGGAAGATAAACTCTTCTTTTTTCAAATCTTGAAAATATCTTTCTAAGAAATAGAATATATTGTCCTGTAGTAATTAAAAAATGCATATATGAAATAAAAATAGTTATATTTATGTATAATGAAAAAATCTATTTTTATATTTTTTACTTTCACTCTATTAACTATACTTGTTTCTTCATGCTATACAACTAGAAAAGACGGTTGTAATTGTCCTGGTTCTAGTCAAAATAATATAGAAACACAAAATATAGATTGCTAATATGAAAAAGATTGCCATAATTGTATCAGGATATTTTAATCCACTTCACAAAGGACACTTAGAATATTTTGAAAAAGCAAAATCAAACGGAGAAGAATTATTTGTAATTGTCAATTCCGATTATCAGAGAGAATTAAAAGGGTCTAAAAAATTTCAAGACGAAAATGAAAGAACACTAATTATCTCACACTTAAAACTCGTCAATAAAACCATCTTAGCTATTGATAAGGATAGAACTGTTCAAGAAACTATTAAACAAATCCATACTCAATATAGTAATGATTACGTGTTATTTTTTGCAAATGGAGGTGACCAAAACAACACTACAATTCCTGAAAGGAAAATTTGTAAAAAACTTGGAATAAAATTACTAGATGGACTAGGAGATAAAATACAGTCATCTAGCTGGCTTTTAAAAAAATAAATTTTAAAGCATTAGTTAATAATAAATAGCCTATTTATATTACTTCCTCGATCAGTAGATAATTTTACTTGATAAACACCTGGTACATAATCATCAATATTTAAATAAATATTCAACTCATCTGTTGAAAGATATTCTTGATCAAACATAAGTTGTCCAATAGAGTTGAAAAATCGCAATTGTATGTTATCAATATAATAAGAATTATATTCTATATTTAGAATAGAGGAAGATGGGTTGGGATATAATATAAAATCGAATGGATTATCCTCGTCTAAACCAATACCATCACAAGCATCACCTACACCATCATTATCAAAGTCTTCTTGATTAGGATTATCAACTTCAGGACAATTATCTACTTCATCACACCACTCATCTCCATCTGAATTGTTTAAACAGTTTCCTTCACAATCAACATAAGACTCATTAAGGATGCCATCACCATTAGAGTCAAATAAAAACTCTGGATATAAATCTTCCGGATAGTCACAAGAACCATCATTTTCTGTTGCAGATGAATCATAATTACATGCATCTAAATCAGTACACCCCTCAATTTCATCATCATCACATACACCATCATCGTCAACATCATTATCAACAACATATCCTGTACCATTTGTTGCTCCAGAACAGAAGTCACAACCAAATGCATAGTCACAATT